>OKVI01000002.1_pt1 | contig 359382 bp, 297 predicted proteins | sample 1607001 | NCBI WGS metagenome assembly OKVI01 (sample SAMN03281018, study PRJEB24777) | human gut metagenome | isolation source: fecal sample PR128 from 1 month old male Malay infant, vaginal delivered...
CAATGACCTGGTGGTCCGTGACTTCCCTACGCTGGCATTATCCAGATCAGGTGATACGGGTATTTCTCAGCCTTCACGCAGAAGGGCACCCCGAGTCGTTTGATTGCGATGATAAATCGCAGAGGAGGATGGTAATGTCCAGCGCACGCGTTGTAAACGAGTAAAAACCGCAGTTTTACAATCGCGTTAATAAATTATTTGATATAAGAATCCAGCACCTTCAGAACGACATCCAGATCTTCTTCACGTTTTAGCTCATCCCCCTGGTGAACGATGTGTTCCGTCAGATGACCTTTAATCACTTCCCGCATCAGACCGTTTACCGCGCCACGGATAGCAGCAATCTGTTGTAAAACTGCAGCGCATTCGTGCGGCTCGTCGAGCATTTTCTTGAGCGCCACGACCTGGCCCTGAATCTTACTGGCACGCGCTTTCAGTTTCTGTTTATCACGGATGGTATGAGACATGGCAACACCTGGTTAATAAGAATATGAAAAATCATAGCACTATTAATCTACTGGGGGGTAGTATCAGGTACTGGGGGGGAGTAGAATCAGATTGCCGAATTAATACTAAGAATTATTATCATGACCGAATTTACAACTCTTCTTCAGCAAGGAAACGCCTGGTTCTTCATCCCCAGCGCCATCTTACTTGGTGCGCTTCATGGCCTGGAACCAGGGCACTCAAAAACGATGATGGCGGCGTTTATCATCGCCATCAAAGGCACCATTAAACAGGCGGTGATGCTCGGACTGGCAGCAACCATTTCGCATACCGCAGTGGTCTGGTTGATTGCCTTTGGCGGGATGGTGATCAGCAAGCGCTTTACTGCTCAATCAGCAGAACCGTGGCTCCAGTTGATTTCCGCAGTGATCATTATTGGCACCGCGTTCTGGATGTTCTGGCGTACCTGGCGCGGCGAACGAAACTGGCTGGAGAATATGCACGAGCATGATCATGAGCATCATCACCACGATCACGAAGATCACCACGACCATGGACATCATCACCATCACGAACATGGCGAGTATCAGGATGCCCATGCACGAGCCCATGCCAATGACATTAAACGACGCTTTGATGGTAGAGAGGTCACCAACTGGCAAATTTTGCTATTTGGCTTAACCGGTGGCCTTATCCCCTGCCCGGCAGCAATTACCGTGCTGTTGATATGCATTCAGTTGAAAGCCCTGACACTGGGCGCAACACTGGTCGTCAGTTTCAGCATTGGCCTGGCGTTAACGCTTGTCACCGTAGGCGTTGGCGCAGCAATCAGCGTTCAGCAGGTCGCAAAACGCTGGAGCGGATTTAACACTCTCGCTAAACGCGCCCCCTATTTTTCCAGTCTGTTGATTGGCTTAGTTGGTGTGTATATGGGCGTACATGGCTTCATGGGCATAATGCGATAACTCAATCCTTTAGGCTTGCATGTTATCTTCAGCCCAGGATGATTCTTAAATCAGCTATTTCCGCTGACTCTCTGCTCGCTAAGGATGCTTTTAGGGCATCCTTTCATTTACACTTTTTACGAAATCATGGGATCACTAACAAAATATCGCTTGCCAGTTATATTGTATGGCAGGAAAGATATGCGACTGATATTACAGATCCCCAAAGTGGAGAGTTTATGACCATTAAAAATAAGATGTTGCTGGGTGCGCTTTTGCTGGTTACCAGTGCCGCCTGGGCCGCACCAGCCACCGCGGGTTCGACCAATACCTCGGGAATTTCTAAGTATGAGTTAAGCAGTTTCATTGCTGACTTTAAGCATTTCAAACCAGGCGATACCGTCCCAGAGATGTACCGCACCGATGAGTACAACATTAAGCAGTGGCAGTTACGTAACCTGCCCGCGCCTGATGCCGGGACGCACTGGACCTATATGGGTGGCGCGTACGTGTTGATCAGCGACACCGACGGTAAAATCATTAAAGCCTACGACGGTGAGATTTTTTATCATCGCTAAAAAAAGCCCCCTCATCATGAGGGGGAAATGCAGACACCTTGTTATTTTTTATTATTAGCCACTTGCTCGTCTTGCTTGTTATTAGTCGTATTTCACGTTGATTAATGCGGTTGCCTCCAGTGCGCCAGATTTAACTTTGTTTGTATCGTAGACGTAGTAACTGGCAGTTATCGGAATTGAAACCGTTGTATCTGTAAGTTTTGACTTCGCAGCAACTTCCTTTAAATTTGTATATCCTTTACTGCTGTTAGTGATATTTAAAAGTGTGACTGGCGAACCATTACTTTCAAGAATAAACCCTACGCCATTATCTTCCGCACCTTTCAGGATCGTGTTACTACTGCCCCACAAATCAGAACTTGATAAATACACCTGCATTTTTCGTGATGTTTGATTTTGTTGACCTAATAAATTTTTACAACGCAGAATAATATCTCCTTTTTTACTATTTATTGTTGCTTTGTTACCTGTGGCTGGTAATTGTGAAACGGGAGTACTCTCTAAAGTAATTAATAAATCGTCCGGTTTGCAGGTCGTTGTTATCGGGTTATATGACAATGCCAGATTAAAGGAATAGACACCTGCATTTTGTGCCAATGCATTTCTGTAGCTATTTACACATGCATCCCATGACTTGCCACCTAATAAACACAGTAGAAATTGTACTGCGGCACTCCCGCGTGTCGATGATGAAGCACTGGATAATGTCGCAACTCCATTAATCATCACTGAACCGCCGCCCCCCGCAGAAACATTCACTTTTGCATTACTGGCTGCAGGTGTCACCGTTACCGAATAACCATTGGTGAAACTGGTCTGATTATTTGACAACGTGATGTTATTTTTATTGGTCCATTCAAAATGTAAATTTAATTTAATGGTATCGTTATAAAGTCCAACAATAATATCCGACGGGCTCATAGGGGTGATAGTATTTGTACTCACGCATGACGAATCATTAAAATTATGCTCATAGGTCGCCATTTGTGTTTGAGTAAGTGCAAAATCCCCCTGAACAACCAAATTGTGCTGAACAGATAACTCACTATAACATGCTGCATAGCTCACTGGCATAACCATCATCATTAATATAAATAGCATTATGCGAATTTTCATAGAACCACCTGACTATTACTGGCAAATATAATTTCTACTTTCATCAATCTCTTTACCGAAGGTGATTGTGCATGAAAGTCCTTGTTGCTTATTAATTGCCACATTAACCGACGGCGGTACTTCATTGGTGCGAATAAATAACTGGCTTCCCTGGCCGACAACGCCAATATTATGACCATGGATATCATTGACTTCATAACCAAACGTTAATGGTTGCCCATCCGTTCTTAACGCTTTTATAAACCAGGGCTTGCGCTGATCGGTATCAAAATTAACCAGTACAACCGCGCCGCGATAAGGTGCGGCAATTTTCCGGTTACCGCGCAATTCTGCTTCGCTATCGCTTTGCGACACATCCAGCATCAGGTGATTTTCCCGATAAGGTGTCATTCCGTCGTATACCACCACTCCATTACGGTTTGTTGTGCGATATTTTTGCCCATTGACATAAGCATCTTTAATTCCTGGCGCATTCATCACTGCAAACGTTTCGGAAAGACGGTTCGCCAGATTAACGCCCTCCGACCAGGCGACAATGCCCCCTGAAACACTGGCTCCAGCCTGTAGATAAGTACTCGACTGACTATAACTGCCATTCACTGTCGCAACCGGCGCGTTCCAGGTTAAATTCGCTCCAGCTGTCGTTTCATTTCCCTGATGCTGATGACTCAGGTTGACCCCATAGTTAAATTGATCCCGGCTTCCAACGGTTCCCGATAATCCCGTATTATTTGAGGCAAAACCCTGATCATCAAACGTCGTTGAGTTAGACATATATATTTGCCGACGAGGCGTCGTAACGTCATCACCCCAATCAAAGGGAATCGATATAAAAATATTAAAACGTTTCTCTTCATGATGATTCTCGTCATAAGCCTGGCTTGCCGCGAGGGTATAGCTTATCCGTCGCAGGTTGTTGGAATAACTCAACTGATAATCCTTACTGCTGCCGCTACGCCCCCAGTAATCTCGCCATAACGTACTTAAGGACACAGAACCCCAGCCTTCTGGCAATGACTGGCTCATATTGGCAGAAAAGCTATTTTTACGGCCAAAATCGTTCTGGTAATAATCGGCAATGTCATAGATATCGTTTTCATCACGGCGATAATTATCTTTATTGTTTGCCCAAACATGATCGTTAAATGTCCGGTAATCACGCGACGAATAACGCCAGGCCGCCAGACCAAAACGCGTCGACGTTTGGCTCACAAATTTGTTGTAGGCAATTTGATAACTTTGCCCGTCAAACACATCGCCGTTGTCTTGTTTACTATGCGACTTCGTGGCATCGACGGAAATGGCACCAATGCGTGTATTCCAGCCAGTCCCCAAAGTGAACGCGTAATAATTATTCGCGACCATCGATCCGCCATACAGCGTCAATAAGTTATTAAAACCATACTGATAACCCGCCTGGACAAAATCACTTTGTTTGCTCGCCCCTTCAATATGGCTACGACCCGCCGCAAAATCATATTTCGACACGCCAGGTTGCAGCATATTCGGCACCGCTGCATAAGGCACCAGATAGGTGGTTACCGAACCGTCCGCCTCTTTCACGCTGACATCAAGATCTGCTCCACCACCGGCCAACTGCAAATCTGTAATCGCAAACGGGCCAGGAGGAACCTCTTTCTGATAAACCACAAAACCGTTCTGTTCAATAGTTACCAGCGCGTTACTCTGAGCAATCCCCTGCACCCGTGGAGTAAAATTCTGTTTCGAGTTAGGCAACATCTGCATATCACGAAACAACCGCACACCGCTGAAGCGAACAGAATCAAAAATATCGCTTGATGTGTACATATCACCCACGCGAAGCGTGCCGAGAAGTTGGGCAAATCCACGTTCCAGATACAGGGTATTGCTTTTCCACCCCCCTGGATTGCTATTTGTTTTACTGAAACTGGCATCAGAATGCAGTTGCCACCCCAGTAAGTTTAACCCGCTGTTAAAACGTACATATGTACTCTTGCTATTACCCGACGCTTTATAGTCGCTGTAATACTGACTCACATAATAAGAGGTATAAAACGCATTAATACCCCGCTCCCAGTTTTCCGGTGGAACATAGCCACTTTCCAGTTCTTCCACCCACGCCTGCGGGACACTGAAATCGAGACGAAAAACTCCGATATCCCAGGTATAGCTCCCACCCTGAACAAGTTGCTCAAATGTTAAACATTGCTTACCGCTGGCAAAGTTATCGGTATTAATGCCTAACCGCTTGATAATTTCCCTTGATATACATGTTTCTTGCGGGTTGTCTTTAACAATGATCTCATATTTCCCGCGCCATTGCTTATTGACATAAATATCGATGTCATACTGCCCCGGCAAGGGTTGATTATCATCAAGACGAATATTTGCAACCTGCTGGTCTTTCATTCCACCTATCATAAAATGGGTATCAAAGGTTTCTTCAGCTGCATAAGCTTCAATGCCGAGCAATAACGCTACGATTGCTGATGCAAGTGGGGTCATTCTCAACATAGGCAGCTCCTGCAATTAAATTTTGTCACTAATATAGTTGCCATGGTCATCGATAATGGTCAGATACCAGTTATTCGCATTATTACTTTTGACATTAATACTCTGACTTTCTAAGGGGGCAATCATAATAGTTTCATAATTGACTTTGACATTATTAGCTTTGACATCCGAAATCGTTACCCAATTTGCTGAGTCATTTTTTATCACCAATCCATTGCCACTGCGATTTACCAGTAACTTTTTAAATGTCGCTTTATTTACTGGCGCAATACCCGCAGGCCGGTAAAACAATTTAATTCTGTTTTGCATTGCAAATTTCAGTGCATTCTTGCCCTCTTGCTCTGGACTATTTGGTGGAATATCCAGAACATTCAGATAAAAAATGCTCTCTTTATTAGTGGGCAGTTTATTCGGCATAATTTTGATTTTTACTTGCTGCCCGGAATTTGCCCCTATTTTTGCCACTGGTGGCGTTAACATGAAAGGAACCTGAATTTTTTCTGGTGGTAACGACGTATCGCCATCATCAATCCACGCCTGCAGCAGCGAAGAACGGTTTCCCTGATTCATCAACTGCACCATCACTTCTTTATTTTCTGCCGGGTAAATAATACGCGTCCCGTAGATAACAATACCGGCATGTGCAGGAAGGACCATAGAAGAAATGAGTAAAGCTAATAATCCTTTCATCTTAATGCCTCTTAAATTAAAAGGCCGCCATGGGGATAGCGGCCATGTTTATTACCTGGAGAAACTTGAAGTTTTATTTATTAATCCTGCGCCACACGCATAACCAGAGAAGATAACACATCACCTGATTGCACTGAATTATCTGTCAGCTTCAGGTATTTTGCTTTAAACGGAATAGCATATTGACCTTCCGCTGTTTTATAACTCTCAATGTTAAAAGGTGCAGAAACATCCAGGACATCGCTGTTATCACCTAAATAGAGATAGTACCCCACGGTATCGTTGCTACTGGCTATCGCCTTATCGTTTCCGGTTATTTTATCGTTGGTAATCAACGAGAGTTTTACACCAGCAACTTCTTTCGGACAGCTAATTTTTAACATGCTGCTGGTTACACCGACTGCATCATCATAGGTCGAGTATTTAGCTTTACCTTCAAAGACAGTGGTTGGTACAGTTGGCATATTAATACTTACTGAATCGCCACCCGCTTCGAATTTACACGGAGATTCTGCAATATTCCCTTTAATGGTTAATGTTCCGGTATCAACGTCTGCGGCAAATACCCCAGCGCTCATAAAAAAAGAAGAAAAGACAGCGGCAGCAATAATTGAACGTTTCATAATATGTTCCTTAATAAAATTTATTTTTTGGTTGTTAAGAGTCTGTATCTCTTGGAAACAAATTTCTCACATCAAAAAAGTTGCCGAAATGTAAACATATTGTTTTATTGATTTAAAACAAATTAACTATTGCAATATAAACACAACAAATACTTAAGCATATTAAATATTTATCACATCTATTAATTAATGCAGATTTTTGTAAGTGGTATTATTGATATAAATAAAAAAGCTGAAATCATTCACACGAATGATTTCAGCTTTCTAAATCCGATTAAAAAACCAGGGTGGCAAATTAATCGTAGCGATTTAACACGATTCGACGTTTGCTATCGCTACCTGCAACAACCACTTCTGTCGTTACACCTTTGACTGGCGAAGAAACCTGATGACGGGTATCAACATCATACGTTAACTGACCACAATACTGTTGAGGTTGACCATTAACCATAGCCATACTGCATGTTGGGGGACTGATCCTGCCATTAATCGTTAATGTGGCAGTCTGTGAAGAGAACGCGGGAGAAGCCATTCCATAGGCAAGAAAAATAATTCCTGACAGCCAGTACTTATTCATTGAACGTTATCCCTGTAGTAAAGGTTATGCCTGGATAGAATGAGTGCATAACAAACTATAGCTGTACATCCACTACACAGCCACGAAGGATGATAATGAAGCATTGCCTGTACGATCAATCGACTTTATAGAGTTTCGGACGAAGGTCCGCAGAATATTTGCAGCATTAAATAAGTGTTCATTAATGCGGCAAAAACAAATACACCGCATCAATGTAACATCTCTGCGGTGTATGAAAAACAACCAAAAAGGTTAATACGCGTTAGACCGCGCGGAAGGAAATCTCGCCAGGAATGACTTCTCCCTGCCAATAAAGCTGGGCTGCAACGCGGTCAGCCAGCTGGCGGTAGATAGCGGTAAATTCGCTCTCCGGACGGCTGATAACCGTTGGCGTGCCTTTATCGAGATCTTCACGTAAGGAGATGTGTAACGGCATCTGCCCCAGCAACTGCGTGTGATATTTCTCGGCCAGTTTCTCTGCACCACCGGTACCGAAAATCGGTTCATGGTGACCACAGTTACTGCAAATATGCACACTCATGTTCTCGACAATACCGAGCACCGGAACCTCGACTTTCTCGAACATCACAATGCCTTTTTTCGCATCGATCAACGCAATGTCCTGCGGAGTGGTGACCACTACCGCGCCAGTTACTGGTATGTTTTGTGCCAGTGTCAATTGAATGTCACCGGTGCCTGGCGGCATATCAAGCACCAGATAGTCGAGATCCGGCCACAAGGTTTCCTGCAACATCTGCATTAACGCCTTGCTCGCCATCGGACCACGCCACACCATCGCATTGTCGTCAGTGACCAGATAACCAATTGAATTGGTTGCCAGTCCATGAGACATAATCGGTGCCATATGGGTACCGTCCGGCGAAGTTGGACGCTGATTTTCTGCACCCAGCATGGTGGGTATTGATGGGCCGTAGATATCGGCGTCCAGAATGCCGACTTTCGCCCCTTCCGCCGCCAGTGCCAGCGCCAGGTTTACCGCCGTGGAGGATTTACCCACGCCGCCTTTACCGGAGCTGACCGCAATGATGTTCTTCACGCCGTTAATTCCCGGCTGATTCTTCACGCGTTTTAAGGTGGCGATATTGTGCGACAGTTTCCAGTCGATAGCTTTCGCCCCGGTGATGCGCAGCAGTTCGGCGCTACATTGCTCTTTTAACTCTTCGAACGCGCTATGCCAGACGAATGGCATAACCAGTTCCACATGCAACGTGTCGTCCATCCAGGCGACATGGTGCAACGCTTTCAGCGTGGTGAGGTTATGCTTCAGGGTTGGGTGCTGAAAATTGGCCAGTGTCCCGGCGACCATTGCGCGCAAGGCTTCTGGTGATTTGGCCTGGGATTGTTCGTTCATCCCGACTCCTTTTTTGTATAGATAAACCATCAGCTGATAGTTTACCTGAAGAATATAGAGAAGTACTTACTTAACATTTTTCCATTTGGTACTATCTAACCCCTTTTCACTATTAAGAAGTAATGCCTACTATGACTCAAGTCGCGAAGAAAATTCTGGTGACGTGCGCACTGCCGTACGCTAACGGCTCAATCCACCTCGGCCATATGCTGGAGCACATCCAGGCTGATGTCTGGGTCCGTTACCAGCGAATGCGCGGCCACGAGGTCAACTTCATCTGCGCCGACGATGCCCACGGCACACCGATCATGCTGAAAGCTCAGCAGCTCGGTATCACCCCGGAGCAGATGATTGGCGAAATGAGTCAGGAGCATCAGACTGATTTCGCAGGCTTTAACATCAGCTATGACAACTATCACTCGACGCACAGCGAAGAGAACCGCCAGTTGTCAGAACTTATCTACTCTCGCCTGAAAGAAAACGGTTTTATTAAAAACCGCACCATCTCTCAGCTTTACGATCCGGAAAAAGGCATGTTCCTGCCGGACCGTTTTGTAAAAGGCACCTGCCCGAAATGTAAATCCCCGGATCAATACGGCGATAACTGCGAAGTCTGCGGTGCGACCTACAGCCCGACTGAACTGATCGAGCCGAAATCGGTGGTTTCTGGCGCTACCCCGGTAATGCGTGATTCTGAACACTTCTTCTTTGATCTGCCCTCTTTCAGCGAAATGTTGCAGGCATGGACCCGCAGCGGTGCGTTGCAGGAGCAGGTGGCAAACAAAATGCAGGAGTGGTTTGAATCCGGCCTGCAACAGTGGGATATCTCCCGCGACGCCCCTTACTTCGGTTTTGAAATTCCGAACGCGCCGGGCAAATATTTCTACGTCTGGCTGGACGCACCGATTGGCTACATGGGTTCCTTCAAGAATCTGTGCGACAAACGCGGCAACACCACCAGCTTCGATGAATACTGGAAGAAAGATTCCACCGCCGAGCTGTACCACTTCATCGGTAAAGATATCGTTTACTTCCACAGCCTGTTCTGGCCTGCCATGCTGGAAGGCAGCAACTTCCGCAAGCCGACTAACCTGTTTGTTCATGGCTATGTGACGGTGAACGGCGCGAAGATGTCCAAGTCTCGCGGCACCTTTATTAAAGCCAGTACCTGGCTGAATCATTTTGATGCTGACAGCCTGCGTTACTACTACACTGCGAAACTCTCTTCGCGCATTGATGATATCGATCTCAACCTGGAAGATTTCGTTCAGCGTGTGAATGCCGATATCGTGAATAAAGTGGTTAACCTGGCATCCCGTAACGCTGGCTTTATCAACAAGCGTTTTGACGGCGTGCTGGCAAGCGAACTGGCTGACCCGCAGTTGTACAAAACCTTCACGGATGCCGCTGAAGTGATTGGTGAAGCGTGGGAAAGCCGCGAATTTGGTAAAGCAGTACGCGAAATTATGGCGCTGGCTGATCTGGCTAACCGCTATGTCGATGAACAGGCTCCGTGGGTGGTGGCGAAACAGGAAGGCCGCGATGCCGACCTGCAGGCAATTTGCTCGATGGGCATCAACCTGTTCCGCGTGCTGATGACTTACCTGAAGCCGGTACTGCCGAAACTGACCGAGCGTGCAGAAGCATTCCTCAATACAGAACTGACCTGGCATGGTATCCAGCAACCGCTGTTGGGCCATAAAGTGAATCCGTTCAAGGCGCTGTATAACCGCATCGATATGAAGCAGGTTGAAGCACTGGTGGAAGCATCTAAAGAAGAAGTAAAAGCCGCTGCCGCGCCGGTAACTGGCCCGCTGGCTGACGATCCAATCCAGGAAACTATCACCTTTGATGACTTCGCCAAAGTTGACCTGCGCGTGGCACTGATTGAAAACGCAGAGTTTGTTGAAGGTTCCGACAAACTGCTGCGCCTGACGCTGGATCTCGGCGGTGAAAAACGCAATGTCTTCTCCGGCATTCGTTCTGCTTACCCGGATCCGCAGGCACTGATTGGTCGTCACACCATTATGGTGGCTAACCTGGCACCACGTAAAATGCGCTTCGGTATCTCCGAAGGCATGGTGATGGCTGCCGGTCCTGGCGGGAAAGATATTTTCCTGCTAAGCCCGGATGCCGGTGCTAAACCGGGTCATCAGGTGAAATAATCTCCTTTCAAGGCGCTGTATCGACAGCGCCTTTTCTTTATAAATTCCTAAAGTTGTTTTCTTGCGATTTTGTCTCTCTCTAACCCGCATAAATACTGGTAGCATCAGCATTCAACTGGATAAAATTACAGGGATGCAGAATGAGGCACTTTATCTTTCAGGACGAAAAATCACATAAATTCTGGGCGGTGGAGCAACAGGGAAACGAGTTGCATATCTGTTGGGGAAAAGTTGGCACCAAAGGGCAAAACCAGGTAAAAAGTTTTGCGGATGCTGCGGCAGCGGCAAAAGCGGAGCTTAAGCTGATCGCAGAGAAAACGAAAAAAGGCTATGTGGAAAATGCTTTAGCAAACGTGCATATCCCCCCCATCACCAAAGCCACTCCTGAAGTTGAAACCTCCCCTGAGAGTAAAAACAAACGCCCATGGGTGGCTGATGATGCAGTCATTCCGGTAACTGGCGATATTAATCGATTTGCTTTTCCTCATCGCTCTCGCCCCAGAGAGATCAATTATCTGTACAAAGATGGCCAAATATGGAAGCGCATCGCGAATAACACCAGGGCATATGACCCCGACAATAATTACCGCTCTTATCCTGAAAACTGGCAGCTGGCGTTTGCCGAGTTACAAAGGCGAATTCTGAATAATCAACAAACAGGAAGTATACAATCTGATGCGGCATTGCTCTGGAATTTATGGAACTCTTACTCTACAGATGAACTGGTCGATGACTTAGTCATTCGCTGTGGTCTGGAAACTACCGTTGAAATCGCCCTTCTCGCTCTTCAACTCAAATATAAACCAGTAAAAGCCGACGTCACCACCATTATTCCCCCTGATCTCAAAGCAGAATCACTACCGAACTGGCATCAACGTCTATGTCATCATCTTTCACTCGCTTCAGAAGATGAGTGGCAACGCTGTGTAGATAAAGTTCTCGCTGCTATTCCCTCGCTATCCCCAGCACGGCAACCTTTTGCGGCGTTACTGCTCCCTGAACGCCCGGATATTGCCAATGCTATGGCGCTACGTTATGCAGATCAAAACGTTCCGGCGATGACCTGGTTAAGACTGGTGGTAACCGATGACGCCGCTCTGACTACAGCAGAAAAATACGACTTCCCACCGTTGTATCATGATTTTCGCGCTTATCTGGCAATGTTGCTGGCAAATAATGGGGTGCGCGGTGTAAGCCGGATACTTCTTGAGTTTACGGAAGAGCATTCTGACAATCCCACTTATCTCTTCGAGCGCATCAGCGAGACTGAAGATCTTGTCAAATGGCTATGGAAAACGAATCACCCGGATGCGATTCAAATTCTGATCCTCGGTGTAATTGGCAAGAAAAAGCACCTGGAATACTTAAGCAAAGCCTGTCAAAAACATCCCGCTGCGGCTCTTGCCGCTTATGCAACTTTACTGGCAATACATGAAGATGCACAGTGGCGTAAAGCGCTTGTCAAACTGATTACCGCCACGCCAGATTTAGTCACTGACGTCATTCCCTGGGTTAATGCTAAAGCGGCAGGCATCTTATCTGAATGTCGTACTCAGTTAGTCGCTGAAGAATGTGAATACGCCACTGCGGATATGTTGCCGGAGCTGTTTGTCGCTCCACCGTGGGTAATAAATAAGAAAACGAATGTAATACCCGTATTTGATTTACCGGTGCTTCCCATCCCTGCAGTCACTGACATCACGCCAGGAATTACAGAGTTAATCAGTCATACTGACATATCCAGATTCAGTGAAATCGCGCAATATCAGTCATCACAGCAAACCTTATTTACCGACCTGCCACTAATTGAAAAAGAAAGCTGGGAGACATCTTTCATTCCTTTTACACCAGAACAACAAATCCTTTGGCAATTAGGTTTTAATGAATGGCTGCATTGCGAAGATGACTTACATGAAAAAAAATATATACCGCAAAGCGCTGTTGATGCCTTGTTGCGCTTTGATTTTCCAGCACTAAAAGCTGAGTTTGCGAAATATCACAACAATGCCAACAAAAGCTGGAATCTATCTGCGCTTTGTTACTTACCGGGACAACAGGCGATTTCATTTCTCAACCAAATAATCATTGAGGAGCGATATTCAGGTGAGAAAGAGATTCTGGCAGTTTTTGGTAGTACGGCCATTCCTGCGTTTATGACCTGCTTGCAACGAGATCATCAACGACTGTGGATATTCACCCTCTTTATTGGGGCCAGTGAACTAGCCTTACCAATGGCGCAGCGGTTACAGAAAAAAATGGCTTACAAGGATGCCATTAATTGGCTGGCAAATAACCCGCGCCATGCCGCCGCCGGGCTACTGCCTTTGGCGCTGGGCAAACCGTGCCAAAATCGGGAATATGCCCGCCAGGCATTCCGCCTGCTAGTGAAATTAAACCAGCGAGAAACGATTGAAGAAATCGGCCGGAGATACAACCAACCTGATGTTTTAGCTGCGCTGGCAACATTGTTCGATAGCGATCCGCTGGAAGAATATCCCGCTAAAATCGCCCCACTGCCCGGCTTTTATCAGTTCACCTTATGGCGCAGACCACGGCTTAAAAGTAACAACCTGCCTCTGCCAGATGACGCTATGCGCCACCTGGGCACAATGTTGAGCTTTCCACGCGACATTACCTCCTACGCTGGGCTGGCGACCATCAAAGAGACCTTCACCCACGAATCACTGGCTGACTTTGGCTGGGATCTCTACACGGCATGGACAGAAGCTGGCGCACCCGCAAAAGAAAACTGGGCATTTACTTCGCTTGGGATTTTAGGCAATGACGACACCGCACGTAAATTAACCCCGCTTATCCGTGCCTGGCCGGGTGAATCCCAGCATAAACGCGCGGTTTACGGGCTGGATGTATTAGCTGATATTGGCAGCGATGTTGCGCTAATGCTGCTTAATGGCATCGCGCGAAAAATTAAATTCAAAGCATTACAGGAACATGCCCGCGAGAAAATCAACATAGTTGCTGAAAACCGTGGGCTGACTATGGCTGAACTGGAAGACCGCCTGGCTCCAGATTTAGGGCTTGATAACAGTGGCTCGCTGATACTGGATTTCGGCCCACGTCAATTCACCGTTGGTTTTGACGAAACCTTAAAACCTGTAGTGCACGATGCAAACGGCAAAGTCCTGAAAGATTTACCCAAACCAAATCAGAGCGATGATCAAACACTGGCAACTGACTCCGTTAACCTCTTCAAACAATTGAAGAAAGATGTGCACGCCATTGCCAGCCAGCAGATTGATCGTCTGGAGCAGGATATGTGCCAGCGCAGACGCTGGACGGCAGAGCAGTTCCGCCTGTTTCTGGTGGAGCATCCGCTGGTACGTCACTTAACCCGACGGGTGTTATGGGGGGTATATACTGAGGAAAACACGCTGATCGCCTGCTTCCGGGTCGCAGAAGACAGCACTTACAGCGATGCGCAGGATGAGTTATTCACGCTGCCAGCAGGAAACATCGGTATACCGCATGTGCTGGAAATATCTCCTGAATCCGCCACTGCATTTGGGCAAATTTATGCTGATTACGAAAAGCTTCCTCCCTTTCGCCAACTCGATCGTGGTTATTACCACCTTACTGATAATGAACGTGATACCCATGAATTGATACGCTGGCAAGGACGTCTTTGCCAGGCCGGGCGCATTGTCGGGCTGGAACGTCGAGGCTGGCAACGTCTGGAAGAAAGCGGCAGCGTCTATGCGATGCGCAAATCTACCCCTTATGGCGCTCTCGAACTTGAAACAGAACATTTTTCATTAATTTATGGCGAAACGGGGTATAGCGACCTGCTACCTGTTGAAAGCGTAAAAATCACTTCACCAGGGGAACGCTACAGTACACAGCCCTCGCTCACGTTCTCCGCGCTTGATGCCATCACCGCCAGCGAACTCATTAACGACATCGAATCACTTTTTGATTAAAAGGACTTTGCAATGAAAACCTATATTTATCAGGACGAAAAATCACATAAATTCTGGGCGGTGGAGCAGCAGGGAAACGAACTGAATATCAGTTGGGGCAAAGTCGGCACCAACGGGCAAAGTCAGGTAAAAAGCTTTGCAGATGCTGCGGCGGCGGAAAAAGCGGAACTCAAGCTGATTGCGGAGAAAACGAAAAAGGGGTATGTGGAACATGCGGAGAATGCTACATCGAAACATACTCGAACGGTAACGAAATCTCTCGAATTATCTGACTTTTCTACCATCATTCAGGAACAGCCCTCAGTTACACCAGAATTCTACGTGGCTGACAAAAATACAGACGTTATTTTACCGTGGCTGGCAAAAGATATTGCTGTCGTTTTTCCGCTTGAAGTCGTACCCACCACCTTAAGCCATCGCCGCTTTCCCGGAGATCCTGTTACACCTGTAGATAAATTAACCCAGTTACGTCGCTTAGCCTGTGGCGTGTCGCAACGGGATAACAAAACAGCTACATTTGACTTCAGCGCCTGTACTTTAGAGTGGCAAAACTTCATCGCTCAGGCGATCGATCTGATTAACAGCCCGAAAACGACAAAATTACCATCACCGGTAATGGCTGTACTCGCGGCACTTGAACTGCACTGCACGAGATATAAAGAGCGTGCGGATGTTATGGATCAGATTATTCAGGAAGGCGGTCTGGAATATGCTACTGATGTAATAATACATCTTCAACAAATATCTATTGAATGGGATTATGTCAACAATAATATTGTTTTCCTGTCGTCTGGCATTTCACCTGATTATTTGCAGCAATATTCCAGCTTTGAATTACGCCTACGTAAACATTTATCACTGGCGGAAGAGTCTCTCTGGCAAAAATGTGCACAAAAACTTATTGCCGCAGTTCCACATATTCCAGAATGGCGGCAACCATTAATTGCTTTGTTATTGCCCGAAAAACCAGAAATTGCACATGAAATTGCCCAGCGTCTACTGGGGCAAAAGAAATTACCCTCGCTGGAGTGGCTAAAAATAGTGGCGACTGATGAGCACATTCTTGCCTCATTAGAAAAATATCACGAGCCATATGCCATTTTTGATGATTACTATTGTGGTGCGATATGGTCAGCCACCGTATTACAGGAGCAAGGTGTTGCGGCCCTGCCCCGATTTGCTCCCTATGTCGCAAGTGACTACTGCGCCGATGTGTTGCGTCATATCAATCATCCGTTCGCATTAACACTGCTTATACGTGTAGCAGGGCATACTAAACGCTGTCACGATCGAATGACGAAAGCCTGCGCTGCGTTCCCACACGCAGCACTGGCAGCACTGGCGGAACTTCTAGTGCAAAAAGAAGAGAATAGTTGGCGCATTATGCTAATGACGATGCTTATCTCGCAACCGACACTAGCAGAACAGGTCATTCCCTGGCTTTCGACACCCGCAGTTGCAGTGCTGAAATCATGCCAGCAACAACTGACACAGCCCTCAAACCATGCCAGCGCCGATCTACTGCCGGCCATAGTAGTCTCCCCACCATGGCTTTCGAAAAAGAAAAAATCGCCGATTCCAGTGCTTGATTTAGCACCATTAGGTATTGAGCCAATCAGTTATCTGACAGAAGAAATCAGTAATCAACTTTTGGCGAAATATATCTGGTATTCAAAACACATCACGGTTAGTCATGAAGAAAGTACTGCCAATCTGTTGGCAAGGATGGGTTTTCAACGACGGATCGCTGGTACATATATTAAAGCTCCCGAAGCGGTAGTTGAGGCATGGCTAAATGAAGATTATTCAACTTTAATAAGTGAATTTAAGGTGTTTCATTCACCTACCGGGCATTATTGGCATTTGGGGATTTTGACAACATTGCCGCTGGAGAAAGCAGTAAGAGCATGGAATGCCCTTACTCTATCTCCGCATACCGATACCGAATACGCCATGTTACATTTTGGACTCAAAGGATTACCTGGGTTAGTAAACTCACTTGCACGCTATCCACAGGAAGCCTTGCCCATAACGAATTACTTCGCAGCGAGTGAGCTGGCACCTGCCGTCGCCCGCGCCTTCAACAAACTCAAAACCCTACGACAAGACGCCCGCACCTGGCTGCTGAAATACCCGGAACACGCCATTACCGGCCTGCTGTCTGCGGCGCTCGGCAAAGCCGGTGAAGCACAGGATAACGCCCGCGCTGCATTGCGTATGCTTACCGAAAACGGTCATCAACCATTACTGCAAGAAATCGCCCGGCGTTATAACCAGCCGGAAGTAACAGATGCGGTGAACGCTATGCTTGCGCTCGATCCCTTAGATAATCACCCGACAAAAATCCCCACTCTTCCGGCCTTTTATCAGCCATCGATCTGGACCCGCCCGGTATTAAAAGCAAATGCCCAATCACTGCCCGATAGCGCACTCCAGCACCTCGGTGAAATGCTCCGCTTCCATCAGGAGGAGGCGCTGTATCCGGGATTATTGCAGGTGAAAGATGCCTGTACCGCCGACTCACTGGCTGAATTTGCCTGGGATCTGTTTACCGCCTGGCAGACCGCTGGCGCGCCGTCGAAAGAGAGTTGGGCGTTCACTGCGTTAGGCGTTCTCGGTAACGATGACACCGCCCGCAAACTGACGCCATTAATACGCGCCTGGCCTGGTGAATCCCAGCATAAACGCGCCACCGTCGGGCTGGATATCCTCGCCGCTATCAGTAGTGATATCGCCCTGATGCAGCTTAACGGCATTGCCCAGAAACTGAAATTCAAAGCATTACAGGAGCGGGCGAAAGAGAAAATTGCCGACATTGCCGAAAGTCGCGAACTGACGGTAGCGGAGCTTGAAGATCGGTTAGCACCGGCTCTCGGTCTGGATGATAACGGTTCGCTGCTGCTGGATTTTGGCCCACGGCAGTTCACCGTCAGCTTTGATGAAACCTTAAAACCGTTTGTGCGCGATGTTTCCGGCAGCCGCCTGAAAGACTTACCTAAACCCAATAAAAGCGATGATGAATCACAGGCAAACGATGCTGTTAACCGCTACAAATTGCTGAAAAAAGATGCGCGTACCGTCGCCGCCCAGCAGGTAGCAAGGCTGGAATCCGCCATGTGCCTGCGCCGCCGCTGGTCGCCGGAAAACTTTCAGCTCTTCCTGGTTGAGCATCCGCTGGTTCGTCACTTAACCCGCCGTCTGATTTGGGGCGTTTATAGCGCCGAAAACCAGCTACAGGCGTGCTTTAGGGTGGCGGAAGATAACAGCTACAGCACCGCTGACGATGATCTTTTCACCTTGCAGGAAGGCGATATCTCTGTTGGCATTCCTCACGTTCTGGAAATATCACCGACGGATGCTGTCGCCTTTGGTCAGCTTTTTGCCGACTACGAACTGCTACCACCGTTCCGTCAGCTTGAACGTAACAGTTACGCCCTGACAGAAGCCGAGCGCAACGCCAGCGAACTGACCCGCTGGGCAGGCAGAAAATGCCCGAGCGGCCGGGTCATGGGGCTGGCAAATAAAGGCTGGATAAAGGGCGAACCACAGGATGGAGGCTGGATCGGATGGATGATCAAACCTCTCGGTCGCTGGTCGTTAATCATGGAAATCGACGAAGGTTTTGCGGTGGGTATGTCACCAGCCGATCTTAGCGCTGAGCAGGTCTTAAGCAAGCTGTGGCTATGGGAAGGCAAAGCGGAAAGCTATGGCTGGGGGAGTAATTCAACTCAGGAAGCGCAGTTCTCCGTGCTCGACGACATCACCGCCAGCGAACTCATTAACGATATTGAAGCCCTGTTTGAATAAGGAAAGAGCATGGACAAGGAATTACCGTGGCTGGCGGATAACGCCCAAGTGGAACTGAAATATAAAAAAGGCAAAACGCCGCTCAGCCATCGCAGTTGGCCGGGCGAACCGGTGCCTGTTATCACTGAAAGCCTCATCCAGACACTGGGTGATGAATTGCTACAAAAAGCTGAGAAGAAAAAAAACATTGTCTGGCGTTATGAAAATTTTTCACTGGAGTGGCAGTCGGCCATTACGCAGGCCATCAACTTGATTGGCGAACACAAACCCTCAGTTCCGGCCCGGACAATGGCGGCGCTAGCCTGTATCGCGCAAAATGATAGCCAACAGTTGCTCGACGAAATCGTCCAACAAGAGGGACTGGAATATGCGACTGAGGTGGTGATTGCACGCCAGTTTATTACACGATGTTATGAAAGTGATCCTCTGCTAGTGACATTGCAGTATCAGAACGAGGATTATGGCTATGGTTATCGATCAGAAACCTATAACGAATTCGATCTCCGACTGCGTAAGCATCTCTCTCTGGCAGAGGAAAGCAGCTGGCAGCGTTGCGCCGACAAACTCATTGCCGCACTGCCAGGAATAACCAAAGTTCGCCGCCCTTTTATTGCTCTGATCCTCCCGGAAAAACCAGAAATCGCCAATGAGTTGGTAAGCCTTGAATGCCCGTGGACTCATTTTCATTCTAAGGAGTGGTTAAAAGTTGTTGCTATTGACCCCAGAGCGGTGAGAAAACTCGAACGCTACTGGAGCCAGGATATATTTAGCGATCGGGAAGCCAGCTACATGTCGCATGAAAACCACTTCGGCTACGCGGCCTGCGCTGCCCTTTTGCGCGAACAAGGACTGGCAGCCGTTCCACGCCTGGCAATGTATGCCCATAAAGAAGATTGCGGCAGTCTGCTGGTACAAATTAACCATCCGCAGGTCATCCGCACCCTGCTGTTAGTTGCTGATAAAAACAAACCCAGCCTGCAACGTGTAGCTAAATACAGTAAAAATTTCCCCCATGCGACGCTTGCCGCACTGGCAGAACTGCTGGCGCTAAAAGAACCACCTACGCGCCCTGGTTATCCAATCATCGAAGACAAAAAGCTGCCTGCACAGCAAAAAGCACGTGATGAATACTGGCGTACGCTGTTACAAACGCTGATGGCATCGCAGCCACAACTGGCAGAAGAGGTGATGCCGTGGTTAAGTACTCAAGCCCGGTCAGTGCTGAATAGTTATTTATCGGCACCGCCTAAAACGGTTATTGATAGCACCGATAACAGCCAAATGCCTGAAATCCTCGTTTCACCACCGTGGCGTAGTAAGAAAAAAATGACAGTTCCACGTCTTGATTTGGCACCGTTCGAATTAACGCCGCAAGTTTACTGGCAACCAGGCGAACGAGAGAGGCTTGCCGCCACTGAGTCTGCCCGTTATTTCAGCACGGAATCTCTTGCGGAACGCATGGAACATAAAAGTGGACGAGTTGTACTACAGGAGCTGGGTTTTGGAGATGATGTATGGCTGTTTCTGAATTATATACTCCCCGGAAAACTGGATGCTGCACGCAATTCACTCATTGTTCAGTGGCATTACTACCAGGGGCGGGTTGAAGAGATCCTGAATGGCTGGAACTCCCCGGAAGCACAATTAGCAGAACAGGCGCTTCGCAGCGGTCACGTAGAAGTGTTAATTAACATATGGGAAAATGACAGCTACTCACGCTATCGTCGGGAAAAGAGTATCTGGAACCTGTATTTATTGGCACAGTTGCCGCGTGAGATGGCTTTGACTTTCTGGCTACGTATCAATGAGAAAAAACATCTGTTCGCGGGTGAGGACTATTTTCTCAGTATCTTCGGATTGGATGCTCTACCAGGTCTGCTGTTGGCTTTTTCACATCGTCCAAAAGAAACATTTCCGTTAATTTTAAATTTTGGCGCAACAGAACTGGCCCTGCCCGTTGCCCGCGTCTGGCGACGTTTCGCGGCGCAGCGTGATCTGGCTCGCCAGTGGATTTTACAATGGCCGGAACATACGGCTACTGCACTTATCCCTCTTGTCTTCACCAAATCCAGCGATAATAGCGAAGCTGCATTACTTGCCCTACGTTTACTTTACGAACAGGGACATGGTGAATTGCTGCAAACCGCGGCAAACCGCTGGCAGCGTACAGATGTATGGCCTGCCCCGGTCTGGCAAAACTGGTGCTGACAGTGGGGCTTACAGCAGGCGGGAGAACAACTGCTAAAAACGGTTCTCACCCGTTTGCGCCAGCACCACTTGCCTGCTTCGACCGCGGATATGGCTGCCGCTCATCTGCATGCGATGGCGCTGGCACAGTTGCGCGGACATAAACTACCGTTACGCACTGACTGGCTGGATGCCATAGCAGGCTCGCTGATTAAAGAAGCCCTGAACGCGCCGTTGCCGTGGAGCTATCGCGGCGTTATTCATCCCGACACCGATCCGATTCTGCTAACGTTGATAGACACATTAGCGGGTGACGGATTCGGTAAACTTGCCCCTTCTACGCCACAACCGCCTCTGCCAAAAGATGTCACCTGCGAACTGGAACGTACCGCAATCTCTCTTCCGGCGGAGCTTACCTTAAATCGCTTTAACCCCAATGGACTAGCGCAAAGTCAGGTGTTACATCGGCTGGCAATACTGGAGATCCCAGGGATTGTACGCCAGCAGGGAAGCACACTGACACTTGCAGGCAACGGTGAAGAACAGTGGAAATTAACCCGCCCGCTTAGCCAGCATGCGGCATTGATTGAGGCCGCCTGCTTTGGTGCCACACTCCAGGAAGCCGCACGCCATAAATTAGAAGCCGATATGCTGGACGCGGGTGGAATCGGCAGTATCACCACATGTCTTAGCCAGGCGGCGTTAGCGGGTCTGGCGTCCTTCAGTCAACAATTATTGGAGCAACTCACATTATTAATCGCCCAGGAAAATCAATTTGCCGAAATGGGCCAGGCGCTGGAAGTGCTATATGCCTTATGGCGGCTGGATGAAATTAGCGGTATGCAAGGCGCGCAGATATTACAAACGACGTTATGCGCGGCTATCGATCGCACGCTGTGGCTGTGTGAATCTAACGGCAGACCAGATGAAAAGGAGTTTCACGCTCACCTGCATAGCTGGCAGGCGCTTTGCCATATCCTGCGCGATCTACATAGCGGCGTTAATTTACCCGGCGTTTCTCTTTCTGCGGCGGTAGCCTTACTGGACCGCCGCAGTCAAGCGATTCATGCCCCGGCGCTGGATCGCGGCGCGGCTCTTGGCGCACTGATGCGTCTGGAACATCCCAACGCCAGTGCCGAAGCGGCGCTGACAATGCTGGCGCAGTTATCCCCGGCACAATCCGGCGAAGCGCTGCACGGTTTGCTGGCGCTGGCCCGCCATCAACTGGCCTGTCAGCCGGCATTTATCGCCGGTTTCAGTAGTCATTTAAATCAACTGAGTGACGACGATTTTATTAACGCCCTGCCCGATTTACGCGCGGCGATGGCCTGGCTACCACCACGAGAACGCGGGACGCTGGCGCATCAGGTGCTTGAGCATTATCAACTGGCGCAACTTCCCGTTTCGGCACTGCAAATGCCGTTGCATTGTCCACCACAAGCCATTGCACATCATCAACAACTCGAACAGCAGGCACTGGCATCGCTGCAACACTGGGGAGTTTTCCATGTCTGAACTGAACGATCTTCTGACCACCCGTGAGCTACAACGCTGGCGATTAATTCTTGGCGAAGCGGCAGAAACGACGCTTTGTGGGCTGGATGACAACGCCCGGCAGATAGACCACGCGCTGGAGTGGCTGTATGGGCGCGATCCTGAACGGCTCCAGCGTGGTGAACGCTCCGGTGGATTAGGTTGCTCAAATCTCACCACCCCTGAGTGGATCAACAGTATTCACACGCTGTTTCCGCAACAGGTGATTGAACGGCTGGAAAGCGATGCCGTACTGCGCTACGGCATTGAAGATGTGGTGACGAATCTCGACGTGCTGGAACGTATGCAGCCTTCTGAAAGCCTGCTACGCGCCGTTTTGCACACCAAACATCTGATGAATCCCGAAGTACTGGCTGCCGCCCGCCGGATAGTACGCCAGGTTGTTGAAGAAATTATGGCGCGACTGGCAAAGGAAGTTCGTCAGGCTTTTTCTGGTGTCCGCGATCGCCGTCGCCGCTCATTTATTCCACTGGCGCGAAACTTTGATTTCAAAAGTACGCTGCGCGCCAACCTGCAACACTGGCACCCGCAACACGGCAAGTTGTATATCGAATCCCCCCGCTTTAACAGCCGCATTAAACGCCAAAGCGAACAATGGCAACTGGTCTTACTGGTTGATCAAAGCGGATCAATGGTGGACTCGGTGATCCACTCAGCGGTGATGGCGGCCTGTTTATGGCAGTTACCCGGTATTCGTACCCATCTGGTGGCGTTTGACACCAGCGTGGTTGATCTCACGGCAGATGTTGCCGATCCGGTAGAGTTATTAATGAAAGTGCAATTAGGCGGCGGAACCAATATCGCCAGTGCCATGGAATATGGTCGGCAACTTATTGAACAACCAGCGAAAAGCGTCATTATCCTCGTGAGCGATTTTTACGAAGGGGGTTCATCATCATTACTGACGCATCAGGTGAAAAAGTGTGTCCAGAGCGGCATCAAAGTGCTGGGACTGGCGGCGCTCGATAGCACCGCAACACCTTGCTATGACCACGATACGGCCCAGGCGCTGGTTAATGTCGGCGCACAAATAGCCGCCATGACACCGGGCGAGCTGGCATCATGGCTTGCGGAGAATCTTCAGTCATGAATTCACTACGTCCGGAATTATTAGAACTGACACCACAAGCTTTGACGGCGTTAAGCAATGCCGGTTTTGTTAAGCGCAGCCTTAAAGAACTGGAAAATGGCAACGTCCCGGAAATCAGCCATGAGAACGGCGCTTTAATCGCCACCTTCAGTGACGGTGTCCGCACCCAGCTGGCGAACGGTCAGGCACTGAAAGAGGCTCAGTGCAGCTGCGGGGCCAGCGGCATGTGCCGCCATCGCGTGATGCTGGTTTTAAGTTATCAGCGACTTTGCGCCACCACCCAGCCTACGGAAAAAGAAGAAGAGTGGGATCCGGCAATCTGGCTGGAAGAACTGGCTACCCTGCCCGATGCCACCCGCAAACGCGCGCAGGCACTGGTCGCTAAAGGTATCACCATTGAGTTGTTCTGTACGCCGGGCGAAATTCCCTCTGCCCGCTTACCGATGAGCGATGTACGTTTTTATTCCCGCAGCAGCATTCGTTTCGCACGCTGTGATTGTATTGAAGGAACACTTTGCGAACATGTCGTACTGGCAGTACAGGCCTTTGTCCAGGCCAAAGCGCAGCAAGCGGAATTTACTCATTTAATCTGGCAGATGCGCAGCGAACACGTCACATCATCTGACGATCCGTTTGCCAACGATGAGGGCGACGCGTGTCGTCAATATGTTCAGCAATTAAGCCAGGCGTTATGGCTTGGCGGCATCAGCCAGCCGCTTATTCATTACGAGGCTGCTTTCAGCCGCGCGCAGCAAGCGGCGGAACGCTGCAACTGGCGATGGGTGAGTGAATCGCTACGGCAACTGCGCGCCAGCGTTGATGCCTTCCACGCCCGCGCCAGCCACTATCATGCCGGAGAATGCTTACGTCAGCTTGCGGCATTAAACAGTCGATTAAATTGCGCACAAGAGATGGCGCGGCGCGACAGTGTTGGTGAAGTTCCTCCGATGCCGTGGCGCACGGTCGTTGGCGCTGGCATTGCCGGAGAAGCAAAGCTTGATCATCTGCGGCTGGTGTCTTTAGGTATGCGTTGCTGGCAGGATATTGAGCAGTATGGTTTACGCATCTGGTTCACCGATCCCGACACCGGCAGTATTTTGCACCTTTCGCGCAGTTGGCCGCGAAGTGAACAGGAAAACTCACCGGCAGCGACGCGTCGGCTATTTAGTTTTCAGGCTGGCGCACTGGCAGGTGGGCAAATTGTTTCACAAGCAGCAAAACGCAGTGCCGATGGCGAGCTGTTGTTAGCTACCCGCAACCGCTTGAGTAGTGTTGTGCCGCTGTCGCCAGACGCCTGGCAAATGTTGAGCGCGCCATTGCGCCAGCCGGGCATTGTGGCTTTGCGGGAATATTTACGCCAGCGTCCCCCCGCCTGCATACGGCCTCTTAATCAGGTGGATAACTTATTTATTCTGCCAGTCGCTGAGTGTATTTCACTCGGTTGGGATAGCAGCCGCCAGACGCTGGATGCGGAGGTAATCAGCGGCGAAGGTGAAGATAACGTGCTGACATTATCCCTACCAGCCTCTGCCTGTTCGCCCTTTGCTGTTGAACGCATGGCAGCTCTGTTACAACAAACAGAGGACCCCGTGAGTATGGTTTCTGGCTTTGTCAGTTTTGTAGAGGGGCAATTGACACTGGAACCACAGGTAATGATGACAAAGACTCGTGCCTGGGCTCTGGACGCAGAAACTACGCCTGTGGCACCGCTACCTTCTGCCAGCGTTTTGCCTGTGCCGTCTACCGCTCATCAGTTGCTGATGCGCTGCCAGGCGTTACTTATTCAACTGCTCCATAACGGCTGGCGCTATCAGGAACAGAGTGCTATTGGTCAGGCAGAGTTGCTGGCGAATGACCTCACCGCGGTGGGTTTTTATCGGCTGGCACATGTGTTGGCACAATTTCGTAATACAGAAAGCGAGGCACGGGTAGAAGCAATGAATAACGGTGTTTTGCTTTGCGAACAATTATTCCCCATGCTTCAGCAACAAGGATGAAATAGTGTTTTTTACTAAGAGTTCCACTCCAGTTCCGGACTGCTCACGCCACGGTATTAGGCATATCCTATATAGCCCCTGGTGAGAGTCACCAGTTTCTTGATTAAATAAAATGGAGTTTTACATGAAGGCTTTCAATAAGCTGTTTTCCCTCGTTGTTGCATCTGTTCTGGTTTTCTCTCTTGCTGGCTGCGGTGACAAAGAAGAATCGAAAAAATTCAGCGCCAATCTGAACGGTACTGAAATTGCCATTACCTATGTCTACAAAGGTGACAAGGTGCTTAAGCAATCTTCTGAAACCAAAATTCAATTTGCCTCCATTGGTGCAACCACCAAAGAAGACGCTGCCAAGACACTTGAGCCGTTAAGCGCCAAATACAAAAACATCGCGGGTGTTGAAGAAAAATTAACCTATACCGATACTTACGCGCAGGAAAACGTGACTATCGATATGGAAAAAGTGGATTTCAAAGCCCTGCAGGGTATTTCAGGAATCAACGTTTCTGCTGAAGATGCCAAAAAAGGTATCACTATGGCGCAAATGGAACTGGTGATGAAAGCCGCTGGTTTTAAAGAAGTGAAATAATCTGTCGGCGGCCATGTTTTTGCATGGCCGCCATACCCGTCTTAGCTTTTCTTCACATGCTGGCGCGCTGCCAGTCCACGCAGAAAATAACGTAAAAATTGATCGCCGCATTCGCGGAAGTTTTTATGATCCGGTGCACGCATCATCGCCGTAATTTCCGGCATCGAAACGCGGAACTGCTGTTCGGTAAGGATCGCCAGAATGTCATCGGTTTTCAGCGAAAACGCGATGCGTAATTTTTTCAGCACGATGTTGTTATTAATGCGACGTTCCGGCTCCAGTGCCGGAGCAGACTCATCCTTGCCGCGTTTTTCATAAATCAGGCCATTGAGGAAGGAAGACAAAACAATGTCCGGACAACGCTGAAAACCCTCTTCGTCTTCTTTACGTAGCCAGACGGCGATCTGTTCCGCGGTGGCTTCGACATTACCCAGCGCCAGAATACGCACCAGGTCATTATTATTGGCTTTCAAAATGTAGCGCACGCTGCGCAGAATATCGTTACTTAGCATGAGGCCTTCAGGTGTTGATGAGGCAAAAAGCCATTTTAGCAGTCTTTTAAAGGCCAATCGCCTCTTTTAAGCTTTTCAGATAACGGCGGCTGACCGGCACGGTTAAGCCATTACGCAAAATCAACTCGGCCTGGCCGTTATCTTCCAGACGAATCTCCTGTAAATGCGCGAGGTTAACCAGATACTGACGATGGCAGCGCAGTAGTGGTGTACGACTTTCCAGGGTACGTAATGTCAATTCGGTAAAGCCCTCTTTCCCTTCGTGGCTGGTAACGTAGACACCGCTCATCCGACTGCTGACAAATGCCACATCTTTCATTTGCAGCAAATAAATCCGACTATGCCCCGTACAAGGGATAAACTTCAGCGCCTGTTGATTTTCCGGTAACAGCGAAACATCCTGCTTGCTGCGCTCCTGACGCAATCGCGCCAGCGTTTTTTCCAGTCGCGCTTCATCAATTGGCTTCAGCAGATAATCAAAGGCATGTTCTTCAAAGGCTTTAATAGCGTATTCGTCAAACGCGGTGAGAAAAACGATATACGGTCGATGTTCGGGGTCGAGCATCCCCACCATTTCCAGACCACTGATGCGCGGCATCTGGATATCGAGAAACAGCACATCCGGGCGCAGTTTATGCACCGCGCCGATCCCTTCTACGGCGTTTGAACACTCTCCAACGATTTCAATATCGCTCTGCTCCTGCAAAAATACGCGCAGGTTCTCCCGTGCAAGCGGTTCATCATCGACAATTAAGACTTTAATCATGCCTCGTCCCTCCATGGTAGTCGTAACGTTATTCGGGTGTAACAATCAGGCTCACAGGCGACGCTTATCCCATAGTCATCGCCAAACCGTTCACGTAAACGCTTATCCACCAGATTCATCCCCAGCCCACTGGCATTGGTTACCGGTTGATACAAACCGGCATTGTCTTCGATCTCCAGCATCAAATGTTGCCCCTCACGTCGGGCGCTGATCGCCACTCGCCCTGTATCCAGCAGTTGTGATGTCCCATGTTTAATGGCGTTTTCCACTATCGGTTGCAGGGTAAACGCGGGCAATTGCTGCTGGGATAATTCTTGCGGAATAGCAATATTGACCTGCAACCGCGACTGGAAGCGCGCCTTTTCAATTTGCAGATAAGCGTTCACATGTTCAATTTCGTCGGCGAGAGTAACAAACTCCGAAGGCCGCTTTAAGTTTTTGCGGAAAAAAGTGGAAAGATACTGCACCAGCTGGCTGGCCTGTTCGCTGTCGCGGCGGATCACCGCTTTAATGGTGTTAAGCGCATTAAACAAAAAATGGGGGTTCACCTGGGCGTGAAGCAGTTTGATCTCTGACTGGGTGAGCATCGCTTTTTGCCGCTCATATTGCCCGGCGAGGATCTGCGCCGAAAGCAGTTGCGCAATCCCCTCACCCAGCGTGCGATTGATTGAACTGAATAAACGGTTTTTGGCTTCATACAATTTGATGGTACCCATCACCCGCTGATTTTCACCACGCAACGGAATTACCAGCGTCGACCCCAGTTTGCATTGCGGATGCAAAGAGCAACGATAAGGTACTTCGTTGCCATCAGCGTAGACCACTTCACCGGTTTCAATCGCTTTTAAGGTGTAAGTCGAAGAAATCGGTTTGCCGGGTAAATGGTGATCGTCACCAATTCCGGTAAAGGCCAGCAATTTCTCTCGATCGGTAATCGCGACTGCACCAATATCCAGCTCCTGATACAGCACCTGTGCCACTTTCATGCTGTTCACTTCGTTAAACCCCTGGCGCAAAATGCCTTCCGTCGAGGCAGCCACTTTTAGCGCAGTGGCAGAAAAAGCCGAAGTGTATTTTTCAAACATCGCGCGTTTATCGAGCAATATACGCATAAACAGCGCCGCGCCGACGGTATTGGTGACCATCATTGGCGCAGCAATATTACTCACCAGACGCACCGCATCTTCATAAGGTCGGGCGATTGCCAGGATGATCAACATTTGCACCATTTCAGCGACGAACGTGACGGCACCGGCGGTAATGGGGTTAAAGACTTTATCAGTGCGCCCGCGACGGATCAGGATGCTGTGTACCAGGCCGCCGAGCAACCCTTCAACGATGGTCGAGATCATGCAACTTAGCGCGGTCATGCCCCCCATCGAATATCGATGTAACCCGCCGGTCAGACCAACCAGCCCACCGACGACCGGACCGCCGAGTAAGCCGCCCATTACCGCGCCTATCGCACGGGTATTGGCAATAGAATCGTCAATGTGCAACCCAAACCAGGTGCCCATGATGCAGAAGATGGAAAAGACGATGTAGCAGAGAAATTTATGCGGCAGACGAACCGTGACCTGCATTAACGGTATGAATAATGGCGTTTTACTCATTAACCACGCAATGACTAAAAAAACGCACATCTGCTGAAGCAGCAGCAACACCAGATTAAAATCGTACATACCCGCAAACCACACTTCCCTTTAAAACGCGTAACATACATTGCCTGCGTTTAACTTTCTTTGAACTCTTGCAGAAAAATGAGAATTCGTGAGTACGATCACTCAAAATCGCCTGGCAAAAATAAAATCACCCTATAGATGCACAAAAAACGGGCAAAACTACCTGGTTCGCAAAACTGCGTCTAAAGTTAAACCGGGACCTCGCGAGCAAGGGTGAGACGATGGCGCTTTACACAATTGGTGAAGTGGCGTTGCTTTGTGATATTAACCCTGTCACGTTACGCGCGTGGCAGAGGCGTTACGGATTGCTGAAACCGCAACGGACAGACGGCGGCCATCGGCTGTTCAACGATGCCGATATTGACCGGATCCGCGAGATCAAACGCTGGATCGACAACGGCGTGCAGGTCAGCAAAGTTAAAATGCTGCTCAGTAATGAAAATGTTGATGTGCAGAACGGCTGGCGCGATCAGCAAGAAACATTACTGACTTACCTGCAAAGCGGCAATCTGCATAGCCTGCGAACGTGGATCAAAGAGCGCGGTCAGGATTACCCCGCCCAGACGCTCACCACACATCTGTTTATTCCTCTGCGCCGACGACTTCAGTGCCAACAACCGACTCTCCAGGCGCTGCTGGCGATCCTCGACGGCGTACTGATCAACTACATCGCCATTTGCCTGGCTTCGGCACGTAAAAAACAGGGTAAAGATGCGCTGGTGGTTGGCTGGAATATTCACGATACCACCCGTCTGTGGCTGGAGGGCTGGATTGCCAGTCAACAAGGATGGCGCATTGATGTCCTCGCCCACTCGCTCAATCAACTACGCCCTGAACTGTTCGAAGGCCGTACATTGCTGGTGTGGTGCGGTGAAAATCGAACCTCCGCCCAACAGCAGCAACTCACCAGTTGGCAGGAACAAGGCCATGATATTTTCCCACTCGGCATTTAATCATTCGTTAACAAATGCGCTTTACTGTACAATCCTTTCGTTAACATAAGGAGTGCATCATGCGCATAGCTAAAATTGGGGTCATCGCCCTGTTCCTGTTTATGGCGTTAGGCGGAATTGGTGGCGTCATGCTCGCAGGTTATACCTTTATTTTGCGTGCTGGCTAAGCGCCTGCACCAGCCTTTCAAACAGGCGGTCTGCAATGATCGCCGCCAGTGCCACCAGTAACGCCCCCTGGATCACATACGCGGTATTAAATCCGCTAAGCCCGATGATGATGGGCGTACCCAGCGTGCTGGCCCCTACCGTTGAGGCGATCGTCGCCGTACCAATGTTGATAATCACCGAAGTTCGCACGCCCGCCAGAATCACCGGAGCCGCCAGCGGTAGCTCGACCTTACGCAGTCGCTGACCACGGCTCATTCCCATACCTTTCGCAACTTCTGTCACGCTGACATCAATCGCTCCCAGCCCGGCAAGTGTCGCCTGCAGGACGGGCAGCACGCCGTAAAGGATCAAGGCGATAATCGCGGGTTGCAGACCAAAGCCGATCACCGGAACGGCAATCGCCAGCACCGCAACGGGCGGAAAAGTCTGCCCAACGGCGGCAATAGTTTCCACCAGTGGGCGAAATTCCGCGCCCCACGGGCGAGTAACAATAATTCCGGCACCAGTACCAATGATCACCGCAAACAAACTCGAAATTCCCACCAGCCAGAAATGAGCCAGTGCCAGAGCTGCAAAGCTTTCCTGCTGATAAACGGGTCGTGGCAGTTGTGGGAACAAGGCAGCAAACAGCGGCTGGCTGTAAGGCAGCCAGAAAAGCAGTGCCACAAACAAAGCAATGAGCCAGAACAGCGGATCGCGCAACATCTTCATACGCTTACGCCTCCACCAGCAGATCCTGAAAATGCAGCGTGCCGCAAGGCTGGCCCTGCGTGTTCACCACCGGCAGCACCTCGCATCCCCGCGCGACAAACAGGGAGAGCGCATCGCGTAGCGTCATCTCTTCTGCCAGTGCCTCACCTTCTGCCCGTTCTTCGCGACGCACGTAATCCGCCACACTACGTAACGAAAGCAGGCGGACACCCAGTTCACTATGCCCAAAAAACTGGCGGACAAAATCATTCGCCGGACGAGTCAGCATCGTCAGCGGATTGCCCTGCTGCACCACTTCACCGTGATCCATCAACACCAGATGTTCTGCCAGTCGTAGCGCCTCATCAATATCATGAGTGACCAGCACAATGGTACGCCCCAGCAAACGGTGTATGCGCGTCATCTCTTGTTGCAACGCGCCGCGCGTTACCGGGTCCAGCGCGCCAAAAGGTTCATCCATCAGTAAGACTTGCGGATCGGCAGCCAGTGCGCGCGCCACTCCCACACGTTGCTGCTGACCACCGGAAAGCTGATGCGGATAACGCTCACGCAAATTTGGCTCCAACCCCAGTAGCGCCATTAATTCGTCGATACGATCGTCGATCCGCGCCCGTGACCATTTTTGTAATTGCGGCACGGTGGCAATATTTTGCGCCACGCTCCAGTGGGGAAACAGGCCAATAGATTGAATGGCATAGCCCATCCGGCGGCGCAACTCCAGCACTGGCAGCGAGCGAATTTCTTCTCCGGCAAAGCGGATCACGCCACTGTCATGCTCCACCAGGCGGTTAATCATTTTCAGAGTGGTGGATTTACCGGAGCCTGATGTACCAATCAGCACCGAAAAACTCCCCTCCTGAAAATTGAGATTGAGATCGTTAACGGCTTTTTGTATGCCGAACAGTTTGCTGACATGGCTAAATTCAATCATTACGTTTCACCTTCAGCAGTGCGATAAGCAAATCGAACAGCGCATCGATCAGCACCGCCAGAACAATTACCGGGATCACCCCTAGCAACACTAAATCAATGGCACTGCTTAGCAGCCCCTGGAAAACCAGCGCACCAAAACCGCCTGCGCCGATTAACGCCGCAATCACCGCCATGCCGACGGTTTGCACCATCACCACCCGCAGGCTACGCAGAAATACCGGTAACGCCAGTGGTAACTGAACATGCAGGAATCGCTGCGCCCCGCTCATGCCCATCGCTCTGGCGCTCTCCAGCACATCGCGCGGGATCTGGTTCAAGCCGACTACCACGCCGCGCACCAGCGGCAGCAAGGCATAGAGCACCAGCGCAATCAGTGCGGGTGTCATTCCGGTTCCTGCTATGCCGAGCTTACCCAGCCACGGAAAGGCCGTAACCAGTGCGGCAAGCGGCGCAATCAACAGGCCAAAGAGCGCCACCGAAGGCACGGTCTGAATGACATTCAGCAGAGAAAAAATCGCCCCCTGCCGCGCAGTGGAAAAGTAGCACCAGACGCCCAGCGGCACACCAATCACTAACGCAGGCAGCACCGCACCAAACAGCAACGTCAGATGTTGCGCCAGCGCGTCATCAAACACATCCTGACGGTTGGCGTATTCTTTCATTAGCGAGAGATCGTTAAGCGCGCCGGAATACAGCAACCACAGCGGAATGATGGCAATCTGCATATGCAACAACCAGCGCCACAGCGGATGCGTGGAGATTCGGCGGATGGCATCGCTACAGGCCAGCAATGCCAGCGCCGCAGCCAGCCAGAAACCACTGCCGAGGCTGGTACGCGCCAGCGCACTGCCATTTTGTGCCAGTTGTGTCGCCGCCTTTCCTGCTCCCCACACCAGCAATACGAAGACGAATTGCGCCAGAATGAGTGCAAAAATGCTGCCTTTTTTAGCGGGAATAAAACAGGCTGTCATCCAGGCGCAACCAACGCCCACCAGCATCCAGATCGTTTGCGGCCACAGCTGCCAGAGATGACGCCCCTCACCCGAAACTAAACGATTAGGCGCGTAACTGATAAACGGCAGCGCCGCTGCGATTGCCGTCAGCAACAGCAGCAGCGCCAGAACAGGATTAATACGGAAATAAGTCACGGGAAATTACTTCGTCCACCCTTTTTGTTTCAGGTAGTCGGCAGCCACTTTTTTGGCATCCAGTCCTTCCACAGCAATGCTGGCATTCAGTTGCTGCAATGTTTTTTCATCGAGGCTGGCGAAGACTGGCTGTAGCCACTGTGCCATTTGTGGATACTCTTTCAACACCGACTCACGCACCACTGGTGCAGGCGCGTAGATAGGTTGCACGCCTTGCGGATCGCTTAAGGTTTGCAGCCCCAGCGCCGCGACCGGGCCGTCAGTGCCGTAAGCCATCGCCGCATTAACGCCAGAGGTTTGCTGGGCAGCGGCTTTGATCGTCACCGCCGTGTCGCCACCAGCCAGTGACAGCAACTGATCCTGACCGAGCTTAAAGCCATAGGCTTTTTCAAACGCGGGTAACGCATCGGCGCGTTCAATAAATTCTGCCGAGGCCGCCAGTTTGAAGGTGCCGCCCTCTTTCAGATAACGACTCAGGTCGGCAAGCGAAGTGAGTTTGTTTTTCTCTGCCACATCCTGACGCACGGCGATAGTCCAGGTGTTATTTGCAGGCGCGGGCGTCAGCCAGATTAACTTGTTTTGCTCTGCATCGAGTTTTTTGACTTTCTCGTAGCCTTGCCCGGCATTTTTCCATGCCGCATCGTTTTCATCTTTAAAGAAAAACGCGCCATTGCCGGTATATTCCGGATAGATATCCAGTTCACCGGAAGTAATCGCCCCGCGCACCACGGGAGTCGTTCCCAGTTGCACTTTATTTACCGTAGGAACACCGTGACTTTCCAGCACCTGCAAAATGATATTGCCGAGCAGCGCGCCTTCGGTATCGATTTTTGAACCGACCTTAACGGGGGAAGCCGCCTGTAGCGGCAGGCTCACGGCTGCCAACAAAACCAATGAACCTGCCCAGAGCTTTGAGAGTGGCATGATGCTTTCCTCATTCTTTTACTGTTGTTTTCAGCGAATTAAGAGAAAAGCATAGTTGATAATGACAGGGTTAGCCTGTCTGGGCGGATTCAGTTGCAGAATCAGATAAATACTTAAAGGGCGCAGACGTCGCGCCCTTACTAAAGCATTACAGCAACTCAAACTCGCCTTTCTTAACGCGTGCGGAATCAGTGCCGATAAAGACATTGAACTTGCCAGGCTCGGCGTCATATTTCATCTGTTGATTCCAGAACTTCAGCGCCTCGATATCAATCGGGAAGCTGACGGTCTGGGTTTCGCCCGGTTTCAGGGTGATTTTCTCAAAGCCTTTCAGCTGCTTCACCGGACGACTCATGGAAGCCGTCACATCCTGCAAGTACATCTGCACTACCGTCGCCCCTTCGCGCTTACCGGTGTTCGTCACCTGCACACTGGCGGTCACTTTGCCGTCACGCTTCATGGTCGGCGCAGAAAGTTTCACATCAGAGACGGTGAAAGTGGTATAGCTCAGACCATAGCCGAACGGATAAAGCGCCCCGTTAGCTTCATCAAAATAACGCGAAGTGTATTTGTTCGGCTTATCGGCGTTATACGGGCGACCGGTATTCAGATGGCTGTAGTACACAGGGATCTGCCCGACAGAACGCGGGAAGGACATCGGCAGCTTGCCGGACGGGTTGTAATCGCCAAACAATACATCGGCAATCGCATTCCCCCCTTCAGTCCCCGCAAACCAGGTTTCCAGAATCGCATCAGCCTGCTGATCTTCTTTCACCAGCGCCAGCGGACGCCCATTCATCAGCACCAGCACCAGCGGTTTACCGGTGGCTTTCAGCGCCGCAATCAAGTCACGTTGGCTTTGCGGAATAGTGATATCGGTACGGCTGGAAGCCTCGTGCGCCATCCCCTGTGCTTCACCGACCACAGCCACCACCACATCAGATTGTTTCGCGGTTTGCACCGCTTCATCAATCATCTCTTGCGGCGAACGCGGATCGACTTTGACCGCTTCTTCATACTGATTCAGGAAATCGATAATGCCTTTGTCACTGGTAACGTTAGCCCCTTTGGCATACAGCACTTTACCGTTTTCACCGACGGCATTTTTAATCCCGGTCAGCACGGTCACGGATTGATCGGCAACCCCTGCCGCCGACCAGCTGCCCATCACGTCACGCTTGCTGTCTGCCAGCGGGCCAACCACCGCAATGGTTGCGGATTTTTTCAGCGGTAACGTTTCGAGACGGTTTTTCAGCAACACCAGGCTTTCGCGCGCCACTTCACGCGCTTCTTTGCGGTGCAGGCGGCTTTCGGCATTGGTATCCACCGGGTCAGACTCTTTCGGCCCCAAATGGCTGTATGGGTCGTTAAACAACCCCATATCATATTTAACGTTCAGTACGTGGCGGGCTGCATCGTCCAGCTCTGCCATGGTCACTTTGCCGGATTTGATCAACCCAGGCAGATACTTCGAGTAATACTCGTCGCTCATACTCATGTTGATGCCGGATTTCAGCGCCACGCGCACCGCGTCTTCCGGGTCTGCCGCCGTGCCATGTTTAATCAGCTCTTTGATTGCGCCGTGATCGGAAACGGTGATGCCTTTAAAGCCCCACTGGTCGCGCAGAACATCTTTCAGCAGCCAGGAGTCGGAGGTGGCTGGCGTACCGTTCAGCGAGTTCAGCGCCACCATCACCGCGCCGCTGCCTGCCTCCAGCCCCGCTTTGTACGGCGGCATATAATCATTAAACAGGCGCTGCGGACTCATATCGACGGTGTTGTACTCTTTACCGCCTTCTACCGCGCCGTAAGCGGCAAAGTGTTTGACGCTGGTCATCACCGAGTAGCGATCTGCCGGACTTTTACCCTGCATCGCTTCCACCATGGTTTTCCCCATTATTGAGGTGAGATACGTATCTTCGCCAAAACCTTCGGAAGCACGTCCCCAGCGCGGATCGCGCGAGACATCGACCATTGGTGCCCAGGTCATATTCAGGCCATCATCTGCCGCTTCATAAGCAGAGACACGCCCGACTGTTTTCACCGCATCGAGGTTAAAAGACGAGGCCAGACCGAGGCTAATCGGGAACACCGTGCGCTGACCGTGCAGCACGTCGTAAGCAAAGAAAAGAGGAATTTTCAGGCGGCTTAATTCCATCACCTGATCCTGCATGGCGCGGATATCCTGACGGGTTACGGTGTTGAAAATCGCCCCAACCTGCCCGTCTTTGATCATCTCGCGGATCGCCTCTTTCGGGTTATCCGGGCCGACGCTGATTAAGCGCAGCTGACCAATTTTCTCATCAACTGTCATTTTCTTAAGCAGTTCGGTGACGAACGCATCCCGCGCTTCAGGCGTTAATGGATGGTTACCGAATAAATCATCCGCCAGTGCTGGCTGCAGAGCCAGACTCACCGCGATTCCTACTGAACATAGCCATTTCATATGGATTTTTCTTCCTTTGTTGCCCGACGTGGCAGCGAAAATGGTGCAAAAACCGTAGTTTGCCATAAGCATGATGGAGAGAGAAAAAGAATGCTCAGTTTATTGTCTGAATTTTCAAAATATTCACTCGCTGAATTGTCATACAAGGCGCTATTCTAGTTTGTGATATTTTTTCGCCACCACAAGGAGTGGAAAATGTCTTCCATGACAACAACTGATAATAAAGCCTTTTTGAATGAACTTGCCCGACTGGTGGGTTCTTCACACCTGCTCACCGATCCCGCAAAAACGGCCCGCTATCGCAAGGGCTTCCGTTCTGGTCAGGGCGATGCACTGGCTGTCGTTTTCCCTGGCTCACTACTGGAATTGTGGCGGGTGCTGAAAGCCTGCGTCACCGCCGACAAAATTATTCTGATGCAGGCAGCCAATACAGGTCTGACCGAAGGCTCGACGCCAAACGGTAACGACTATGATCGCGATATCGTGATCATCAGCACCCTGCGTCTCGACAAGCTGCACGTTCTTGGCAAGGGCGAACAGGTGCTGGCCTATCCGGGCACCACGCTTTATTCGCTGGAAAAAGCCCTCAAACCGCTGGGACGCGAACCGCACTCGGTGATTGGCTCATCGTGTATAGGCGCATCGGTCATCGGCGGTATTTGTAACAACTCCGGCGGCTCGCTGGTGCAGCGTGGCCCAGCGTATACCGAAATGTCGTTATTCGCGCGTATAAATGAAGACGGCAAACTGACGCTGGTGAACCATCTGGGGATTGATCTGGGCGAAACGCCGGAGCAGATCCTTAGCAAGCTGGATGACGATCGCATCAAAGATGACGATGTGCGCCACGATGGTCGTCACGCCCACGATTATGACTATGTCCACCGCGTTCGTGATATTGAAGCCGACACGCCCGCACGTTATAACGCCGATCCGGATCGGTTATTTGAATCTTCTGGTTGCGCCGGGAAGCTGGCCGTCTTTGCGGTACGTCTTGATACCTTCGAAGCGGAAAAAAATCAGCAGGTGTTTTATATCGGCACCAACCAGCCGGAAGTACTGACCGAAATCCGCCGTCATATTCTGGCTAATTTCGAAAATCTGCCGGTTGCCGGGGAATATATGCACCGGGATATCTACGATATTGCGGAAAAATACGGCAAAGACACCTTCCTGATGATTGATAAGTTAGGCACCGACAAGATGCCGTTCTTCTTTAATCTCAAGGGGCGCACCGATGCGATGCTGGAGAAAGTGAAATTCTTCCGTCCGCATTTTACCGACCGTGCGATGCAAAAATTCGGTCACCTGTTCCCCAGCCATTTACCGCCGCGCATGAAAAACTGGCGCGATAAATATGAACATCATCTGCTGTTAAAAATGGCGGGCGATGGCGTCGGTGAAGCCAAATCGTGGCTGGTGGATTATTTCAAACAGGCCGAAGGCGATTTCTTTGTCTGTACGCCGGAGGAAGGTAGCAAAGCGTTTTTACACCGTTTCGCCGCTGCGGGCGCAGCAATTCGTTATCAGGCGGTGCATTCCGATGAAGTCGAAGACATTCTGGCGCTGGATATCGCTCTGCGGCGTAACGACACCGAGTGGTATGAGCATTTACCGCCGGAGATCGACAGCCAGCTGGTGCACAAGCTCTATTACGGCCATTTTATGTGCTATGTCTTCCATCAGGATTACATCGTTAAAAAAGGCGTGGATGTGCATGCGTTGAAAGAACAGATGCTGGAACTGCTACAGCAGCGCGGCGCGCAATACCCTGCCGAGCATAATGTCGGTCATTTGTATAAAGCACCGGAGACGTTGCAGAAGTTCTATCGCGAGAACGATCCGACCAACAGTATGAATCCGGGGATCGGTAAAACCAGTAAGCGGAAAAACTGGCAGGAAGTGGAGTAATAATTACGGATGGCAGAGTATCGCCATCCGTAATTCATTTAATCGTTCTGTGCCGTCTGCCCCGCCGCCGCCATTTGGGCGGCTTTTTGTTTTTTATAGCTCAACGCTGCTGCCGGAACAGGCATCACTTTACCGGTTTCAATCCAGGTACGCAGGCGGCTGGCATCGGCAAAATGGGTATATTTGCCAAACGCGTCCATCACTACCAGCGCCACCGGTTTATTATTGATAACCGTACGCATCACCAGACAATGGCCCGCCGCATTGGTAAAGCCGGTTTTGGTTAACTGAATATTCCAGTTATCGCGATACACCAGATGGTTAGTATTGCGGAACGGCAGCGTATACGTCGGGTTAGAGAAGGTTGCCATATCTTCCCGGGTGGTACTTAACTGCCCGATCAACGGATATTGTTTGCTGGCAATGAGCAGTTTGGTTAAGTCACGGGCGGTTGAAACGTTATGCACCGACAATCCGGTCGGTTCAACAAAGCGCGTGTTGTTCATTCCGAGCGATTTCGCTTTCGCATTCATCGCCTTAATAAAGGCTTTGTAACCACCGGGATAATGGTGCGCAAGGCTTGCCGCCGCGCGGTTTTCTGAAGACATCAGCGCCAGCAACAGCATATCTTTACGGCTGATTTCGCTATTCAGTCGTACGCGCGAATAGACCCCTTTCATCTCCGGCGTCTGGCTGATATCCACTTTTAGTTTTTCATCCAGCGGCAGTCGTGCATCCAGCACAACCATCGCGGTCATTAATTTGCTGATAGACGCAATCGGGCGCACCAGATCCGGGTGGTTCGAATAGATCACTTTGTTGGTATTCAGATCAACAATCATCGCGCTACCGGAGGCAATTTCCGGCTGTGAAGCGGTGGTAGCGGCTGCCGTTTTCGCAACGGCCTGCGGTGCAAAAGGCACAGCCAGCATCAGGGCCAGGCTAAATAAAGAAACTCGAAATTTCGGCATGATGAGCATTCAGATAGTGGTTCACGCGCACGGGTTGCGCACCGCCGGAGTAAGGATTTACTGAGGCTAGCGACGCCATCATAACGAGCAAAAAGTGCGATCGTCAAAGGAGAATCGTGAGGAAATGCTGCATTGCTGACATTTACGCCAGCAATGCAACACAAAAGAACTTTCTAGAACAAACGATAACCGTAACCCCATAGTATAACGGTAAGGGCGAGCAGCACTTCCAGCACCAGCACGCCTATCGCCAGCGTCGAACTGGAGAAGCTAAGGCCTTCCTCTTTGTTGATATTCAGGAAGCTCGGAATACCGAGATAAAGCAGGTAGCCGGTGTAAAACAGCGCCACCGTGCCGACCAGCGCACACAACCAGACCAGCGGATAAAGCGCCACCAGACCGCTTAAAAACAGCGGAGTTGCAACGTAGCCCGCGAAGACCATGCAGTGCGCAAGTGACGGACGCTGTGGGTAATTGCGCGCCATCCACCAGATGACCCGCCCCATCACCGCGACCCCAGCCAGCATAACGCCGTAAAACAAGACAGCCAGCGCCAGTCCGGTAAACCAGGATAACTTCAGAATAGTGCCATCGCCAAAATTCCAGCCAATCTGTGTAGTGCCAATGAAGGCGCAAATCACCGGAATCGCCGCCATCAGCAAAACGTGGTGGGTGTAGTGATGAGAAATCGTTTCGTTTTCACGATTAATCACCTGCATTTCACGATCGGGATGGGAAAACAGTCCCCAGACATGGCTCATACCGCCCCCTTGTTGTGAGTTCATGAACCTGACAGTTCAAGTATAAGCCAGCTTGTGATTATTTTTTGTTCGCTCATATAATTTGCACCGTCTGATGTACGTCCTTTTTCAGCGTGAACTATTCACAGGGTGTATGCTTACAGGCAACTAAAGGGAGACAGACTGGCCTATGGATCTCAATACACTCATCTCACAATATGGTTATGCCGCGCTGGTGATCGGTAGCCTGGCGGAAGGTGAAACCGTGACTTTGCTGGGAGGCGTTGCGGCACATCAGGGGCTATTAAAGTTCCCGCTGGTGGTACTTTCTGTGGCGCTTGGCGGCATGATTGGCGACCAGGTGCTTTATCTGTGCGGGCGGCGGTTTGGCGGCAAGCTGTTACGCCGTTTCTCGAAACATCAGGATAAAATTGAGCGGGCGCAGAAACTTATCCAACGCCATCCGTATCTGTTTGTCATTGGTACGCGTTTTATGTATGGCTTTAGGGTGATTGGCCCGACGCTGATTGGTGCCAGCCAGCTGCCGCCGAAAATCTTTCTGCCACTGAATATCCTTGGCGCATTTGCCTGGGCGTTGATTTTTACCACTATCGGTTACGCTGGTGGTCAGGTGATTGCGCCGTGGTTGCACAATCTCGACCAGCATTTGAAGCACTGGGTCTGGTTGATTCTGGTCGTGGTTCTGGTGGTAGGCGTGCGCTGGTGGCTGAAACGACGCGGGAAGAAAAAGCCGGATAATCAGGCGTAAAACCATTGCCTAGGATAAGGCGTTCGCGCCGCATCCGACATCCGGTGCACCATGCCTGATGCGACGCTTGTGCGTCTTATCATGCCTACCCAAATATTACCCATTGAAATAACCACGCACCTCACTGCGCTATTCTGGGTTGAACTGCGGATTCGCCAGCATAAAGCCGCCATCCACTATCAACGACTGCCCAGTGGTGTAATTTGCGCCCTCCGAACAAAGCCACACCACCAGGCTGGCAATCTCATGCGTTGCGCCAAAACGCCGCAAGGGAATCGAAGGCTCCGCGCCGGGCTTCACGTCGCCATCATCCATGCCGTTCATTGGCGTGGCGATCGCCCCAGGTGCAACCGCATTCACCAAAATCTTATGCCTGACCAGCTCCAGCGCCATCGCTTTGGTTAACCCGCCGAGCGCATGTTTAGCGGCTGTGTAGGCGCTGGCATCCGGCAACGGCGTATGTTCATGCACCGACGTAATGTTGATGATGCGACCACCCTGCCCTTGTTTCACCATCTGGCGGGCAGCAATTTGCGAGCATAAAAATGCACCATCGACATCAACGGTAAAAATCTTGCGCCACTCATCGAAAGCCATATCAAGAAACGGCGCTTTGGTCATTGCACCCGCATTATTCACCAGCACATCAATACGCCCCAGCCGTTGAATGAGTTTCTCCAGCGCCAGTGCCCCTTCTGGTAGATTGCCGAGATCCAGCTGCACGATCTCCGCACGTACGCCGTGGCTAACTACCTCACGCGCGGTATCTTTTGCCCCTTCTTCATCTGAGTGCCAGGTAATACCAATATCAAACCCCTGCTGCGCCAGTAATAACGCGCACTCTTTGCCGATCCCCGAATCGGAAGCGGTAATAATCGCAACCTGTGCCATCGAGTTCTCCACTTAACGCTGAATAAACGTTAAGTATAGAAGGCGCATATCATCAGCGTTTGTAACCCCCGCCCAACGCACCAGTGAGTTGAATGGAGGCATCCAGCCACTGCCCTTGCAATAACAGGCCATTGGCCCGCTCACGCAGCGCGGGGATTCTGGCTTCGCTGACCCGGGAACCCGCAATGAGGCCCGCGTTAAAGCGCGCCTGCGCAAGACCTACTACACGCAAGGCATCGCGCTCAATTTGCGCCTGATGCTGGTTTTTCTCCGCCAGTGTCTGAACCTGACTGGCTGCCTGCGCCACGTCATTCACCGCTTCAACCACCGCTTTGTTGTAGCTGGCGATAGACAAGTTGCTTTCGGCTTTTGCGATATCGAGGTTGGCGTTAAGACGACCACTATCGAAAATGGGTAGCGTCAGGCCTGCCGTAACGCCCATTTGCTGCGCGGAATGACGGAACAGATCGCTTAAGTGCAACGCATCCTGTTGCAGGAAGGCCATCAGGTTGATGTCAGGATAAAATGCCGCTTTTGCCGCATCAATAGTGCTTAACGATGACTCAACGTACCAGTGCGCCGCCTGCAAATCTGCCCGCCGGGCCAGTAAGGAGTACCCCAGTTCATCAGGAAGCTGGCTTGCCACTTTCGGCAACGCGACCGGATTAAGCTTCAATGCCTTTGTCTGGTGATTTGTAAGTGCGCTTAACCGTGCCTCAATAATTTTCATTTTCCCCGCGACATCGTTGAGCTGCTGCCGGGTTTTGCTGGCATTAATATCGGTTTCCACACCTTCAACTGAAGAAGTAATCCCGTTCTGATATAGCTGGCGATCGGTGGCGATAATAGTGTTCTGCTCTTTTTCGATTTGCTGTAAGACCGTGTTTAACGCCGCCTGGGTTTGCCACTCCCAGTACAGACGGGCTACGCTGCCAGCCAGCAATTGGCGGGTTTGCTCGCGTTCCGCCGCCCGTGCTTTAACCGTACCCAGGCGAGCAGTAACCTCCGCCCGATTCTTTCCCCAGATATCGAGATGCCAGCCCGCCGTTAAGCCAAAAGTACCGTTGGTGTACCACGGACCGGTCGTACCTGCGGCAGGATCGTTCAGAGCAAACGGCCCCATTAACCCTTCTGCAGACATTTTTTGCCGCTCCATATCCGCAGAAAAGTCGATCTGCGGACCATCCTGAGTGGCAATTGCCTTCGCCTGGGCTTCAGCCAGCTGAATGCGCTGTTCAGCCACCTGCATATCCGGTGCGCTCTGTAGTGCGTTATTAATTAAGGAAGTGAGTTGATTATCGTGATACTCCAGCCACCATTGGCTGTCTGGCCAACCATTTTTCAGCGCCGTGGGTAATGCGGTGTCAACTTGTGCAGCGGGCGTTTGCTGGCTTAACGCCTGGCGGGTTTCATGCATAGGCGCACACCCGGTCAGCATCAGTAACAGCGGAAAACAGGCGATGGCTGGATAAAAAAAATCACGATTCATGGGGGAATAATCAGGTAAGAAAAGGTGCGCGGAGATTACCGTGTGTTGCGATATATTTTTTAGTTTCGCGTGGCAATACATCAGTGGCAATAAAACGACATATCCAGAAAAATATACACTAAGTGAATGATATCTTCCGATTTATCTTAATCGTTTATGGATAGCGGCAAAGGGCTTCGTTTTTTCCTATACTTATTCAGCACTCACAAATAAAGGAACGCCAATGAAAATTATACTCTGGGCTGTATTGATTATTTTCCTGATTGGGCTACTGGTGGTGACTGGCGTATTTAAGATGATATTTTAAAATTAATTAATGTCATCAGATCCGAAAATAACGAGAATATTTCAGTCTCTCATCCTGTTGCGCTCCTGTCATGTGCATTGCTTCATATAATCACTGGCGCAAGGAGCGCGCAGGGGGCGACCAATCGCCGCCGCCCCCTGCACCCCCGGGCTCTGGCGAACAAAATCGCCGCTGCGCGGTGCCCTCGGCTTATCCCTTACGGCTACCGGGTCGGGCGCGAGGTAACATCCCTGTAAAACGCGCCCTCAGCCCACATCCATGTGGGCTGCCCCGGCCTTCAGGGAACGCCTCGGCGATTTTGACGCCACCAAACAACCGTGCGGCCTATTGATAAAGAGCTAACACATTGTCAAAAAACATCACTATGGTTTCTTAGAGTTTCTCGATATCAATTGCCTGAATAGCCCTTGCAATATCATGGGAATTATTCAACACCCGAACATGCTGAAATAATTCCGTTGCTTCATCGTATTCTTTACGCAAATAACTCAACCACTGTTTAATCCGCGCTACGTGATATAACCCGGTATCGCCCTGCTTTTCCAGACGGGTATATTTTTGCAGCAAAGCAACCACCTCCGGCCACGGCATTCGCGGTTCGTTATATTTTACCACACGGCTCAGGTTGGGAATATTGAGCGCCCCGCGACCAATCATCACTGCGTCGCAGCCGCTGATCGCCATGCATTGTTGCGCGCTCTGCCAGTCCCAGATTTCACCGTTGGCAATCACCGGAATATTCAGCCGCTGGCGAATATCGCCAATCGCCTGCCAGTCAATATGCTCCGCGCGGTAACCCTGCTCTTTCGTCCGCCCATGCACCACCAGCTCCGTAGCGCCAGCCTGTTGCACCGCGTCGGCGATTTCAAATTTCTTCTCACCGCTGTCCCAGCCCAGACGCACTTTTACGCTGACGGGCAAATGCGCTGGTACAGCTTCACGCATCGCTTTTGCCCCCTGGTAGATGAGTTCAGGATCTTTGAGTAACGTCGCCCCACCGCCGCTACCGTTAACCGTTTTCGACGGGCAGCCGCAATTGAGATCCACGCCCCAGGAACCTAACTCCACCGCACGGGCGGCGTTCTCTGCCAGCCATTGTGGGAACTGACCTAACAACTGCACGCGCACCAGCGTACCGGAAGGTGTCCGGCTGGCATTTTGTAGCTCAGGGCAAATGCGATGAAAGACTTTTATTGGCAGCAGTTGATCCACCACGCGGACAAACTCGGTGATGCACAGATCGTAGTCGTTAACTTCGGTCAGCAATTCACGCACCAGAGAGTCAAGCACTCCCTCCATCGGTGCCAGTAACACACGCATATCATCACCCGCAAAAAAATGAGGCGCTATGTTAGCGCCTATAGTCAACGGATTAAAGGTCTGCAAAGAGGGATTGCTGCAAACTGCAATCCCTCTCTATTCTTGATGTATGCCTGAGTTCGCTGCTCATTGCGTAATGCCCGGGAGCGAAAAAATAAGCGCTGATTTCTTAATGTGATCGGTAGCACGTTTTACGAATTAATTGTATGATGAATCCATCTCATCTGGGGTGTTGATTATGAGTAAGACACTGAACATTATCTGGCAATATTTACGTGCTTTTGTCCTGATTTATGCCTGCCTGTATGCAGGCATTTTCATTGCTTCACTGCTACCGGTAACCATTCCGGGCAGCATCATCGGGATGCTGATCCTGTTTGTCCTGCTGGCCTTGCAAATTCTTCCGGCGAAATGGGTCAATCCGGGGTGCTACGTACTGATTCGCTATATGGCGCTATTGTTTGTGCCGATTGGCGTAGGCGTCATGCAATATTTTGATTTGCTCCGCGCACAGTTTGGCCCGGTAGTGGTTTCCTGTGCAGTCAGTACGCTGGTGGTTTTTCTGGTGGTGAGCTGGAGTTCGCAACTGGTGCATGGTGAACGTAAAGTCGTAGGTCAGAAAGGATCAGAAGAATGATGGCGAATATCTGGTGGTCATTACCGCTGACATTGATTGTCTTTTTTGCCGCCCGCAAACTGGCGGCACGGTATAAGTTTCCCTTGCTTAACCCGTTGCTGGTAGCAATGGTGGTGATCATTCCTTTTTTAATGCTGACCGGCATCTCTTACGACAGCTACTTTAAAGGTAGCGAAGTGCTAAACGATCTACTGCAACCGGCGGTCGTTGCGCTGGCCTATCCTTTATATGAGCAGCTACACCAGATCCGCGCGCGCTGGAAATCGATCATCACCATCTGTTTTATCGGCAGCGTGGTTGCGATGGTGACGGGGACTTCCGTGGCATTGTTGATGGGCGCTTCACCGGAAATCGCCGCGTCAATCCTGCCGAAATCAGTCACCACGCCTATTGCAATGGCGGTTGGCGGCAGTATTGGCGGTATTCCGGCAATCAGCGCAGTTTGCGTGATTTTCGTCGGCATCCTCGGCGCTGTGTTTGGCCATACATTGCTTAATGCGATGCGTATCCGTACCAAAGCTGCGCGCGGTCTGGCAATGGGGACTGCCTCGCACGCCCTCGGTACGGCGCGCTGCGCCGAGCTGGATTATCAGGAAGGTGCGTTTAGTTCGCTGGCACTGGTGTTATGCGGGATTATTACTTCGCTGATCGCACCGTTCCTTTTCCCGATTATTCTGGCAGTAATGGGCTAAAATTTGCGATGCGTCGCGCATTTTTGATGTAAGTTTCACGCGTTGCATAATTAATGAGATTCAGATCACATATAAAGCCATAACGGGTTCGTAAACTGTTATCCCATTACATGATTATGAGGCAACGCCATGCATCCACGTTTTCAAACCGCTTTTGCCCAACTTGCGGATAACTTGCAATCTGCACTGGAACCTATTCTGGCAGACAAGTACTTCCCCGCTTTGTTGACCGGGGAGCAAGTCTCATCGCTAAAGAGCGCAACGGGGCTGGACGAAGACGCGCTGGCATTCGCACTACTTCCGCTGGCGGCGGCCTGTGCGCGTACGCCATTGTCGAATTTTAATGTTGGCGCAATTGCGCGCGGTGTGAGCGGAACCTGGTATTTTGGTGCCAATATGGAATTTATTGGTGCGACAATGCAGCAAACCGTTCATGCCGAACAAAGCGCGATCAGCCACGCCTGGTTGAGTGGTGAAAAAGCGCTTGCAGCCATCACCGTTAACTACACGCCTTGTGGTCACTGCCGTCAGTTTATGAATGAACTAAACAGCGGTCTGGATCTGCGTATTCATCTGCCGGGCCGCGAGGCACACGCGCTGCGTGACTATCTACCGGATGCCTTTGGGCCGAAAGATCTGGAGATTAAAACGCAGCTGATGGACGAGCAGGATCACGGCTATGCGCTGACGGGTGATGCGCTTTCTCAGGCAGCGATTGCGGCGGCAAACCGTTCGCACATGCCTTACAGTAAGTCGCCAAGCGGTGTCGCGCTGGAATGTAAAGACGGTCGTATTTTCAGCGGCAGTTACGCTGAAAACGCCGCATTCAACCCGACTCTGCCACCGTTGCAGGGAGCGTTAATTCTATTGAATCTCAAGGGTTATGATTACCCGGATATCCAGCGCGCGGTTCTGGCAGAAAAAGCCGATGCGCCGTTGATTCAGTGGGATGCCACCTCCGCAACACTGAAAGCTCTCGGCTGTCACAATATCGACCGCGTGCTTCTCGCTTAAGCTTGGTGCCGGATGCGGCGTGAACGCCTTGTCCGGCTTGCCAGCCCTCTCCTGGTGTCGAAAATCCCGGCAAACAGTTTGCCGTTTCTTGCGCAAAACCAGCGGGTAAAGTAGCCTGATGGAAATTTTCCTTAGATCGAGTCTCCTGCATGTTAAAGCGCGTGTTCCTCAGCCTGTTAGTCCTGATCGGCTTGCTGCTGTTGACTGTGCTCGGCCTCGATCGCTGGATGAGCTGGAAAACCGCGCCTTATATCTACGACGAATTGCAGGATCTCCCCTACCGCCAGGTCGGTGTGGTGCTCGGCACAGCAAAATATTATCGTACTGGCGTAATTAATCAGTATTATCGCTACCGTATTCAAGGAGCGATTAATGCCTATAACAGCGGTAAGGTAAATTATCTATTACTGAGCGGCGATAACGCATTGCAAAGTTATAATGAGCCGATGACCATGCGCAAAGATTTAATCGCTGCTGGTGTCGACCCATCAGATATTGTTCTCGATTACGCAGGCTTTCGTACGCTGGATTCCATCGTGCGTACACGCAAAGTTTTCGATACTAATGATTTCATTATTATCACCCAACGTTTCCACTGTGAGCGGGCATTATTTATTGCGCTGCATATGGGGATTCAGGCTCAGTGTTATGCCGTACCGTCACCGAAGGATATGCTGTCAGTACGTATTCGCGAATTTGCCGCCCGTTTCGGTGCGCTGGCTGACCTTTATATTTTTAAACGTGAACCGCGTTTTTTAGGGCCGCTGGTCCCTATTCCGGCTATGCACCAGGTGCCGGAAGATGCGCAGGGGTATCCCGCCGTCACGCCCGAACAGTTACTTGAATTACAAAAGAAACAAGGAAAGTAGTTATGGATGTACAGCATTTTTTTGTCGTTGCCGTTTTTTTCCTCATTCCGATATTTTGTTTCCGCGAAGCATGGAAAGGCTGGCGCGCAGGCGCGATTGATAAACGGGTTAAAAATGCACCGGAACCGGTGTATGTCTGGCGAGCAAAAAATCCCGGACTCTTCTTCGCTTATATGGTGGCATATATCGGCTTCGGAATTTTATCTATCGGCATGATTGTTTATCTTATTTTCTATCGTTAATATTTTCTCTTTTCTGTTAATTATTGAGAATAATTATTACTTCACTCAATAAGCTGCGGATATAACATTCTGAACCGCAGCTATTTGTGAATCCTTTCACAGTTTAAATTTCCCCACGCGCATAGCCTTAATATCAGCACGCAATATTTATACTCTAAATAATTCAAGTTGCAGGAAGGCGACAAGTGAGTGAGTCCCCAGGAGCTTACATAAGTAAGTGACTGGGGTGAGCGAACGCAGACGCAGCACATGCAACTTGAAGTATGACGAGTATATTTAGCGTTCGCCTTAATTACTCATAGCATTAAGGAAGATCACATGCCGCAACAAAATTATCTGGATGAACTCACTCCGGCTTTTACACCGTTACTGGCGATTAAAGAAGCCTCTCGCTGCTTATTATGTCACGACGCTCCCTGTAGTCAGGCTTGCCCGGCACAGACCGATCCGGGGAAATTTATTCGCTCAATCTACTTTCGTAATTTTAAAGGCGCTGCCGAGACAATTCGTGAAAATAATGCCCTCGGTGCCGTTTGTGCCAGAGTGTGCCCGACGGAGAAATTATGCCAAAGCGGTTGTACCCGTGCCGGTGTTGATACTCCCATTGATATCGGTCGCTTACAGCGTTTTGTTACTGATTTTGAACAACAAACTGGGATGGAAATTTATCAGCCCGGTACTAAAACGCTCGGCAAAGTCGCCATTATTGGCGCGGGTCCTGCCGGATTGCAGGCCAGTGTGACACTGACAAACCAGGGTTATGACGTCACGATCTATGAGAAAGAAGCACAACCCGGTGGCTGGTTGCGTAACGGCATTCCGCAATTCCGGTTACCGCAATCAGTACTGGATGCAGAAATCGCCCGTATTGAAAAAATGGGCGTGACCATTAAGTGCAATAACGAAATCGGTAAAACACTCACCCTGGAGCAGCTGAAAGCGGAAAACCGCGCGGTACTGGTCACCGTGGGGTTATCTAGCGGTTCCGGGCTACCACTGTTTGAGCATAGCGACGTTGAGATTGCCGTCGACTTCTTGCAACGTGCACGACAGGCGCAAGGCGATATCAGCATTCCACAAAGCGCATTAATTATCGGCGGCGGTGATGTCGCGATGGACGTAGCCAGCACGCTGAAAGTTCTCGGCTGTCAGGCAGTAACTTGCGTAGCGCGTGAAGAGTTAGATGAGTTTCCGGCAAGCGAAAAAGAGTTTGCCAGCGCCCGGGAGCTGGGCGTTTCGATCATTGATGGATTCACGCCAGTAGCCGTGGAAGGCAATAAAGTCACGTTTAAGCATGTACGGTTACCGGGCGAACTGACGATGGCGGCAGATAAAATTATTCTCGCCGTCGGTCAGCATGCCAGACTGGATGCCTTTGCGGAGTTAGAGCCGCAGCGTAACACCATCAATACACAAAATTACCAGACCCGCGACCCGCAAGTCTTTGCTGCTGGCGATATTGTTGAGGGTGACAAAACCGTGGTCTATGCAGTGAAAACCGGGAAAGAAGCCGCCGGGGCGATTCATCATTATTTAGAGGGAGCTTGCTCATGTTAACGAAAGATCTTTCTATTACCTTTTGCGGCGTGAAGTTTCCCAACCCGTTCTGCCTCTCTTCTTCGCCGGTAGGCAACTGCTATGAGATGTGTGCCAAAGCCTACGACACAGGCTGGGGTGGCGTGGTGTTTAAAACGATCGGTTTTTTTATCGCCAACGAAGTCTCGCCGCGTTTTGATCATCTGGTGAAAGAAGATACCGGTTTTATCGGCTTCAAAAATATGGAGCAAATTGCTGAACATCCGTTGGAAGAGAATCTGGCCGCCCTGCGTCGGCTGAAAGAAGATTACCCGGACAAAGTATTGATCGCTTCGATCATGGGCGAAAATGAGCAGCAATGGGAAGAGCTGGCGCGTCTGGTGCAAGAAGCTGGCGCGGATATGATCGAGTGTAACTTCTCCTGTCCGCAAATGACTTCTCATGCGATGGGTAGCGATGTCGGGCAAAGCCCGGAGCTGGTAGAAAAATATTGTCGGGCAGTAAAACGTGGTTCCACGCTGCCGATGCTGGCGAAGATGACGCCGAATATCGGTGATATGTGCGAAGTGGCGCTGGCTGCGAAGCGCGGCGGCGCAGATGGCATTGCGGCGATTAACACCGTTAAATCCATCACCAATATCGATCTTAATCAGAAAATTGGTATGCCGATCGTTAACGGTAAATCGAGTATTTCCGGATATTCCGGTAAAGCGGTAAAACCGATCGCTCTGCGCTTTATTCAGCAAATGCGCACCCATCCAGAGCTGCGCGATTTCCCGATCAGCGGTATCGGCGGTATCGAAACCTGGGAAGATGCGGCAGAGTTTTTATTGCTCGGTGCAGCGACGTTGCAGGTGACCACCGGCATTATGCAGTACGGCTATCGCATCGTAGAAGATATGGCGAGCGGGTTGTCGCATTATCTCGCCGATCAGGGATTTGATTCGTTGCAGGATATGGTAGGTCTGGCGAATAACAATATTGTCCCGGCGGAAGATTTAGACCGCAGTTATATTGTCTATCCCCATATCAATCTCGATAAATGTGTTGGCTGTGGACGCTGTTATATTTCCTGTTACGACGGCGGTCACCAGGCGATGGAATGGAGCGAGAAAACACGCACGCCGCATTGTAATACCGAGAAATGTGTTGGTTGCCTGCTTTGTGGTCACGTCTGCCCGGTGGGTTGTATTGATCTCGGAGAAGTGAAGTTTAAGAAGGGAGAGAAAGAACACCCGGTAACGTTGTAAAACCAGCGACGCATCCGGCATTTGGCACCGATTGCCGGATGCGACGCATCCGGCAATACCCACAATCACATCACTTCTTACGCGCGTATTTCAGTGAATCCAGCGCTACGGCGAAGATAATAATCGCCCCTTTGATGATGTACTGCCAGTATGGGTTTACACCGATGTACGTCAGGCCATAGTTAATGACCGTAAAGATAATTACCCCGGTCACCACGCCAATCACCGTCCCCACACCGCCGCTGAACGATACACCGCCTACCACGCACGCCGCGATAGCATCCAGCTCATACATAAAGCCGAGGTTGTTGGTGGCAGAGCCGATACGTCCGGCTTCTAACATCCCGCCAAAGGCATAGAACACGCCAGACAACGCGTAGATCATCAGCAGGTTCAGGCCGACGTTGACACCAGATACTTTTGCCGCTTCCGGGTTACCGCCAATGGCAAAAATGTTCTTACCGAAGCGGGTTTTGTTCCACAACACCCAGACGAACGCCACCGCAATCAACGCGTAGAAGGTGATGTAAGAGAGACGGAAACTCCCCAGCGCGACAAAGCCCTGAGCAAAGGTAGAGAAGCCACTGTCAAAACCAGAAATTGGCGACGCACCGACAAAGTCGTAATAGAGCGAGTTGATGCCATAGACGATGATCATCGTGCCGAGCGTGGTAATGAACGGCGTCACGTTGAGATAAGCGATAATCAGGCCGTTAATCAAACCGATCACCGCACCAATGGCACAGACAATCAGAATAACCAGCGCAATCGGCATCGTCGCCATTTCCGGGAACACTTTGTTGGCGTTATCCATCGACTGCAATAACGTCGCCGCTACTACTGCCGCCAGCCCCACCTGGCGACCTGCGGAAAGGTCAGTCCCCTGGGTGACAATTAACCCTGCCACGCCGAGCGCGATAATAATACGCACCGATGACTGGGTGAGAATATTACTTAAGTTCAACAAACTTAAAAATGTTGGATCCTGGAAAATAATAATGGCCAGCAAAACTAAAAGAACGACGTAAATTCCGCCCTCTTTCAGGTAAGTAAGAAAACTTTTCTTATTTAACGCACTCATGGGAAGCCCCTAATCTTAAAGGTGCAAAGACGCAAGACGCAGAATTTCGTTTTGCGTTGTTGTTTTTGTATCGACAATTCCAGAAACGAGACCATTGCTCATGACCAGAATACGGTCTGTTATCCCTAACAGCTCTGGCATTTCGGAGGAGATAATAATAATCCCCTTGCCTTTCTTCGCCAGCTCGGCAATTAACTGATAAATTTCAAACTTCGCTCCAACATCAATACCGCGCGTCGGTTCATCGAGCATTAATATTTCTGGTTGCGTTAGTAGCCAGCGACCAATAATCACCTTTTGCTGATTACCACCGGAGAGCGAACCAATTTGCGTCCGATGACCCGGCGTTTTTACCCGCATCGAATCAATCACCCACTGGGTATCGCTTTTCATCCGCGAGTTATCCAGTAAACCAACTTTATTTTTGTAGTTGCGAATATTGGAAATTAACGAGTTAAAACCGATATCCAGATAGGCATAAATTCCCGTTGAGCGGCGCTCCTCAGTTACCAGAGCAAATCCGTGGTTTATGGCTTCATTGGCATTATGGTTATTGATCTTTTTGCCGTGCAACGTAATGGTGCCAGCCGATTTCTCGCGAATACCAAATAACGTCTCAACAATATCGGTACGTTTCGCCCCCACCAGCCCGGCAATACCGAGGATCTCCCCTTTATGCAGGTCAAACGACACATCGCGAATCGATGGCTGGCGCAGCGACGTCAGGTTACGTACTTCAAGAATCACTTCGCCCGGCTTGTTTTCTTTGTCAGGGAAACGCTGGTTAAGAGAACGCCCAACCATCATGGCGATGATCTTGTCCATCGTCAGCCCTGCCAGCGGTTCGGTAGCGATCCACTGACCGTCGCGCAATACGGTAACTTCATCACATAACTGGAAGATTTCTTCCATTTTATGCGAGATATAAACAATACCGCAGCCGCGCTCTTTTAATTTACGAATAATAGTGAACAGATGATTGACCTCTTTTTCGGTTAACGAAGAAGTCGGTTCATCCATAATCACAATTTTCGCGTTATAGGAAAACGCTTTGGCGATTTCGATCATCTGCATTTGCGAAACGGATAATGTGCCGACGCGCGCACGCGGATCGATATCAATATCCAGTTCATCAAAAATCGCTTTGGTTTCGCGGTACATTTTGTCCTGATCGACAAACATGCCTTTGGTGGGATATCGCCCCAGCCACATGTTATCCATCACCGAACGTTGTAATACCAGGTTTAACTCCTGGTGTACCATCGAAATACCATTTTCCAGCGCTTCTTTTGCAGAATGGAAATCGATCTCTTTACCCTGGAATAAAATGGTGCCGGAGTCTTTTTGATAAATACCAAACAGGCATTTTAATAATGTTGATTTTCCTGCGCCGTTTTCCCCCATTAATGCATGGATAGAATGTGGCCGGACTTTTAAATTAACGTTATCAAGTGCCTTAACACCAGGAAAAGACTTGTTGATACCGCTCATTTCCAACAAGTATTCCCCGGAAGACGGAGTCGTTGAGCTGACCATATAATTTTACCTTGTTGGCCATACAATAAGGGCGCAGTAAACGACTGCGCCCAATCAGTCTTATTTCTTGCTGAATTCAGCCAGGTTGTCTTTATCTACGCCAACATAAGGTACGCGGACCACTTTGTTGTCGATTTTCCAGTTGGTGCCATCAGCCGCACCTTTGCCATCGGCCAGGTTTTTCGCCAAATCAAAGGTCGCTTTCGCCTGGTTGTTAGCATCGTTCAGTACGGTGCCCGCCAGTGCACCGGATTTCACCAGCGCCAGCGCTTCTGGCAGCGCATCGACGCCAAACACCGGAATGCTGGACTTGTTGTGTGCTTTCAGTGCTTCTACCGCGCCCATTGCCATCGCATCGTTGTTGGCGATAACCACTTCGATTTTGTTGGCGTTCGGGCCAGACAGCCAGGCGTCCATCTTATCTTTCGCCTGAGCGGTATCCCACATAGCGGTATCTAACTGTAACTGTTCAGTTTTGATGCCTTTGTCGTTCAATTCTTTAATCACGTAAGTGGTACGTGCTTCTGCATCCGGATGGCCCGGCTCACCTTTCAGCAGTACGAACTGAATCTGACCGTCTTTGTTCAGATCCCAACCCTGATTCGCCGCCCAGTGTTTAGCAATCAAATCGCCCTGAATAATGCCGGACTCTTTGGAGTCAGTGCCAACGTAGTAGGCTTTGTCGTAGCTATCCAGCGCCTTACGAGATGGTTCTTTGTTAAAGAAAACCACCGGCACGTTTTGCCCACGCGCTTTCTCAATCACCGTACCCGCAGCTGCCGGGTCAACCAGGTTGATTGCCAGTGCCTTCACCCCTTTCGCCAGCAATACGTCGATCTGATCGTTCTGCTTGGACTGGTCATTCTGAGAATCATTCATCAGCAGCTGAACATCTGGCGCGGCTTTCGCATCTTGCTCAATAGCCTTGCGCACTACAGACATAAAGTTATCGTCGTACTTATAGATTGTTACACCAATGCGAGTATCAGCAGCGTGTGCAGCGGCACCGAATAACATGCTGGCCATCACAGCAGATAGGGTTAACACCTTCTTATTCATGGTATCTCCGGTTTTTCTTATGCAGGGTAGTGCTTGAGATAAATGCTCGGCGGGGCAGTAGAGTTAATGAAGTGTTACTGAACGCCGAAGCTCACTTTTTAAAATTCGTTCTTCCATGCCCGGTAACGCTCCAGAAAACGGCTTTAATTGTTGTTATGACGCTATTACCTCGGTGAAAGTGATTATTCACTGTTACATACGGGTTACAACGTTAAAACGGTGCAATCATAGCTATCACATTGTTAAGATACTGTGAAATCACTCACAGATTGAAAGCGGTTACATCGCCAGATTTGTTGAGTTAGTGATCGCCGCCGCATTCTGGCGCGTTGCGACAGAATGGCGACGCACTAACGTCGGCATAAAACAGTGGCTGGCACGCGGATCAATATTGCCTGCTGCCCCCTGCAAGGCCAGTTCGGTGGCTAATTTAGCCATTGAAGCAATGGGATAACGCACAGTCGTTAATTGCGGGTCGGTGTAACGGGCGATGGGAATATCATCGAAACCGATGATTGAGAGATGTAACGGAATCGCAATGCCATTATCTTTTAATGCTGTCAGTGCGCCAGCGGCCATATTGTCGTTATAAGCAAATACAGCGGTAAGTTGTAGATTGCGCCCCAGCAGTTCAACCATCGCCGCCTCACCGCCCGGCATGTCCGGCGTGCCAGTGCCAATCCAGCTTTCCGGCGGAATAATATCCTGCTCTTTCAACGCACTCATCCAGCCTGCTTTACGCATGGCGTCATCTTCAATGCCGTGACTGGAAGAAAGATAACCAATACGTTGATGACCGTTATTCAGCAACATGCGCGTCGCCATTCGGGCACCGCTGAGATTATCCAGGCAAACGCAACGATGGGCGTACCCCGGCACAACGCGGTTGATTAACACCATACCGGGAATGTTATCCATAAATTGTGCCAGTTCATCGTCACTCAATGCTTTTGAGTGAACAATCAACGCATTACAACGCTGGCGAATTAACACCTCAATGGCGTGACGCTCTTTTTCCGCTTCATGATAGCTATTGCCGATTAGCACGTATTTCTGATGCTGCTGGGCGACCAGACCCACCGCTTTTACCAGCGCGCCGAAAAACGCATCAGAAACGTCCATCACCACCACGCCAATGGTGTCGCTAACCTGAGTTGCCAGCGCCTGGGCATTGGCATTTGGTCGATAATCCAGCTCACTAACGGCTTTCATTACTGCTTCACGCGTGTCGGCACTGACCAGCGTGCTGTTATTGAGCACTCGGGAAACCGTTGCCACAGAGACGCCAGCCTGACGCGCTACATCACGAATGGTGATCATATTCACTACCTGTTATGAGATTGCAGTAAATGACTGCTTGCTGGCGGCTATTTTGTCAGCACTGAATACAGGACTTCGTGAATCGAGTCACAGCAATGGAAACGGTTACAGCCGTTTTGTTAACGAATGTGATCCAGATCGTTATCTTGATGTTTTAGATATTGCCGGTCCGGCAGCACGCAAAGTTAACTGACGCCAGAGCCATTCCATCGGCCCCTGGCGGAAGTAACGCAGCCAGATAACAGAGAAGAGGATATTCGCCAGCCATACCGGAATAACAAACGCCAGCAGCTCCAGGCGGTCAAACAGCATAAACAAACCGAGGTGGTAAAAAAGCGTGGTACAAATCAGCGTTTGCAATAGATAGTTGGTCAGTGCCATCCGTCCGACGCAGGCGATTGCCAGTACCAGCTTAAAGCGGCTTAATTGCGGCCAGAAGCCATAAAACAGCGACGCATAGCCAATCGCCTGAAACGGCGCACTCAGTTCCCGCGGCATTTGAAGTAAGAAGGCACACCAGCGATACGCCCAGTCCAGCTGCCATTGCAGGGCGATGGCAGGAAGGTTAATGGTCACCCCAATCGCCACCAGCACAAAACCAGTACGACGATAGTGACGTAAGCTGAACTGCCCTTTCAGCCAGCCGCTGCGCATCAGCGCCGCACCAATGAGCATCATCCCTGCCAGTTGCCAGCCATACTGTGCGCCCAGTGCCAGTAAACTGTTGCCAACACCGTCGGCACGATTACTGATCGCTTCAACGCCGCCGTGAAGCTTCCAGTATTTTTCATACAAAATAGCCGATGCATCCGGCGTCCAGGCGCGGCTGGTCTGGCTGTCGGAAATCAGCCCCAATAACATCAAAACGCCAAGCCCCACCAGATAAAGCATGACGCCTGTATTAAACAGGCTTTTTACTGATGGCGCATCGCGCACCAGCCGCCAGCAGATTAAGCCCACCAGCCCGTAAGCCAGCAGAATATCGCCGTCCCAGAACAATAAACCGTGAATAAAGCCCAGCAAGACTAACAGCGTTAACCGCGACTGGATCCAGCGTCTGCCACGGGGCAGCAACATTTGCAGGCCAGCACCAAACAGCAGCGCAAAAAGCGTGAGGAATTTCACCTGGCCGATGAGATCGAGAAATGCCCAGGTCCATGCATCCTGCGGCGTAATAGCGCCGTACCAGGCGGGATTGAGATAAGCCGCCTTTGGTAGCCCAAAGGCGCTGATGTTTAATAGCAGGATCCCCAGAATGGCGACGCCGCGAACAAAATCGAGCGTGACGTTGCGCTCCATGGTTCCTGCCTTTTAATCAGTTGTGATGACGCACAGCGCGCAGAAATTCGTGGCGCGTATTCTGACTGGATTTGAACAATCCACCAAGAGAGGTCGTTGTTGTGGCACTGGTTGCGTCGCGGATGCCACGCGCTTTCACGCAGTAATGCACCGCGTCGATAGAGACAGCCACGTTATTGGTGCCCAGCAGCGTTTGTAGCGCAATGAGAATTTGCTGGGTCAGACGTTCCTGCACCTGCGGACGCTGGGCAAAGAACTGCACGATGCGGTTAATTTTTGACAGACCGATCACCGAATCTTTCGGGATATAAGCCACCGTCGCTTTGCCATCTATGGTAACAAAATGGTGTTCACAGGTGCTGGTCAGGGTGATATCGCGCACGGTGACCATTTCATCGACCTTCATTTTGTTTTCAATGAGGGTGATTTTCGGGAAATTGGCGTAATCCAGACCGGAGAAAATTTCATCGACATACATTTTAGCGATGCGATGCGGCGTTTCCATCAAACTGTCATCAGCCAGGTCGAGATTCAGCAGCTGCATGATTTCGGTCATATGACCAGCAATAAGGCTTTTGCGCGTTTCGTTATCCATTTCATGCACGGGCGGGCGCAGCGGTGTTTCCAGTCCTCGCGCAACTAACGCTTCATGAACCAGGGCCGCTTCTTTACTGAGTGATGGCATTTATGATTTCTCCTGCAGGTGTGACGCCTCCGCCCTGCGTGGGGGCAAAGTTATTAAGCTGATTTACAGCCTGATTATTGTGCGTGAGGCGGCGCACATAATCCAGTATTCACAGCGATAATTATTGTAATTGCCGCTGCCTTTCATCAGCAGATGTTAAAACATCGTTATGCAAATACGGAAGTGAAAGTTACTCACAGCACATTGAATAAACGGTATGATGAAGAAATTGCAAACAACACAACAAGGAGCCACGCATGGAAATGCTCGAAGAGCACCGCTGTTTTGAAGGCTGGCAGCAACGCTGGCGACACGACTCCAGTACCTTAAACTGCCCGATGACGTTCAGTATCTTTCTCCCACCACCTCGTGATCACACCCCGCCACCAGTGCTGTACTGGCTTTCCGGATTAACCTGCAATGACGATAACTTCACCACCAAGGCGGGTGCCCAGCGCGTGGCGGCAGAACTGGGGATTGTACTGGTAATGCCAGACACCAGCCCGCGCGGCGAACAGGTTGCCAACGACGATGGCTACGATTTAGGCCAGGGCGCGGGGTTTTATCTTAACGCCACGCAACCGCCTTGGGCGACGCATTACCGGATGTATGATTATCTGCGCGATGAATTACCGGCGCTGATTCAGTCGCAATTTAATGTCAGCGACCGCTGCGCTATTAGCGGTCATTCAATGGGTGGTCACGGTGCATTGATTATGGCGCTGAAAAACCCGGGCAAATACACCAGCGTTTCCGCCTTTGCGCCGATTGTGAATCCATGCAGCGTACCCTGGGGCATTAAAGCGTTTAGCACCTATTTAGGTGAGGACAAAAATGCATGGCTGGAATGGGACAGTTGTGCGCTGATGTATGCCAGTAACGCGCAGGATGCGATCCCGACGCTTATCGATCAGGGTGATAATGATCAGTTTCTTGCCGACCAGCTGCAACCCGCAGTGCTGGCAGAAGCCGCGCGCCAGAAAGCGTGGCCGATGACGCTGCGTATTCAGCCGAGATATGATCACAGTTACTACTTCATCGCCTCTTTTATAGAGGATCATTTGCGCTTCCATGCGCAACATTTACTGAAGTAAAGTCTGCCCGGTTCGCCGGGCATCTTCTCATCAGAAGCGATAATCCACTGCCATAAAGTAACGACGTCCGTCTTCGTTATAGCTGTAATCGTCACGACTGAGATCCTTGTCGCCAAGGTTCAGCACGCCTGCGCGCAGTTTGACGTCTTTAGTCACCTGCCAGGCCGCACCGGTATTCCAGATGGTATAACCGCCCGGTGTTTTAGCCGTCGCGCTGTCGGCGCGTTTCTGCCCGGTATAGTGACCAGAAACATAGAATGACCAGTCTTCCAGCGCCAGCGGTTTCCAGTCCAGCGTACCGTTAGCGGTATGGAACGGCAGATCGGATAAAGGTTTATTTTCGCCGTTGCTGACATCACGACCATCGTTGTAGGTGTAGTTGAGTGACAGTTTCCATTCATCGTTGAACGGAATTTTCAGCTCGGTTTCCACGCCCTGAATACGTGCTTTGTTAACGTTGTAGTAGCTGAATACCGGCACACCGTTCGCTGTAAAACCAACAAAGTTTTGGTAGCCCGGTGCAGCGTTGACGTCAGACGTACGGCTGATGCTGATACGATCTTTCACATCGTTACGGAAAACGGTAACGCTGGACTCCACCCCTTCCAGCCAGCCGTCTTCGCCCATGTAGTAAAGCCCCAGTTCCCAACTTTCGCTGGTTTCTGGTTTCAGATCCGGGCTACCCACAATCTTACATGCGCCACGGCAAGAATTGCTCGTCCAGTCAGGGCTAAGTTGCAACAGAGAAGGTGCTTTAAATGCCGTCGCCCAGCCCCCTTTTACCGTTACGGTGTCGGTGGCGTTATAAACCAGGTAGGCACGCGGACTCCAGTGTTCACCGTAGGTTTCATGATCGTCCATACGTACGCCGGTCGTCAGCGCCAGCGGCTCGAAGATCCGCCATTCATCTTCCACAAACAGCGCGTACTGGCTGGCAGACGTTTTGGAGCTGGTTCCCCCAGTCAGGTTCACCGCATCGCTAAGTTTGTCGTGACGCCATTCACCGCCAACCGTGAGAAACTGATTAATCGCCGTCAGCGGCAACGTGTATTTGCCGTCGACCGTATTGCTTTCGGAAGTTATCGGGCTGCTGTTGCCAGGGTTTTTGTTCTCGACTTTCTCACCGTAGTATTTCAGTTCGCTGGTGCCGTAATCCCAACGCCCATTATGGCTGACGGAGTAGTTCTGGCGTTCCAGGCGGTTTTTGTCCAGCGAGTCGGAATCACGATCCTGACGGTCGAAACCGTATCCGGCAGTAAAATCGTGATTTTGATTCGGTGTCCAGGCAAATTCGACATTGCCGTCGCGGCTGGAGAATCCTTCAATACGCGGCGTTTCTCCGGTATCGGTGGTCGTTGAGTTTTGCGGGTCATCCTTTTCACGTTTTGCCAGGCTGCCGTAAGCTTTCATTCCCAGCACACCGTCAATTAATGGTCCGCTGGTAAAGAACTGACCGTTATAGGTATCACCGCGATCGCGATGTTCCTGAATGGTGGTATCGACGGTAACGGTACCCGACCATTTCTGACCGATTTTTTTGGTGATGATATTCACTACACCGCCGAGCGCATCGGAACCGTACAGCGACGACATCGGGCCACGGACCACTTCAATACGTTCGATGGAATCGACCGGGATCCAGTTCAGATCGAAATCATTGTGGCGGAAGACGGCATTGCGGGAGTTAACGCGTTTACCGTCGACGAGAATCAGGGTGTAGCTGCTGTCAAGACCACGAATACTAACGCCCTTACGGTTATCCCCTTCGTTCGTCAGTTGTACGCCAGGCACTTCTTTGAGGACATCCTTCAGATTCTGTACCGGTTTTCGCTGCAGGTCTTCCTGGGTAATGACGCTGATACTGGCGGGTGCATCTTTAAGGTTTTGCTCAACGGAAGATGCAGTGACAACCATCGTTTCGCCATCATCATCGACCGCTAACACAGGCCATGCACAAGAAATAGCGGACAAACACAGCCCGACCCGTACGAAAGGGTTCAACCTAAACATTCCATATCTCCATGAGGTAACTACGAAAATAAAATGGGTATCGCTCACATCTTCTTTACGTCCCCTTGCGTACGGCAGCATCGCGGTGGACTTATTTGTATGCAGGTGATCATCCCAGAAAGCCGGAACAGCCTCTGATTTGTCAGCCTTTTTTGATTGCGGCGTAACGATAATGCAAACGATAACAATTATCAATCCAAATGTTAAATTTTATATCCGCATGATTTGTCAGGGAAATGGAATTGAAAAAGCCCTCTCGGTTGAGAGGGCTTAGCAAGGAAGGGAGGAAACTTATTTCTTATCGTTCTGCGGGAACTTCATTTCACTGTAGCGTACGAAGTGAGTTCCTTTAATCAGCTTGTAGCCGAACCAAATAATCAGGAACAGCGGGATACCAATATACGTTGCCGCTACGCCGCCCCAGTCAATGGTATCTTTAAGGAACGCTTCGTAGTTCTGGCCCAAAGTGATAATCAGACACAGAATGAATGCGAAGATCGGCCCCAATGGGAAGAAACCTGAACGGTACGGCAGATCGTTAATGTCGTGTCCCTGCAATACGTAACCGCGACGGAAGCGATAGTGGCTAATGGCAATCCCCAGCCAGGCGATAAAACCGGTCATCCCGGAGGTGTTCAGCAGCCACAGGTATACCGTCTGGTTGCCAAACATGGAGGTCAGGAAGCACAGACCGGCAATCACCGTCGTCGCATACAGCGCATTACGCGGCACGCCACCACGCGACAGTTTAGCGAAAATGCGCGGCGCTTTACCGTCACACGCCAGGGTGTACAGCATACGAGTAGACGCATACATACCGGAGTTACCCGCTGACAGCACCGCCGTCAGAATAACTGCGTTCATCACCGCCGCCGCAGAGAGCAGACCCGCGTGCTGGAACACCAGGGTGAACGGACTGACGCTGATGTCTTTAACATCGTTACGCAGCAGGCTCGGATCGGTGTACGGAATAATCAGGCTGATAATCAGGATCGCGAACACATAGAACAACAGGATTCGCCAGAACACCTGACGTACCGCGCGTGGAATGTTTTTCGCCGGATCTTCGGACTCGCCTGCAGCAATACCGATCAGCTCGGTTCCCTGGAAAGAGAAGCCGACAATCATAGCTACGCCGATCATCGCCGCAAAACCACCAGCAAACGGCGCTTCGCCGATTGTCCAGTTGCTCCAGCCCGCAGGCTGCGCGCCTTTGAAGATACCGATAATCATCAGCACGCCAACGATGATAAAGACAATAACTGTCGTGACTTTGATCAGTGAGAACCAGTATTCCGCTTCACCAAAGCCGCGAACTGAGATGTAGTTCAGCAGGAAGATAACGCCGAGGAACAGCGCACTCCAGATCCAGCCCGGTGTATCCGGGAACCACCAGCTCATGACCAGCTGAGCTGCAACCAGGTCAACGGCGATAGTCACCGCCCAGTTGTACCAGTAGTTCCAGCCCAGCGCGAAGCCAAAGCCTTCTTCAACATAGTTCTGACCATAAGTGGCAAACGAACCGGAAACCGGCATATATGCAGCCAGTTCACCGAGACTGGTCATCAGGAAGTAAACCATCAGGCCAATCAACATATACGAGAGCAATGCCCCGCCCGGACCTGCCTGAGAAATCGTTGCGCCAGAGGCAACAAAAAGACCTGTACCGATGGAACCGCCAATGGCAATCATCGTCAGGTGACGCGCCTTTAATTCACGGCGTAAGCCCGGCGCTTCTGTGGTTTTAGTTTCGGAAACCATACAAAAATGCTATCCATCTTAAAAATGAGGCGCGATTGTAGCAGACGATTGGCAATCCTTCCGGCAGAAATACACGGTTATAAGACACCTTCATGATCGCCCAGGGATTATAAGTAAAGCAGCCAATCTCTTTTCTGGCGAATGCATGCTGAGGGCGCTGCGTCACGAAATCGACACAGCACCAGCATGTTCTTGTACAGCAACTTAACGCGGTACATTCGCGGGATCGCAATAGTCCAGAAAGCGCCGTAGCGCGTTGGAAAGGTGTTTTTGCCGATGATGTATACGCCACAACGTACGCATCAGGCGCGGCAGAGGGACCGCAACTTCACTTAATGTGCCTGCCTGCAATTGATCTTCAATCACCCGTCGCGACAGGCAACTAATTCCCAACCCATGACGCACCGCATGTTTGATTGCCTCGGAGTTACCTAATTCCATCGCCATCTCAAACTTCGGTAAATGTGACAGCAACAGATAATCGACAATCTCCCGCGTGCCGGAGCCGCGTTCACGCAGGATCCACGGCGCAGCGGCCAGCTGTTCTAAGGTGACAGGTCCACGAGCCAATGGCGAAGTCGGCGCGGCGAAAACCACCAGCTCGTCTTCCAGCCACGGTTCTGAGATGATTTCAGTGCTGTGGCACGGTCCTTCAATAAAGCCAATATCAACGCGGAAATCCAGCACCGCTTGCATCACGTCCTGGCTGTTCCCAACGCTAAGTTCAATCGGCAACTGCGGATAATCATGGCGATAACGGGCGATAACTGCAGGCAGAATGTAGTTACCGATGGTACTACTGGCATAGATACGAATCGCACCGTTGTCTTCGCGAAACAGTTGTTCGATTTCGATCGCCTGTTCAAGCAGTGCCAACGCGCGCGGATAGAGCAGCCGCCCGTGTTCATTAACAACCAGTCTTTTCCCCACGCGATCAAACAGTTGCACGCCAAGCTGCCCTTCCAGGTCGGTCAAGGCTGCGCTCACTGCTGATTGCGACAACGCCAGCATCACCGACGCCTGGGTGGTTGATCCACTTTTCAATACTTCTGCAAAAACTTCCAACTGCCGGAGGGTGATGTGCATAGTCGCTTACCACTTATAAAGATTAATTATAAATATATAATCAATTTTATTTTTAAACCAGTTAGTCGTAACCTTATGCCCGGTTAAAGGAGAGGGTTATGACGAATATCACCTTACAGAAACAACATCGTACACTGTGGCATTTTATTCCGGGGTTAGCCCTGAGTGCAGTTATCACCGGGGTCGCCCTGTGGGGTGGTTCCATTCCCGCGGTTGCGGGTGCCGGGTTTAGTGCCCTCACCCTCGCAATCTTGTTGGGGATGGTTTTAGGCAACACCATCTATCCGCACATCTGGAAAAGCTGTGACGGTGGTGTGCTGTTTGCCAAGCAATATTTATTACGTCTGGGTATCATTCTTTATGGCTTCCGTCTGACGTTCTCGCAAATTGCCGATGTCGGTATCAGTGGGATCATCATTGACGTGTTGACGCTGTCCAGTACCTTCCTGCTGGCTTGCTTCCTGGGGCAGAAAGTGTTTGGTCTGGATAAGCACACCAGCTGGTTGATCGGTGCCGGTAGCAGTATTTGTGGTGCTGCCGCGGTACTGGCGACTGAGCCGGTAGTGAAAGCGGAAGCCAGTAAAGTAACCGTGGCTGTTGCAACCGTTGTTATCTTCGGGACCGTCGCGATTTTCCTCTACCCGGCGATATATCCGCTGATGTCTCAATGGTTTAGTCCGGAAACTTTCGGTATCTACATTGGTTCTACTGTGCACGAAGTGGCGCAGGTGGTGGCGGCAGGTCATGCCATCAGCCCGGATGCAGAAAACGCAGCAGTTATTTCCAAAATGCTGCGCGTGATGATGCTGGCTCCGTTCCTCATCCTGCTGGCGGCGCGTGTTAAACAGCTGTCTGGGGCGAACAGCGGCGAGAAAAGCAAAATCACTATTCCGTGGTTTGCCATCTTGTTCATCGTAGTTGCCATCTTTAACTCGTTCCACCTGTTACCGCAGAGCGTGGTGAACATGCTGGTAACGCTGGATACCTTCCTGCTGGCAATGGCGATGGCGGCGCTGGGTCTGACCACTCACGTCAGCGCGCTGAAAAAAGCCGGGGCGAAACCTCTGCTGATGGCACTGGTACTGTTTGCCTGGCTGATTGTTGGTGGTGGTGCGATTAACTATGTGATTCAAAGCGTCATCGCATAAACCACTACATCTTGCTCCTGTTAACCCGCTATCATTACCGTTTTCCTCCAGCGGGTTTAACAGGAGTCCTCGCATGAAATACATTGGAGCGCACGTTAGTGCTGCTGGCGGTCTGGCAAATGCCGCAATTCGCGCCGCCGAAATCGACGCAACCGCGTTTGCCTTGTTCACCAAAAACCAACGTCAGTGGCGTGCCGCACCGCTCACGACGCAAACCATCGATGAATTCAAAGCCGCCTGTGAAAAATATCACTACACATCGGCGCAAATTCTTCCCCACGACAGTTATCTGATTAACCTCGGACATCCGGTCGCTGAAGCTCTGGAAAAATCGCGCGATGCGTTTATAGATGAAATGCAGCGTTGCGAACAGCTGGGGCTTTCTTTGCTCAACTTCCACCCTGGCAGCCATCTGATGCAGATTTCAGAAGAGGATTGCCTTGCGCGTATTGCCGAATCCATCAACATTGCGCTGGATAAAACTCAAGGTGTAACCGCGGTGATTGAAAACACCGCCGGTCAGGGCAGTAACTTAGGGTTTAAATTCGAACATCTCGCGGCGATTATCGACGGCGTGGAAGATAAATCCCGCGTCGGCGTCTGCATTGATACCTGCCATGCTTTTGCTGCCGGGTATGATTTGCGTACTCCTGCCGAATGCGAGAAAACGTTCGCGGATTTTGCCCGTATTGTCGGCTTTAAGTATCTGCGCGGGATGCACCTTAACGATGCGAAAAGCACCTTTGGCAGCCGCGTTGACCGCCATCATAGCCTCGGTGAAGGCAATATCGGTCATGATGCGTTCCGCTGGATCATGCAGGACGACCGTTTCGACGGCATTCCGCTGATCCTTGAAACCATCAACCCGGATATCTGGGCAGAAGAGATCGCCTGGCTGAAAGCGCAACAAACTGAAAAAGCGGTAGCCTGAAGATGAACAACCGGGAGAAGGAGATCCTTGCAATTTTACGGCGTAACCCGCTGATTCAGCAGAACGAAATTGCGGATATGCTGCAAATCAGCCGTTCGCGCGTTGCGGCGCATATTATGGATTTAATGCGCAAAGGCCGGATTAAAGGCAAAGGTTACATTCTCACCGAGCAGGAATACTGCGTAGTGGTGGGGACAATCAATATGGATATTCGCGGGATGGCGGATATCCGTTACCCGCAAGCGGCTTCTCATCCCGGTACCATTCATTGCTCGGCAGGCGGCGTTGGACGCAATATCGCCCACAATCTGGCGCTGTTAGGCCGCGACGTCCATTTGCTTTCAGTGATTGGCGATGACTTTTATGGCGAAATGCTCCTGGAAGAAACGCGCCGCGCCGGCGTGAATGTCTCCGGCTGCGTTCGTTTACATGGCCAAAGCACATCGACGTATCTGGCAATTGCCGATCGAGACGATCAAACCGTGCTGGCGATTAACGATACCCATCTGCTGGATCAGTTGACACCGCAACTACTGAACGGGTCGCGCGATTTACTTCGTCATGCGGGCGTGGTACTGGCTGATTGCAACCTGACAGCCGAGGCGCTGGAGTGGGTCTTTACCCTCGCTGATGAAATCCCGGTGTTTGTCGATACCGTTTCAGAATTCAAAGCGGGCAAAATCAAACACTGGCTGGCGCATATTCACACCCTGAAACCCACTTTACCGGAGCTGGAAATTTTATGGGGACAGGCGATCACCAGCGATGCTGACCGTAATGCCGCAGTGAATGCGTTGCATCAGCAAGGCGTTCAGCAACTGTTTGTTTATTTGCCCGATGAGTCAGTTTATTGCAGCGAAAAGGATGGAGAGCAATTTTTGCTGACAGCGCCAGCGCATACGACAGTAGACAGTTTTGGTGCTGACGATGGTTTTATGGCGGGCCTGGTATATAGCTTTCTGGAGGGAAACAATTTCCGTGACAGCGCCCGTTTTGCGATGGCCTGCGCGGCAATTTCACGCGCCAGCGGCAGCTTAAACAACCCTACCCTGTCTGCCGATAACGCGCTTTCATTAGTGCCGATGGTGTAACAATGTTGCCGGATTCGACGCTTGACCGCGTCTTATCCGGCTCATAACTCGCGCACTACGCTAAGCCAATAAAGAATCCTGCAATGGTGGCACTCATCAGGTTAGAAAGTGTCGCCGCCGCCAGCGCGCGTAAACCAAGCTGGGCGATTTCCGGTGCACGGTGTGGCGCAACCGCAGAAAACGCCCCCACCACCACCCCGATAGAACCAAAGTTAGCGAAACCGCACAACGCGAAGGAAATAATCGCCACGGTTTTAGCATCCAGAGTGCCAGCTGTTTGCAGATAAGGTGAGAAATTGAGGTAAGCGACAAATTCATTAATCGCCAGTTTCTGTCCAATCAAACTCCCGGCAAGATTCGCATCACTCCAGTCAACCCCCATCACCCACGCCAGCGGGGCCAGCAGGTAACCTAAAATGGACTCCAGCGAGGCATGTTCAAAACCAAACCAGCCGCCAACGCCGCCGATAATACCGTTAATCAACGCAATTATTGCAACAAATGCCATCACCACTGTCGCCACACCTGCGGCGATTTTCAGTCCGGTCATAGCCCCTGTAGCGGCGGCTTCAATAATGCTTTTTGGCGGTGTTTCGGTGAAAGAGAGGTTATTAAAGGAAACCTGCGAAGATTCGGTAGCCGGGCTTAACAGGCGGGCAAACAAGATCCCGCCGGGGATCGCCATTAACGATGCCGCTAGCAGATATTCCACAGGCACGCCCAGTGCGGCGTAACCAATCATTGTCGAACCAGCAATCGAGGCCATGCCACTACAAATAGCCGTAAATAATTCATTGCGATTCAGACGATCGATAAAGGGTTTGACGATTGCCGGAATTTCGTTTTGCCCGAGGAAAATGGTAGTGACCGCGACGAATGACTCGATCTTGCTGATATTTAATGCTTTCTGGAAGATACCGCCGAGAATGCGAATTAAGATCCCCATCACACCGATGTAGTAGAGAATACTCACCAGTGCTGTAACGAAGATAATTGCCGGTAATACCCTGAAACCAAAGATAAATCCTGCGCCATCAAATAAGGTATCCATTTTCGGTCCGACCAGAGAACCAAAGATAAATGCGCTACCTGCATCGCTGTACGCCATCACTTTATGCACGCCAAAAGCGACTTTTTCTGCGACCCAACGCCCTGGTGGTAACCAAAGCATAATGCCGCCAATCACGACCTGTAACACTAACGCCGCGCCAACGGTACGCAGGCTGATCTTCTTCTTGTTTACTGACAGCAAAAACGCAATTGCCAGCAATACCACCATTCCCAGAACACTTCTCATGACATCCATAGTTATTATCTCTTCATGTCATTTTGGGCGACGGCTTTCTGCCCATCAGAAATAGCCGGGCCTGCATCTTGCGATACTGTCCCGGCTTGTTATCAACACTTAATGGGTTTTGATGTAGCCGCGCACGCACTCTTCGACTAATCCCCAGAACCAGTCGGTATCAATAGTGATGCCGACTTTGGTATTGGCGGGCTTGCCAAGAACGCCCAGCTCGTCGCAGACGGTACGCCCATAGCAAGGGCCACTGTTAACGTCCACGTCGACGTACATCTCCTGGGTTTTAATGCCATCAGGGTTAATCAGATAACCGATGCAGGTGGCGTCATGCACCGGGCCGCCAGCAAGGCCGTAGTTTTCGAACTGCGTTTTGAGAGTGAAGTTCATGATGTCGCTGAACAGCTCTCCGGCGGGGCCGCCTGCCCTTTCCATCCGTGCAATCACGTCCGGGGTGCAAACGGTCTGGTTGGTGAGATCGAGGCCCATCATCACTAATGGAACGCCGGAGGTGAACACCACGCGTGCGGCTTCCGGGTCAGCAAAGATGTTGAACTCGGCGGATGGCGTAAAGTTGCCAGTACCGTAAGCGCCGCCCATCAGCACAATTTCACGGATTTTCGGCAGGATCGCGGGTTGCATACGCATTGCCACCGCGATGTTTGAAAGTGGACCAACCGGCACCAGAGTGATATCGCCATCGCTTGCCATCAGGGTATCAATGATGTATTTCACCGCATGGGTACTTTCTGCCTGGCGGGTCAGCGGCTCGAATACCGGGCCATCCAGTCCTGTTTCACCATGAATATTGTCGGCAACGATTTGTTGACGCATAATGGGCTGTGGCATCCCCGCATAAACCGGAACATTAATCTCCAGTTTCTGGCAAACATTCAGGCCATTAATTAATGTTTTATCAAGCGTCTGATTACCCGCCACAATGGTGATGCCTAATAAATCTATTGCCGGATGTTTCGCTGCCATCATTATGGCAATAGCATCATCATGACCCGGATCACAATCCAGAATAATTTTTCTCTTTTCCATTGTTTATTTCCTCTGTTTCCAGTTGCGTTATTTTTTCTACAGCAAAGAAAATTCGACCGGGCCGATGATTGAATCTTAACAACAGCGTAAGTATGCTAAATATGAGAAATCTCATAGCGGATAAACATCGTGAAAGAAATCCACAATAATGACCTTAAGCAGCAATTGATGAGTGAATCCGCGTTTAAGGATTGCTTTTCAACGGATGTTTCAGCCGATACGCGGCTGTTTCATTTTTTAGCGCGTGACTACATTGTGCAGGAAGGGCAACAGCCGTCCTGGCTGTTTTACCTGACGCGAGGCCGCGCCAGGCTTTACGCCACGCTAGCTAATGGTCGCGTGTCGCTGATCGATTTCTTTGCCGCTCCCTGTTTTATTGGCGAGATTGAGTTAATCGACAAAGACCATGAACCGCGTGCGGTACAGGCTATTGAAGAGTGTTGGTGCCTTGCGCTCCCTATGAAACATTACCGTCCGCTGTTATTAAACGACACGCTATTTTTACGAAAACTCTGCGTTACTTTAAGCCATAAAAATTATCGCAATATTGTTTCTTTAACTCAGAATCAATCATTTCCGTTAGTGAATCGCCTGGCAGCTTTTATATTACTCTCGCAGGAAGGTGATCTTTATCACGAAAAGCATACGCAAGCGGCAGAGTATTTAGGCGTTTCTTATCGACATCTTTTATATGTTCTAGCGCAATTCATTCACGACGGTTTATTAATTAAAAGCAAGAAAGGGTATCTAATTAAAAACAGAAAGCAGTTGTCAGGACTGGCACTGGAGATGGACCCGGAAAATAAATTCTCAGGGATGATGCAGTAAAAATTATTTGCAATAGAGCGATTGCCGGATGTGACGCTAAATAAGCGCGTACATCCGGCAATGAAACTCAAGCTAAACCAATAAAGAACCCGGCAATGGTCGCGCTCATCAGGTTGGAAAGCGTTGCTGCTGCCAGCGCCCGTAAACCAAGCTGGGCGATTTCCGGTGCGCGTTTAGGCGAAATAGCCGAAAATGCGCCAACGACAACACCGATAGAACCAAAGTTAGCAAAACCACAAAGCGCAAAGGAGATAATCGCAATGGTTTTCACTTCCAGCGTGCCGCCCGTTTGCAGGTATGGGGAGAAACTCAGGTAAGCGACGAATTCGTTAATCGCCAGTTTCTGCCCAATCAGGCTACCCGCAAGATTGGCATCACTCCAGTCCACACCCATGATCCACGCCAGCGGTGCCAGCACATAGCCAAAAATACTTTCCAGAGAGGCATTGGCGAAACCAAACCAGCCGCCAATTCCGCCGATAATGCCGTTGATCAGCGCAATAATTGCGACAAACGCCATTACCACCGTCGCTACACCAGCGGCGATTTTCAACCCGGTCATCGCACCGCTCGCCGCTGCTTCGATAAAGCTTTTTGGCGGCGTTTCGCTGAACGACAGATTTTCAAATGTGACCTGCGAAGGCTCGGTTGCCGGACTAAGAATACGTGCAAACAAAATACCACCAGGGATCGCCATCAGCGATGCCGCTAACAGGTAGTCAATTGGTACGCCCATTCCGGCATAACCAATCATCATCGAACCCGCAATGGACGCCATCCCGCAACAAATTGCGGTAAACAGCTCGTTGCGATTCATGCGATCGATAAACGGTTTAACGATCGCCGGGATCTCATTTTGCCCGAGGAAAATAGTGGTAACCGCAACAAAAGATTCGATTTTGCTGATGTTGAGAGCTTTCTGAAAAATGCTGCCAAGAATGCGGATTAGCAGCCCCATCACGCCAATGTAGTACAGCAGGCTGATGAGCGCAGTGACGAAGATAATCGCCGGGAGTACGCGAAAGGCGAAGATAAAACCCGCACCGTCAAAGAGGACATCCATTTTCGGCCCGACCAGCGAACCAAAAATGAAGGCGCTACCGGCATCACTGTAAGACATCACTTTATGTACGCCTAATGCCGCCTGCTCTACCGCCCATTTTCCTGGTGGAAAATAGAGCATGATGCCGCCAATGGCGATTTGTAGCAGCAACGCGGCTCCAACCGTGCGCAAACTGATGCTCTTTTTATTCACTGACAACAAAAATGCTATTGCCAGTAACACCACCATCCCCACAACACTTCTCATTATATCCATAATGATTTTCCCTTCATGCCAGTAAACCCGGCGTCAGCGCCAGGTTTTGGTATGTATGATCAGTACGGGCGACGGCTTTCTGCCCGTCAGAAATTAACCCGCGAGACGCTGGTATTCTTTGGCTATTTCACTCGCCAGGATGGCGTTGTTGAACACCAGCTGGATGTTGGATTTCAGGCTGTCACCGCCGGTCAACTCAGCAACGCGCGCCAGCAGGAATGGCGTACTTTCTTTACCAATAACACCCTGCGCTTCAGCTTCAGCTACCGCCTGATCGATCGCCGCATTGATAGTGTGTTCCGGCATAGCAAACTGTTCCGGGATCGGGTTCGCTACCACGAGGCCACCGTTCAGCCCGCTTTGCCATTTCACCGCCATTGCACGGGCAATTTCGCTGGCGCTGTCGAGACGAATGCTCACGTCAAACGGGCTGGTGCGGCAGAAAAACGCAGGCAGCGCTTTGGTCTGATAGCCAATTAGCGGTACACCGAAAGTTTCTAAATACTCAGTGGTTAATCCTAAATCGAGAATAGATTTCGCCCCGGCACAAACAACGGTGACATTAGTATTTGCCAGCTCTTGCAAATCGGCAGAAATATCGAAGGTATGTTCCGCCCCGCGATGCACACCACCAATTCCCCCGGTGGCAAATACTTTAATTCCGGCAAGCGCCGCAATAATCATCGTTGAAGCAACGGTAGTTGCGCCATTTTTTCCGGCGGCAACAACAAAAGGTAAATCGCGACGACTAACTTTGGTCACGTTATGCCCTTCACGACCCAGCAATTCAATTTCTTCTTTGCTTAAACCCACTTTCATCACGCCGCCAATAATGGCGATAGTGGCAGGTACAGCGCCCTGTTTACGAATAGTTTCTTCAACTTCAATTGCGGTCTGGGCATTTTGTGGGAACGGCATCCCGTGAGAAATAATGGTCGATTCCAGCGCCACAACCGGTTTTTTGTTTTTTAAAGCGTCCTGCACTTCCGGGGAAATTTGTAATAATTCAGGGGGAATTTTTAATTCAGACATTCGGCGTTCTCCACTAACGATATAACGTTGGCAATCGATAAATCGGGGTTATTGGTGTATTCACAGGAGAGCGCCATTGACGAACATCCCTGTGCGAAACGAACAGATTCGGCAAACGGCATTCCGTCTACCCAACACGAAGCAAGTCCCGCCATCATGGCATCGCCCGCTCCGGTAACATTAATGACATTGGTTTTGATCGGCGCAGACCAACCACTTTCACCGCTGATATCACTGTAATAAACGCCGTCGCCGCCCATGCTCAATACCAGTCGGTTCAGGCCATGTTGATGGAACCAGGCAGCAACTATTGCCACATCTTCACGCCCTGACAAAGCAATCCCACTCAGGGTTTCCGCTTCAAGGCGGTTTGGCTTGAGAGTGTGGATTTGATTTAGACGGTCGCGCACTTTGACACATTTCCATGCGGAAACCGGATCGACAAATACAGGTACATTGGCGGCATTATCCAGAATCCATGCCAGTGCCTCTTCACTGATATTACAGTCTGCGACAATGACCTTTGCCCTCTGAATAAATTCACCGTGCTGTGCGAGATATTCAGCTGTAATAGCGTTGCTAATATTCATGTCATTTATAGCAACCAGCATTTCACCGGTATTATCGAGTAATGATAAATAGCTTGACGTATTTTCTCCCGGCACAATCAGGCATTTATCGACATAAACGCCAGATTGATTGGTTTGCGTTAGCAGCGATTGACCATAAAAGTCACTGCCTACTGCGCTCATTAGCCAGGCTTTGTTCCCCAGCAACGCCAGATTTTGTGCAATATTGCGCCCGACTCCACCAGGCGTAAATTTTATTTTACCTGGATTTGAATCCGCATAATTTAATGATTCATGTGAATATCCGGCGACATCAATATTCGCCGAACCTATAATTACGACATAATCCTTTTCGCGCATAGCACGTCCTCTGGTAAAAAATTACCAACCCTGTCAATCCACAAGAATATTGATACTGCAAAGACGGTTTAAACATGTGTTCATATTTAAACATGTGCTCATAGTATGCATGTTTTACGTAAAGTAAATTACCGCCAGAGAGGCAAAATGGGCAGATTTGAGCAGGCTCACAAAACGCGATTAAATGCCTGAATTACAAAAACGGGGAATTTGTGACGGGATGCACAGAACAGGAACAATAAAAAAGGGCAGAAATTAATCTGCCCTTGAGGAAATAACCTTAGTGTTTGATGAACGTTTCAGGTTTCTACTGAAAGATAAAACCATTTAAATTCATAAAATTACATTCACAAACCGGTCATTCCCTTTGCGCTCATCAAATGTTCCAGGGCAGGAAATTTCTGCCCTGGAACACACCTTTTATTACGCTGCTTTCGCTACTGCGTCCACTTCCGGACGTTTCAGGAAGGCATAGGCCAAACCCGCCACCAGCGTACCGGCAATAATGGCTACCAGGTAACCCAATACCGGCGTAATCGCGCCAGGGATCAGCAGAACAAACAGACCACCGTGCGGTGCCATCAGTTTCGCACCAATCGCCATTGAGATTGCGCCAGTCAGCGCCCCACCCACGATACAGCACGGCAGCACACGCATCGGATCACGAGCAGCAAACGGAATTGCACCTTCCGAAATGAAGCACAGTCCCAGTACCAGAGCGGCTTTGCCCCCTTCCTGCTGCGCTTTGTCGAATTTGCGACGCGCCACCATTGTTGCCAGACCCATTGCCAGCGGTGGCACCATACCTGCCGCCATAATCGCCGCCATCGGGCCATAGGTTTGAGTACTCAGCAGACCCACACCGAATGCGTACGCTGCTTTGTTTACCGGACCGCCCATGTCAGTACACATCATGCCACCGAGGATCGCCCCCAGCAGAACCGCATTCGCAGTCCCCATGGTCTGCAGCCAGTGAGTCAACCCTTCGAGAATGCCAGCAACCGGTTTACCGATCAGGTAAATCATCGCCAGACCGACCACCAGACTGGAAATTAGCGGAATGATCAGGATCGGTTTCAGCGCCTCCATACTCTGCGGCAGTTTCAATTGCGTACTGATTAACTTCGCAATGTAACCAGCCAGGAAGCCCGCAATAATACCGCCAATGAAGCCAGAACCGGTGCTGACCGCCAGCATACCGCCAATCAGACCCGGCGTGAGACCCGGACGATCGGCAATGGAAAAGGCAATATAACCTGCCAGTACCGGCACCATCAGCGCAAAGGCTGAACCACCACCAATCTGCATCAGCGCCGCAGCCAACGTACCCGGCTCTTTAAACGCTTCGATACCAAAAGCAAAAGAAAGCGCGATACACAGACCACCTGCAACGACCATCGGCAGCATGTAAGAGACGCCCGTCAGCAAGTGACGGTAAGCGCCTGCACTCTCTTTCTTACCTTCAGTGGTCGCTGTTTGAGTTTTGCCCGCCGGTTCATACGGCGTTGCTTCAGCAACCGCTTTATCCAGTTCCTGCGCGGTTTTCTTCAGCGCCAGACCGGTAGAGGTACGATACATCGGTTTACCAGCAAATTTCGCCAGATCCACTTCAATATCTGCCGCCACAATCACCAGATCCGCTGCGGCTACTTCTTCAGGGGTGATTGCATTACCCGCGCCAACAGAACCACGGGTTTCAACTTTCACCCACCAGCCACGTTTTTTCGCTTCGGTTTCAATGGCTTCAGCCGCCATAAAGGTGTGTGCTACGCCAGTCGGGCAAGCAGTCACCGCAACTACGCGTTTCGGACCGCTGGCGGCAACCGGTGCTGTCGCAGAGACCGGCGCAGTGTAAGGTTTCGCATGGCCTTTGGCTTCACTCAGGAACAGCTCAGGGTGCGCAACTGCCCGGGAAATATCGCCCAGCCAGACATTTTTACCGTTCAGCGCGCTGTCGTTCGGGATGGAATCACCGAGAACAATCGCCATTTCAGCGTCGTTCGGATTGTCGATGATTTCCAGTTTTGCTTTTCGCGCCGCCGCGCCCAGCAGGGTCTTCGCCATATAGGCGCGTGCCTGACCGAGATTAGCGTCAATAATCAGCAGCGTTTTCATTATGCCTCTCCTGCTGTCAGTTAAAAGGTTGTAAGTCGACGCGCGCCATCATTGCGGCCAACTGCGGACGATCGGTAATACCCACATTGCTTTGACTTACCGCCAGGGCTGCAACAGCTGTCGCCAGACGCAGTGTGTGTTCACTGGATTCACGCATCAGCAAGCCATAAATCAGGCCACCAACCATAGAATCCCCTGCGCCAACGGTGCTTACGACATCGACTGACGGTGGTTTGGCGATCCATTCGCCGGAGGCATTAACCCAAAGCGCGCCTTCGGCACCCAGTGAAATAACAACATGCGCAATACCTTGTTCACGCAGCGCATGTGCAGCTTCAATCACATCTTTCATTTCAGGCAGTTTACGGCCTGCCCAGATTTCCAGCTCGCGGCGGTTAGGTTTCACCAGCCACGGTGCCGCTTTCAAACCTGCTACTAACGCTTCACGGCTACTATCAAAGATAATGCAAGGACACTGACTACGCAGGCGAGTCATCCAGTCGGTGAACGCTTCCGGGCTGACGCCTGACGGTAAGCTTCCGCTGACACAGACCATATCGAACTGACCGAGCCAGCTCAGAGAATCAGTCACAAAGCGTTCCCAGTCGGCGGGGGTGACTTCAAAACCCGAGAAGTTGAAGTCGGTCACTTCGCCGTCTTTTTCCGTCAGCTTAACGTTAATTCGGGTGCGCCCCTGTACAACCTGGAAACGGTTGGCAATGCCCAGCTCGCTGAACAGTTGCTGAAAACCATCCTGATTGTCTTTACCGAGGAAGCCGCCAACGGTGACATCAATTCCCAGGTCTTTTAATACTTTGGCCACGTTGATGCCTTTACCCGCCGCATGCAGACCGGTGGTTTTCACCAGGTTCACTTCGCCGCGTTCAATTTCCGGGCAGAAACCAACAAGGTCATAAGCCGGATTAAGGGTGATAGTAGCAACACGTCTGCTCATTATGCGCCCTCCCCAAGACCAGCAGCGATAGCGTCGCCAATGGCTTTCAGCGCCTGTTCAGCATCTGCACCCTGGGCGGTAAAGCGTAGGCGATGACCTTTCTTAACGCCAAGTGCCACAACTTTCATCAGACTACGTCCGTTTGCCGGTTTGCCGGTGCCATCAAGGTTTGTCACGGTAATATCACTGTTAAATTGTTTAATGGTATTGACCAGCATGGTACCTGGACGAGCATGCAGGCCGTGTTCATTGCGCACCACAAACTCCGCGCTTAACACATCGTCGGTCGGCGCATCATCGCTGGTCAGCAGCGCCAGCAACGTTGCCGCATCCGCTTTCAGCAAGCGGTCAGCTTTATTATCGAGCAACAAATCGGCGAGACGCTTAAGAACCGCAATGGGCTGATCGTCATTCATCGCCACACTCACCAGCATGGCTGCCGTTTCGCCGTCCACATCAAAAGCATTTGCCGCACGGCTTACCGCAATCGCGCTACGCAGATTGCCTTCGGCGCTATCGCTCAGCCAGATACCCTGTCCGAGGTTCAGCGGTTGTTCATTGATGGCTTTGGTGACGAAAGTGGCGTTAACTGCCCCCGCTTCTTTCAGACGTGCAGCGTTCAGCGCCTGAAGAGTCAGCAGATCGCTGGCGACGATATCCAGCGTCAGCATTTCGTTGTCGAGCTTCAGCTGCTCACTCTGCTTTTCGCCCATCAGCAATGCGCGAAGTTCTTCTGCTGTTGTTGCTGACTTCAGTTGTTCAGCAACGGAATCATCGCTCAGTACGTGGGTCAGCTGGCGTAGCAGGCCCAGATGTTCATCCGAGCTGGCAGCAATACCGATCGCCACGTACGCTACCTGGCCGTCACCCCAGGTGACGCCTTCCGGGAACTGAAATACCTGAACGCCGGTTTTCAGCACCTGATCGCGGGTGTCGGTAGTGCCGTGTGGAATAGCAATACCATTGCCGAGGAACGTAGAGGTTTGCTGTTCGCGCGCCAGCATGCCATTGACGTAGCCTTCAGCTACATTACCGGCCTGCACCAGCGCCGCAGCGACCTGGCGAATCGCCTCTTCTTTGTCTCCGGCCTTTTCGCCCGGATGGATGTCCTGTACGGATAACTGGAACATAGTTCTCCTCTCTTGCTGAATTGAAACGATTCAGCTTCTATGAGAAAAAAAGCGCCAACCTGGCTTAGGGTTAAAGACAAGATCGCGCTGAAACGTTTCAAGAAAGCATAATACTTCTGTTTCAGCACGCAAGGAAAGCCGTAAAGTTATGAGCAAAAGTTTGATGTGCTGCACAATTTTTTGCCATTTTTCCTAATTGCTGATGGGAAAATCCGTTATCAGCAATTTCATTTCAGCAGCGTCAGCAGCCAATCAGCAACAGTGAAATGGCATTTTGATTATTCGTGGCGCTTTTGATTTCGCTGTCTGTTTATTTTCTGACAAGCAGCGTAAACTCCGCGTCTTCCTCTTCCAGTGATCGACCAGCATGCATAACTCCCCCGCAGTCTCCAGCGCGAAATCGTTTGACCTGACCTCGACGGCGTTTTTAATCGTTGCCTTTCTCACCGGTATTGCGGGCGCTCTGCAAACCCCGACACTCAGTATTTTTCTTACCGATGAAGTACATGCCCGTCCGGCGATGGTGGGATTCTTCTTTACCGGCAGCGCTGTCATTGGGATTCTGGTAAGTCAGTTTCTCGCCGGGCGCTCTGATAAGCGCGGCGATCGCAAATCGCTGATTGTCTTTTGCTGCCTGTTAGGCGTGCTGGCCTGCACCCTTTTTGCCTGGAATCGCAACTACTTTGTTTTGCTATTCGTTGGCGTCTTTCTTAGCAGCTTTGGCTCGACCGCTAACCCGCAAATGTTTGCCCTTGCCCGTGAACATGCCGACAAAACCGGACGTGAGGCGGTGATGTTCAGCTCTTTTTTACGCGCTCAGGTTTCACTGGCATGGGTCATTGGCCCACCGCTGGCTTATGCGTTAGCGATGGGTTTCAGCTTTACGGTAATGTATCTGAGCGCAGCGGTAGCGTTTATTGTTTGCGGCGTGATGGTGTGGCTGTTTTTACCGTCGATGCAAAAAGAGCTTCCGCTGGCGACCGGCACGGTTGAAGCGCCGCGCCGTAACCGTCGCGATACGCTACTGCTGTTTGTCATTTGTACATTGATGTGGGGCTCGAACAGCCTGTACATCATCAACATGCCGCTATTTATTATCAACGAACTGCATCTTCCCGAGAAACTGGCCGGTGTGATGATGGGGACCGCCGCCGGGCTGGAAATCCCGACGATGTTGATTGCCGGATATTTCGCCAAACGTCTGGGTAAGCGTTTCTTAATGCGCGTTGCTGCCGTGGGTGGCGTCTGTTTTTACGCAGGAATGCTGATGGCGCATTCACCTGTCATTCTGTTGGGCTTGCAGCTGCTAAATGCTATTTTTATTGGCATTCTGGGCGGCATCGGGATGCTCTATTTTCAGGATCTGATGCCCGGTCAGGCGGGTTCAGCCACCACGCTCTATACCAACACGTCGCGCGTGGGCTGGATCATCGCAGGATCAGTGGCGGGCATCGTCGCCGAGATCTGGAATTATCACGCTGTGTTCTGGTTTGCGATGGTGATGATTATCGCCACTCTGTTTTGCTTACTGCGGATTAAAGATGTTTAAGGCGCGGTCAGCATTTCCAGATCGATAAGCCAGGTCATCGCCTGCTGACGCGAGTTACCGCACATTTCAGCGCTGGCTTGTAAGCCTGCACAGACTTTCGGTCGCAGTGGCGAGGTGAAAATTTTACAGCGTTGCTGTTCATCAAGCTGAATGCAGGGCGTATTGGCGGGCTTGCCATCTGGCATACCGGGAATAGGGCTGGAAATTGAAGGGGCAGTGCAACACGCCCCGCAACCCGGACGGCATTCCATACGTTGTTCTCTTAAGGTTAACCACCGGATTGATGAGCGCGCACAGTACCACCTTTTTTGCACCAGCAAAAGTGCGAATACCACTTGCCCGAAAGGCCCGTCGCGAGTACTTTGTCGCGATATTTTTGACATTTTCGACTACAGGAATTTTTCGATGCCAAGAGCGAACGAAATTAAAAAAGGTATGGTACTGAATTACAACGGCAAACTGCTGCTGGTTAAGGATATTGATATTCAGTCGCCCACTGCCCGCGGTGCCGCTACGCTGTACAAAATGCGTTTTTCTGATGTCCGTACCGGGCTGAAAGTAGAAGAGCGTTTCAAAGGTGATGACATCGTTGACACCGTGACGCTGACCCGCCGTTACGTTGACTTCTCCTATGTCGATGGTAACGAATATGTCTTTATGGATAAAGAAGACTATACCCCGTATACCTTCACCAAAGATCAGATTGAAGAAGAGTTGCTGTTTATGCCAGAAGGCGGCATGCCGGACATGCAGGTGCTGACCTGGGACGGTCAACTGTTGGCGCTTGAGCTGCCGCAGACCGTTGATCTGGAAATCGTTGAAACCGCACCAGGCATCAAAGGGGCATCTGCCAGCGCCCGTAACAAACCGGCGACATTGAGCACTGGTCTGGTGATTCAGGTACCAGAATACTTAAGCCCGGGCGAAAAAATTCGTATCCATATCGAAGAACGCCGTTATATGGGTCGTGCTGACTAACTTCAGCCGCATGCAGAAAAGGGATAGCTCAGGCTGTCCCTTTTTTAATTTATTATACCAATCTTCTATTTTGCGCTTCCTGAACACCTTACGTCCTCAATTTTCACTCGTTGATTGATCGCCCTCACACTTCATCGCATTAACAATCCAGACCAATTTCAATTGCTGTCATATAACTTTACACTGTCATTGTTAATTAATCGTTACTAAGACGTGACTCCTATGAATACAATCGCCTCCGTTACGCTCCCGCATCATGTACACGCTCCACGCTACGATCGCCAGCAGTTGCAATCACGTATCGTTCATTTTGGCTTTGGAGCCTTTCACCGCGCACATCAGGCGTTACTGACCGATCGTGTGCTGAATGCCCAGGGCAGCGACTGGGGGATCTGTGAAATCAGCTTGTTCAGCGGTGATCAACTGATGAGCCAGCTCCGCGCACAGAACCATTTATATACCGTGCTGGAGAAAGGGGCGGACGGCAATCAGGCGATAATTGTCGGTGCCGTTCACGAATGCCTTAATGCAAAACTGGATTCCTTAGCGGCAATTATTGAGAAATTTTGCGAGCCACAGGTGGCAATTGTTTCCCTGACGATTACCGAAAAAGGCTATTGTATTGACCCGGCCACCGGTGCACTCGACACCAGCAATCCGCGGATTATTCACGATCTACAAAACCCTGAAGAACCTCACTCCGCGCCGGGTATTCTCGTCGAAGCACTGAAACGACGCCGTGAACGCGGCCTTGCACCGTTTACCGTACTCTCCTGCGACAATATTCCCGACAATGGCCATGTGGTGAAAAACGCGGTGCTGGGGATGGCGGAAAAACGTTCACCAGAACTCGCCGGGTGGATAAAAGAACACGTCAGTTTTCCGGGAACCATGGTCGACCGTATTGTTCCGGCAGCAACCGACGAATCACTGGCGGAAATCAGCCAGCATCTGGGGGTGAATGATCCCTGCGCGATTAGCTGCGAACCGTTTATCCAGTGGGTGGTGGAAGATAACTTCGTCGCTGGGCGTCCTGCCTGGGAAGTCGCAGGTGTACAAATGGTGAATGATGTCCTGCCATGGGAAGAGATGAAACTGCGTATGCTTAATGGCAGCCACTCTTTTCTCGCTTATCTGGGTTACCTCTCAGGATTCGCCCATATCAGTGATTGCATGCAGGATCGCGCATTTCGCCATGCCGCCAGAACATTAATGCTGGATGAGCAAGCGCCAACATTGCGAATTAAAGATGTCGATTTAACACAATATGCGGATAAGTTAATTGCACGTTTTGCTAATCCGGCGCTGAAACATAAGACCTGGCAAATCGCGATGGATGGCAGCCAGAAATTACCGCAACGTATGCTGGCAGGTATTCGCATACATCTGGGGCGCGAAACGGACTGGTCGTTGCTGGCATTAGGCGTTGCAGGCTGGATGCGTTACGTCAGCGGCGTTGATGATGCCGGAAATGCCATTGATGTTCGCGATCCGCTTAGCGATAAAATTCGCGAACTTGTTGCGGGCAGTAGCAGTGAACAACGCGTAACCGCCCTGCTTTCCCTGCGTGAAGTTTTCGGTGATGATCTGCCAGATAACCCGCATTTTGTGCAGGCTATCGAACAAGCCTGGCAACAAATCGCACAATTCGGCGCGCATCAGGCGCTATTAAACACCCTCAAAATTTAACGATTTCTGCGGTTAAAGCGGATGAAGCTCGCCTTCGTCCGCTCCCCCCTTCTCTTTTCTGCCTTTTTTAGCCAGGATTAACGCTCAGTTAACTTTTAAGAGTATTGCGGAGCCGTTGTGACCAGGACCAACCTCATCACCGGTTTTCTCGGCAGCGGGAAAACTACGTCGATTCTTCATCTGTTAGCCCATAAAGATCCCAACGAAAGATGGGCGGTACTGGTTAATGAATTTGGGGAAGTCGGAATTGATGGTGCTTTGCTCGCCGATAGCGGCGCATTGCTGAAAGAGATCCCCGGCGGCTGCATGTGCTGCGTTAATGGTTTACCCATGCAGGTAGGGTTGAATACCTTACTGCGTCAGGGAAAACCAGACCGCTTGTTGATAGAGCCGACCGGACTGGGTCATCCGAAACAGATCCTAGATCTCTTAACCGCGCCCGTGTATGAACCGTGGATAGATCTGCGCGCCACGTTGTGCATTCTCGATCCACGCCTGCTGCTGGACGAAAAAAGCGCCAGCAATGAAAACTTCCGTGACCAGCTGGCTGCCGCAGACATTATTGTCGCCAATAAATCCGACCGTGCGACGCCCGAAAGTGAGCAAGCGCTACAGCGCTGGTGGCAGCAAAATGGTGGCGATCGGCAATTAATTCACAGCGAGCATGGGAAAATTGACGGTCATCTTCTGGATTTGCCGCGTCGCAATTTAGCCGAGTTGCCCGCCAGCGCCGCACATTCTCATCATCATAGCGTGAAAAAAGGGTTAGCAGCGTTAAGCCTGCCAGAGCATCAACGCTGGCGTCGCAGTCTGAACAGCGGGCAAGGATATCAGGCCTGCGGCTGGATATTCGACGCTGATACGGTATTCGACACCATTGGCATTCTGGAATGGGCGCGACTTGCATCGGTAGAACGCGTCAAAGGCGTGCTGCGTATTCCCGAAGGGCTGGTGCGAATCAACCGTCAGGGCGATGACCTGCACATTGAAACGCAAAACATTGCGCCACCGGACAGCCGTATTGAGCTGATTTCCAGCAGCGAAGCTGACTGGAATGCCTTGCAGAGCGCGCTGTTGAAGCTTCGTTTAGCGACTACCGCGTAAGGTTGCCTGCGTTTTTCAGTAAGATAATTAGAGAAAATATGATTAAAAATTTGCCGCAAATAGTGTTGTTGAATATTGTCGGCCTCGCGCTGTTTCTTTCCTGGTATATTCCCGTTAATCATGGATTCTGGTTGCCGATTGATGCGGATATTTTTTATTTCTTTAATCAGAAACTGGTCGAAAGTAAGGCCTTTTTGTGGCTGGTTGCATTGACCAACAATCGCGCTTTCGACGGTTGTTCTCTGCTGGCGATGGGAATGTTGATGCTGAGTTTCTGGCTGAAAGAAAACGCCCCTGGCAGACGACGTATCGTGATTATTGGTCTGGTCATGCTATTAACTGCAGTGGTATTAAACCAGCTGGGTCAGGCATTAATTCCTGTAAAACGGGCCAGCCCAACATTGACTTTTACCAATATTAACCGCGTCAGCGAACTGCTCTCTGTTCCCACGAAAGATGCCTCACGAGATAGCTTTCCCGGCGATCACGGCATGATGCTGCTTATTTTTTCGGCATTCATGTGGCGTTATTTCGGCAAAGTTGCAGGCCTTATCGCCCTTATTATTTTTGTGGTTTTTGCGTTTCCCAGAGTAATGATTGGCGCACACTGGTTTACTGACATCATTGTAGGTTCGATGACCGTGATATTGATCGGTTTGCCCTGGGTGTTGCTGACACCATTAAGTGATCGATTAATCACCTTTTTTGACAAATCACTACCGGGAAAAAACAAACATTTCCAAAACAAATAACTCACAGTAATTAACATCATCAGGGTTATTTTTATAGTGAGGATAATCCTGATGATGCGCACCGTGCTTTCATCCATCGCGCGCAAAAATCATTCTCTAAGTAAATGAATGGATTGCATGCGTTTCACTCAATCGTACTTTAATTGACCAATCCCGCTTATTAACTTTCTGTATCACTTTTTCTTATAAAAAATCATGTAAAACCGCTCGCCAAGACCGCACCAATCGGGTAATCTCGAACTCGTTTTGCCTCGGCGGTAGATTATCCTCACAGCATATAATTTTGTGCGTTAGTCCACAGATTTGGCCTTAAGGAATTGTTTCAACATGCCCAGGTAATTAGTCTCGTGTCGCTTGGCATTTTTTTATAACGATATTTGTCGTTAAGGACTTCAAGGGAAAACAAACAACATGGTCAAATCTCAACCGATTTTGAGATATATCTTGCGCGGGATCCCCGCGATTGCAGTAGCGGTTCTGCTTTCTGCATGTAGTGCAAATAACACCGCAAAGAATATGCATCCTGAGACACGTGCAGTGGGTAGTGAAACATCATCACTGCAAGCTTCTCAGGATGAATTTGAAAACCTGGTTCGTAATGTCGACGTAAAATCGCGAATTATGGATCAGTATGCTGACTGGAAAGGCGTACGCTATCGTCTGGGCGGCAGCACTAAAAAAGGTATCGATTGTTCTGGTTTCGTACAGCGTACATTCCGTGAGCAATTTGGCTTAGAACTTCCGCGTTCGACTTACGAACAGCAGGAAATGGGTAAATCTGTTTCCCGCAGTAATTTGCGTACGGGTGATTTAGTTCTGTTCCGTGCCGGTTCAACGGGACGCCATGTCGGTATTTATATCGGCAACAATCAGTTTGTCCATGCTTCCACCAGCAGTGGTGTTATTATTTCCAGCATGAATGAACCGTACTGGAAGAAGCGTTACAACGAAGCACGCCGGGTTCTCAGCCGCAGCTAATAAACCGTTTGGATGCAATCCCTTGGCTATCCTGACGAGTTAACTGAAAGCACTGCTTAGGCAGTGCTTTTTTGTTTTCATTCATCAGAGAAAATGATGTTTCCGCGTCTTGATCCAGGCTATAGTCCGGTCATTGTTATCTTTTAAATGTTGTCGTAATTTCAGGAAATTAACGGAATCATGTTCATACGCGCTCCCAATTCTGGACGTAAGCTCCTGCTTACCTGCATTGTTGCAGGCGTGATGATTGCGATACTGGTGAGCTGCCTTCAGTTTTTAGTGGCCTGGCATAAGCACGAAGTCAAATACGACACACTGATTACCGACGTACAAAAGTATCTCGATACCTATTTTGCCGACCTGAAATCCACTACTGACCGGCTTCAGCCGCTGACCTTAGATACCTGCCAGCAGGCTAACCCCGAACTGACCGCCCGCGCGGCGTTTAGCATGAATGTCCGTACGTTTGTGCTGGTGAAAGATAAAAAAACATTCTGTTCATCTGCGACCGGTGAGATGGACATTCCACTCAATGAATTGATTCCGGCGCTCGACATTAATAAAAACGTCGATATGGCGATCTTACCCGGCACGCCGATGGTGCCGAACAAACCCGCAATCGTCATTTGGTATCGCAACCCGTTGTTGAAAAATAGTGGCGTGTTTGCCGCGCTGAATCTCAATCTGACGCCTTCACTCTTCTATAGCTCACGGCAGGAAGATTACGATGGTGTCGCCCTCATTATTGGTAATACTGCGCTATCTACCTTTTCGTCACGTTTGATGAATGTTAATGAATTAACCGACATGCCGGTCCGTGAAACTAAAATTGCGGGCATTCCTCTGACCGTTCGGCTTTATGCGGATGACTGGACATGGAACGATGTGTGGTACGCATTTTTACTGGGCGGCATGAGTGGAACTGTCGTTGGCCTGCTCTGCTATTACCTGATGAGTGTACGTATGCGCCCCGGCAGAGAAATCATGACCGCCATCAAGCGCGAACAATTTTACGTGGCCTATCAACCGGTGGTGGATACACAATCTTTGCGAGTAACGGGCCTGGAAGTACTGCTACGCTGGCGGCATCCTGTCGCGGGAGAAATACCCCCGGATGCCTTCATTAACTTTGCCGAATCGCAAAAGATGATTGTGCCACTGACTCAGCACCTGTTTGAGTTGATTGCCCGCGATGCCGCAGAATTAGAAAAAGTACTGCCGGTAGGCGTCAAATTTGGCATTAACATTGCGCCGGACCATCTGCACAGCGAAAGCTTTAAAGCAGATATCCAGAAACTGCTCACTTCCCTGCCCGCACACCATTTCCAGATTGTGCTGGAAATTACCGAGCGCGATATGCTGAAAGAGCAAGAAGCCACGCAACTCTTTGCCTGGCTACACTCGGTCGGCGTAGAAATTGCTATTGATGACTTCGGTACCGGGCACAGCGCGCTTATCTACCTTGAGCGTTTTACGCTCGATTATCTGAAAATTGACCGTGGATTTATCAACGCCATCGGTACGGAAACGATCACTTCACCTGTACTTGACGCGGTGCTGACGCTGGCGAAACGCCTCAATATGCTGACGGTTGCTGAAGGGGTCGAAACGCCGGAACAGGCGCGATGGCTAAGCGAACGCGGCGTTAATTTCATGCAAGGCTACTGGATTAGTCGCCCGTTACCGCTGGACGATTTTGTTCGCTGGCTGAAGAAACCGTATACGCCGCAGTGGTAAGGTGTGCTTACGTCCCTTATTATTCATAGAGAAAGCATGCCGGATTGCGGCTAATGATGAGTAAAAGGAAATCCGTTGCAGATGATTGTGCGCATACTGCTGCTGTTTATCGCTCTGTTCACCTTTGGTGCGCAGGCGCAGGCTATCAAGGAAAGCTATGCCTTTGCCGTGCTGGGCGAACCCCGGTACGCCTTTAATTTCAACCATTTTGATTATGTGAACCCCGCCGCGCCAAAAGGGGGGCAGATAACGTTGTCAGCCCTCGGCACCTTCGATAATTTCAACCGCTATGCACTGCGCGGCAACCCGGGCGCACGCACCGAGCAGCTGTACGACACGCTATTTACGACTTCCGATGACGAACCAGGCAGTTATTACCCGCTGATTGCTGAAAGTGCACGCTATGCTGACGATTATTCCTGGGTGGAGGTCGCTATTAATCCGCTCGCCCGTTTTCATGATGGTTCGCCCATTACTGCCCGCGATGTAGAGTTTACTTTTCAAAAATTTATGACCGAAGGCGTGCCGCAATTTCGTCTGGTCTACAAAGGCACCACCGTCAAAGCCATTGCGCCGTTAACCGTGCGCATTGAGTTAGCTAAACCCGGCAAAGAAGATATGCTGAGTCTGTTTTCGCTGCCGGTGTTTCCAGAAAAGTACTGGAAGAATCACAAACTTAGCGACCCGCTCGCCACGCCTCCGCTTGCCAGTGGTCCGTACCGAATTACGTCTTGGAAAATGGGGCAAAATATTGTCTATTCCCGCGTGAAAGATTACTGGGCAGCAAACTTACCGGTAAACCGTGGACGCTGGAATTTCGACACCATTCGCTACGATTATTACCTCGATGATAATGTCGCCTTTGAAGCGTTTAAAGCCGGTGCCTTTGATTTGCGTATGGAAAACGACGCCAAAAACTGGGCCACGCGCTATACCGGTAAAAATTTCGATAAGAAATACATCATCAAAGATGAGCAAAAGAACGAATCAGCCCAGGATACGCGCTGGCTGGCGTTTAATATCCAACGTCCGGTATTCAGCGATCGCCGGGTGCGGGAAGCGATCACTCTCGCCTTTGACTTTGAATGGATGAACAAAGCGTTGTTTTACAATGCCTGGAGTCGCACGAACAGTTATTTTCAGAATACCGAATACGCGGCCAGAAATTACCCCGACGCCGCGGAGCTGGTGCTTCTGGCACCAATGAAAAAAGATCTACCGCCAGAAGTCTTCACGCAAATCTACCAGCCGCCGGTATCCAAAGGCGATGGCTACGATCGTGACAACCTGTTAAAAGCCGACAAACTTCTCAACGAAGCGGGCTGGGTGCTGAAGGGTCAGCAACGCGTAAATGCCACAACGGGTCAGCCGCTCAGCTTTGAGTTATTGCTACCTTCGAGCAGCAATAGTCAGTGGGTATTGCCGTTCCAGCACAGCCTGCAACGGCTGGGTATCAACATGGACATTCGCAAAGTGGATAACTCGCAAATCACCAACCGCATGCGCAGTCGCGACTATGACATGATGCCGCGCGTATGGCGGGCGATGCCGTGGCCCAGTTCCGATTTACAGATTTCCTGGTCATCGGAATATATCAATTCCACTTATAATGCCCCCGGCGTGCAAAGCCCGGTTATCGACTCGCTGATCAACCAAATTATTGCCGCGCAGGGAAATAAAGAAAAATTACTGCCGTTGGGGCGAGCACTGGATCGCGTATTAACGTGGAATTATTACATGCTGCCAATGTGGTATATGGCGGAAGACCGTCTCGCCTGGTGGGATAAATTCTCTCAACCCGCAGTGCGCCCTGTTTACAGCCTGGGTATCGATACCTGGTGGTATGACGTTAATAAAGCGGCCAAACTGCCGTCAGCCAGACAACAGGGAGAGTAGATGGGCGCTTATCTGATTCGCCGTCTGTTGCTGGTGATCCCAACGTTATGGGCGATTATCACTATCAACTTTTTCATCGTGCAAATTGCGCCTGGCGGTCCGGTCGACCAGGCTATCGCCGCCATTGAGTTTGGTAATGCCGGAGTATTACCCGGCGCAGGCGGTGAAGGTGTTCGCGCCAGCCATGCGCAAACGGGCGTCGGCAATATCAGCGACAGTAATTACCGTGGCGGACGCGGATTAGATCCAGAAGTGATCGCCGAGATCACTCATCGCTACGGTTTCGATAAGCCGATCCACGAACGTTACTTCAAAATGCTCTGGGACTACATCCGCTTTGATTTTGGCGACAGCCTTTTTCGCAGCGCCTCGGTACTGACGCTGATTAAAGATAGTCTGCCGGTTTCCATCACCCTCGGATTATGGAGCACGCTGATTATCTATCTGGTGTCGATTCCGTTAGGCATTCGCAAAGCTGTTTATAATGGTAGCCGCTTTGACGTCTGGAGTAGTGCATTTATCATCATCGGCTACGCCATTCCAGCCTTTTTGTTTGCCATCCTGCTGATTGTCTTCTTCGCGGGCGGCAGCTATTTCGACCTGTTCCCTCTGCGCGGCCTGGTTTCCGCTAACTTTGATTCGCTGCCGTGGTATCAGAAAATCACCGATTATCTGTGGCATATCACGCTGCCGGTGCTGGCGACAGTGATTGGCGGCTTTGCGGCGCTGACCATGCTGACAAAAAACTCATTCCTTGATGAAGTGCGCAAGCAATACGTGGTGACCGCCCGTGCGAAAGGGGTAAGTGAAAAAAATATTCTCTGGAAACATGTGTTCCGCAACGCCATGCTGCTGGTGATTGCCGGTTTTCCGGCGACGTTTATCAGCATGTTTTTTACCGGCTCGCTGCTGATTGAGGTGATGTTTTCACTCAATGGTCTTGGCTTACTGGGCTACGAAGCGACCGTCTCGCGCGATTATCCTGTAATGTTTGGTACCTTGTATATTTTCACCCTGATTGGCCTGCTGCTGAATATTGTCAGTGATATCAGCTATACGCTGGTCGATCCGCGTATAGATTTTGAGGGACGTTAATGTCGCGACTCAGCCCCGTCAATCAGGCCCGTTGGGCGCGTTTTCGTCATAACCGTCGCGGCTACTGGTCGTTATGGATTTTCCTCGTTTTGTTTGGTTTGAGTTTGTGTTCTGAACTGATCGCCAACGATAAACCGTTGCTGGTACGTTATGACGGCAGTTGGTATTTCCCGTTGTTGAAAAACTACAGCGAAAGCGATTTTGGCGGCCCGCTGGCAAGCCAGGCTGATTATCAGGACCCGTGGCTGAAACAGCGGTTGGAAGATAAAGGCTGGGTACTATGGGCACCGATTCGCTTTGGCGCTACCAGTATCAACTTTTCTACCGACAAGCCCTTCCCCTCCCCACCCTCCCGGCAAAACTGGCTGGGAACGGATGCCAATGGCGGCGATGTGCTGGCACGTATTCTCTATGGCACGCGGATCTCAGTTCTGTTTGGCCTGATGCTGACCCTCTGCTCCAGCGTGATGGGCGTGCTGGCGGGGGCGCTACAAGGCTATTACGGCGGTAAAGTCGATCTCTGGGGGCAACGTTTTATTGAAGTATGGTCGGGGATGCCGACGCTGTTTTTGATTATTTTACTTTCCAGCGTCGTACAGCCTAACTTCTGGTGGCTGTTGGCAATTACCGTCTTGTTTGGCTGGATGAGTCTGGTCGGCGTGGTGCGGGCGGAGTTTTTACGTACCCGTAATTTCGACTACATCCGCGCGGCGCAGGCGCTTGGCGTCAGCGATCGCAGTATCATCCTGCGTCATATGTTGCCAAATGCCATGGTCGCTACCCTCACCTTTTTACCGTTTATTTTATGTAGTTCGATCACCACCCTGACCTCACTCGATTTCCTCGGCTTCGGTCTGCCGCTCGGTTCACCGTCACTCGGCGAACTGCTGTTACAAGGGAAAAATAACCTTCAGGCCCCGTGGCTTGGGATCACCGCCTTCTTGTCGGTGGCGATATTGTTGTCTTTGCTGATCTTTATTGGTGAAGCCGTCCGCGACGCATTTGATCCTAATAAGGCGGTGTAGCATGACGCAAACTCTGTTAGCGATTGAAAATTTGTCGGTGGGTTTTCGCCATCAGCAAACCGTACGTACAGTAGTCAATGATGTTTCACTTCAGATTGAGGCTGGCGAAACGCTGGCGCTGGTGGGTGAGTCAGGTTCAGGCAAAAGCGTTACCGCGCTGTCAATTTTACGCCTGCTCCCTTCCCCGCCGGTTGAATATCTCTCCGGCGATATTCGTTTTCATGGCGAATCGCTGCTTCATGCCAGCGATCAAACGTTGCGCGGTGTACGCGGTAATAAGATCGCCATGATTTTTCAGGAGCCGATGGTGTCATTAAATCCATTGCATACCCTGGAAAAACAGCTTTATGAAGTGCTTTCACTCCACCGCGGGATGCGTCGGGAAGCGGCTCGTGGCGAAATTCTTAACTGCCTTGATCGCGTCGGTATCCGCCAGGCGGCAAAACGGCTGACAGATTATCCGCATCAGCTCTCCGGCGGCGAACGCCAGCGGGTGATGATTGCGATGGCGCTGTTAACGCGACCGGAATTATTAATTGCCGATGAACCAACCACCGCACTGGACGTCTCTGTTCAGGCGCAAATTTTACAGCTGTTGCGCGAACTGCAAGGCGAGCTGAATATGGGTATGCTGTTTATTACTCATAACCTCAGCATTGTCAGAAAACTGGCCCATCGCGTGGCGGTAATGCAAAACGGTCGCTGTGTCGAGCAAAATAACGCCGCTACGCTATTTGCCTCACCCACTCATCCTTACACACAAAAGCTACTCAACAGTGAACCGTCAGGCGACCCGGTACCATTGCCAGAACCTGCCTCAACGTTGCTGGATGTTGAACAGCTTCAGGTTGCCTTCCCCATTCGCAAAGGGATTTTGAAGCGCATTGTGGATCATAATGTGGTGGTGAAAAACATCAGTTTTACGCTACGAGCGGGTGAAACACTGGGTTTAGTAGGCGAGTCAGGTTCCGGGAAAAGCACGACGGGACTGGCGCTGCTGCGACTGATTAACTCTCAGGGCAGCATTATCTTTGACGGTCAGCCACTGCAAAATTTAAATCGTCGCCAGCTGTTACCTATTCGTCATCGCATTCAGGTGGTATTTCAGGATCCAAACTCCTCGCTCAACCCACGACTCAACGTTTTGCAGATTATTGAGGAAGGCTTACGGGTTCACCAGCCGACGCTTTCTGCCGCACAACGCGAACAACAAGTGATAGCCGTGATGCATGAAGTGGGATTAGATCCTGAAACACGCCACCGTTATCCGGCGGAGTTCTCTGGTGGTCAGCGGCAACGTATTGCGATTGCCAGGGCGTTAATTCTTAAGCCCTCGCTGATCATTCTTGATGAACCAACATCATCGCTCGACAAAACGGTACAGGCGCAAATATTGACGCTATTGAAATCATTGCAACAAAAGCATCAACTGGCCTATTTGTTTATCAGTCACGATTTGCACGTTGTCCGCGCGTTATGTCATCAGGTTATCGTACTGCGACAAGGGGAAGTAGTGGAACAAGGACCGTGCGCGCGCGTGTTTGCCGCACCGCAGCAGGAGTATACGCGTCAGCTACTGGCGTTGAGCTGACGCTTAAAAAGGATTGTAGTTTGAGAAGGGTTCGGCAATTGCCACACCAAAATTTTTCAATCGGCATGTTGCAGCAAACTCGTCCTGGCGATTTACAAACAGGCACGGCTCACCTTCACACTCCAGTACCGAACATGGAACTTCGATGTCGCTTAACGCCTGGCTGAGTTTGTACATCACCGACCATGCATTATCACCATCCGGGCTAAGCAATTTAAGCGCCACCAGGCTGTTGTCACCGCACGGTCCATTTTGCGGAATCGGTTCAACCTTCGAACCTGCGAAACCAGCAGACCAGCGATAGTTCTGCGGCAGTCGATGGACGATTGAGAGTTGTAATGAAGTCACTTATTTTCCCCGGAAGCACATTTACTTCACAATTTGTTTACATCAATTTTAACACATCATCAACAATCCGTCTTTATACAGATCGTAAAGATTGATGCCTCGCCAGCGTGGCCTCTATGGCTCTGATTTAAATAATATCTGCGGGCGTGGTCACGTTTGCGGGGCTATATGTACCCGTTTCTGCGATCTAACTCAACCTTTTTAACTACAATGATGTGACTTTTTACATAAATTGATTTTACATAAAATAAACATATATCGGGGGAATGATGGATTTGTGGTTGACATGCATCAACAAAGGAAGCCTTTTAGCTTCCTCGTTGTGCAATAGATCACCGTTTTTTCGGCCGACTGGCGTACAGACAGAAGAGAATGGAGCTGGTTGCGCAGAATGCAATTGACCAAATCATCGGCCATGCAGAGTTAAAGGTCGCAAGAGAAAGTAATGCGCCAACAATTGCCCCTATGCCGAAACGGAAGGTTCCTGCCAGCGAAGATGCCGTTCCCGCCATATGGGGAAACTCATCAAGAATGACCGCCATCGCATTAGATGACACCATCGACACGCAGCCCACAAACGCCGCAACGCCAACCACCAGCGACCAGAATCCCAGCCCCAGCAGCGCACTGATGACCATCCACGCCGCCATAATAAACTGTATCCACAACCCCGAGCGGAACATATTTAACGCGCCAATTCGGCGGACGAAGCGGCTGTTAAAGATGGTCATCACGAACAGGAAAACAATGTTTAGCGCAAAGTAATAACCAAAGTTTTCCGGCGCGACGTGGTTAATTTCAATATAGACAAACGGTCCGGCGCTCAGGAACGAGAACATCCCGGCAAAGCTGAAACCGCTGGCCAGCATATAACTCAGGACACGCTTATGACGGAACAGCGCCGCAAAGTTACCAATAGTGGTACGAATGTGAAAAGGCTGGCGACGCTCCGGTGGTAAGGTTTCTTTGATCAGAAAGAAGATCATTGCCGAAGCCAGAATCGCCGCCACGGCGAGGATCCAGAAGATGTAATGCCAGCTCAGCCACACCAGTACCCAGCCGCCAACTATCGGTGCCATCAGCGGTGCAATGGTCGTCACCAGCATGACAAACGACATCATCCGCGAGAACTCTTCTTTCGGGTAGATATCACGCATTAAAGCGTTGATAACCACGCTGGCCGCAGCAGCCGCCAGTCCGTGGAAGAAACGCATCACAATCAGCTGCTCGATAGTTTGTGCCAACGCACACGCCACCGCGGCGGCGGCAAACACCAGCGTACCGCCAAGAACCACCGGCTTACGCCCGAAGCTGTCTGCCATCGGCCCGTAGATTAACTGCCCCAACGCAAAGCCCAGAATATAAGTACTGAGGGTCATCTGCGTACTGCCCGCCGGTACGCCAAACTGAGCTGAAATTACCGGTAGCGCAGGCAGATACATATCAATCGACAGCGGCATCAACATGGCCAGCAGGCCAAGGATAAAAACAATAGCAAACGACGAATGCTGTCGGGTGGTCACAACGGGCTCCTGAAAGTCATTGAAAAGTTAGACGACGCTGGCAATTTCTTCTTCAGTTAACGGACGATATTCACCGGGGGCTAAATCAGCATCCAGCGTAATGCCGCCAATACGTTCACGATGCAGCTCAACCACATGGTTACCCACGGCGGCGAACATACGTTTCACCTGATGATAACGCCCTTCGCTGATGGTCAGACGAACCTGCGTTGGGGTAATCACTTCCAGCACCGCCGGCTTAGTGAGATCTTTTTCGTTATGCAGCTGCACGCCTTTAGCAAATTGCTCTGCCGTATCGTCAGCTACGGGTGATTCCAGCGTCACCAGATAGGTCTTCTCGCAATGATGGCGCGGGGAAGTAATGCGGTGCGACCACTGACCATCATCTGTCATTAGTACCAGACCGGTGGTATCGATATCCAGACGCCCTGCGGCGTGCAGTTTCCACGCTACCGGTTCATCCAGAAAATAGAGCACCGTTGGGTGATCCGGGTCGTCCGTGGAGCAAACATAGCCCTGAGGCTTATTGAGCATGAAGTAACGTGGACCGTGTTGCTGCGCCAGCGGGTTGCCATCGTAAGCGACATCATGTTCAGGGAGCAGTTTGAACGCTGCATTACGGACGATTTCGCCATCGACCGTGACACGATTGCCGCGGATTTCACGCCCGGCAATAGCACGGCTAACGCCGAGTTGCTGTGCGATAAATTTATCAAGTCGCATGTGTGTGATTTTGCCTGTAAAAAACGGAGGTCAGGTAATTACCCGAAAATCTGAACTGTTGTCTGCCCAGTATAGCGGTCTAATAACTTCCCTCAAGGGAAAAAGATCCGTGGCATACTATTAGCAGAATAATCTACCTACGCGAGACCATGATTTTTACACTCCGCCCATATCAGCAAGAAGCCGTGGATGCCACGCTCAACCATTTTCGTCGTCATAAAACCCCTGCCGTCATCGTGCTGCCCACCGGTGCAGGTAAAAGCCTGGTGATAGCGGAACTGGCGCGGCTGGCTCGTGGTCGCGTGCTGGTGCTGGCACACGTTAAAGAACTGGTGGCGCAAAACCATGCAAAATATCAGGCGCTGGGGCTGGAAGCCGATATTTTTGCCGCCGGGCTAAAGCGCAAAGAGAGCCACGGTAAAGTGGTATTTGGCAGCGTGCAGTCGGTCGCCCGTAATCTTGATGCCTTTCAGGGTGAATTCTCGCTGTTGATTGTCGATGAATGTCACCGTATTGGTGACGATGAAGAGAGCCAGTATCAGCAAATCCTCACTCACCTGACCAAAGTGAATCCCCACTTACGCCTGCTGGGGCTGACTGCCACGCCTTTTCGACTGGGCAAAGGCTGGATTTATCAGTTCCATTATCACGGCATGGTACGCGGGGATGAGAAAGCCCTTTTCCGTGACTGCATTTATGAGCTGCCGCTGCGTTATATGATTAAACACGGCTATCTGACGCCGCCAGAACGGCTGGATATGCCGGTAGTGCAATACGATTTCAGCCGCTTGCAGGCACAGAGTAACGGGCTTTTCAGCGAAGCCGATCTCAACCGCGAGCTGAAAAAACAGCAACGTATTACCCCGCACATCATCAGCCAGATTATGGAGTTCGCCGAAAAGCGTAAAGGAGTGATGATTTTCGCCGCCACCGTTGAACACGCCAAGGAGATAGTGGGACTGCTGCCTGCCGAAGATGCAGCACTGATTACTGGCGACACACCCGGCGCTGAGCGCGATGTGTTAATTGAAGATTTTAAAGCCCAGCGTTTTCGCTATCTGGTCAACGTCGCGGTACTGACCACTGGATTTGACGCCCCGCACGTCGATCTTATTGCTATTCTGCGCCCTACCGAATCGGTGAGTCTTTACCAACAAATTGTCGGGCGCGGTCTGCGTCTCGCTCCAGGCAAGACTGATTGCTTAATTCTTGATTATGCGGGTAACCCTCACGATCTCTACGCGCCGGAAGTTGGTACACCGAAAGGCAAAAGTGACAACGTTCCGGTACAGGTTTTCTGCCCTGCCTGCGGTTTTGCCAACACCTTTTGGGGGAAAACGACCGCCGACGGGACATTGATTGAACACTTTGGTCGCCGCTGTCAGGGATGGTTTGAAGATGACGACGGTCATCGAGAACAGTGTGATTTCCGTTTCCGTTTTAAAAATTGCCCGCAATGTAACGCGGAAAACGATATTGCCGCCCGCCGCTGCCGCGAATGTGACACCGTACTGGTTGATCCGGATGATATGTTAAAAGCGGCGCTACGACTGAAAGACGCGCTGGTATTACGCTGTAGCGGCATGTCTTTGCAGCATGGGCACGACGAGAAAGGCGAATGGTTGAAAATCACCTATTACGATGAAGACGGCGCGGATGTGAGTGAGCGTTTCCGTCTGCAAACGCCCGCTCAGCGTACCGCCTTCGAGCAGCTTTTTATCCGCCCGCATACGCGCACACCGGGCATCCCTCTGCGCTGGATCACCGCCGCCGATATCCTCGCCCAGCAAGCCTTACTGCGACACCCGGATTTTGTCGTCGCCCGCATGAAAGGTCAGTACTGGCAAGTGCGTGAAAAAGTGTTCGATTACGAAGGTCGTTTTCGTCGGGCGCACGAATTACGCGGTTAATGGTAGTTTTGATTGATGTATAAGGCGATTGAGTATAGAATCTCGCCCGCTTTTGCATACGCAAAGCAGATCACTTACCTGTTGCTGGGTCGCCTGTAGCAGGATTAATTTAAGAGAGAAAGAAATGTTTACTATCAACGCAGAAGTACGTAAAGAGCAGGGTAAGGGTGCGAGCCGCCGCCTGCGTGCCGCTAACAAGTTCCCGGCAATCATCTACGGTGGCAAAGAAGCGCCGCTGGCTGTCGAACTGGATCACGACAAAGTCATGAACATGCAAGTTAAAGCTGAATTCTACAGCGAAGTTCTGACCATCGTTGTTGACGGTAAAGAAATCAAAGTTAAAGCTCAGGACGTACAGCGTCACCCGTACAAACCGAAGCTGCTGCACATCGACTTCGTTCGCGCTTAATTGCTGAATAAGTTGTAAAAAACCCTGCTCCGGCGGGGTTTTTTGTCTCTGCAAATTATGCCTGATTACGGTATTGCTATTTTTTGCAGGCCAGATAAGGCGTTCACGCCGCATCTGGCATTCAGAACACAAAACCGATTAATTGCCGCCGGACGTCCGGCGCTGCAATTGATCGCGCAGGTTCGGCGGCGTGCCTTTAATAGTCAGGGTATCGGTCGCCGGATCCCAGAAAATCCGTTCGCCCAACAGCATCGCATCAAAGTTAATAGTCAAGCCACCGCCGCTACCGGCAAACTTCGTCAACTGACGCAGTGTGCTACGGTCTGCCGGGAAGCTCTCTTCCAGTTCGTAGCCTTTTTCAGCCGCAAACTCCGTGAAGCTCACTTCGCTGACGCCTGCCAGCTCTTTCGACAGCGATTCCAGTTCAATCTCTTCACCTGCCTGTAGCTGCTCATTACAGTAGCTATAAACCTGCTGGCGCACGTTCTGTCGCTCTGCTTTATCCAGTTGTGCTTCGGCAGTGAAATCATCGACCGCTTGCAACAGCCCACGGTTTTGCGCTTTCGCGTTTAACCCTTCGCTGGCACCGAGGAAATCCATAAAGAAATCTGCCACTTTGCGCCCTACTCGCCCTTTCAGGAAAGTGAGATAGCGGGTCGACTCTGGATTGGTTTCCCATTCGGTTAAATCGATACGCGCAACAATATCTGCATGATTGATATCAAGATAATGGGTTGGATTGATGTCGAGATTTTCGTTAACGCGCATACTGCTCAGGTTGCTCAGGACTGCCACCAGCAGATACTCCACCGCCAGATAGCGATAGTGGCAAAACAGCACGAATCCACCGTCAGCAAAAGGATATTTCGCTAATTCGTCACGCAGGCGACCGGTTGCCGCGCGGCTAAATGCCAGAAAGTCCTCTTCGCCCTGACGCTGTAAGCGCAGCGTCTGCGCCAGTTCACTCTCTTCGCTAAACAAGCCGTAAGCTTTATTTTTGGCGCTATAGACCCGATGCAGTTCTGCCACCATCTCAACGACGGTTTCCGTCGGTTCCAGCAATGAATCGCGCAACACCAGCTCAAGGTTCTGCTCATCACGCTTGATAAGCTGGTGCAGAGCAATCTGGTTGATATCCAGACTCATGATAAACTCTCCTTTAAGACCGGGCGGTATTCAACCACCGCCGGTTAAGCGACGCAATAAAAGATGGCGGTCATTTTACAGAAGGCAGCGTAACGAGAATGATTTAACGCATAAAAAAGCAGAAAAAAAACCGTTGCTACGGTAATATGTTGCCCTTTCATCAACTAACTGATTTCGATTTATGCCACAAATTTCCCGCTACAGTGATGAACAGGTTGAACAATTGCTCGCAGAGCTGCTCAACGTACTGGAAAAACATAAGGCTCCGACCGACCTTTCCCTGATGGTGTTAGGCAACATGGTCACTAACCTTATCAACACCAGCATTGCCCCGGCCCAACGCCAGGCAATTGCCAACTCTTTTGCCCGCGCCTTACAGTCCTCTATCAACGAAGACAAAGCGCACTAAGGGAAACAGATAACAGGTTATGGTAACTCATCGTCAGCGCTACCGTGAAAAAGTCTCCCAGATGGTCAGTTGGGGGCACTGGTTTGCACTGTTCAATATTCTGCTTTCGCTCGTCATTGGCAGCCGTTACCTGTTTATCGCCGACTGGCCGACAACGCTTGCTGGTCGCATTTATTCCTACGTAAGCATTATCGGCCATTTCAGCTTCCTGGTGTTCGCCACCTACTTGCTGATCCTCTTCCCGCTGACCTTTATCGTCGGCTCCCAGAGGCTGATGAGGTTTTTGTCCGTCATTCTGGCAACGGCGGGAATGACGCTATTACTGATCGATAGCGAAGTCTTTACTCGTTTCCATCTCCATCTTAATCCCATCGTCTGGCAGCTGGTTATCAACCCAGACGAAAATGAGATGGCGCGCGACTGGCAGCTGATGTTCATCAGCGTGCCGGTTATTTTATTGCTTGAACTGGTGTTTGCGACGTGGAGCTGGCAAAAGCTACGCAGCCTGACGCGTCGTCGGCGCTTCGCGCGCCCGCTGGCCGCATTCTTATTTATCGCCTTTATCGCCTCGCATGTGGTGTATATCTGGGCCGATGCCAACTTCTATCGCCCGATCACCATGCAGCGCGCTAACCTGCCTCTTTCGTACCCGATGACGGCGCGACGTTTTCTTGAGAAGCATGGCCTGCTTGATGCGCAGGAATATCAACGCCGTCTTATTGAGCAAGGTAATCCAGACGCCGTTTCCGTTCAGTATCCGTTAAGCGAACTGCGCTATCGCGATATGGGCACCGGGCAGAATGTGCTGTTGATTACTGTCGATGGCCTGAACTACTCACGCTTCGAGAAGCAGATGCCTGCGCTGGCAGGTTTTGCTGAGCAAAATATTTCGTTCACGCGCCATATGAGCTCCGGCAACACTACAGACAACGGCATCTTTGGCCTGTTCTATGGCATCTCGCCGAGCTATATGGATGGCATTCTGTCGACCCGTACGCCTGCGGCGTTAATTACTGCGCTTAATCAGCAAGGATATCAGCTGGGGTTATTCTCGTCAGATGGCTTTACCAGCCCGCTGTATCGCCAGGCATTGTTGTCAGATTTCTCGATGCCAAGCGTACGTACCCAATCCGACGAGCAGACCGCCACGCAGTGGATCAACTGGCTGGGCCGCTACGCACAAGAAGATAACCGCTGGTTCTCGTGGGTTTCTTTCAATGGCACTAACATTGACGACAGCAATCAGCAGGCATTTGCACGGAAATATAGCCGGGCGGCAGGCAATGTCGATGACCAGATCAACCGCGTGCTCAATGCACTGCGTGATTCTGGCAAACTGGACAATACGGTGGTAATTATCACTGCCGGTCGGGGTATTCCGCTGAGCGAAGAGGAAGAAACCTTTGACTGGTCCCACGGTCATCTGCAGGTACCATTAGTGATTCACTGGCCAGGTACGCCGGCGCAGCGTATTAATGCTCTGACTGATCATACCGATCTGATGACGACGCTGATGCAACGCCTGCTACATGTCAGCACACCTGCCAGCGAATATTCGCAAGGTCAGGATTTGTTCAACCCTCAACGCCGTCATTACTGGGTTACCGCCGCGGATAACGATACGCTGGCAATTACCACCCCGAAAAAGACGCTGGTGCTGAACAATAACGGTAAATACCGTACTTACAACTTACGTGGTGAAAGAGTGAAAGATGAAAAACCACAGTTAAGTTTGTTATTGCAAGTACTGACAGACGAGAAGCGTTTTATCGCTAACTGATTAATTATAAATCAGTTAGCAAAATATCTTACTTGCAATCGGTGTGGAAAACGGTAGTATTAACAGCCACGAGTCGGCACGTAGCGCAGCCTGGTAGCGCACCGTCATGGGGTGTCGGGGGTCGGAGGTTCAAATCCTCTCGTGCCGACCAAAAATCCCAAAAAAAACCAACCTTTACGGTTGGTTTTTTTATATCTGCATTTAATTCGATAAACAGACCGCGACACATCACGGCCTGTTTATTTTCTGTTATCAGAACGACCAGACCACACCCGCCTGAGTATTCCACGGTGATTCTACCCCTGCGCCATTGCCATAACTGACTGACAAATGACCGCTTAACGTCGGGGTAAACGATGACCTTATCCCAGCCTGATAAACGCCACGGGTTCCAGCCACATCATTATTAAATTTGCCATCGTCATTAACTTTCACCTGGTTAGAATCGGCGTATTCCTGACGCACGGCGGCTTTCAGCCAGGGTTCCAGCGTCGTACCGTTTTGCAGGTCCATGTGATAGCTTACCGCCGTTCCCGCTTCAGCGCGTAATATCCGGGTATTTCCCACATCCGCGCGCATGCCGTTTGATAACGTGTAGTCCTGACCATCTGTGGTAAAGCCGGTAAAGGCCAGATAGGGTCTAACACTCCACAATCCGTCAACCCAACGGAACCCGCTCTCAACATGAGCACCCGCGCCGTTACTATTGTAATCGCCAAACGCTGTTGCCCCATTACTCATCTTGCCATGGATGGTGTTGGCAAAACGGTCAACTTTCACCACCCCATCAACATAGGCACCGTTCTGATGCTCCCAACCGGCATAAGCCCCCAGGGTGTAGCTATCGACATTGCCTTTGCCGCCGCGATCAAAACCAATATCAGAATGAGAGTAACCAAAGAACAAGCCGCGAATTGTACTGCTTTCTTCACGGGAGAAACGGCTATCGATACCGAGCGTCAGCCCCGTCAATGTTTGCTCAAAGCCAGCTCCCGCATCAGTGGTCACGTTGTTGCGGGTGTTAATTGCCGAACTCCACATCGCCGTATCGTAATTAACGCCTTTTACGCTACCAAGACGCTCACGCACGGTGTCCAGTTCTGCATCAAATACCAGCGGTTGTGCTGCCGCCATATTCAGCACATCAGTGGTTGAAGGGGTAATTTGCGCGCGATTCTCTGCGAGGCTCCAGCTATGGTTGCCATTATCCAGCAAGGTATATTCATACGTACCGATATCAACAACGCCTCCGGCATTGCCCAACGTAAATGCAGCATCACCGCCGCCCGTTGTTACCAGTGTAAGGCTATCACCTGCTGCCGGGCTGGCACCGGTGTCCGTAACGAATATTTTGAAATCACCTGTTGCCTGACCGGTGACGTTGAGCTGATCGCTCTGATGATTAGCCATATCGGTACGCATATAAAAATTGCCGTTTCCCGATAGGGTATTGGTGGTCAACGTAGTGAAATTTTCCGCACTTGCCGTCACAGATGAACGAGTCACTGGCTCAGCCATCATAATCACATTTGCGCCAGACATCGCAAGGTTGGCTAAGTTGAGGCGAGTGTTTTGGTTCGTCGTAGTGATATCGGCAATGATGGTCCATGCGCTATTTTCGAGCGAAACATCCGCTTTGCTGGTATCCACGGCTCCATGCGTTCTAAAAGAAGCGCCCTCAGAAACCACTACCTTACCCAACAACATAGCGGGTGCATAATTTATTTGCGGCTTCATGACCTCAAGAATGCCATCATTCCCTCTGACTGAAACGTTAACCATCGTGCCAGCCCAGACATTAGCGCGGCCATTGTTGATAACCATATTTTCAGAGATGGCTTTAGAGGAATACGTTATACATCCATTCTGATCTGATCGACCGAGATCATATACCGCATTTGCCTGCACTCTCGTACCAGTATCCTTTCCCAGCGATTGCATAGTGGCATGCTCATCAAGGATAGTGTCAATGGCCTGCGTGTCCTCCATAACAATAAGCCCGGAACCATCATCCAGCTCATAATTTTTTGACACGCCATCTTTTATACTAAATTGGCCTTTACTGTTTGTACCACTCACTTCCAGCGCATTCGTTGAGACAATTAATTTTCCGCCTGCTTTTTTATCAACGCCAGTTGCAGTCCCGCCATCCATAACCTCCAGTAAGCCGCCACTATCCACAGTGGTATTATAAGCGAAGTCATTTTCTTCAACTCGCAAACTTCCGCCGTTTTCCAACAGCATATTATTAGCAATACCATCCTTGATATCGAACTGACCGAGACGGTTTGTTCCGAATACCTCCATGGCCCGGGTGGTTGTTTTAATCGCACCGCCTGCTTTCTGATCTACCGCAAATGCTAATCCCCCCTCTTTAACCTCCAGTAATCCTCCCTTTTCGATAGCGGCAAAGACGGTAATCCCATCTTTTTCAATAATTAAGCGCCCGCCTTTAATGGTAGTATCATTCGCTGCGCCATAAACCTGTAGCACACCATTATTGAGGGTAGTCTGGTTTGCCGCGCCACCCATTTGAACAATTTGATAACCATCATTTAATACTGAGTATTCTGCGGTGCCATTCATTTCAATGTACTGATACCCGCCGTTAATTTCAGTATTACTACTTATACCAAATTCTTTAATATGCTGTTCTCCGCCAGGATTGATTTTCGTATTATTGGCGGTCCCATAAACCAGCTGGATATCTTTTTCCAGGACAACACCATCAACTGTCTCACCATACTCAACTGTTGATGCCAATGCTATGGGTGAATATAACGCTGTAGCCACCAGAACAGATATTGCGGAACGACAAAGAGAAACAGAACCAGATTGATGCATTGAGCTTTCATCCTATGAAATTAATTGCTGTTAAAAGCATTGGGTAAAGAAAATACCCATAGCTCCATACCCGGAGTCAGTTTTTAAAAACTGTTTAAAGAAATGCACAAGTATTGTGATTGATTTTTTAGTTGTTTTTCTTGATGAGAAGCTGATGCAAAATTCCGTCTTTATAATGAAAATGATGCCAAAGCGAACGACAAGGTTGTAGTTTTCACTACATGTCCATACATAAAATGGGGTAACATTCACGCGCCTGGTAGCGTTACCAACGCTACGCTCAAACATAATGATTCTAATAAAACCTCAGGAGACTACTATGCCTGAAGCAACGCCTTTTCAGGTGATGATTGTGGATGATCATCCACTTATGCGACGCGGTGTTCGTCAGTTACTGGAGCTTGATCCTGGCTTTGAAGTGGTCGCCGAAGCGGGCGACGGCGCGAGCGCGATCGATCTGGCGAATAGACTGGATATCGACGTGATCTTGCTGGATCTCAATATGAAAGGTATGAGTGGCCTGGATACCCTCAATGCCTTGCGCAGGGATGGCGTTACCGCGCAAATTATTATCCTGACTGTATCAGATGCCTCCAGCGATGTCTTTGCGCTGATAGACGCAGGCGCAGACGGTTATCTGTTGAAAGATAGCGACCCGGAAGTGTTGCTGGAAGCGATTCGTGCCGGAGCGAAAGGCAGCAAAGTCTTTAGCGAACGCGTCAATCAGTACTTACGTGAACGTGAAATGTTTGGCGCGGAAGAAGATCCCTTCAGCGTGCTGACGGAGCGCGAGCTGGATGTTCTGCACGAGCTGGCACAGGGGCTGTCAAATAAACAGATTGCCTCGGTGTTGAATATTTCCGAGCAGACAGTAAAAGTACACATTCGCAATCTGCTGCGTAAACTCAATGTCCGCTCACGCGTGGCGGCCACCATTCTGTTCCTGCAACAACGCGGGGCACAATAAAAATAGCCCGATGGCATCACCATCGGGCCTCTTTTTATTTACTCTCCTGCGGCGACAAATGTTGCATCGCCTGCGCGATACTACGTTCAATCACTGCACGGCGAGTATCGTTGGCAGGTAAGAGTTTCAACATCATCTCCCACGCGGCAACCGCTTCGCCAAATCGCTGCTGCTCAAAGGCATTAAACGCATACATGCTTAACACACGGATATTGCTATGGTCCGTTCTCACCAACTGGCGTAGCAGTTCACCACCGAGGCGGTTGTCGTTGGGATCAGATGAACGTGTCAACGCTTCAGCGTATCCGAGCGCCGCATCACTGTTCTTCGGATCGAGGCGATATGCAGTAGCGTATGCATCGGTGGCAATACTGGCGTTACCCAGCGCCATGCCAACGCGGCCCAACATAATCCAGCCTTCTATATCTCCCGGATTTTTTTGCAGTTGAGTACGCATCCCCAGCGCCAGGCGCGACATCTCTTCTTCGTTGAGCGGATCGGCTTTCGGATCCAGCGCCCTGTCCAGTAACGCCGGAGCCTGTGCCGTGGCCTGCTGCCAGATTTTCACCTGCTGATAATTGCCCGTCTGGTAGTAGCTGACGCCAGCCACAATTAACGCCACCACAATACCCGGCAGATAAACAATATATCCGGCACGCTTACCTTCCGGCACGCTTTGTTCAGGAAACGCGTCCGGCACCACGCGTACCCGACGCCGCGAGCGGGCGTATATGACCCAACCGCCAATGCCAATAGCCACTACCGGAAGCACCCACAGCAGCATGGTCAGCGGCGTTAACGGCGGATCGTAAGTGACGAAGTTGCCGTAACGCGCCACCATATAATCGACAATCTCTTTTTTACTTTTACCTTCCTGCATCAGTTCATACACTTTCTGGCGCAGGTCGGTGGCAATCATCGAGTTGGAATCGGCAATGCTGTTGTTCTGGCATTTCGGGCAGCGTAGTTCTTCAGTGAGTTGCCGGAACTGCTGCTCCTGCGCTTCATCCTTAAACTGCAACACGTCGATGGTCGCCAGCGCTGAGCCGGAGATCATCAGCATCAGCACGCCCAATAAAAACCTCATTGTGCGGCCTCCTTACTGTATTTCTCCCACAGCGGCTTGATCTCTTCTTCCCAGACGCGAGGATTGAGATCGCCCGCATGGCGATAGCGAATGATGCCGTTGCCGTCGATGAGGAACGTTTCTGGCGCGCCATAGACACCGAGATCCAGTCCTAACATGCCGTCGCCATCAAACAGGCTTAGTGCGTAAGGATTGCCCAGCTCTTTCAGCCAGCTGATTGCCTTCTGGCGATCGTCTTTATAGTTCATGCCGACCACGCGGATGCCCTGCGCAGAAAGCTGATTCAGATATTGATGTTCCGCACGGCAGGTCGGACACCAGGTCGCCCAGACGTTAAGCAGCACTGGTTTGCCCTGAGTCAGCACATCCGCCTGATAAAACTGCCCCGGATTGTCCAGTGATTCGAGGCGAAACTTCGGCACCGGCTTGCCAATGAGCGCCGATTCCAGATTGGTCGGATCATCCCCTTCGGCATTACGCGCCAGCTGCCACAGTAGCGCCGCGGCAATCGCCAGGAAGATAATCAACGGAATTAACAATACTTTGCGCTTCATACAGCCTCCGGCGCAGTTTTTTGCGGACTCACGCGCTTACGATAGCGAGGATCAAACAGACACAGCAGTCCGCCCAACGCCATCATCAGCCCGCCCGCCCAAATCCAGCGAACAAACGGTTTGTAGTAAAGACGCACAGCCCACGCGCCGTTTTCCAGCTCTTCACCGAGCGCGGCGTACAGGTCACGCGTGATGCCACCGTCAATCGCCGCTTCGGTCATCATCGACCCGGCAGTGTTGTAATAACGTTTTTCCGCATACAGCACTGTTTCCGGCTTGCCATCGCGCGTTACGCCGATAGTCGCCACACCGCCACGCCAGTTCGGACCAGTCACCTCTTTGACATCACGGAAAGTGAAGCGATATTCATGAATATCGACGCTATCGCCGGACTTCATGCGCACATCACGCTCAACGCTATAGTTCTGACTAAAAGCAATGCCAACAATTGTCACTGCCAGCCCCAGGTGAGCCGCCACCATTCCCCAATAACTGAAGGTGGTTTTCGTACCGCGTGAAATACGCAGCGCAGCTTCCGCAATTGCCAGCACCGCAATCCAGCAGGCCATTGCCAGGCCGAGCACCGTCATCGCCACAACTTTGCTTTCGAACAGCCACGGCAACAGCAGAGACAGCACCAGCGTAGAGATAAAGGCGAAAATCAATAAATTGCGGATCTTACGTGGGCGATCGCGCCCCCAGCGCACCAGAGGACCGACACCAAGCAGTAGCGCAAACGGCACCATCAGCCAGGTAAACATGGTGTTGAAGAACGGTTCGCCAATCGAAATACTGCCCAGTCCCAGTTGCTTGTGCACCAGCGGCAGCAACGTCCCCAGCAACACCACCAGCATCGCGGCGACCAGCAAAACGTTGTTCGCTAACAGCAAAGATTCCCGCGACCACAGTGCATTGTTTACGCGTGAGCGAACTTTGTGTCCACGCGCGGCAAAAAGCAGCAGCGAACCGCCAATCACCAGCACCATAAAGGCGAGGATAAACATACCGCGTGCCGGATCAGACGCAAACGCGTGTACCGATACCAGTACGCCGGAACGCACCAGGAAAGTCCCCAGCAGACACAACGAGAAGGCACTGATTGCCAGCAGTAATGTCCACGCTTTGAAGCTGGCGCGTTGTTCAGTGACCGCCAGTGAGTGCATCAGCGCAGTCCCCACCAGCCACGGCATAAACGAGGCGTTTTCTACCGGATCCCAGAACCACCAGCCACCCCAGCCGAGTTCGTAATAGGCCCATGCGGAACCAAGCACAATGCCGAGCGTCAGGAAAATCCACGCTGCCAGCGTCCACGGACGAGTAAAACGCGCATAAGTGCTGTCCAGACGCCCACTCAACAAAGAAGCAATGGCGAAAGCAAACGCCACCGAGAAACCGACGTACCCCATATAGAGCAGAGGCGGATGGAAGATCAGCCCCGGATCCTGCAACAGCGGGTTAAGATCGCGCCCTTCAATCGGGAAATTCGGCAGCGTGCGTGAGAATGGGTTAGAGGTAAATAGAATGAACAGCAAAAAGCCGACACTGACCATCCCCATTATCGCCAGTACGCGGGCCACAATATCCAGCGGAATACGCTGACTAAAAATCGCCACCGCAAAGGTCCAGCCGCTCATCAGCAGCACCCACAGCAGCAGTGAGCCTTCATGTGCGCCCCAGGTAGCCGCCACGCGATACCACACCGGAAGCTGGGTATTGGAGTTGCTGGCAACATAGGTGACGGTAAAGTCGTTGACCACGAAGGCATTGACCAGTACCAGAAATGCGCCAGCCACAGACATAAACAGCAGCCAGGCAAACAAGCGGGAAGACGCCATCATGCGCGCATCTCCGCGCGCTACGCCCCATAGCGGATACACGGACAGCAGCAGCGCAATCCCTAACGCCAGGCACAGCAGCCCGTTACCAATTTCCGGCATCATGATGCTGGGTCCTTATAAACACTCGCCGGGCGACGGTGGTTAGCTTCCATCGCTTTCTCAACTTCTGGCGGCGTATAGTTTTCATCATGTTTCGCCAGCACTTCTTTCGCGAGGATATGATTGCCTTTTTCCAGCTCGCCCTGCACTACAACGCCCTGCCCTTCACGGAACAGATCCGGCAAAATGCCTTCGTAAGAGACATCTACTGAACCTTCAGCGTCGTAAATGGTGAAAGTTACTTTTAGCGAATTGGGATCGCGCTGCACACTCCCCGGCATCACCATCCCGCCAACGCGCAGACGCTGACCGACTTCCGGCATTTGCTGAGTTTCACGCTTGCCGTAGAGAATTTCCCCCGGCGTATAAAAGAGATCGATATTCGAGCGCAGCGCATACAGCACCAGACCGATAGTCAGCGCCAGCCCCGCCAACACGGCACAGGCAATCCACAAGCGGTTTTTACGGCGAATATTCATGCAGCCTCCTGCTGTTGCGCAGCACGTAAACGCGCCTCACGCGCCCGCTGTTGCGCCACGCCACGCAGAATTGCGCGATGCTGCATCACCGAGTGCACGACCAAAACCACCAGCGGAATAACGGTCATCACCACCGCCAGCCAGACAAAAAAGGCGTAACCGCCCATTGCGAAAAATTCATTCCAGGAAGCAAATGCAGGGGTCATTTACGGCCTCTTTTCAGTATCAGTTCACTCACCCACGGACGGCGTTTTTCCATCAGCAAAATCAAATTACGCATCCGCATCAGCGTCAGCGTGGCAGACAGCAGCAGGAAGCCAAAAATCGACCAGCGCAGCGGCGAACGCATCGCCGGATCGATACTTTGCTGCATCCGCGTTGATCCCTGATGCAGGGTGTTCCACCACTCCACGGAGTAATGAATAATCGGCAGATTCACCACGCCAATTAGCACCAGAATACCTGCCGCACGGCCCGCCAGACGGCGGTCGTCGAAGGCGTGCCACAGGGCAATTACACCAACATACAGAAACAGCAGCACCAGTTCAGAAGTCAGACGTGCATCCCATACCCACCAGGTGCCCCACATCGGTTTTCCCCATGCAGAGCCGGTAACCAGGGCAATAAAGGTAAACACGGCACCAATGGGGGCCATCGCCGCTACCGCCAGGTTGGCCATTTTCATCTGCCAGACAAGGCCAATAAAAGCCGCCACCGCCATTGATGCATAAATGCCCATCGACCAGATCGCCGCAGGCACATGCAGGTAGATAATGCGGTAGCTATTTCCCTGCTGATAATCAGCCGGAGCAAAGCCGAATCCCCAGATCCAGCCAACGGTAAGCACGACCACACTGGCAATTGCCAGCCACGGTATAAACCAGCCACAGATTTGATACAGCCGTGGTGGGATCGCCAGTTGATGCAGTGTTTTCCACATAGTTTCGATACCAGACTCGAACAAAAATCAGTAATCCAGCGTTATTGAATGCTGATTCGTAACGCTGCCGCCGTCGCAAAAGGACTTAATGTCGCGGTGCCTGCCAGCAACGCGCCTAAAATTGCCAGATACCCGTCAACGGGCAAATGCATGGAAGCCGCGTCCATCGCGGCGGTGGCAAAGATGAGTAATGGGATAGTCAGCGGTAACACCAGTATGCTGAGCAGCACACCACCGCGCTTAAGTCCCACTGTCAGCGCCACGCCCGGTGCACCGAGAAAGCCAAGCGTAGGCGTTCCCAGCAGCAGCGTCAGCGCCATCACTTGCCAGCCATAAACATCCATTCCCAGTAGCATTGCTACCAGTGGCGAAAGGATGAGTAACGGCAGACCGGTTACCATCCAGTGCGCCATCACCTTCGCCAGCACAACGGCGGGCAAGGGTAACGGCAACAACATCAATTGTTCAAGACTGCCGTCCTGCAAATCGTCACGGAACAGACGCTCCAGTGCCAGCAAGGATGAAAGCAGCGCAGCAACCCAGATAACGCCCGGTGCAATACGCGCCAGCAGTTGCGGCTCCGGACCGATACTGAGCGGAAAAAGGGTAATGACAATCAGGAAGAACCACAGCGGGTTGGCGATTTCGGCGCTGTGGCGAAACGCTACGCGCAGCTCAAGACGGAAAATGCGCCAGAACATCATGCGGCCCTCGTTTGCGTCAGTGAAATGCGGCGAATTTTACTTTCAGCAACGTTGAGCGGCTGGTGGGTAGTCAGAATCACAATCCCCCCCTGCTCCGTATGCTGCGCCATACGCTGGGTCAGACGATCGACGCCGTTAACGTCAATCGCGGTAAAAGGCTCGTCGAGGATCCATAACGTGGCACGGGTCAGCCACAGACGCGCTAAAGCGACGCGGCGTTGTTGCCCGGCAGAAAGTTGATTTACCGGAATATCTTCGAATCCGGCAAGCCCAGCCTGCGCCAGGGCTTCCAGACATTGTGCGGTATCGCCATCGCGATGATAAAAGTGCAGATTTTCTAACGCCGTCAGCCGGGTTTTGATCCCCGGCTGATGGCCTATCCATAACAGGTTTTGATGGTAGCTGTCGCGTACCTGATGCAAGGGCTGCCCTTGCCAGAGAACGTCACCCGCATCAGGGCGAGACAACCCCGTCAGCAAACGGAGAAGCGTTGTCTTCCCCGCGCCGTTGCTACCGGTGATTTGTACCCACTCTCCTGCGTTCAGCGTAAATGACAAGCCACTAAATAAGGTTCGTTCATCCCGCTCGCAAAGTAACTCTCTGGCTTCAAGCATACCCACGCAATAACCCTGTTAAAAACCTGGCTCGACTTCGCGCATATCGGGCAGCTTGTGCGCTATCCCTTTATGGCAATCAATACAGGTTTGCCCATCTTTCACCGCCTGGTCATGCATCTTCGCGGCAACCGATTTCTGGGCGGTTGTATCCATATACTCGAAGTTGTGACAGTTACGGCACTCCTGCGAGTTATTGTCCTTCATGCGCCGCCACTCATTCTGTGCCATCGTCAGGCGATGAGCTTCAAATTTCTGCGGCGTGTCAATAACGCCAAAAATTTTACCATACAGCTCTTTACTTGCTTTGAGCTTGCGTATCATCTTCGGCACAAACTCGTGCGGAACGTGACAATCCGGACAGGTCGCACGAACGCCGCTACGGTTGTTGTAGTGCACGGAATCCATGTATTCCTGATACACCGTGTTACGCATTTCGTGGCAGCTAATGCAGAACTCTTCGGTATTGGCTTTTTCCATCCCGGTGTTAAAGCCGCCCCAGAAGACGATGCCGCCAACAAAGCCGATCAACAGCAGCGTCCCCAGCGCCAGACGGCTGGGGGTACGCCACCATTTCCACAGGCGCTTAATCAGACCAGGCTTACGGTCAGAATTTCCCATAATAACCTCTTATTTCCCGTAACCTTTTGATGGGGTAAAGGTATTCCCCACGATTGGCGCGGTATCGGCCTGCGGTACGTGACATTGCAGACAGAAATAACGACGCGGAGCCACTTCCGCGCCCACTTTGCCGTCGCTGTCCATAAAGTGAGTAGGACTGATGCGCGGCGCGCCAGTGGTGCGATAGCTTTCGACACCGTGGCACTGCAAGCAGCGGTTGGTATTGGTCGTTACCTGATAACCTTCAACGCTATGCGGGATCATTGGCGGCTGATTCACATAGTTCAGCGGCATCCGATCCTGCTCTTTTGGCATCCGAATGGCCCCTTCCTGCGTCCCGGATACTTCCGGCGACTGGCTAAAATCGACGCCATTAGCCGCCCAAACCGCGCCGCTCACCACCAGGGCCAGCATCGCCGTCCATTGACACAGCGCTTTCTTCAGGTCATGGCTTTTCATGATTTCGCTCCCGAACTCCATCGTGTAGTTATTGTAAATACATCCTCAGAACAGACATCCACGCAGCGACCGCACGTCATGCAATCGCGGCTGGTGACCTGCACCGGGCTTTGTTCATCCAGCACCGGGGCACGTAGCACATGCGGTTCCGGGCAAACATGAAAACAATCCATACAGCGGTTACATTTCTGCCGATCGGTGGCCGCAACGGTAATGACACCTTTGCTACCCAGCACGCCATACAGCGCGCCAACCGGACAAATGTGCCCGCACCAGCCGTGTTCAACGACCAGTAGATCAAATAAAAACAGCGCGAGAATAAGCAGCGCGCCGCTGCCGAATCCCATTACCAGACTGCGCCCCATCAGGGAAACGGGGTTGATCCATTCCCAGATGAGTGTGCCGGTTAAGGCCGATCCCAGCAGAATGACCACCAACAGCACGTAGCGAATGTGGCGAGGGATCGTCGCAGACTGATTGAGGTCAAAGCGCCTGCGTAACCAGTTCGCTAAGTCGGTAATCGGGTTCAGCGGGCAGACCCAGCTGCAAAATAATCGCTTTGCTGCCAGGGCGTAGAGCACGGTGATAATTACCGCACCGGTCAACGCCACCGTGGCAGGCAGATGACCGCTGGCAAGACTTTGCAGCGTCATCAGCGGATCGGTCAGCGGAACGGTGTCGAATAACAGGCTACTGCTGTAGTTGCCGTGCAAGATCCACACACCAAACCACGGACCGCTCAAAAACATCCCCAGCACGAAGAACTGACAAAGGCGACGTAACACCAGCCAACGGTGGCTGCGCCACCAGCCTTTTTTCTCCAGCGCCTCGCGCCCGGCGTCACGTTTACGATTTGCCATTGTTCCCCTCCAGCCAGCCGAAGCGGTAATGGTGACCTAACTCCCCTTTCGCCAGTGACAGCGGTAACACCTTGATTGCCGGTTGTTCCAGCACGCACACTTTTTCGCACTTACCGCAGCCGGTACAGGCGTCGCTGTGAACCGTCGGCAGAAAGCGGGCGTGCTTACCGGTACGCGTGTTGCGCTCCAGCTCCAGGGTGATTGCCTCATCAATTTTCGGGCATTCGCGATAACAAACATCGCAGCGCAGCCCCTGAAAGTTGAGACAGTTTTCCTGGTCCACCAGTACCGCCAGCCCCATCCGCGCGTCGTCGATCGATTCGATCTCACGATCCAGCGCACCGCTCGGGCACACTTTGGCGCACGGAATGTCCTCACACATTTCGCAAGGAATATCCCGTGCGACAAAATATGGCGTGCCCGCCGACAGGCCAGAAGCCAGCGTCGCCAGTTTTAAGGTGTCATAAGGGCAAGCCTGAACACACTGACCGCAACGCACACAGGCACTGGCAAAGGCGTTCTCGTTTATGGCTCCGGGCGGGCGCAACCGCACGCCAGATGCGCGTGCGGTTTGCTGTTGTAACCCCAGCGCCACACCCACGGCAGCCAGCCCGCCAGCTGTGCGAACGACATCGCGCAGAAAGCGGCGGCGACCATTTTGAGGTTTCGCTGACCGGGACATAATGGCTTACACCTTCTCCAGTTTGACCGCGCACTTCTTGAAGTCCGTCTCTTTCGAGAGCGGATCGGTCGCGTCCAGCGTCAGTTTGTTAACCAGCTGTGCGGCGTCGAAGAACGGCATGTACACCAGGCCCTGCGGCGGACGGTTACGACCGCGCGTTTCGACAATCGAGATCACTTCGCCACGGCGAGAAACCACTTTCACTTTGTCGCCACGGCGCAGATCGCGCGCTTTCGCATCCAGCGGGTGAATAAACAGGACCGCTTCCGGGAAGGCGCGATGCAGTTCCGGCACACGGCGAGTCATACTGCCGGTGTGCCAGTGCTCCAGGACGCGTCCGGTAGAGAGCCACAGGTCGTACTCTTCATCCGGTGCTTCCGCCGCCGGTTCGAACGGCAGTGCGAAGATCACCGCTTTGCCATCCGGTTTACCGTAGAACTTATAGCCTTCGCCCGCTTTCACGTACGGGTCGTTACCTTCGCTGTAACGCCACTGTGTTTCTTTACCGTTCACCACCGGCCAGCGCAGACCGCGCGCTTTGTGGTAGTCATCGAACGGTGCCAGATCGTGACCGTGACCGCGACCAAACCATGCGTACTCTTCGAACAGCCCTTTTTGCAGATAGAAGCCCAGCTCGCGGGATTCATCGTTCAGCTGATCTTCCGCCAGTTCGGATACAGGGTATTTGCTCACTTCCGGGGTGGCATACAGAACTTCGTACAGCGTTTTGCCACGCAGTTCCGGTTTCTTCGCCAGCAGCTCTTCCGGCCATACTTCTTCAGTTTTGAAGCGGCGGGAGAACTGGACTAACTGCCAGAGATCCGATTTCGCTTCGCCCGGTGCCTGTACCTGCTGACGCCAGAACTGAGTACGGCGTTCGGCGTTACCGTAAGCGCCCTCTTTTTCTACCCACATTGCGGTCGGCAGGATCAAGTCCGCTGCCAGCGCACTGACTGTCGGATACGGATCGGAGACGATGATGAAATTGCGCGGATCGCGCCAGCCCGGCATACGCTCTTCATTGATGTTCGGCCCGGCCTGCATGTTGTTGGTACACATGGTCCAGTAAACATTCAGCTTGCCGTCTTTCAGTGCACGGTCTTGTGCTACCGCATGCAGACCGATTTTTGCCGGAATGGTGCCGCTCGGGATATTCCACTTCTTCTCGCAGATATCACGATGTTTCTCGTTAGTCACCACCATGTCCGCAGGCAGACGGTGAGCAAAGGTGCCCACTTCACGCGCAGTACCACACGCGGAAGGCTGCCCGGTCAGGGAGAACGGACCGCAACCCGGCTGGGAAATTTTGCCGGTCAGCAGGTGCAGGTTGTAGACCAGGTTGTTGGCCCACACGCCACGAGTATGCTGGTTGAAGCCCATCGTCCAGTAGGAGATGACTTTCTTGTTCGGATCGGCATACAGCTGCGCCAGTTGTTCCAGCTGATCTTTTGGTACGCCAGTCATTTCGGCGGTTTTTTCCAGCGTATACTCGGCAACGAAGGCTTTGTAATCTTCAAAGCTCATCGGTTCGGAGGCGTCAGAACCTGGATTCTTCGCTGCTTTTTCCAGCGGATGGGTCGGACGTAAACCGTAGCCGATGTCCGTCGCCCCTTTGCGCAGGTTAACGTGTTTGCTGAAGAAGTCCTGATTTATCGCATTGTTTTGAATGATATAGTTGGCGATATAGTTCAGGATCACCAGGTCAGATTGCGGCGTAAAGATGATGCCGTTATCTGCCAGCTCGAAGCTACGATGCTGGTAGGTAGAAAGCACCGCCACGGTAACGTTCTGGTTAGAGAGACGACGGTTAGTGATGCGCGACCAGAGGATCGGGTGCATCTCCGCCATGTTTGCGCCCCACAGCACAAACGCGTCAGCCTGCTCGATGTCGTCATAGCAGCCCATCGGCTCATCCATACCAAAGGTACGCATAAAGCCAACTACCGCCGACGCCATACAGTGACGCGCGTTCGGGTCGATGTTGTTCGAACGGAAGCCCGCTTTGAACAGCTTGGACGCGGCATAACCTTCCCAGATAGTCCACTGACCAGAACCGAACATACCGATCGATTCCGGCCCTTTTTCTTTCAGGGCGGTTTTGAATTTCTCTTCCATCACATCGAAGGCCTGATCCCAGGTGATTGGGGTAAATTCGCCTTCTTTGTCATATTTACCGTTTTTCATACGCAGCAGCGGCTGCGTCAAACGGTCTTTACCGTACATGATCTTGGGCAGGAAATAGCCCTTAATGCAGTTCAGACCACGGTTAACCGGTGCGTCCGGGTCGCCCTGACAGGCCACCACACGCCCCTGCTGCGTTCCGACCAGAACGCCGCAACCAGTACCGCAGAAACGGCACGGCGCTTTATCCCATTTAATGGCTTCCTGCTGACCAACAACGGCGCGGGCAACGCCCGGCACGCTGAGACCGGCAGCCGCCGCAGCGGCCGCAACGGCGTTAGCTTTCATAAAGCTACGACGACTGAGTTTCATGGTGTTTCCTCACCTTGCTCTTCCTGCTGGTGATAAACCAGCGACACCGCCAGCACGCCCTCTACGTTGCGTACTGACTCAATGGTTTGGATCAGCGTTTCGCTGTCTTCTGCTTCCACCACCACAATCAACTGACCGCTCGGCGCGTCGCTGACAGCAACTTCACAGCCGGGAAAGGCGTTCAGTTGGGTGCTGATGTCTGAAATTCGTTCGCTTTTGGCCTGCACGACCAGGCTGCAAACTTGCCAGTTAGTGTGCATGGAGATACTCCGCAGTTATGGCTGATACCGGACAGCTGGCTGCACATGCTCCACATCCGTTGCAAAGTTGGCTATTAAGTTGCGGCTGGTAGATCCCGGAGAGCGTCGGGCGAAAGATAATTGCCATTGGCTCACAGCTATCCTGACAGCGGCGGCATTCAACTGACTGATACGCCAGGCACGCGTCCCCAATGGTGAACTGCAAATCCCAGGCCCTGGTGTGGCGCGGAGAAAATAGCGATTCGGGGCAAGCCTGCGCGCAGGCGTAACAGAAGCTGCACTCGTTATTTTTGAAGTTAACGCTCGGATAGCCGCCCGCGCCGCGTTGCAGAATGTTGTTTTCACAAGCATTAATACAGGCGTCGCAGCGGGTGCAATGGGTCAGAAAATGAGATTCATCACCGGACCAGGGCGGACGGATACCGTTACTGGCTTTGCGCCAGCGACCAGTGAGTATGCCCCGACGGGATGCATCAATCTTCACATTGACCTTCCATCATTAACGCGCTCTGAAAATTGAGAGCGACCAAATAAACCGCATAATTAATAAGCCATTTTTATAGCCGCTAAGATATTAAAGGATGTGTCAAAGATGCATACCCCGATCGGGGTAAAACCTGTAGCAGGATCAAAAGAGTGGCGGGAAGCGTGGCAAAAACGGGCTTTTGCTCACATTTCAAATGGTTATAAACATATTTATATAGCGATTAATTCACCAGAAATATTTCTGTTGGTTTGCTCTCTCATCAGAATTTAACACTAAAAGAGCAGGTAAAATCATCTGAATGTTCTTTAAGTTATTCATAAAGCAAATTAATAAATCTGATGAATATGTTAACCTTCAGCGACATCATCGGTGAAAACCTATAAATGAAGAAGGAAAGCAAAAATGAAGACCATTCTACCTGCAGTATTGTTTGCCGCTTTCGCCACCACCTCCGCCTGGGCGGCAGATAGCGTCCAGCCACTGGAAAAAATCGCGCCTTATCCGCAAGCTGAAAAAGGCATGAAGCGTCAGGTGATTCAGTTAACCCCGCAAGAAGATGAATCTACCCTGAAAGTAGAACTGTTAATCGGTCAGACGCTGGAAGTCGATTGCAATTTGCATCGTCTCGGCGGGAAGCTGGAAAGCAAAACGCTGGAAGGCTGGGGCTATGATTATTATGTCTTTGATAAAGTCAGTTCCCCGGTTTCGACGATGATGGCCTGCCCGGATGGCAAAAAAGAGAAGAAATTTGTCACCGCGTATCTGGGCGATGCTGGAATGCTGCGTTACAACAGCAAGCTGCCGATCGTGGTGTATACGCCAGACAATGTGGATGTGAAGTACCGCGTCTGGAAGGCGGAAGAGAAAATTGACAACGCGGTAGTTCGCTAAACTGCTGTGAAGTGCGGCACCCCGTAGGTCGGATAAGGCGGTCACGCCGCATCCGACATCTAACGCCCGAGCCGGTTGACTGATGCGACGCTGACGCGTCTTATCTGCATACGCCACATCCGGCATACCATGCCGGATGTGGCACATCATCACAACGCAATATCCGCCACTTCTTTTTGAACGGGTTGCGGTTTCAACTGCGGTTTCGGCGTACTATCTGCTGCCTGCGGCTTGTCGTATTTCAGCCCCAGCACTTCGCTGGTGTACTGCAACTCGCGCTCCGTTGCCGCTACATCACCGTTCAGCTTGCGTCCATAAGACGGAACGATCGCTTTCAACGTAGCCTGCCATTGCGGGCTGGAAACGCGATCACCAAATACTTTTTCCAGCAGATCCAACATAATCGGCGCGGCGGTTGACGCCCCTGGCGATGCCCCCAGCAGCGCGGCAATAGTCCCTTGCTGGTCACTGACGACTTCGGTACCCAGACGCAGTACGCCACCTTTCTCTGCATCACGCTTGATAATCTGCACGCGCTGCCCCGCTTGCCACAAACGCCAGTCCTCTTTTTTCGCCTGCGGATAGTACTCTTTCAACGCTTCAAAACGATCCTCTTCACTCAACATCACCTGACTCACCAGATATTTAACCAGATCGAAATTATCCAGCCCGACGTGCATCATCGGCATCACGTTAGAGGTGGTGGTGGAACTCATCAGATCCCACAATGAACCGTTTTTGAGGAATTTGGTTGAGAAGGTGGCAAATGGCCCAAACAGCACGACGCGTTTACCGTCCAGAACACGGGTATCGATATGCGGAACCGACATCGGTGGTGCGCCAACGGATGCTTTACCGTAAACCTTCGCCAGATGGTGATTAACCACGTCCGGGTTTTCCGAAACAAGGAACTGACCGCCCACCGGGAAACCGGCGTAGTCTTTCGCTTCCGGAATCCCCGATTCCTGTAACAACTTCAGCGCCGCACCGCCCGCGCCGATAAAGACAAATTTGGCGCGGATGTTCTGTGCAGTGCCGTTTTTCAGATCGGCAACAGTGACGGTCCAGGTGTTATCGTCATTACGCTTTAGGGCGCGGACTTCGCTGCTGAGTTGCAGCGAAAAATTAGATTTCTTCTGCAAGGAAGCAATTAACTGGCGGGTGATCTCGCCATAGTTCACATCAGTACCGATTTCCGTACGCGTGGCTGCCACTTTCTGTTGCGGATCGCGCCCTTCCATCACTAACGGTGCCCACTCTTTGATCTGCGCGTGATCTTCAGAGTAACGCATACCACGAAACAGCGAGCTTTGTTGTAACGCGGCGTAACGGGCGCGCAGGAAATTGACGTTATCCTCGCCCCAGACAAAGCTCATATGCGGAACGGTATTGATAAATGAACGCGGAGTACGCAGCACGCCGCGCTCGACCTGGTGTGCCCAAAACTGGCGGGAAATCTGAAATGCTTCGTTAATGGCGACTGCTTTTTCAATACTGATGCTGCCATCGGCGTTTTGCGGAGTGTAATTGAGTTCCATCAGTGCAGAATGCCCGGTTCCGGCGTTGTTCCAGCCGTTCGAACTCTCCTGCGCGACACCCTCCAGGCGCTCCACCATGGTCATCGACCATTCAGGCTCCAGCTCGCGTAAATAGGTCCCCAACGTGGCGCTCATAATGCCGCCGCCAATCAACAGTACATCAGTTTCCTGCTCCTCGGACGCTTTCGCTTTTGCCGCCATCGAAACGGCATTAAGCCCCACGGCCATCGAGAAGAGCATGGCAGTCACTTTTTTCATCTTGTTAATGCCTTACTTTTAGTCGCTTTATTGCAGGTGAGATTTGCGCGGCATCAACGGTAACACTTAAGTAACAATATTTAAATAATGTTTATAAATTATATTCTAATTTTAGAAACATTATAATTTCGTTGATTAATTATAGGGTTATTAGAAATGAAGGGATTTTTAGCATATTGACCTGGCGACAGCAGTCCGCCAGGTCAGCGTCGTAATATTATGCCGTCCGGGCAACGGCATCACGCGAAGCAGCATCGCGCTCTTCGCCTATCAGCTCGCTAAGTTGCCCGTTGCGCATTTCCAGCAGGCGGTCGGCGTGGATAAAGTAATGATCATCATGACTGATGGCGAAAATAGTTTTACCCATCTCCTGCATCAGCGGCAGCAACACCTGATAAAACTCACGACGGAAGTGTGGGTCCTGATCCGCCGCCCATTCATCCAGCAGGATAATATCGCGTTCTTCTGCCAGCGCCAGCAACAGCGCGACGCGTTTTTTCTGCCCTTTCGATAACTTCAGGTTAACAATACGCCCGTTGCTTAACTCAAGCTTATGAGCCATTTTCAGTTGCGCCAGCCACTTCTCAATCAGTTGCGGGTTAGCGGGTTGACCCTCCGGCCCCAGCAGTTGATCGAACAGCCAGACATCGGTAAACACTGCCGAAAACAGTTTGCGATAATCTTCCGGTTGTTCGCCGCTGACAGGTTTGCCATCCAGCAAGATTTCGCCGCTTTGTGGCTGATACAAGCCCGTCAGCAACATCGCCAGCGTCGATTTTCCGCTACCGTTGCCGCCAATCAGAAACAGCAGCTCGCCACGTTTGATGGTGAGATTAATCGGACCAACGGAAAACGCGTTATCCTGATAAGCAAACGTCACGTTACGCAGCTCCAGCGTTTGCCAGTTGGGAAACGCCTGCGGGCGCGGAAACTCTGCTTTGAAAGGCGCGAGCGCGAATTTGTTCAGCTTGTTAAACGCCACCTGCGCCGTCAGCAGCGTCGGTAATGCGCCAACCGCCGAAAGCAGCGGCGTACGCAGGAATAACAGCGTCAACGAATAGGTCGCGGCAACGTTGGTATCAGCCCAACCGAGACTGTTCGCCATCCAGAACACCAGGCCGATTGCGCCCAGCATCATGATGTTTGACCAGTTCACGGCACTAAGATGGAAGGTGTCTGCGCGGATAATATGATGGCGATACTCTTGCGCATCAGGAGTGTAGAGGTTGTTAAACACATACTCGGCGCGTTCACGGTTCAGAGTCAGCTCTTTGCGCCCTTCGAGTACGGTTTGAAAATCCGTGTACAGCTTATCTTCGGTTTCACGCAGGGTCGCCATATGTTTGTACACCCGCGCCACCAGCACAAAACCGCCCCAGATGGTGATCGCCATCCAGATAGCCGTTACCAGCAACATTTTGCCCGACAGCATCCACAGATACGCCGCTGAACCGATAGTGAGAATGATCCCCTGCACCAGTTCCGGCAGACGCACAAAAGCAATGGTGATATTGCGCACATCGCTGGTTAACCCCGCCAACAACGAGGCGCTACCAAGTTGTTCAATGCGCTCAACATGGGTATCCAGAATCCGCTTGATAAATTCACTACGCAGTCGGTAAACGAAGTGATGCCCCAAAGTGGTGAGCGCCAGTTGCGATCCGAGAGTGACTGCCATCAACAGCAGCAATAATCCCAGAAACTCCGGCAACACCAGCAGACTGGTATCCGCCGTTTCGATAAGGCGCTGATTGATAAAAGCAATTAAGCCAATGCCTAATGCCGCACTGGCGAGGCTTAGCGCCATCACACTGATAAATGGCCAGCGATACTGCCGCCAGACAAGTACAAGAAGTTCCATGCAGAAAACCCGGACAATGAATTGCAGCCCGCAGTTTAAACATCTTCGCGCACACAGCAATAATAATTCTTATTTTTATTCTTTTTTACCTGCCTGACGGAATGTCAGGTTGTAGCGGCAGTCGGTGGTGAGTGGATGAAACCCCGCTTTCAACGGTTGAATGCCATGATAAAACAGCCGCGATTCACCGCCCCATACCACCACATCGCCATGTTCCAACAACAAACGTTTTAGCGGATCATTTCGTTTCAGGCCGCCAAATTGAAAAATCGCGGGTAAGCCCAGAGAAACAGAAACAATCGGCGCGCGCAGATCCGGTTCGTCTTTATCCTGATGCAGCGACAGTTTCGCGCCAGGAGCGTAGCGGTTGATAAGACAAGCATCTGGCTGGAAATCTGGATAGCCCGCCGCCGTAGCCGCACGTTGACATAAATTATGAAAACTCTGCGGCATGGCGGGCCACGGTTTATTTGTTTGCGGATCAATGGGCGAATAGAGATAACCTTGCCGATGGGTCGTCCAGCCCAGATGCCCACAGTTGGTCATCGCCACCGACATGGTATATCCGCCTGGAGTGACCATCTGGCGAAACGGCGACTGGCTGGCAACATCATTAATATCGCGGATCAGTTGCTCCGCAGCGTTAAAAGCAAAACGCCGTAAAATTACCGCACCAGCCGCCAGTGGCTCTTGCCACGGTTCAGCATCGGCAAACAGATCCAACATTACCTCTCCTCATTCTCAGCTTCGCGGCGCAGCAGTTGCGCTTTACGCGACACGCCCCAGCGGTAACCGGAAAGTGTGCCATCACCACGGACCACCCGATGACAGGGTATTATGATAGCCAGCTTGTTGGCGGCACAGGCGCTGGCAACGGCACGTACCGCTTTCGGTTTGCCGATGGCGTTCGCCAGTTGCTGATAACTGACGGTTTCACCACAAGGTATCGTGCGCAGTGCCTGCCAGACTTGTTGCTGAAAAGCAGTGCCGCGAATATCCAGCGGTAACGTCAGCGGCGTATCGCGTTGATTGAGGCTGGCGATCACTTCACGCACATGTTGCTGAAACATCAAATCGGCAGGCGCGTTGTCGGCAGCGGGAAACATCTGCTGCAACTCGCTGATTAGTGTCGCGTCATCATCGCCCAGCAATATCGCGCAAATCCCCCGCTCGCTTTCTGCCACCAGGCAACGGCCCAGCTCACAATCAGCCAGCGCGTAACGCACCGCCAGATTTTCGCCACCGTGACGGAATTGTTTAGCCGTCATGCCCAGCGTTTCGTCGGCTTTGCGGTAGTAACTGCTGCTGTCGGGGAATCCGGCGTTAAGAATAGATGTAGTCACGCTCTCCCCTTTCGCTAACGACTCGCGCAAACGGCGAGCGCGCCAGGCCTGTTGCCAGGCTTTCGGTGTCATCCCGGTGGTGGCTTTAAACAATCGATGCAGATGGAACGGACTCATCGCCACCTGATCGGCTAAGGCTTCCAGCGTTACAGGCGTTTCCTGTTCCAGAAGTCGGCAGGCGTGGGTAATTTTATCCAACCGATGTTGCTGGGCATTGGCTTTGTCTGGCTGACAACGTTTGCAGGGGCGAAATCCGGCGGCGAGTGCCTCGCTGGCATTTGCGTAGAAGGAGACATTTTCCCGCAAGGCATGTCTGGCGCGGCAAGACGGACGGCAAAAGATACCCGTGGTGCGCACGGCGAAAACGAATTCGCCGTCGGCATTCGGGTCGCGGGCTAAGACAGATTGCCAGCGTTGATCGTCAGTTAAGCATGTGGCGTTTTTCATAATCAGCTCCCTGGTTAAGGATAGCCTTTAGTCTGCCCGGTCACCATCACGCAAAAACCAACAATCTTGCGCTTTAATTTTTTTCGCTGACAAGGAAGCTTTTAAACTGTGGTGACATCCAGGTTTTAAAGCTATCGTCTTCTTTGGTGATCATATAAACCGCCAGCCCTTCCCGGCGAACAACCTCTTTGGCTTTCTCCGGCCCGAGTACCATCAAGCCAGTATCCCAGGCATCGGCTTCCAGCGCCGTCGGAGCAATCACCGTCACGGATACCAGATTGTGTTCGATGGGACGCCCGGTTTGCGGATCGATAACATGGGAAAGACGTTTGCCGTCCAGTTCGTAATAGTTACGGTAGCTGCCAGAGGTGCTAATGCCATGACCGTTGATATCCACCACGGCCTGAACCGCATTTTCTTTATCAGTTGGTTTTTGAATCGCTACCCGCCACGGCTGGCCTTCACCGTTCATACCACGGCTGTTCAGCGCGCCGCCCACCGATACCAGATAGCGGGAAATCCCTTCCTGCTCCATCAAGCGTGCCAGGTGATCCGCCGCATAACCTTCACCGACAGTGGAGAGATCGACATATAAATCCGGCAGGTCTTTTTGCAGATATTGCTGATGCGACTGATTAATGACCGACAGGTGCTGTAAGCCGGTTTTGGCTTTCATCGCATCGATCTGTTCCTGGCTCGGAATTTGAACCGGCTGTTGTTCCGGGCCAAAGCCCCACAGATTCACCAGCGGCCCGACGGTTATATCCATCGCACCATCGGTCCTTGCGCCAATGCGCAGCGAGGTGGTGACGATATCGGCCATCGCTTCACTTACCGGCCACGGCGATAAACTTTGCGAGTCGTTAAATCGCATCAGCGCGGAATCTTTTTTATAGGTCGAAAGCAGCTGATCGTCGGCGTCCAGCTGGGTCTGAATCTTTTCTTTAAGTTCGGCACTGCGTTTGGCGTCAATGCCCGGAATGCTGGCACGCCAGAAGGTACCCATGGTTTTGCCTTCAAGAACGGTAACTTCAGTAGCGTGGGTTTTGGCGGGTTGTGTTTTTTGATCGCAACCAACAAAGAAGAGCGCGGCAGCCAGCAGTGCCACGCGGGTAAAGCTTATTTCCATACGTGATTATCCTCATGCGAACGGTCGCAAGAGTACACCAAAAAACTGTGTTTGTACGCTGAAAACAATGAAAAAAGGGCCCGCAGGCCCTTTGTTCGATATCAATCGAGATTAGAACTGGTAAACCAGACCCAGAGCTACGATGTCATCAGTGTTGATGCCAGCGTCACGGGTGAAGCGGTTGTCGTCCAGCAGGTTGATTTTGTAGTCAACGTAGGTGGACATGTTTTTGTTGAAGTAGTAGGTCGCACCAACATCAACATATTTCAGGATATCTTCGTCGTCGTAGCCACGACCCAGGTTTTTACCTTTAGACTGCAGGTAAGCCAGGGACGGACGCAGACCGAAGTCGAACTGGTACTGAGCAACAGCTTCGAAGTTCTGTGCTTTGTTCGCCCAACCCAGGGAACCTACGCGAGTTGCGTTGTAGGTCTGGGTGTACTGAGCAGCCAGGTAGATGTTGTTAGCGTCGTATTTCAGACCACCAGTGTAGGTTTCAGCACGGTCGCCAGTACCGATCAGGCCAGTGTTGTTCTGATCCCAGGTACGTTTGGAGCTGGAAACTGCAGCACCGATACCAAAGCCTTCATAATTGTAAGTAATAGAACCACCAACACCGTCACCGTTCTGCTCAAATACATCATCACGGCCATTAGTGGTCATACCTTCGCCATGAGCACTACCGTTTTTACCCTGATACTGAACAGCAAAATCAAGACCGTCAACCAGACCGAAGAAGTCGGTGTTACGGTAGGTCGCGAAACCGTTACCACGCTGCTGCATGAAGTTATCAGAATCGTAGGTATCACCACCGAATTCTGGCAGTACGTCGGTCCAGGAAGTAACATCGTAAACAACGCCGTAGTTACGACCATAGTCAAAAGAACCAACGTCCTGGAATTTCAGACCAGCGAATGCCACACGGGTCCAGGAACTATTGTCACTTTCAGGTTCGTTACCTTGAATCTGATATTCCCACTGACCATAACCGGTCAGTTGATCAGTAACCTGAGTTTCACCTTTGAAGCCAAGACGCATGTAGGTCTTGTCGCCATCTTTAGAGTCGTTATCGGAGAAATAGTGCAGGCCGTCAACTTTACCGTACAGATCTAATTTGTTGCCGTCTTTGTTGTAAATTTCAGCAGCGTTTGCTGCGCCTGCTACCAGCAGAGCTGGGACCAGGAGGGACAGTACTTTAACTTTCATGTTATTAACCCTCTGTTATATGCCTTTATTTGCTTTTTTATGCCACTGCATACTGATTAACCCTCATTAATCAGTCGGCAGGTCCATTCTCCCCAAAAATGCAGAATAATCCAACACGAATATGATACTAAAACTTTTAAGATGTTTCATTTATCGCTATAGATGTTTCAAAATGTAAATTCAAGGGAACTTTTTAAGATTATTGCGGAATGGCGAAATAAGCACCTAACATCAAGCAATAATAATTCAAGGTTAAAATCAATAACTTATTCTTAAGTATTTGACAGCACTGAATGTCAAAACAAAACCTTCACTCGCAACTAGAATAACTCCCGCTATCATCATTAACTTTATTTATTACCGTCATTCATTTCTGAATGTCTGTTTACCCCTATTTCAACCGGATGCCTCGCATCCGGTTTTTTTTACCCTTCTTTACACACTTTTCATTATTCTGTGCTACCACAGAAAAACTATAACGCTTGTTAACTATTTCACAAATAATTAACATCAGCATAATTTCCAGCAATCTTCGTTTATTTGCAATTAATTTCGTTGGGCTTTTTGTAGGTTATTTGTACAGCAAAATGGCGCTTGTACATCTATTTTCCCCAATGCAGGATGATAAATATCACGGGAGAATAGAGAATCATCAATCAGGTAAGAGTCTGGAATTTCACACTGTACCCTTTATACTGCCCTATCACTTCGCGAAGTTTTAACAGGTCATAAACACGAATGCGTCAGAAAGAGACAACGGCCACGACCCGCTTTTCACTCCTACCGGGGAGCATTACCCGCTTCTTTTTACTGTTGATCATTGTGTTACTGGTGACGATGGGTGTAATGGTACAAAGCGCCGTTAACGCCTGGCTGAAAGATAAAAGTTACCAGATTGTCGACATTACCCACGCTATCCAAAAGCGCGTCGATACCTGGCGTTACGTGACCTGGCAGATCTACGACAACATTGCCGCGACGACCACCCCCTCCTCCGGCGAAGGTTTACAAGAGACGCGCCTGAAACAGGATGTCTACTATCTGGAGAAACCACGCCGCAAAACGGAAGCGTTAATCTTTGGCTCTCACGACAACTCAACGCTTGAGATGACTCAACGGATGTCCACTTATCTGGATACATTGTGGGGCGCAGAAAATGTACCGTGGTCGATGTATTACCTGAATGGTCAGGATAACAGTCTGGTGCTGATCTCAACCCTGCCCCTTAAAGATCTCACCTCCGGATTTAAAGAATCGACCGTCAGCGACATTGTTGATTCACGTCGTGCAGAGATGTTGCAACAGGCCAACGCCCTCGATGAACGCGAAAGCTTTTCTAACATGCGCCGCCTGGCCTGGCAGAACGGTCATTACTTTACCTTGCGTACCACGTTCAACCAGCCGGGACATCTGGCAACGGTCGTGGCTTTTGATCTGCCGATTAATGATTTGATCCCACCGGGCATGCCGCTGGACAGTTTCCGCCTTGAGCCAGACGCGACGGCAACGGGAAACAATGATAATGAGAAAGAAGGGACGGATAGCGTCAGTATCCACTTTAACAGTACGAAGATTGAAATCTCCTCGGCACTCAACTCTACCGATATGCGCCTGGTCTGGCAGGTTCCTTATGGCACCTTACTGCTGGATACGTTGCAAAACATTCTGCTGCCACTGCTGCTGAATATCGGTTTGCTGGCGCTGGCGTTATTTGGCTATATCACATTCCGCCATTTCTCCAGCCGCAGTACAGAAAACGTCCCCAGCACGGCGGTCAATAACGAATTGCGCATTTTACGGGCAATCAATGAAGAGATAGTCTCACTGCTGCCGCTTGGCCTGCTGGTTCACGATCAGGAATCGAACCGCACTGTCATAAGTAACAAAATTGCCGATCATTTGCTGCCGCATTTGAATCTGCAAAACATCACCACCATGGCGGAACAGCATCAGGGGATTATTCAGGCGACGATCAATAACGAGCTGTATGAGATCCGCATGTTCCGCAGCCAGGTCGCGCCGCGCACACAAATTTTCATTATTCGCGATCAGGATCGCGAAGTGCTGGTAAACAAGAAACTCAAGCAGGCGCAGCGTCTGTATGAGAAAAACCAGCAGGGGCGGATGACCTTTATGAAAAACATTGGCGATGCGCTGAAAGAACCCGCACAGTCCCTGGCGGAGAGCGCGGCTAAACTCAACGCCCCGGAAAGCAAACAACTGGCGAATCAGGCTGATGTGCTGGTGCGGCTGGTCGATGAAATACAGTTAGCGAACATGCTTGCGGACGATAGCTGGAAAAGTGAGACGGTGCTGTTCTCCGTGCAGGATTTGATTGATGAAGTTGTGCCTTCAGTGTTGCCTGCCATCAAGCGTAAAGGTCTGCAACTGCTGATTAACAATCATCTGAAAGCACACGATATGCGCCGCGGCGATCGCGATGCCTTACGACGTATTTTGCTGCTACTGATGCAATATGCCGTGACCTCAACGCAATTGGGAAAAATCACCCTTGAGGTTGATCAGGATGAGTCCTCCGAAGACCGCCTGACGTTCCGCATTCTGGACACCGGAGAAGGCGTAAGCATTCATGAAATGGATAATTTGCACTTCCCGTTTATCAACCAGACCCAAAACGATCGCTATGGCAAGGCGGACCCGCTGGCATTCTGGCTGAGCGATCAACTGGCGCGTAAACTGGGCGGTCATTTAAACATCAAAACGCGGGATGGGCTTGGTACACGCTACTCTGTGCATATCAAAATGCTCGCAGCTGACCCGGAAGTTGAAGAGGAAGAAGAGCGATTACTGGATGATGTCTGCGTAATGGTGGATGTTACTTCAGCAGAAATTCGGAATATTGTCACTCGCCAGTTAGAAAATTGGGGTGCAACCTGTATCACACCCGATGAAAGATTAATTAGTCAAGATTATGATATCTTTTTAACGGATAATCCGTCTAATCTTACTGCCTCTGGCTTGCTTTTAAGCGATGATGAGTCTGGCGTACGGGAAATTGGGCCTGGTCAATTGTGCGTCAACTTCAATATGAGCAACGCTATGCAGGAAGCGGTCTTACAATTAATTGAAGTGCAACTGGCGCAGGAAGAGGTGACAGAATCGCCTCTGGGCGGAGATGAAAATGCGCAACTCCATGCCAGCGGCTATTATGCGCTCTTTGTAGACACAGTACCGGATGATGTTAAGAGGCTGTATACTGAAGCAGCAACCAGTGACTTTGCTGCGTTAGCCCAAACGGCTCATCGTCTTAAAGGCGTATTTGCCATGCTAAATCTGGTACCCGGCAAGCAGTTATGTGAAACGCTGGAACATCTGATTCGTGAGAAGGATGTTCCAGGAATAGAAAAATACATCAGCGACATTGACAGTTATGTCAAGAGCTTGCTGTAGCAAGGTAGCCTATTACATGAACAATATGAACGTAATTATTGCCGATGACCATCCGATAGTCTTGTTCGGTATTCGCAAATCACTTGAGCAAATTGAGTGGGTGAATGTTGTCGGCGAATTTGAAGACTCTACAGCACTGATCAACAACCTGCCGAAACTGGATGCGCATGTGTTGATTACCGATCTCTCCATGCCTGGCGATAAGTACGGCGATGGCATTACCTTAATCAAGTACATCAAGCGCCATTTCCCAAGCCTGTCGATCATCGTTCTGACCATGAACAACAACCCGGCGATTCTTAGTGCGGTATTGGATCTGGATATCGAAGGGATCGTGCTGAAACAAGGTGCACCGACCGATCTGCCGAAAGCTCTCGCCGCGCTGCAGAAAGGGAAGAAATTTACCCCGGAAAGCGTTTCTCGCCTGTTGGAAAAAATCAGTGCTGGTGGTTACGGTGACAAGCGTCTCTCGCCAAAAGAGAGTGAAGTTCTGCGCCTGTTTGCTGAAGGCTTCCTGGTGACCGAGATCGCTAAAAAGCTGAACCGCAGTATCAAAACCATCAGTAGCCAGAAGAAATCTGCGATGATGAAGCTGGGTGTCGAGAACGATATTGCTCTGCTGAATTATCTCTCTTCTGTGACCTTAAGTCCGGCAGATAAAGACTAATCATCTGTAGGCCAGATAAGACGCGTCAGCGTCGCATCTGGCATTTGCACTGAATGCCAGATGCGGCGTAAACGCCTTATCCGTCCTACGAATCCCGCGATTTCCTGACCCTCTCGGCATATACCGTTAGCGTCTGTTTTATCACATCCAGCGTTACCGGCTTCGACAGGCAGCTGTCCATACCGGACTCCAGACACCGCTGCTTCTCTTCAGCCAACGCATTAGCAGTTACTCCGATTACCGGCAACGTCAGTCCCAACTGACGAATGCGTTGCGTCAAGCGGTAACCATCCATATTTGGCATGTTGACGTCGCTAAGCACGATATCAATATGATTCTTGCTAAGTACATTAAGCGCATCGACGCCATCATTCGCGGTTTTACATTGATAGCCCAACGAACCCAACTGATCTGCCAGAAGACGCCGGTTAATCGGATGATCATCCACGACCAGAATCATCATATCGTCGTTATCGCTGACCGCTTTGTCCGTCGACGGCAGAGCGTTCGCAGGATCATCGCTCTCCATCTCGATCAAATAAATACGCGCCAACAATGCCGGTAGCTCATGCGGGGCAGCCACACTGTGTACCCACTCCCCTGGCGCTTTCTCCAGCGGAATACCAATATGGCGACGACAGAAGGTCACTACCGCTCTACCCTGCCATTTTTGGCTCACTACCTCGTCAGTGATTAACACATCTTCGGGAGTCGGTTCCTGCCCTTCGTATGTTGTAACGACGATGCCGCTGCGCTGCAAACTGGTTTCCAGGAACTGACAGAGCGACGCATTGCGGACCGCCAGCCAGCAGCGTTTACCACTCAACCCTTCCACGCCTTTTTTCTGCGGATACTGAGCGCCGTACAACGGAATACGCACGGTAAACTGGCTGCCCATTCCCGGTTCTGAATCTACCGAGATATCGCCGTCCATCATGCTGATCAGTTTTTCACAAATCGCCAGACCCAGACCGGTCCCCTGGAAGTTTCGCTGTACGCCCGTTCCGACCTGGAAGAAGGGATCAAACAAGCGCACCACTTCTTTCGCCGGTATCCCCACGCCGGTATCGCGAACACGGATAGAGAGATAATCGCCATCAGCGCGAACATGCAAAACTATACAGCCGGTATCGGTGAATTTTATGGCGTTACTCAACAGGTTGGAGATGACCTGCTGTAAACGCATCGGGTCGCCATTTAAGGCCACTGGCACATCCGGTTCAATAAAGCAGTACAAGCCTAACTGCTTGCGTACCACCAGCGGTAAATAGTTGGCGGTGATGTGGTTCATCACTTCACGCGGTGAAAACTCACGCGGTTCGATCTTCAACTGTTCTGATTCAATTTTCGAGAAATCGAGAATATCGCTGATAATTTTCAACAACAGGCTGGAAGAGTTGTTCATTGCCGTCACCAGACGATCGACGCCTTTCGGTAACTCTTTGGTTTGCAACAGATCCAGGTTACCGATAATGCCATACAGCGGCGTTCGCAGCTCATGACTGACGGTGGCAAGGAACATCGATTTTGACTGGCTCGCCTGTTCCGCTGCTTGTGCCATCTCCTGCAACGACTCTTCCATCTTCACGCGCGAAGAAACATCCACCAGCACACAAATGGCCACGTTTTCATTACGATAGCGCGAATGGACGAAGCTGATTTGCAGATTGGTATTGTTGCTGGTCAGGACATCAACAAAATTGACCTGCTGCCCACAGATAATTTGCGTCAGTCGTTGGCGATCCTCATGCGTAAGCATATTGAGATAGGTATGCGCCAGTTCGTTACTTAAAATATTGACGCCATCAGCGGTACGCAAAATGCAGATACCCACTGGCGCGGAGGCGACAATCTTGCGATTAAACTGCTCATGTTCTTCCAGTCGCAGGGCGTCGCTTTCCGCCGGAATGAAAATACGTCGCTCGTACATCCGCGCGAGAGTAAACAATGCAGCTCCGGCAAGCACATTCAGCAAAATTGCGTTAAGGATCAACATGCGAATGCGTTCCAGCACCTTATCAACCGGCACCGAATACACGATGCTTAGCGATGAGGGTGGCAGATTTTTCTTCAGCACCAGCTCCCGGAACCCTTCCGTATAGCCAAACCAGGAGCGTTCCTGCATCCAGCGAGGATCGCCCTTAATTTTACTTTCTGGTCCGGTAAGCGAAATCAGGGTATGACCATTTTCATCAAGAATGGTAACCCCCATCGGCAACGTACCAGGTAAGAAAAAGTTCTCCATCCGGATGGTCTGCTCGACACCCAAAAGCGCCTGCAACCGGTTCGCCAGATAAACTGGCGTCAACGCGTAAAAATACCCGACGCCAGGGCGCGGACCTTCGCTGATCCAGTAGAGGTTACTGCCGCTATCATCTTGTGGTGCATTTCGATATTTATTGATGCGTTCATGCAACGCTTTCAACGCGGTATCGCGTTCCACTGGCATATCACGCAGACCGAAATTGGCCATGCAGAGGTTATCGCTGCCGATTAAAAATACCCGGTTGAGATCGTAAGCCGCAGAGAAATTATCGCGCCAGTAGCGCATAAACCACGCCAATGACTCCAGAGAACCTCGCCAGGTGTTACTCATTGCGGAACAATCGGAGTCGGCAAACAGCGGTTCAAACGCAGGCACATCCGCCTGCGTTTCTCGTCCACGCGGGGAAAGCACACCGTTTTCTGCCGATAAGCGATTTTCGGCGATGTACTTCAGCTCTTTCATCACATCAGAGGTGCGTTGAATAAAGCGCTGAGCCTGATCGGAACTCAGATTAAATTCCTGACGAATTTCCGATTCTCGCTGATGTAACGCATTAACGATGTAAAAAACGGATGAAAAAGCAATCAACAGCCAGAGCACTAACGCCAATGCTCTGAACATGTAGCGCGAGGCTTTCAGGGTTGTACGAAAAGAAGCAAGGTATTTCAAAGGGGCGAAGCTCCGCCTCAGGTGACCGATGGAGTGTGGTTAAGGTAGCGGTAAAAGCGTGTTACCGCAATGTTCTCTCTTCTCTGGAATATGATACACCGCCGAGAAATCATCACCTTAACCTCTGATAATCGTCATATACCGGACAAGACTAGTGGATTTCAGCATGCATTATATGAAGTGGATTTATCCACGCCGCTTACGCAATCAAATGATCCTGATGGCAATCCTGATGGTCATTGTCCCAACGCTTACTATTGGTTATATCGTAGAAACGGAAGGACGTTCAGCAGTCTTATCTGAAAAAGAGAAAAAACTTTCTGCCGTGGTCAACCTGCTTAATCAGGCACTAGGCGATCGCTATGATCTCTACATCGACTTACCACGTGAGGAGCGTATCCGCGCATTAAATGCAGAACTTGCCCCCATTACCGAAAATATCACTCACGCCTTCCCTGGCATCGGCGCTGGTTATTACAACAAAACGCTGGATGCGATAATCACCTACGCACCTTCAGCGCTATATCAGAATAATGTGGGCGTTACCATTGCCGCAGATCACCCTGGTCGCGAAGTCATGCGTACAAATACCCCTTTGGTCTATTCAGGCAGGCAGGTGCGCGGCGATATTTTGAATTCAATGATTCCCATTGAGCGTAATGGTGAAATCCTCGGCTATATCTGGGCCAATGAATTAACCGAAGATATTCGCCGTCAGGCCTGGAAAATGGATGTGAGGATTATCATTGTGCTCACCGCCGGTTTGCTGATAAGCCTGCTGTTGATTGTCCTTTTCTCCCGTCGCCTGAGCGCCAATATTGATATCATCACCGATGGCCTCTCGACTCTGGCACAAAATATTCCCACTCGATTACCACAATTGCCCGGTGAAATGGGGCAAATCAGTCAGAGTGTTAACAACCTCGCCCAGGCACTGCGTGAAACGCGGACACTCAACGATCTGATTATTGAAAACGCTGCCGATGGCGTCATTGCCATTGATCGCCAGGGTGATGTAACCACCATGAACCCGGCAGCAGAAGTCATCACTGGCTATCAACGTCATGAACTGGTAGGGCAGCCTTACTCCATGTTGTTCGACAATACTCAGTTCTACAGTCCAGTACTGGATACGCTGGAACATGGCACCGAACATGTAGCGCTGGAGATCAGTTTTCCAGGCCGTGACCGCACCATTGAACTCAGTGTCACTACCAGTCGTATTCATAACACGCATGGTGAAATGATAGGTGCTTTGGTGATTTTCTCTGATTTAACTGCCCGCAAAGAAACCCAGCGCCGCATGGCGCAAGCAGAACGCCTCGCCACACTGGGTGAGCTGATGGCTGGCGTCGCGCATGAAGTGCGTAATCCGCTAACGGCTATTCGTGGTTATGTACAGATCTTGCGCCAACAAACCAGCGACCTAATACATCAGGAATATCTGTCCGTAGTACTCAAAGAAATCGATTCAATTAACAAAGTTATTCAGCAATTGCTCGAATTTTCACGTCCACGCCACAGTCAATGGCAACAAGTCAGTCTCAATGCATTGGTTGAAGAAACTCTGGTACTGGTACAAACCGCCGGCGTACAAGCGCGGGTCGACTTCATAAGCGAACTGGATAATGAATTAAACCCGATTAACGCCGATCGTGAACTGCTCAAACAGGTACTACTGAATATCCTGATCAATGCCGTCCAGGCTATCAGCGCACGAGGGAAAATTCGCATTCAAACCTGGCAATACAGCGACTCACAACAGGCCATTTCGATAGAGGACAACGGCTGTGGCATTGATCTCTCGCTGCAAAAAAAGATCTTCGATCCCTTTTTCACCACCAAAGCCTCAGGAACCGGGCTTGGTCTGGCGTTAAGTCAACGCATCATTAATGCCCATCAGGGTGATATTCGCGTCGCCAGTTTGCCGGGCTACGGCGCAACCTTCACGCTTATTTTACCGATCAATCCGCAGGGAAATCAGACTGTATGACTGCTATTAATCGCATCCTTATTGTGGATGATGAAGATAATGTTCGCCGTATGCTGAGCACCGCTTTTGCACTACAAGGATTCGAAACACATTGTGCGAACAACGGACGCACAGCATTACACCTGTTTGCCGATATTCACCCTGACGTGGTGTTGATGGATATCCGCATGCCAGAGATGGACGGCATCAAGGCACTCAAGGAGATGCGCAGCCATGAGACACGGACCCCCGTTATTCTGATGACGGCCTATGCTGAAGTGGAAACCGCCGTCGAAGCGCTACGCTGCGGGGCCTTCGACTATGTTATCAAACCGTTTGATCTCGATGAGTTGAATTTAATCGTTCAGCGCGCTTTACAACTCCAGTCAATGAAAAAAGAGATCCGCCATCTGCACCAGGCACTGAGCACTAGCTGGCAATGGGGGCACATTCTCACCAACAGCCCGGCGATGATGGACATCTGCAAAGACACCGCCAAAATTGCCCTTTCTCAGGCCAGCGTCTTGATTAGCGGTGAAAGCGGCACCGGGAAAGAGTTGATTGCCAGAGCGATTCACTACAATTCGCGGCGGGCAAAGGGGCCGTTCATTAAAGTCAACTGCGCGGCGCTGCCGGAATCGTTGCTCGAAAGTGAACTGTTTGGTCATGAAAAAGGTGCATTTACTGGTGCACAAACCTTGCGTCAGGGATTATTTGAACGTGCCAACGAAGGTACTCTGCTCCTCGACGAAATTGGCGAAATGCCGCTCGTACTGCAAGCCAAATTACTACGCATTCTGCAGGAACGGGAATTTGAACGGATTGGCGGCCATCAGACCATAAAAGTTGATATCCGCATCATTGCTGCCACCAACCGCGACTTGCAGGCAATGGTGAAAGAAGGCACCTTCCGTGAAGATCTCTTTTATCGCCTTAACGTTATTCATTTAATACTGCCGCCTCTGCGCGATCGCCGGGAAGATATTTCCCTATTAGCTAATCACTTTTTGCAAAAATTCAGTAGTGAGAATCAGCGCGATATTATCGACATCGATCCGATGGCAATGTCGCTGCTTACCGCCTGGTCATGGCCGGGTAATATTCGAGAGCTTTCCAACGTCATTGAACGCGCCGTCGTGATGAACTCAGGCCCGATCATTTTCTCTGAGGATCTTCCGCCGCAGATTCGTCAGCCAGTCTGTAATGCTGGTGAGGCAAAAACAGCCCCTGTCGGTGAGCGTAATTTAAAAGAGGAAATTAAACGCGTCGAAAAACGCATCATTATGGAAGTGCTGGAACAACAAGAAGGAAACCGAACCCGCACTGCTTTAATGCTGGGCATCAGTCGCCGTGCATTGATGTATAAACTCCAGGAATACGGTATCGATCCGGCGGATGTATAACGCCAAAACTTGCTATGCAGAAATTTGCACAGTGCGCAATTTTCTGCATAGCCGCTCATTCTCCTTATAAATCCTCATCCAATTTATCCCTTCATATTCAATTAGTTAAATAACAAAACCCAATAATCTCATTCTGGCACTCCCCTTGCTATTCCCTGACTGTACCCACAACGGTGTATGCAAGAGGGATAAAAAATGAAAACAAAATTGATGACATTACAAGATGCCACCGGCTTCTTTCGTGACGGCATGACCATCATGGTGGGCGGATTTATGGGGATTGGCACTCCATCCCGCCTGGTTGAAGCATTACTGGAATCTGGTGTTCGCGACCTGACATTGATAGCCAATGATACCGCGTTTGTTGATACTGGCATCGGTCCGCTCATCGTCAATGGTCGAGTCCGCAAAGTGATTGCTTCACATATCGGCACCAACCCGGAAACAGGTCGGCGCATGATATCTGGTGAGATGGACGTCGTTCTGGTGCCGCAAGGTACGCTAATCGAGCAAATTCGCTGTGGTGGAGCTGGACTTGGTGGTTTTCTCACCCCAACGGGTGTCGGCACCGTCGTAGAGGAAGGCAAACAGACACTGACACTCGACGGTAAAATCTGGCTGCTCGAACGCCCACTGCGCGCCGACCTGGCGCTAATTCGCGCTCATCGTTGCGACACACTTGGCAACCTGACCTATCAACTTAGCGCCCGCAACTTTAACCCCCTGATAGCCCTTGCGGCTGATATCACGCTGGTAGAGCCAGATGAACTGGTCGAAACCGGCGAGCTGCAACCTGACCATATTGTCACCCCTGGTGCCGTTATCGACCACATCATCGTTTCACAGGAGAGCAAATAATGGATGCGAAACAACGTATTGCGCGCCGTGTGGCGCAAGAGCTTCGTGATGGTGACATCGTTAACTTAGGGATCGGTTTACCCACAATGGTCGCCAATTATTTACCGGAGGGTATTCATATCACTCTGCAATCGGAAAACGGCTTCCTCGGTTTAGGCCCGGTCACGACAGCGCATCCAGATCTGGTGAACGCTGGCGGGCAACCGTGCGGTGTTTTACCCGGTGCGGCCATGTTTGATAGCGCCATGTCATTTGCGCTAATCCGCGGCGGTCATATTGATGCCTGCGTGCTCGGCGGTTTGCAAGTAGACGAAGAAGCAAACCTCGCGAACTGGGTAGTGCCTGGGAAAATGGTGCCCGGTATGGGTGGCGCGATGGATCTGGTGACCGGGTCGCGCAAAGTGATCATCGCCATGGAACATTGTGCCAAAGATGGTTCAGCAAAAATTTTGCGCCGCTGCACCATGCCACTCACTGCGCAACATGCGGTGCATATGCTGGTTACTGAACTGGCTGTCTTTCGTTTTATTGACGGCAAAATGTGGCTCACCGAAATTGCCGACGGGTGTGATTTAGCCACCGTGTGTGCCAAAACAGAAGCTCGGTTTGAAGTTGCCGCCGATCTGAATACGCAACGGGGTGATTTATGATTGGTCGCATATCGCGTTTTATGACGCGTTTTGTCAGCCGGTGGCTTCCCGATCCACTGATCTTTGCCATGTTGCTGACATTGCTAACTTTCGTGATCGCGCTTTGGTTAACACCACAAACGCCGATCAGCATGGTGAAAATGTGGGGTGACGGTTTCTGGAACTTGCTGGCGTTTGGTATGCAGATGGCGCTTATCATCGTTACCGGTCATGCCCTTGCCAGCTCTGCTCCGGTAAAAAGTTTGCTGCGTACTGCCGCCTCCGCCGCAAAGACGCCCGTACAGGGCGTCATGCTGGTTACTTTCTTCGGTTCAGTCGCTTGTGTCATCAACTGGGGATTTGGTTTGGTTGTCGGCGCAATGTTTGCCCGTGAAGTCGCACGCCGAGTTCCCGGTTCTGATTATCCGTTGCTCATTGCCTGCGCCTACATTGGTTTTCTCACCTGGGGTGGCGGTTTCTCTGGCTCAATGCCTCTGTTGGCTGCAACACCGGGCAACCCGGTTGAGCATATCGCCGGGCTGATCCCGGTGGGCGATACTCTGTTCAGTGGTTTTAACATTTTCATCACTGTGGCGTTGATTGTGGTGATGCCATTTATCACCCGCATGATGATGCCAAAACCGTCTGACGTGGTGAGTATCGATCCGAAACTACTCATGGAAGAGGCTGATTTCCAAAAGCAGCTACCGAAAGATGCCCCACCATCCGAGCGACTGGAAGAAAGCCGCATTCTGACGTTGATCATCGGCGCACTCGGTATCGCTTACCTTGCGATGTACTTCAGCGAACATGGCTTCAACATCACCATCAATACCGTCAACCTGATGTTTATGATTGCGGGTCTGCTGCTACATAAAACGCCAATGGCTTATATGCGTGCTATCAGCGCGGCAGCACGCAGTACTGCCGGTATTCTGGTGCAATTCCCCTTCTACGCTGGGATCCAACTGATGATGGAGCATTCTGGTCTGGGCGGACTCATTACCGAATTCTTCATCAATGTTGCGAACAAAGACACCTTCCCGGTAATGACCTTTTTTAGTTCTGCACTGATTAACTTCGCCGTTCCGTCTGGCGGCGGTCACTGGGTTATTCAGGGACCTTTCGTGATACCCGCAGCCCAGGCGCTGGGCGCTGATCTCGGTAAATCGGTAATGGCGATCGCCTACGGCGAGCAATGGATGAACATGGCACAACCATTCTGGGCGCTGCCAGCACTGGCAATCGCCGGACTCGGTGTCCGCGACATCATGGGCTATTGCATCACTGCCCTGCTCTTCTCCGGCGTCATTTTCGTCATTGGTTTAACGCTGTTCTGACGGCAACCCTACAGACAGAAGGAATAAAAAATGAAAAATTGTGTCATCGTCAGTGCGGTACGTACTGCTATCGGTAGTTTTAACGGTTCACTCGCTTCCACCAGCGCCATCGACCTGGGGGCGACAGTAATTAAAGCCGCCATTGAACGTGCAAAAATCGATTCACTACACATTGATGAAGTGATTATGGGTAACGTGTTGCAAGCCGGGTTGGGGCAAAATCCGGCACGTCAGGCACTGTTAAAAAGCGGGCTGGCAGAAACGGTGTGCGGATTCACGGTCAATAAAGTGTGTGGTTCGGGTCTTAAAAGTGTGGCGCTTGCCGCCCAGGCAATTCAGGCAGGTCAGGCGCAAAGCATTGTGGCGGGGGGTATGGAAAATATGAGTTTAGCGCCCTACTTACTCGATGCAAAAGCACGCTCTGGTTATCGTCTTGGAGACGGACTGGTTTATGACGTAATCCTGCGCGATGGTCTGATGTGCGCCACCCATGGTTATCATATGGGGATTACCGCCGAGAACGTGGCCAAAGAGTACGGAATTACCCGAGAAATGCAGGATGAACTGGCGCTACATTCACAGCGTAAAGCGGCAGCCGCAATTGAGTCCGGTGCTTTTACAGCCGAAATCGTCCCGGTAAATGTTGTCACTCGGAAGAAAACCTTCGTCTTCAGTCAAGACGAATTCCCGAAAGCGGATTCTACGACTGAAGCGTTAGGCGCATTGCGCCCGGCCTTCGATAAAGCAGGAACAGTCACCGCCGGGAACGCGTCTGGTATTAACGACGGTGCTGCCGCTCTGGTGATTATGGAAGAATCTGCGGCGCTGGCAGCAGGCCTTACCCCCCTGGCTCGCATTAAAAGTTATGCCAGCGGTGGCGTGCCCCCCGCATTGATGGGTATGGGGCCAGTACCTGCCACGCAAAAAGCGTTACAACTGGCGGGGCTGCAACTGGCGGATATTGATCTCATTGAGGCTAATGAAGCATTTGCCGCGCAGTTCCTTGCCGTTGGGAAAACCCTGGGCTTTGATTCTGAGAAAGTGAATGTCAACGGCGGGGCCATCGCGCTCGGGCATCCTATCGGTGCCAGTGGTGCTCGTATTCTGGTCACACTATTACATGCCATGCAGGCACGCGATAAAACGCTGGGGCTGGCAACACTGTGCATTGGTGGCGGCCAGGGAATTGCGATGGTGATTGAACGGTTGAATTAATCAATAAAAACACCCGATAGCGAAAGTTATCGGGCGTTTTCTTGAACATCGACGGCGAAGGTAACCCCATTAATCACCAGTCAAAACTTTTCACCAGCGTCAGCTCGCCAGCATTACGCATCGGTACAATAAATGTTTCCTGTTTCTCATTGACCGATCCTTCATCGGTGATCAACGTCAGTTGGGCGGTCGTCAATTCCGTTTCGCTGCGTCCGCCATAGTAATTGATATACACCTGATAACGTCCGTGAACTGGCGCTGGCATGGCGAAAACCTCGGGTCCGTACCCCGTCGTGACATCCATATCCAGTGCACCACTGTTTTTCAGCACGGTGTTACCGTACCAGGCGTGTTCGCCATCGGGCGTAACAACGTGAAGGTCGAGATCGGTATTGTCCGTGTCCCAGGAGAGAACCAGCCGTAAACGCGCGCGGATCGCTCCAGCGCCCGGCGTTGAGTAAAACTGCATTTTTTGTCGGCTTTGCCCATCCGGGCTGATGACCTGCACGCTGTTGCTGCCTTCAGTGAAAATATAAGGGCGTGCAAATGAACCATCGGATTCAATTCTCTGCGGCATACTGGCACCGTTGACCACCAGCCGGCCCTGCTGAACTTTACCCGCCGCAGCATAATTCTTTATTTTGCCGCGGATCTGCGCTGAGATATTTTGATCATCTGCCATGTTGACGGACGACGCCGGGTAATTGATCGATTGTGAAAAACTGGCATCTTCGCCCTCTGCCTGATGCCAGCCAGAGAGCGGTGCATCAATCTCGACTTCCTGCACACCTTCGCCATGGGCAACAGGCGAAAGCGCCACCAGTAACAACGGAAGAAAAATCTTTCGCATAGCATTAGTCCATTAATAATTGTCGGGTCAGCGTTTCGATATAGTTCTCATCAAGCCCGGTGGGATAACCATCAAAGGCCAGATGCAGATACTCATGGGTTAAATCGAGCCGATCCTGAAGCGTAAAGAAGTTACGAATAAACAGCCGTTTCTGCTGCCGAACGGTATAGGGGAAACCTGAGACTAAACGGCAAACCGCAAACACGTCTGGTTCGTTGTACCCCGTCTCACCTTGTAATATACGCCGCCACTGCGGCATTTTTTTCGCCAGCCAGGCTTTCGCTTTGGGTAATAACTGGCAGGTTGAGCGTGGCGCTCCCCAGCGGCTAAGGCTGTTGTCGGGATAAGCAAACGCGAGTATCTGGTCGTAACGCTCCCCCTGCCCCGCCTGGGCCATGGCTTGCCGCCAGGAAAGCGTCCCTTCGGTAGCGCGACTGCCGTGATAATGAACCGGATCGCCCGCATAGATGAGATCCTGCGTCCAGGCGGTCATCGTTCGCGCCCCCGTGGTCGCTGGCGAAGCAGAAACACGCTGCGTGGCGCTACTGTCGGGGATGGTCAGGCAATCGCCTTCCCGATTGGCGTTTTGCTGTAAAAAAGTGCGAATCGCCACGGTCATGGCTTTCGCTGCCTCAGGGGGCGTACTTTTCGCCTCGCGATCCAGAACTCTGGCAACGTACTCTTCACGATCAAGATGCGACTGCAATTTCAGTTTGCCCTTTTCGCTCAGTAAGGTCGTCTCACCGTGGCTGACAAACGTAATGTGGTTACCATTAGTAAACGTCACACGATAGCGCCCATTAAGTACGCCGGGTTTTACTGCCGTCGTACTCTTTTCCGCTGTGATTTTCTTCAGCGGATAGCGGGCAAACAGTTCCACCTCTACACATTGCCCACTGGCAACCTGCGTCGGCACTGGCAAAACTCGATTAAGCACCGTCGCATAACGGGTCAGTACCGTTTTGCTGGTGCCACTGCCAGTAACCCACAGCGGTGTACCATCGGTTAACCAGCCGGCAAAACCACCCTGACGGATTTCCTGTTTATCATCGGCAAACCAGCTCCAGGTTTTCACCCGTACCCGACTACCGAGCATGGATGCGACACCGATTTTCGCCTCGTCCAGCACCACATCCAGTAAGACTTCCTGAGCTTTGTTTTGCGCAGGTAACGTCGCTAATGAATCAAGCAGCGATTTAACCGTTACCGAGGTTTCTGGCTTCAGCGTAGTAAGAGACGCTAACCACGCAGGTGCCTGACGCTGTTGCCAGTATTGCCCCCACATATCTGCGCTAATATGCAACCGCTGCGGCGCAAAATAGAGCCCACAGGAACGTACCAGCGCGGTATCGCGCGTTATGCTCTCCCCAGCCTGACAACAATAAACCTCTTCCGGGGAGTTTCCACGACACTGGTAGGCCTGCTCCGGTTGATGGGTATCCTCCAGCCAGGCGTAAACATACAGTTTCCACAAACTCCCTAACGGCGTGGTGAGCATGTCAGGTAATGCTGAGACTTTGGTCACGCCTGATGACGACAGCTGATACAGTTGATCGTGCTGCGCACCGCGCAGCACCAGTTGTAACGGCGTCTCCTCCGCAAGCGTTGGCAGAGTAACCAACGCCAATAGCCAGACGATTCTGCGCCAGTTCACTTATTTCACCTGCATCCCGGTCCATTCACTCCCTGCCGCAACACTTTGCTGTGCAGGTGCATAGGAACGCACATAACGAGCAGGAGGCAGAACGAATTGCCCTTTTTGCGAGAAGCGCAGCAAATGGCGGAAAGTGACCGTTCCCGTCAGTTCTTTCACCGGCACCATATAGGCCAGTTCGCCCATTTCATTTCGCGCTTTTTCCAGCAATTGCCCCTGCTGTTTCGCGGCGTTGGGTTTATTGATCGAAATGCCCCATGTTGTGCGCTCAACATCGGCTCCCGGCGGGAGCGGTACTTCCACCTGACCGTAGCGCAGAACGGCATCCTGCTCGCTGGTAAGCGTAATTTCATCGAGATACAGCGCATCGCTGTCAATCTCATTGCTGGTCACCGGCTGCAGAGTAAAGCTCATCTCTTCTTCACCGGGGATAAGCCGATACAACTGGCGTTCAACGGTCACCGGAATGTTACTTTGTTGAGTCGTTTTTGCCGGTTCACGCCAGCGGACCTGCACATTTTGCGGCGATAATTCGTCACCAAAAGAGAGAATGTCCGGCACGCCCTGACCAACCCAACGCCAGTATTCGCCCCCTCCAGTTAACTTATGTTTGGCCCATGCGCCCGCAGGCGCAGGCAAAACAACTGGAGGCATTGTCGCCATATATTTCGCCAGCCAGTTCATGGCCAGCGCGCGTTCAATAGTGGATTGCTCAGCGGTCAAACCACTTAAAATAGCAGCCGCCTGGGTAGCGTCGCCCCCGCTATTGAGCAGCACAACTGTGTGCGCCAGCGGCTGATTGCTGTTTGCCGCTTTATCCCACGCGTATTGCTGAATCTGTGGCATCACAGTGGACTTCAACTGCGCTTTTTTCAGCAACATCATGGTTAAGACGTGTGCCACCGCATCTGCCAGTGGAGATTCCGGTGTATCGAGGATCAGGCTGTCATTGATATCGCGGGTGTCTTCCTCAGAGAAATCTTCAGTTTTAGTTCCGCGCCGGGCGATAGCTTCATCCAACCCTTTCAACAACGTTTTGCACGGCAGATTCATCTCCTGTGCCCACGCCAGCACCAGCGCGCGATGCAATAACGGCATGTTATCTGCCTGCTCCGCGTAGCTGTCGAGCATATGCTGCCAGTATTCCGGTTGTTGCGTTACGCCGAGCGCCTGGCTGTCCTGCCAGTCGGCGTACCATGCCCATGCCGTCAGGAAGGCGTCGCCATTGCCATCTTCCCCCCACCAGGTAAAGCGCGCACCGGGCCCCGCCAGTTGCATCAGCCGCAGACGGTTATCCTGAATCATCTGACGAATGTCGTTAGCGGCGGCACTTTGATGATCGGCAAGCGAACGCCAGGCGAGACTGAGCGGGATCAGACGGCTACCGGTGTTGATCACGCCACCCCACGGTTCATCGACTAACGCATCAAGATTGTTACGGAAAATCTCCTGCGGCGTTTCGCTACTTTGTAGCCGGATATTGCTCGCCTGCTCGGGCAACATCAGCGCGTTATCGCCACCGCCGAGCATGACATTTTTCTGCTGTTCAACGGGCCAGCTGTTATCCACAAAAAACAGTTTTGTGCTAATGCTGTCCTGCACTTGCCCATTTTGTTGCAGTTCTGCGCTTAACAAGCCAGATTGCTGAATGTTCTGCGCCAGCGAAATATAATTCGCCCCTTTGTGCAGTGTCAGCGTCTGGCGCATCTCGTCGCCTGCAAACTTAGTCACCAGCGCCACCGGTTCGTTATCCTGCTGACTGAAGATAAACAGTCCTGCTGCCGGTTTGTCGCCCATGCGATACACCGTTGGCATACTCCACTTCATGTAGAGATTTTTTTCCGAACGAAGATAAGCACGCCCCTGCCCGACCAGCCCGTCGCCGTTCATCCCTCTGGCTGTAATGCGCCAACGGGTTAACGAATCAGGCATCAGGAACGTAAAATACGCTTTGCCTTGTTTATCGGTTGTGAGTGACGGCATCCATGCCGCGGTATCCACCTCTTCACGCCGTGGACGTTCAAGCATTTTTACTCGCCGCTCGCTGCGGTTGGTCGCGCCAGGCGCAACCGGCTCGCTGGAGAGCGCCTGGTCGTAGCTGATAAACGACAGACTGGAGCTGGTACGCACATTGTTACGCCCCAGCGGATAGAAAAATTTGCCGATATTCGGCGCGATTTCCGGTTGCAGCGCGTAGATCATTTCATCGACCACGCCAACCGTTAGCTGCGCAGAAACAGGTTTACCTTTCAGCGACGAGGTTAATTCGACATTGACCAGTTCACCGGGCTGGTAATGGGTTTTGTCCGTTTTCACCCGGATATCCAGCTGGGGAACGGCAACTTTGATCCCGGCGTTCTGAAAACTGTACTGACCGTTACGGGTATACAGCACCGAAAAAGTGATGTTAGGCGCAAAGGAATTGCTCACCGGTACGCGGGCTTCATACTGGGTATCGTTTAAACGTTGTAACGTCAGCCAGTTTGCCGGATGCGAAAGCAGCGACTGCTGTTCAACGCGATCGCGTTCCAGCGTCAATAATGCTTCATCAATTGGCTCCGGGAAGGTAATCAGCATCTTCGCGGTTTCGCCAGGCTGGTACAGCGTTTTATCTGCCACGATATCTACCGTACCAGTATGCGACGTGCTGCCCTTACCGCTGACTGCATGGCTTAACCCGGCGAGAATTAAGCCGTCTTTATCGCGTAACGTCAGATTGTAGTTACCCGGTTTATCGAAATTGACGGTAAAGGATTTGCCACCAGAAGGTAGATCTCCGCTGTGGCTCGTGCGGTCTTCGAGACGCAACCATTCATACGTAACAGGAACCTGTTTTGAAGATTCCAGCGCGGCATAACGGAACACAACCGACTCGCCGCTATAACTGTATTGTGCGGCGGTACTTAAAGAGTAATGCGCCAGGCCGCGTTCAATGAGGATCTCTTTGGTAGTGGTAACTCGATACGCCGCGCCGTCACTGGCGGAGACGGTTAACAAATAACGGCTTGGTTTATCAGCGGCGGGGAGATTTAACGCCACATGACCGCTATCGTCGGACACCGTTTCACTGCCTTCCAGCGACACCGGGAAACGTCCGGCATAACGCAAATCGTTACCGACCATTGATAATTGCTGAGCGCGCAAACTTAACTGCACACGGGCATCTTTTACCGGCTCGCCATCCGGGTAGAGCAGTTGCAGTTTGCCGCTGACCGCTTCGCCAGTTTTGAACTCTTTTTTGTCGAGAGCTAAACCAATCTCGAAATGTGGCTTGATATAGTTGGCTACGCGAAAACTACTGCTATAGACCTGATTGCGGTAAGCAAGACGTAACTCATAACCTCCGGCAACGGCATTTTCTGGCAGGCGGAAACTCCCCTGCCCGCCATTACGCGCATCCAGCGTGACATTGATGGTTTGCAACAGACTGCCGTTGGCGTCCAGCACTGAAAGCTTCGCCGGGGCGCTAACGATGGGGGATGAATGCAACGGGTCGTGGAACTCGCGGCCCATCACTTTGACATCAACACGATCGCCTGCGCGATACAGAGGGCGGTCGGTGAAGATATACAAGCGGGTGTTGTAAATTTCGCTTTCGTAGAAAAAATTCTCGGAGACAAAAACGCCGCCTTCAGCATCTTTACCCAGAATGTATGAACGTTCCGGCGATATATGTTGTAACTGCAAGGTACCGCTGTCATCGGTCACACCGCGGGTCATCACGCCAAGACCGTCAGTCCACAAGATCTCTGAGCCGGGCTTCGCTTCACCCTGTTTTTTACCCGCGGTCCACACCAGAAGCTCGTTACCTGACACTTTGCTAAGCGCCACGGTATCGGAAACAAACACCACCGTCGTCGCCCGATACCCACCAACCATCGCCTCGACGAGGTACAGTCCCGGCTCTTGTTTGCCGAGAGGAATATAGATGTTGCCCGGCTGCGGCGAGATGAAATTGCTGGATGCGCCTTCCAGTTTTACCCCTTGCTGCGGCTCGACCGGTTTAGCCTGCCATAATGGGTAACGGAACTGTTCCACCAGTGGATATTTTTTCAGCGGGGAAAACTGGCTGTTCTGTACATAACGGGAAGGTTTAATAATGGCATTACCGAGCTGTAATTCGGGTAACGCCTGAGTCACATTCTGCCGTGACTGAGAAGAGAAAGTACGCTGCATCACGCGGCGAGATTTGCCGTACCAGTTATCCCACAGCCAGGTCAGCGTATTGTTCAGCCCGTCGCCCAAATATTGCGGTTGCACCACAATGCGATGCAGGTTTTTCTGCTGGCGCAAAAATGCCATCGGGTCAGGAATACGATACAGGCGAACGTCCACGCCGCCGTACTCTTCCATCTGATAGCGTCGATAATCACGCCCCGGCGCTTCCAGTCGCACTTTCGCCTCTTCACTGCTGCTAAAACTGCTGTCAGCGAGCAAAAAGAATGTTCCCCCGGCGGGCGGCGCATAGTTGCTGGAAGGAAGCGAATCATCAGCATTGGCAAGCCCTGTTCCCACAAGAGACAGGGACAAGCACGCTGCTATCGCGCCAGAAAATTTAAACGATAAATGCCAATGAAATTGGGATTGGAATCGTTGGGTATCCATCGGGTGTCCTTCCATGTCATAAGTTGTTGCAGACTGACTGCGCGCATTCCGTTGTCAGTTTTCGTGGCGCTTCCGGTGTGGTAGATGACGTAACGCCCCATCCAGACCATTAAGTGCTGGGCATCGCCCTGATCGAAAAAAATCATATCGCCAGGCAGCGCCTGGTTTATGTCCTGGCCAATAAACTGGCTGTTGTACTGAATCAAATTAATCGCGGTCACGTAGGGGCCGGTTTTCCCGTTCCCCTGATTCCAGTTTTGCGCCAGTTGACGCTGTTCAGGTGTTAGCGTCATTTCAGGCGGCAAATACTGACTTGCTATACCGTTACTTTTTAGCCATTTGCTGTCGTGAATTTTCAGCGCCTCGTTCGCCGAAAATCGCACCAGGCCCGCACAATCCTGCTGATACCAGCGCGGACTTGGCCCCTGGCGGAGCTGTTCCTGTGCAATGCGCACAAACCAGGCGCGAAACAGCCCCGACTGTTCGACATTCAGCATTTCGCTATGGGCAACAACACAACACAGCCAGCAAATCAGCGCCAGCAGCCCGTGCCTCATAGCGGCTGCCAGGTTATGGGTAGCCACTGCCAGGCAGCACCGGGTTCCATCTGGGCCAGCTTCATGACATAACGCGGTTGTTGAGATAAAGCGTCCAGCTTCGGCATTAATAAAGTTTGTGCGGCGTTATAAAAAACCGGTTCGAGATTCTTCGGCAGACTGGTCAACGTTTCGTTACGCAGCAGTTTCGCCACGCCTTGTGGATTGATATAGAGCGGAACGATGCCATCAGTGGGTATTACATCCACCATTGCCGGACGGGTTTTATTCAGTGTTTGCAGGGCGTTATTAACCAGCGTGTCATCGAGGGAGAAAAGCAGCGTTTTGTTTTGCATCGCCAGCGACACGCGGAAAAAATAATCCGACATTAATTGATCGGGTTGCGCCGCCTGTGTTTTCGGATACTGACCGTATCGGGAACTCACTTCGCGACGCCAGATTTGCGCTTCGCCCTGCTGAGTCTGGTTTACCGGCAAAACACCTTCTGGCGCTTTGCTTTCGTGCGCACCAATATTTTGCGTAAACAGTTTCCCAGGCAGTTGTGCCTGTTCGGCTGAGCCATCAAATTGACCAACAAATAACGGGGTTTGTAATTTTGAGTCTTCATACCAGCACAGCCCGGCTGCACCATCTAACGCCCCGTTCAGCTTGTCGTTTTCCTGGCTGATGTGCGAAAGCATCTCTTCGGCAATACCATGCGAATACGGCACCGCCACACAGAAGCTGGCCCCGGCAGGCATACTGTTCCATACCGGCGTAAAATCGAAACTGGCATCTACGCTGGCGGATTCATCATTTAACGCCACAAAGCTATGCCAGCCGTCGTTGCTCATTTCGAAGCGTACGCCAGCAAAAGAAGGCATTAATCGCTGGTAGCCAAACCCCAGCAACCTGGCGCTGACCACGATGCGCTGGCGTACTGGCGTTTTTTCAGCAGCACGCTCTTCCAAGCCAAAGCTGGCTTGCCAGCGTTTTTTACCGCTCAACAAATCACTTGCGATCGCCGTGGCTTCGGTATCCTGCTGGTCATCTTTAAACAGCATATCCGTGCTGGAAAATACCAACATCTTGTCCTGATAAGTCGCGAACATCAGGGCGTTATTGCCGTTATAGCGCAACTGATAAACCGGGATGGTTTCACTATTTAGCTTAATACTACTGATTTCCGTTTTGCTTAACTGGCTGTCGCTGGTAGCGGCAAACAACAATGGCTCCAGCAGTTTGCTTAAACCACTGCGCTGGATCAGCACCATGTAATGTGAAAGATGGCCTTGTTTATCGTGCCATAGCGCCGCCTGCGCGGGCTGATCTAAGAGTGAAGAAAAGAGCTTATCTTTCAGCGTGAGATCGTGTTCATAGACAATGCGGCGAATGCTGCCTTCAATGCCCAGACGATCGGCATGATTCTGATAATAGAAAACGAAATCTTCACTCAGAACATCGTGGAGAAACGGAATGGTAAGGAGATCTTTGGGAAGCTGGCTCAGAGAGTCGCTGTCGAGAAAGAGGTCCGGCTCATTGAGATCGATTTGCAGATTGTTGTGCACCACCAGCGGCGACAACGTTTTTTCTGGCCCACTGCCAGCATATTGCAACGCCCAGACGCCAGCGGAAAGCAGTGCTATTGCGCCAAAACCTACAAGACCATAGAACCGCCAGCCTTTCGCCTTTTTTTCACCACTCATTGCCACATTCCTTGTGTATAGCCAGCCATTTTTTACGAGCACAGCAAAACTTTACCGCGCCCTAATACGACAAAAGCCCAGACTTTGCAGCCTGGACTTTTCAATTCAAACAAGGGAGATAGCTCCCTTTTGGCATGAAGAAGTAAAATTATTCTTCTTCTGGCTCGTCGTCAACGTCCACTTCCGGAGCGATTTCATCGTCCCCTTCCGCGGCACTGCCGTCGATGGTATCCAGATCTTCCTCGTCAACCGGTTCAGCAACACGTTGCAGACCCACTACGTTTTCATCTTCCGCAGTACGGATGAGGATCACGCCCTGGGTGTTACGGCCCACGATGCTGATTTCCGAAACGCGAGTACGTACCAGCGTACCGGCATCGGTGATCATCATGATCTGGTCGCAGTCATCTACCTGCACCGCGCCAACCACTAAACCGTTACGTTCGGTAACCTTGATGGAGATAACCCCTTTCGTCGCACGCGACTTAGTCGGGTATTCCGCCACTGCGGTACGTTTACCATAACCGTTCTGCGTTGCGGTGAGGATTGCGCCATCGCCACGAGGCACGATCAGAGAGACGACTTTATCGCCTTCGCCTAAACGAATACCGCGAACACCGGTGGTGTTGCAGCCCATCGCACGGACAGAAGACTCTTTAAAGCGCACCACTTTACCTTCGGCGGAGAACAGCATTACTTCGTCTTCGCCGCTGGTCAGGTCAACGCCGATCAGCTCATCGCCTTCAACCAGTTTGATCGCCACTTTACCGGCGGTACGCAGACGGTTGAATTCGGTGAGGACGGTTTTCTTCACAGTACCGTTAGCGGTCGCCATGAAGACTTTCACGCCTTCTTCAAACTCGGTCACCGGCAGGATCGCGGTGATACGTTCGTCCTGCTCCAGCGGCAGCAGGTTGACAATCGGACGACCGCGCGCGCCACGAGTGGCTTCCGGCAACTGATAGACTTTCATCGAATAGACGCGACCACGGCTGGAGAAGCACAGAATATGGTCGTGGGTGTTCGCCACCAGCAGTCGGTCAATAAAGTCTTCTTCTTTAATACGTGCGGCAGATTTGCCTTTCCCGCCACGACGCTGCGCTTCGTATTCAGAAAGCGGCTGATACTTCACGTAGCCCTGGTGAGAGAGCGTCACAACCACATCTTCCTGAGTGATCAGATCTTCCAGGTTGATGTCTGCGCTGTTGGCGGTGATTTCAGTGCGACGTTTGTCACCGAACTGTTCACGAACCAGTTCCAGCTCTTCGCGGATCACTTCCATCAGACGATCGGCACTGCCAAGAATACGCAGCAGTTCTGCGATCTGATCCAGCAGCTCTTTGTATTCGTCGAGCAGTTTTTCATGCTCAAGACCGGTCAGTTTCTGCAGACGCAGATCCAGAATTGCCTGGGCTTGCTGTTCGGTCAGATAGTACAGACCATCGCGCACGCCGAACTCTGGCTCCAGCCATTCCGGACGCGCAGCATCGTCGCCAGCACGTTCCAGCATCGCGGCAACGTTGCCCAGCTGCCACGGATTAGCCACCAGCGCAGTTTTCGCTTCTGCAGGCGTCGGCGCATGACGGATCAGTTCGATGATCGGGTCGATGTTCGCCAGCGCCACGGCTAATGCTTCAAGGATATGAGCACGATCGCGAGCTTTACGCAGTTCGAAAATAGTACGACGGGTCACCACTTCACGGCGGTGACGAACAAACGCCGCGATGATGTCTTTCAGGTTCATGATCTTCGGCTGACCATGGTGCAATGCCACCATGTTGATACCGAAAGAAACCTGCAACTGGGTCTGGGAGTAGAGGTTGTTAAGCACAACTTCACCAACCGCATCGCGTTTCACTTCAATCACGATGCGCATACCGTCTTTGTCAGACTCGTCACGCAGCGCGCTGATGCCTTCCACGCGTTTTTCTTTTACCAGTTCCGCAATCTTCTCGATCAGGCGCGCTTTGTTCACCTGATACGGAATTTCATGGACGATAATGGTTTCACGTCCGGTTTTGGCGTCAACTTCCACTTCAGCACGGGCGCGGATATATACCTTGCCGCGACCGGTACGGTAAGCTTCTTCAATACCGCGACGACCATTAATGATTGCCGCCGTCGGGAAGTCCGGCCCCGGGATGTGTTCCATCAGCCCTTCAATGCTGATGTCTTCATCATCGATATACGCCAGACAACCGTTGATAACTTCCGTCAGGTTGTGCGGCGGGATGTTGGTTGCCATACCTACGGCGATACCGGAAGAACCGTTCACCAGCAGGTTAGGAATTTTGGTTGGCATGACGTCGGGAATTTTTTCCGTGCCGTCATAGTTATCAACGAAATCGACCGTCTCTTTTTCGAGATCGGCCATCAGTTCATGGGCAATTTTCGCCAGACGGATTTCCGTATAACGCATTGCCGCCGCAGAGTCGCCGTCGATGGAACCGAAGTTACCCTGACCGTCTACCAGCATGTAACGCAGCGAGAATGGCTGCGCCATACGGACGATCGTGTCATAAACCGCCGAGTCACCATGGGGATGGTATTTACCGATTACGTCACCAACGACACGGGCAGATTTTTTATAGGCTTTGTTCCAGTCATTGCCTAGTACGTTCATGGCGTAAAGTACGCGACGGTGTACCGGCTTCAGGCCATCTCGGACATCTGGCAGCGCACGGCCAACAATGACCGACATCGCATAATCCAGATAGGAGCTCTTCAGCTCTTCCTCAATGTTGACCGGTGTAATTTCTCTCGCAAGGTCGCTCATCTAACCGCTATCCCTCTACTGTATCCCGGATTCAAAGGTCGCAAATTATAACACAGCCGCGCAGTTTGAGGTAAACCTATACGCTTTATTCACATCCAATGCCTGATATACTCGTTTGTCTTGCCAATTACGGAGTAGAAGTGCCAATGAATGCCGAAAAATCGCCGGTAAACCATAACGTAGACCACGAAGAGATCGCTAAATTTGAAGCCGTCGCCTCCCGCTGGTGGGATCTTGAAGGTGAGTTCAAACCGCTGCACCGCATTAACCCGCTGCGTCTGGGCTATATTGCCGAGCGTGCTGGCGGTTTATTTGGCAAAAAGGTGCTCGATGTCGGTTGTGGCGGCGGCATTCTGGCCGAGAGTATGGCGCGCGAAGGTGCGACGGTGACCGGTCTGGATATGGGCTTTGAGCCATTGCAGGTGGCAAAGCTGCACGCGCTGGAAAGCGGCATTCAGGTGGATTACGTGCAGGAAACCGTGGAAGAGCACGCGGCAAAACATGCCGGGCAGTATGATGTGGTGACCTGCATGGAGATGCTGGAGCACGTGCCCGATCCGCAGTCAGTGGTCAGAGCCTGTGCGCAACTGGTGAAACCGGGCGGCGATGTCTTTTTCTCGACGCTTAACCGCAACGGCAAGTCATGGCTGATGGCGGTGGTTGGCGCGGAATATATTTTGCGCATGGTGCCCAAAGGCACGCACGACGTGAAGAAATTTATAAAACCGGCAGAACTGCTTGGCTGGGTAGATCAGACAAGCCTTAAAGAGCGACATATAACCGGGTTACATTACAACCCGATCACTAATACTTTTAAACTCGGCCCCGGCGTCGATGTGAACTATATGCTGCACACGCAGAATAAATAAAATTGTTAGCCGGATAAGGTGCTCGCACCACATCCGGCTACAATGCCGGGCGCAAAGCAGCTACCATTTCACCGTCATCGACAAAAACCCTGCCGTCTGGGCAAAATCATCACTCCCTTTCTGCCACGCCACGCTACCACGCAGGGACACTCGCTGACTGATATTGCCCGTGACTCCCACTTTTATTTCACCCCGTTGTTTTACCGCTTCGTCACTGATAGTGCTGCCATCTTCTTCAATTTTCGTCGAATGGGGATCGTAATAATAATTCAGATCTAATGTTGGTGTGACATGAACAGCGGTACGCCATTCGCTGTGTAAACCCAGCCGCGTCTGAATATCATCGCCCTGTGATTGTGACACGCGCGCATGGTTAGCGGCTGTAAAATCATCCTGCTGCACGCCCTGATAAATCACCTGCGCCTGTGGTTCAATCACCACTCCATGCCCCGGTAACCACTGATACCCGGCTTCCAGCGAGGCGATAATCCCCGATGAGTGGTAATGATCCACGCCATCTTCATGTTCGGAAACATCATTGTTAAACCACGCGTATTGCAGCCAGCTATCCAGCCAGGCCCCCTGCTTCTGATTACCGTGCTGAAACCAGCTTGAGGTCAGACCAACGGCATAACCGTGGTTCTGGTTATCGGCGCGAGTTCCGGTCATATTCGAGCGGCTGTCGCCCTGGTTATCACTGTAGCCACCAACCGCCCCAAGCATCCACTCGCCATCCGTGCCCCAGCGCCCGCTAAACAAGTCGCCGCTAAGCTGCACCGTAGAAGTGTCTTCATGCTGAGCCAGTTGCCCCGCTGCTGTGTAATGATAATCTCCGCCGATAACACGTAAATTCAGCGTCTGACCATTGCCACCAGCGTGATCGTGTCGCTCCATCACAAACGCCTGATTTGCCGCCCGCAGGTTATTAAAATATCCACCAACTTTGGCATTCAACACCGGCTGATAAGCAGGCGTAGGGTCCGGGGCCGGGTCGGGTGTTGGATCAGGATCCGGCGTGGGATCAGGATCGGGAGTCGGGTCTGGATCAGGTGGCGATGGTGGCGTTACTTCTTGCGATCGCAGATACCAGTCGTTGTTATCTTCCACCAGCGTGTAGTCATACGCTCCCATATTGACGTAGCCGCTGCCCGCCAGACTGAACTGCGCATTGTTTTGAAATTGCGTTGGATCGGCTGCGAAATCAACCACTTTAATGCCTGTCGATGTCGGCTCACCAATACCCGTAATGGGATTAATTACCACGGTCGTGTTGCCAGCAGTATTACCGTTCAACACCAGTTGGTCACTTGCCGAGTCATCGCCGTTTAATTCGCTATCGAGCAGTAGCGTACCACCGCCAGTATAATCACCGTTTACCCTCAGCGTGTCGCCAGCGACGCCATTTTGCAGGCTGACCGCACCGGACGTATTGGTCAGATTGCCATTAACTGTTACGTCGGAAAGATAAGTCAGGCTGTCAGTTTCAAGGTTGGTATTAAGCTCACCTGTCAACGTCACGCCATCGGTGGTATTCACCAGCGTCCCATCGCCGTTAAACAGTGAGGCATTAAGGGCGACGGAAGTATCCTGCCCGGTCAGGCGCAAAACCGTACCATCGCTGATGTCGATAGTGCCGCTGGAAGTAGCATCAATTGACTGAATATCCTGATCCGCGCCAGTAACGAACGTTGCCCCGTCACCGACCCACAGCGACGAAGCATAAGGGAAGATATCCGCAACATCGCCTTGCAGCGTGCCTTCTTCGACACGTACCGCCGACTGCGTCGTACCGCTGGCGGTCAGTTCCAGCGTACCCGCCCCCGTTTTCGTCAATGTGCTACCCTCATCCTGATGCTGCCCGCTGCTGTCAGCCATCAGTGCGCCCCACTGCGTGTCTACCCCCGCATCAACTGCCACTTCACCGTCGGCGCGCATTTCAATATCACGCCCATGCTCAGTCGTTGTAGAGCGAGTATCGACATTGGCAGTAATCTCCATCACGCTTTCTTGTTGATTATCGGTAAAGATAACCTGGCGGTTGTAATGGGTATCTCCAAGCTGCGAGTTGTCGCTCACCACCAGCGTACCGGAAGCGATTTGCGTGGTGCCCAGGTAACTATTATTGTTTGCCAGGCTAATCAGCCCGTCGCCCGCATCGACCACCACGTAGACGCCATCTTTCCCGTCGCCGCCGATATGCATATTGTTTCCGCCTGCAAGATCTACCACATCCTGACTGCCGATAACCGTTCCGCTGCTGCCGCTGACTGCAAGGCCATCGTTGTATGATGTGCCGCTCTGCCAGGTGGCGAAATCAGAGAGATCAAGCACACCGCCGTTTAACACGATCGACTGCGGATCGTCCTGGAGAGCGGCAAGATCTGCCGCGTCGCCTTCCAGCGTAAGCACCGCGCCATCATCAACGACTATATCGCCAGTTAGCGCCATCGACTGTGCCCCTGCCAGCACGTAGCTGCCGTTTTGCGCAATGGTGAGCTGACCAGCACCTTCGATGGTGCCAGCAAAACTGCCTTGATTAACAGTAACATTGCCACCAGCATCGATATTTAAAGTGCCATTCTGAAAGCCCGTCAATGCGTGCATAAAAGTTTGTTGGGTCGAGCCAACGTTTAGCTCAGCCTGATTCTGATACTGATCAATACTCCCTATCGTCAGACCGTAGCAGTCTTGCGGATCGTCCTGGCAATGCGTATCGCCGACATTCATCAGGGAGTTGCTGCGGCCCAGGGTAACTTCACCGTTTTCTATCTGCATCTCGCCAGTAAAGTCATTGTTATTTGCATTAAGTACCAGATCGCCGGAACCTGTTTTGGTGATTACCCCGGTACCAGCAATAGAGTCAACAGCTCCGTCATTCTCTGTATTGCCGATAACCAGCGTTTTTCCGTCGGCAATATCAAAGGTAACTTCACTTAAGCCGAGATACATAAAGCCGCCCGCCGCAGTGGAAGGACCATCCCCATAACCTGCTGCGCTGTTGTTCTCATCCACTAACACGCCGTTGTTCTGGCTGTAGCTGTCATCAACTGAAATATCAATAAGATAGGGAGCCGTCACGCTATTGGTATAAATCGCCCCACCATATCCCTCAGCAGAGTTATTTGTAAATGCGGTGTTATTTATTATTGTGAAACCTGACGGATGCGTGATATTGCTATTATTATCGGTGACATCGATTGCCCCTCCATCGCCATCACTGTAACTTGTTGATGTATATGCCTGGTTGTTATCAAAAATAACTTCACTTAAATAGACGTCATTGTTGATGGTATAAATTGCACCACCTTTGCCGTCATTAGCGATGTTATTGCGAAACACGGCGTTAGTGACACGTAAATCGACGACACCGGTATCGTTAGTACCAGAAGAATAGATTGCGCCACCATAGCCACCTGCAACGTTATCGGAAAAAATAACATCAGTAAGATTCAGCGTTGAGTTTTCTTTAGCAAATATTGCCCCGCCGTTATTATATTCTCCTGAGACAGTATTATTGGCAAACAGAGTCATTCCAGTTTCATTTTCTGGCGATAGAGAAAACTCCGCTCCTTGTTGCAAAAATACGGCCCCACCGCTGGCGTTATTGTTCATATCCGAAAAAACCAGCCATTGCCCATCGGCGATGCTCCAGTCCTGCGTAATGCCTGAAAGGCTTTGCCTGCTGGCGTGACAACTCGCTTTGATATCATATCCCTGACATGAATCAATGACCGCCGCGACACCGTTAGCAGAGAAAAGAGATGCAATCATTGACGGGAGTAAAGATAAATACTCCTTGCGTAGAAAAATAATCCGCATATTAATCTGACCATCATTTTCTATAAGACGGCATATTTAATCGCATTATACGATATGGGTTATTTTTCTTTTGTAAATTGTTCAACCCGGTGCAATGGCTATTTTGTTATTATTTCATGAATAATATCAGTGCGTCATAATTCAAGTTAATCACCTTAAGGGATATCAGTTATGTTTAAACTGAATTAAAGTAATGAATAATTTTCTTATAATATAAGGTAAATTAACAAAATGGCTTCGCATTTAACAACAACCGAAGAGAAAACAACCATTTCGACATCAACAATCGCTTACATTCGCTTATATATTGACCACAACTGATACATCAGATTATGTGATGACTCGTACTTAGATCAATTTTTGCAATCATTAGCAAAAAGATTAATAAACCATCTATATCAATTTATCCAACCTATTCTGCCGTTCAAGAAATCGCCGAACAGTTATTTTTAACAAATTTTTCTCTTCCCATTGACTTTCCCGGACACCTTGTCTGACCTAAGGTGCGCGAAAGCCACTTTTTCCTTCCTGAGTTATCCACAAAGTTATGCACTTGCAAGAGGGCCATTTTCACACTATCTTGCAGTGAATCCCAAACATACCCCCTATATATAGTGTTCTAAGCAGCTTCCCGTACTACAGGTAGTCTGCACGAAACTATTGCGGAAAGAATTCCAAAAACAGGTACGACATACATGAATCAGAATCTGCTGGTGACAAAGCGCGACGGTAGCACAGAGCGCATCAATCTCGACAAAATCCATCGCGTTCTGGATTGGGCGGCAGAAGGACTGCATAACGTTTCGATTTCCCAGGTCGAACTGCGCTCCCACATTCAGTTTTATGACGGTATCAAGACCTCTGACATCCACGAAACCATTATCAAGGCTGCCGCAGACCTGATCTCCCGTGATGCGCCGGATTATCAGTATCTCGCCGCGCGCCTGGCAATCTTCCACCTGCGTAAAAAAGCCTACGGCCAGTTTGAGCCGCCTGCGCTGTACGACCACGTGGTGAAAATGGTCGAGATGGGCAAATACGATAATCATCTGCTGGAAGACTACACGGAAGAAGAGTTCAAGCAGATGGACACGTTTATCGATCACGACCGTGATATGACCTTCTCTTATGCTGCCGTTAAGCAGCTGGAAGGCAAATATCTGGTGCAGAACCGTGTGACCGGCGAAATCTACGAAAGCGCCCAGTTCCTTTATATTCTGGTTGCCGCGTGCCTGTTCTCGAACTACCCGCGTGAAACGCGCCTACAATACGTGAAGCGTTTTTACGACGCGGTTTCCACATTTAAAATTTCGCTGCCGACGCCAATCATGTCCGGCGTGCGTACCCCGACTCGTCAGTTCAGCTCCTGCGTACTGATCGAGTGCGGTGACAGCCTGGATTCCATTAACGCCACCTCCAGCGCGATTGTTAAATACGTTTCCCAGCGTGCCGGGATCGGCATCAATGCCGGGCGTATTCGTGCGCTGGGTAGCCCGATTCGCGGTGGCGAAGCGTTCCATACCGGTTGTATTCCGTTCTATAAGCATTTCCAGACAGCGGTGAAATCCTGCTCTCAGGGCGGTGTGCGTGGCGGTGCGGCTACGCTGTTCTACCCGATGTGGCATCTGGAAGTGGAAAGCCTGCTGGTGTTGAAAAACAACCGTGGGGTGGAAGGCAACCGCGTGCGTCATATGGACTACGGGGTACAAATCAACAAACTGATGTATACCCGTCTGCTGAAAGGTGAAGATATCACTCTGTTCAGCCCATCCGACGTACCGGGGTTGTACGACGCGTTCTTCGCCGATCAGGAAGAGTTTGAACGCCTGTACACCAAATATGAGAAAGACGACAGCATCCGCAAGCAGCGTGTGAAAGCCGTTGAGCTGTTCTCGCTGATGATGCAGGAACGTGCGTCTACCGGTCGTATCTATATTCAGAACGTTGACCACTGCAATACCCATAGCCCGTTTGATCCGGCCATCGCGCCAGTGCGCCAGTCTAACCTGTGCCTGGAAATCGCCCTGCCGACCAAACCGCTGAATGATGTCAACGACGAGAACGGTGAAATCGCGCTGTGTACGCTGTCTGCTTTCAACCTGGGCGCAATTAATAGCCTGGATGAACTGGAAGAGCTGGCGATTCTGGCGGTACGCGCACTCGACGCGCTGCTGGACTATCAGGATTACCCGATCCCGGCCGCCAAACGTGGAGCGATGGGTCGTCGTACGCTGGGTATTGGTGTGATCAACTTCGCTTACTACCTGGCGAAGCACGGTAAACGCTACTCCGACGGCAGCGCCAACAACCTGACGCATAAAACCTTCGAAGCCATTCAGTATTACCTGCTGAAAGCCTCTAATGAGCTGGCGAAAGAGCAAGGCGCGTGCCCGTGGTTTAACGAAACCACTTACGCGAAAGGGATCCTGCCGATCGATACCTATAAGAAAGATCTGGATGCCATCGCTAATGAGCCGCTGCATTACGACTGGGAAGCACTGCGTGAGTCAATCAAAACGCACGGTCTACGTAACTCCACGCTTTCTGCTCTGATGCCGTCCGAGACCTCTTCGCAGATCTCTAACGCCACTAACGGTATTGAACCGCCGCGTGGTTACGTCAGCATCAAAGCGTCGAAAGACGGTATTCTGCGCCAGGTGGTGCCGGACTACGAGCATCTGCACGACGCCTATGAACTGCTGTGGGAAATGCCGGGTAACGATGGCTATCTGCAACTGGTGGGTATCATGCAGAAATTTATCGATCAGTCGATCTCTGCTAACACCAACTACGATCCGTCACGCTTCCCGTCAGGAAAAGTGCCGATGCAGCAACTGCTGAAAGACCTGCTCACCGCCTACAAATTCGGGGTCAAAACGCTGTATTATCAGAACACCCGTGACGGCGCTGAAGACGCGCAGGACGATCTGGTACCGTCAATCCAGGACGATGGCTGCGAAAGCGGCGCATGTAAGATCTGATATTGAGATGCCGGATGCGGCGTGAACGCCTTATCCGGCCTACGGCTCGGTTTGTAGGCCTGATAAGACGCGCCAGCGTCGCATCAGGCACAGGATGCGGCGTAAAATGCCTTATCCGGCATTAAACTCCCAACAGGACACATTCATGGCATATACCACCTTTTCACAGACGAAAAATGATCAGCTGAAAGAACCGATGTTCTTTGGTCAGCCGGTCAACGTGGCTCGCTACGATCAGCAAAAATATGACATCTTCGAAAAGCTGATCGAAAAGCAGCTCTCTTTCTTCTGGCGTCCGGAAGAAGTTGACGTTTCTCGTGACCGTATCGATTACCAGGCACTGCCTGAACACGAAAAACACATCTTTATCAGCAACCTGAAATATCAGACGCTGCTGGACTCCATTCAGGGTCGCAGCCCGAACGTGGCACTGCTGCCGCTGATCTCGATCCCTGAACTGGAAACCTGGGTCGAAACCTGGGCGTTCTCAGAAACCATTCACTCTCGTTCTTATACCCATATCATTCGTAATATCGTTAACGATCCGTCCGTTGTGTTTGATGATATCGTCACCAACGAGCAGATCCAGAAACGTGCGGAAGGGATCTCCAGTTATTACGATGAGCTGATCGAAATGACCAGCTACTGGCATCTGCTGGGCGAAGGTACCCACACCGTTAACGGTAAAACCGTAACCGTTAGCCTGCGCGAGCTGAAGAAAAAACTGTATCTCTGCCTGATGAGCGTTAACGCGCTGGAAGCGATCCGCTTCTACGTCAGCTTTGCTTGTTCCTTTGCCTTTGCAGAACGCGAACTGATGGAAGGTAACGCCAAAATTATTCGCCTGATTGCCCGCGATGAAGCCCTGCACCTGACCGGTACTCAGCATATGCTGAATCTGCTGCGCAGCGGCGCGGATGATCCGGAGATGGCGGAAATTGCCGAAGAATGTAAGCAGGAATGCTATGACCTGTTTGTCCAGGCGGCACAGCAAGAGAAAGACTGGGCGGATTATCTGTTCCGTGACGGTTCGATGATTGGTCTGAATAAAGACATTCTCTGCCAGTACGTTGAATACATCACCAATATCCGCATGCAGGCAGTCGGTTTGGATCTGCCGTTCCAGACTCGCTCCAACCCGATCCCGTGGATCAATACCTGGCTGGTGTCTGATAACGTGCAGGTTGCTCCGCAGGAAGTGGAAGTCAGTTCTTATCTGGTCGGGCAGATTGACTCGGAAGTGGACACCGACGATTTGAGTAACTTCCAGCTCTGATGGCTCGCATTACCCTGCGCATCACTGGCACACAACTGCTGTGCCAGGATGAACACCCTTCCCTTCTGGCGGCGCTGGAATCCCACAATGTGGCGGTTGAGTACCAGTGCCGCGAAGGTTACTGCGGTTCCTGTCGCACGCGCCTTGTTGCAGGCCAGGTGGACTGGATTGCCGAACCGTTAGCCTTTATTCAGCCGGGGGAAATTTTGCCTTGTTGTTGCCGGGCAAAAGGCGATATTGAAATCGAGTTGTGATCGGGTACTAGCGCCAGATACGACGCTTACGCGTATTATCTGGCCTACAACGATTACATGGCGTAGTAATACGCTTTCACCTGCTCCCAGTCCGCTTTGGGGATCGGCTCCAGATATTTTTCCAGCTGGCGGAAGTCATGATTAATCGCTTTATCGCGACGCAAGCGGCGACGACTTTTCTCCAGATCAAGAAATCCAGCTTCTGCCTTACCTTCTGTTTTCACATAGATATGGCGAACATAGCAACAGCCATGCTGACGATTAACGCTATGCATTTTCTTAAACGCCAGCGCCACTGCTTTCAACATGGCTTGCCGTACTTCGTCAGAATAGGGCGTTACTGCATGCCGGGCATACCAGTCAGCAATGCTGATGAACCCCGCCATATCTTCAGTCACCAGCAACGCGCGCCATTCCCCCTCAATTTTCACCGCTTCACCAAAAACAATCTTCGGCACGATGACACCAGCCCGCTCCAGTTCTTTAATTACCGCAACCTCACGGACAATCGTTGGTCGGCCGAACGGATAACGTACGGAATGAAACAGATGATGCGTCATGCGCTTTACATATAGCTTTTTGCCGTTGCGCTCGACGCATTGCACCCCGCTCATACCATTACGGCGATAGTTAGGCTCTTCAACCCAGTCGCCCTCTGTTGCCCACCAGTGATTAAATTCGTCGTGCTTTGCTGAAACTGCCATACCCTATCGCCTGTCATTTTTTATTTACGACAATGACTATAGGTGGTTACCTGCGAAAAATCTTAATGAAACGTGTCGTATTAATGAATTTCTTTTGCCACTACTAGCGCGACACCGCTTTTACCCTTCATTTGCAGCGCATAGACTCCGCCAGCCACTACCACTAATAGTGCACCCAGCAGATAAATCATTCGGTAGCCAGTATGTGCAACCATCATCCCCATCACACAGGCTCCCAGCGCCAGGCCTGCATCCATCGCATTGAAGAAGAGGGAGTTTGCGACACCGATTTTATGCGGTTCCACTGAACTGATAATCTGCGTCTGAAAAACTGGCGTCACGGAACCATACCCGATACCAATCAATGCGCCAGAAACAACCATCATTATGCTTCCCTGGGTGTAGCCGAGAACCACCAGTCCTACCGTAAAGAACACAAGGCAAGGGTAAACCACATATTTCGGTCCTTTTTTGTCGCAGACATTGCCGGTAAAGGTACGGCAAATCATCAGGAAGATAGCGTAGCAAAGCAGGAAATTACTGGCTGCCGACATCAGGTTAAGTTCGCGTGCATAAAGCGCCAGAAAAGCAGAAACCCCGGCATACGAAAAGGTCATAAAAAAGGTGACCATCGCAAATGGCAACGCCGCGCGATCGAACATGGCGGCGAAGCCCATTTTCGGCGTTGAACCATCAGCATGGCTGATAACCGGCGGCACTGTCATAATCAGCGACAGAATAATCCCCACCGCTGCCACGCCGGTGCATAGCCAGAAAGCCAGATTAAAGCCTTCCCAGCGCGCCATATTCAGACCAATCCACGGCCCGACCACCATTGCCAGCCCCATTGCCAGAGAGAAAAAACTGATGCCCTCCCCACGTCGGGAGGCCGGGATCAGCCGCGCGGAAATCGTTCCTTTTACCGTAGTGATAACCCCGAAGGTAATACCATGAAGCACCCGAATAAAAAGCAGTGATTCAATTGAGTGGCAAAAAGGATACAGCGCAGTGACCACCAAAAAGGCCAGAGAAGAGAGCCCCAGAATAGTTTTATTCGAATATTTACCTACCCATTGCCCGGCAAAGGGGCGAATAACAATGGCGGCAATTAAAAATAAAGTCACCAACAAACCTGCTTTATCAGGAGAGGCATGCAAGCGGTCTGAGATATAAATTGGCAACAATGTTAGTAAAACATAAAAGACGAAGAAAATAATAAAGCTGATGATGGTTATTGCCCAAAAATCCTTCGTCCATAACTTCTCTTTCATACCCTACCGCCTGTCAGGATGACGCACGCAGACAACACTCCCGTTACTGCGGTTGCGTCAAATTGTGATGTACTTTGCAGAACAGAAGTATAAATGGCGGCACGCTATTAGAGAAATTAATCGTTTTAATATTATTGATTAGCAAACTCTAATGACTCTTACTCAAATAAATTCTTTACTCGCCGTGCTGGATTACGGTGGCTTTACTGAAGCCAGCAAGCGATTGTTCATGACGCAGTCGGCGGTAAGTCAGGCAATTGCTGCCCTCGAACAAGAACTTGGCGTGAGTATACTGTTACGCGATCGCCGTAAAGCTATACAACTGACCGCAGCAGGTCATCGCATTGTGCATCATCTGCGCGCCATTAATCGGGAAGTGAACGCAGTAAAAGAGATAGCCGAGCAGGAAAAGCAGAACCCTCAAAGAACGCTGAGACTTGGTTGTTTCCCCAGCGTCTGCGCCTGTATCTTACCGGCTGTGATTCGCTACTTTGAAATTCATCATCCGAATATAAAAATTATTCCTTTTGAGGAAAATAGCACAGCGATTATTGATTCCCTTCAGAATGAATCCATTGATGCCGGTTTTGTTCATTTTCCGGTGAGCGGAATGTACTCCGTGCCCATTTATCAGGATAAATTCACCGTAGTGTTACCGCCCAACCATGCTCTGGCAAAAAACAGCACTATTACAGTGGAAGAGTTAATGGGTGAACCATTAATTATTAGTAAAGGACGCTATGAATTAAGCATTATGGCACTATTTAAAGAAAAGAATATTACCCCACAGATAAAATATGAATTTAATCACCCGGATACAGCGATCAGTTTTATTCGACAGGGATTAGGCATCGCCTTATTACCAGAGTTAACGCTGAAAACCATTGCAGATGAATTGTGTTCCGTTCCTCTCGAACCAAACTTCTATCGACAGATTTCGTTGCTGGCTAAAGAAAAGCCGGTAGAAGGCAGTCCACTGTTTTTACTGCAAATGTGCACGGAACAATTAGTGGAGATTGGAAAAATTTGATGTGAGACAGGATGGCGCATGAACGCCATCCTGCAATAGCATTACTCTTTATTAAGGAATTTTACTGCCTTATCAGGGAAATCAGTAAACAGCCCATTTACACCCGCTTTGTTATACAGAGCATCATATAACTGATTCACATCAGTAGTGTATTCAGGCAGCTTATCTGACCGCACGGTGTAAGGATGCACTACCAGTTTATTCTGCTGAGCATCTTGCACCATGCCAGTGAGTTTGATATTACCTGGCTGCGATGTCTCCTCAATCAACATATGATAATCCGGACCAATACCATCAGCATATTCCGCCACCTGTTTCATGGCCCCCGGCTTAAACATCCAGTCGTAGTTGTAATTAACCCAGCTTCCGTCCGGCTGTTTCTGCTGAGTTTCGTTCCAGTCGGTATAGGCAATCAGCTGTACCAGATTGAGGTCCATGCCCATTTTAGGTTCCAGCTCATTCTTAATACGCTTCAGTTCATCGGCATCAAAACATTGCAAATAAACTTTGTCGTCCTTACCGCTGTAACCATATTTCTTCAGCACTTCCAGCGTTTTAGCCGCAATATCCTTCCCTTCCTGATGATGGAACCACGGCGCTTTAATTTCTGGATAGATACCGATATTTTTCCCGGTAGAGTGATTTAACCCCTGAACAAATTCAATCTCTTCTTCGAAAGTGTGTACCCGGAAGTCAGATTTACCCATCGGGAAACGCCCCGGATAAGTCTGTACTTTCTTACCGTTTTCAATATCGAAACCTTCGGTAAATTTCAGCGACTTAATTTCATCGAGCGTGAAATCTATCGCGTAGTAACGACCGTCTTTGCGCGCCCGATCCGGGAAACGATCGGCAACATCAGTAACACGATCGAGATAATGGTCATGCAGGACAACCAGATGGTCGTCCTTCGTCATCACCAAATCCTGTTCCAGATAATCCGCTCCCTGCGCATACGCCATCGCTTTTGCTGGCAGCGTATGCTCCGGCAAATATCCACTGGCACCGCGATGGGCGATGACTATTTTTTCGTTGCTATCCGCCGCCATTGCACTGCTTCCCATGATCATTCCACTCATCATGATCGCCATGCTAAGGTTTTTTAGCGTCAATTTCATGCCATTAGCCTCCGTTGCGTTTTTGCAGTAATTCCTGATGGCGACGTTTTTCGCCAATCATCACAACAATCAACAAGATAACCGCGAGAATGCTGCCGCCAATCATTACCATAAAGCCGCCATCCCAGCCGAAGAAGTCCACGGTGTAGCCAACAATCGCGCTCGCCGCCACCGAACCGCCCAGGTAACCAAACAGTCCGGTAAAGCCCGCTGCCGTACCTGCCGCTTTTTTCGGTGCCAGTTCCAGCGCATGCAGACCGATCAGCATCACAGGGCCGTAGATCAGGAAGCCGATAACAATCATACAAATCATATCTACGGTTGGGTTACCTGCCGGGTTCATCCAGTAAACGATAGTCGCGATGGTCACCAGTGTCATAAAGAAGACGCCGGTGGCCCCACGGTTGCCACGGAAGACTTTATCCGACATCCAGCCGCACAGCAGGGTGCCCGGAATGCCCGCATACTCATAGAAGAAGTAGGCCCAGGAGGATTTATCCAGCGCGAAGTGTTTCACCTCTTTCAGATAAGTCGGTGACCAGTCGAGGATGCCGTAACGCAGCAGATAAACGAACACGTTGGCGATAGCGATGTACCACAGCAGTTTGTTCGGCAGCACGTACTGCATGAAGATTTGCTTCGCCGTCAGCTCCTGTTCCGCTTTTTCGTTATAGTCGTCCGGATAATCATTTTTGTACTCTTCGATCGGCGGCAGGCCACAAGATTGCGGGGTATCGCGCATCATCGCAAAGGCGAACAGTGCCACCAGAATGGCGCAGAAAGCGGGCATATAGAGCGCCGCGTGCCAGTCATTGAACCAGGCCATCCCCAGCAGGAACAGCAGCGGCGGAATACCACCACCGACGTTGTGTGCACAGTTCCACACTGACACAATGCCGCCACGTTCTTTCTGCGACCACCAGTGCACCATAGTACGACCACACGGCGGCCACCCCATCCCCTGGAACCAACCGCAGAGGAACAACAGTACAAACATCACCGCGATGCTCGACGTCGCCCACGGCACAAAGCCCATAAACAACATCACTGCCGCCGCCAGAATCAAACCTGCGGGCAGGAAAACGCGCGGATTCGAGCGATCTGACACCGAGCCCATGATGAATTTCGAAAATCCATAAGCAATCGAGATCCCCGAAAGGGCAAAACCTAAATCACCGCGTGAGAAGCCCTGCTCGACCAGATAAGGCATAGCGAGGGCAAAGTTCTTACGAACCAAATAGTAAGCAGCATAACCAAAGAATATCCCCAGGAAAATTTGCCAGCGCAATCGACGATAAGTCGGATCGATCTCCGCGGCAGGTAAGCGCGCTTTGTGTGGCGCTGGTTTAAAAATACTCAACATTGATAGCCTCCGTGGCCCGTGGTCTTATTTATGATTAACAGCCTGATTCAGTGGGAGAACCTGCCGTTTCTTGAGTTGCCGCGATGTTAAGAAAACATTCATAAATTAAATGTGAATTACCGCACACATTATTAAATACGATGGGTTAAATGTTCATAATGACGCATGAAATCACGTTTCACTTTCGAATTATGAGCGAATATGCGCGAAATCAAACAATTCATGTTTTTACTATGGCTAAATGGTAAAAAACGAACTTCAGAGGGATAACAATGAAAACTCGCGACTCGCAATCAAGTGACGTGATTATCATTGGCGGCGGTGCAACGGGAGCCGGAATTGCCCGCGACTGTGCCCTGCGCGGGCTGCGCGTGATTTTGGTTGAGCGCCACGACATCGCAACCGGTGCCACCGGGCGTAACCACGGCCTGCTGCACAGCGGTGCGCGCTATGCGGTAACCGATGCGGAATCGGCCCGCGAATGTATTAGTGAAAACCAGATCCTGAAACGCATTGCACGTCACTGCGTTGAACCGACCAACGGCCTGTTTATCACCCTGCCGGAAGATGACCTCTCCTTCCAGGCCACTTTTATCCGCGCCTGCGAAGAAGCAGGGATCAGCGCAGAAGCTATAGACCCGCAGCAAGCGCGCATTATCGAACCTGCCGTTAACCCGGCACTGATTGGCGCGGTGAAAGTTCCGGATGGCACCGTTGATCCATTTCGTCTGACCGCAGCAAATATGCTTGATGCCAAAGAACACGGTGCGGTTATCCTTACTGCTCATGAAGTCACGGGACTCATTCGTGAAGGCGCGACGGTGTGCGGCGTTCATGTACGTAACCACCTCACCGGCGAAACCCAGGCACTTCATGCGCCTGTCGTGGTTAATGCCGCCGGGATCTGGGGGCAACATATTGCGGAATATGCCGATCTGCGCATTCGCATGTTCCCGGCGAAAGGATCGCTGCTGATCATGGATCACCGCATTAATCAGCATGTGATCAACCGCTGCCGCAAACCTTCCGACGCCGATATTCTGGTGCCTGGCGATACCATTTCGCTGATTGGCACCACCTCTTTACGTATTGATTACAGCGAGATTGACGATAATCGAGTGACGGCAGAAGAAGTTGATATTCTGCTGCGTGAAGGGGAAAAACTGGCCCCCGTGATGGCGAAAACGCGTATTTTGCGGGCTTACTCTGGCGTGCGTCCGCTGGTTGCCAGCGATGACGATCCAAGCGGACGTAACGTCAGCCGTGGCATCGTGCTGCTCGATCATGCTGAACGCGATGGTCTGGACGGGTTTATCACCATCACCGGTGGCAAACTGATGACCTACCGCCTGATGGCGGAATGGGCTACTGACGCGGTGTGTCGCAAGCTGGGCAACACGCGCCCCTGTACCACTGCCGACACGCCGTTGCCTGGCTCACAGGAACCGGCAGAAGTCACGCTGCGCAAAGTGATCTCCCTGCCCGCTCCGCTGCGCGGTTCCGCAGTTTACCGGCACGGCGATCGCACACCAGCCTGGCTGAGCGAAGGCCGCCTGCACCGCAGCCTGGTATGTGAGTGCGAAGCGGTAACTGCGGGTGAAGTGCAGTACGCAGTAGAAAATTTAAACGTTAACAGCCTGCTGGATTTACGCCGTCGTACCCGTGTAGGGATGGGTACCTGCCAGGGCGAACTCTGCGCCTGCCGGGCTGCCGGACTGCTGCAACGGTTTAACGTCACGACGTCCGCGCAATCTATCGAGCAACTTTCCACCTTCCTTAACGAACGCTGGAAAGGCGTGCAACCCATAGCATGGGGAGACGCACTGCGCGAAAGCGAATTTACCCGCTGGGTTTATCAGGGACTGTGTGGTCTGGAGAAGGAGCAGAAAGATGCGCTTTGATACTGTCATTATGGGCGGCGGCCTCGCCGGATTACTCTGTGGCCTGCAACTGCAAAAACACGGCCTGCGCTGTGCCATTGTCACTCGTGGTCAAAGCGCGCTGCATTTCTCATCCGGTTCGCTGGATTTGCTGAGCCATCTGCCGGATGGTCAACCGGTGACAGACATTCACAGTGGACTGGAATCTTTGCGTCAGCAGGCACCTGCCCATCCTTACACTCTTCTCGGGCCACAACGCGTACTCGATCTCGCTTGCCAGGCGCAGGCATTAATCGCTGAAAGCGGTGCACAATTGCAGGGCAGCGTAGAACTGGCTCACCAGCGGGTTACGCCACTCGGCACTCTGCGCTCAACCTGGCTAAGTGCGCCAGAAGTCCCCGTCTGGCCGCTGCCCGCGAAGAAAATATGTGTAGTAGGAATTAGCGGTCTGATGGATTTTCAGGCGCATCTTGCGGCGGCTTCGTTGCGCGAACTCGACCTTGCCGTTGAAACCGCAGAAATTGAACTGCCGGAACTGGATGTGCTGCGCAACAACGCCACCGAGTTTCGCGCGGTGAATATCGCCCGTTTCCTTGATAATGAAGAAAACTGGCCGCTGTTACTTGATGCGCTTATTCCTGTCGCCAATACCTGCGAAATGATCCTGATGCCCGCCTGCTTCGGCCTGGCCGATGACAAACTGTGGCGTTGGTTGAATGAAAAACTACCTTGTTCACTGATGCTTTTGCCAACGCTGCCGCCTTCCGTGCTGGGCATTCGTCTGCAAAACCAGTTACAGCGCCAGTTTGTGCGCCAGGGTGGCGTGTGGATGCCAGGCGATGAAGTGAAAAAAGTGACCTGTAAAAATGGCGTAGTGAATGAAATCTGGACGCGCAATCACACCGATATCCCGCTGCGCCCACGATTTGCGGTGCTTGCGAGCGGCAGTTTCTTTAGCGGCGGACTGGTGGCAGAACGTGACGGCATTCGCGAGCCGATTCTCGGCCTTGATGTGCTACAAACCTCCACGCGGGGTGAATGGTATAAGGGCGATTTTTTTGCACCGCAACCGTGGCAGCAGTTCGGTGTAACCACTGATGAGGCACTACGCCCGTCGCAGGCAGAGCAAACCATTGAGAACCTGTTTGCCATCGGTTCGGTGCTGGGCGGATTTGATCCCATCGCCCAGGGATGCGGCGGCGGTGTTTGTGCCGTCAGTGCTTTACATGCCGCTCAACAGATTGCCCAACGCGCAGGAGGTCAACAATGAACGACACCAGCTTCGAAAACTGCATTAAGTGCACCGTCTGCACCACCGCCTGCCCGGTGAGCCGGGTGAATCCGGGATATCCGGGGCCAAAACAAGCCGGGCCGGATGGCGAGCGTCTGCGTTTGAAAGATGGCGCACTGTATGACGAGGCACTGAAATATTGCATCAACTGCAAACGTTGTGAAGTCGCCTGCCCGTCCGATGTGAAGATTGGCGATATCATCCAGCGCGCGCGCGCGAAATATGACACCACACGCCCGTCGCTGCGCAATTTTGTGTTGAGTCATACCGACCTGATGGGTAGCGTTTCCACGCCGTTCGCACCAATCGTCAATACCGCTACCTCGCTGAAACCAGTGCGGCAGCTGCTTGATGCGGCGTTAAAAATCGATCATCGCCGCACGCTACCGAAATACTCCTTCGGCACGTTCCGTCGCTGGTATCGCAGCGTGGCAGCCCAGCAAGCGCAGTATAAAGACCAGGTGGCTTTCTTTCACGGCTGCTTCGTTAACTACAACCATCCGCAGTTAGGCAAAGATTTAATTAAAGTGCTCAACGCAATGGGTACCGGTGTACAACTGCTCAGCAAAGAAAAATGCTGCGGCGTACCGCTGATCGCCAACGGCTTTACCGATAAAGCACGTAAACAGGCAATCACAAATGTAGAGTCGATCCGCGAAGCAGTGGGAGTAAAAGGCATTCCGGTGATTGCCACCTCCTCAACCTGTACATTTGCCCTGCGCGACGAATACCCAGAAGTGCTGAATGTCGACAACAAAGGCTTGCGCGATCACATCGAACTGGCGACCCGCTGGCTGTGGCGCAAGCTGGACGAAGGCAAAACGTTACCGCTGAAACCGCTGCCGCTGAAAGTGGTTTATCACACTCCGTGCCATATGGAAAAAATGGGCTGGACGCTCTACACCCTAGAGCTGTTGCGTAAAATCCCGGGACTTGAGTTAACGGTGCTGGATTCCCAGTGCTGCGGTATTGCAGGTACTTACGGTTTCAAAAAAGAGAACTACCCCACCTCACAAGCCATCGGCGCACCACTGTTCCGTCAGATAGAAGAAAGCGGCGCAGATCTGGTGGTTACCGACTGCGAAACCTGCAAATGGCAGATTGAGATGTCCACAAGTCTTCGCTGCGAACATCCGATTACGCTGCTGGCCCAGGCGCTGGCTTAAACTCCTTTCTGATGCCCGGTAAGCATGTTGTTACCGGGCATTTTTGCGTACACGATTCCGTGCCCAATGTATGCGTTGCAACGCAGTGAAAATTCCTCTGAAAACGTCTCGCAAAGGCTAAAACTGGCAGATGTCAAAGGCCTGGGATAACCGTAATGTCGCGTCATCATAAATATCAGGTGACGGACAACCATGACCGAATCAACAACCTCCTCCCCGCATGATGCGGTGTTTAAAACCTTTATGTTCACACCCGAAACCGCACGGGATTTTCTGGAAATACATCTACCAGAGCCGCTGCGCAAGCTTTGCAACCTGCAAACCTTACGCCTGGAACCCACCAGTTTTATTGAAAAAAGTTTACGCGCTTACTACTCGGATGTTTTGTGGTCCGTGGAAACCAGCGACGGTGACGGTTATATCTACTGCGTGATTGAACATCAAAGCTCTGCAGAAAAGAATATGGCTTTTCGGCTAATGCGCTATGCCACTGCCGCCATGCAGCGTCACCTGGATAAAGGCTATGACAGAGTTCCGCTGGTGGTGCCATTGCTGTTTTATCATGGCGAAACCTCGCCCTACCCGTACTCACTCAACTGGCTGGATGAGTTTGACGATCCGCAACTTGCCCGGCAGTTGTACACCGAAGCTTTTCCGTTGGTGGATATCACCATCGTACCTGACGATGAGATTATGCAACATCGGCGTATAGCTCTGCTTGAACTGATTCAAAAGCATATTCGCGACCGCGATTTAATCGGTATGGTCGACAGGATCACCACGCTTTTGGTTAGAGGCTTCACTAATGACAGCCAGCTACAAACGCTGTTTAATTATCTGCTGCAATGCGGCGATACCTCCCGTTTCACCCGTTTTATTGAGGAGATTGCCGAACGTTCACCACTACAAAAGGAGAGATTAATGACTATTGCTGAACGGCTACGGCAGGAAGGACATCAAATTGGCTGGCAGGAAGGTAAAATTGAAGGTTGGCAGGAGGGGAAATTGGAGGGTTTGCAGAAAGGCAAAGTAGAAGGTATGCATGAACAAGCCATTAAAATTGCCTTGCGCATGCTGGAACAGGGCTTTGAACGTGAGATTGTGCTGGCGACAACCCAACTCACTGATGCTGATATTCCGAACTGTTATTAAAAGGAGAGATTAATGACTATTGCTGAACGGCTACGGCAGGAAGGACACCAAATTGGCTGGCAGGAAGGTATGCGTAAACAAGCCATTAAAATTGCTTTGCGCATGCTGGTACAGGGCATTGATCGTGACCTGGTGCTCGCAGCCACCCAGCTAAGCGAAGCCGATCTGGCAGCGAATAACCACTAATTAACACAGGCCCACAGCCGATCCCCATGGGCCTTTGATATCAATAATTACCTTTTATGCGTGGCCCATTTTTGCCTGATTTAAACATCGCCAGTCGTTGATCCAGGGCATCGCTGTAGAGCATCGTGTCAACGCCAACAGCGACAAAGTTCGCTCCCCACGCCAGGCATTGCTGCGCCATATCAGGAGCCACAGCCAGAAAACCAGCCGCTTTACCCGCAGCACGGATCCGCCGAATACTGGTTTCAATAATTCGCTGCACTTCCGGGTGCCCGGCGTTATCCGGGTAGCCCAACGAGGCAGAAAGATCCGCAGGTCCAATAAACACGCCGTCAATCCCTTCGACGTCGAGGATTTCGTCCAGGTTATCCAGTGCTGTTTTACTTTCCACCTGCACCAACAGACAAAGCGAATCGTTGACTTGCGCCATGTAATTCTCAATGCGTCCCCAGCGCGCAGCCCGTGCCACACTGGCCCCGACACCACGCTCACCGTAGGGAGGATAGCGCGTGGCAGACACCACCTGACGTGCCTGATCGGCAGTATCGACCATCGGGATCAGTAGAGTTTGCGCGCCAATATCCAGGACTTGTTTAATCAGCGACTTACTGCCTTCCACCGGACGGATCACGGGTTGGCTGGCATAGGGCGCTACCGCCTGTAGCTGGTGATAAAGATCCTGAATGGTGTTTGGCGCGTGCTCCCCGTCAATCAGTAACCAGTCATAACCGGAAGTGGCGGCAATTTCTGCCATATAAGAAGTAGTCGAGCTTAACCACAGACCAATTTGCACTTCGCCCTTGCGTAAACGTTCTTTAAAGGGATTGGTTAATAATGCGTTCATCGTGTTCCTTAACCTATTAATGATGTGCCACGTCGGTCTGCGCAACAGTGCGATTTACACGCAGAGTGAAAATAATCAGCGAACCGATGACCGCCACCGCTGCCAGCGTCAGTAATCCCGCCGCATCGCTGGCAAATAACGTTTCTGCTTTCACGCGCAGGATCGGGGCAATAAACCCGCCCACTGCACCAAACAGGTTTACAAAACCAATCCCCGCAGCCAGCGCCGTACCGGAAAGCAGTTGTGTCGGCATCGTCCAGAACACCGGCTGCACGGCAATAAACCCGATGGCTGCAACACACAGCGCTACGATCGCCATTACTGGAGAAAGCAGCCCGGACAGACCAATACCAATGCCCGCCGCCAGTAATGTCAGCGCCGCGACATTACGCCGTTCGCCGGTTTTATCGGAATAGCGCGGAATAAGCCAGGTCCCAAACAATGCCGCGACCCACGGAATGGCGGTGACCACCGACGCCGTAAAGCCCACTTTTGTCCCCAACAATGCAGCAACTTGCGTCGGCAGGAAGAAAATTAATCCGTAAACCGCCACCTGAATGGTCAGGTAGATAATCGCCAGTTGCCAGACTCGCCCATTACGCAGCGCATCGCTCAGTCGAGAAGTCACTTTCTGTTGTTCTTCACTTGCCAGTTGATTGATAAGCAATTTTTTTTCTTGTTTACTCAGAAAACGTGCCTGCTCCGGTGTGTCATCAAGCCAAAAGAATGTGAATACCCCAGCGCCGACTGCCAGCAATCCTTCAATCACAAACATCCAGAACCAGCCGGGATGCCCCATAAATCCATGCATCTCCAGCAGCGCGCCGGAAAGCGGTGATCCCAGTGTTAACGCCAGCGGTGCGCCCATATAGAACAGCCCCATGATGCTGGCGCGATTACGCTGCGGAAACCATTGCGAGGTGAGATAAATCATACCAGGGAAAAACCCGGCCTCCGCAGCACCAAGCAGAGTGCGAACGATCAGAAATTTCGCTTCAGTATCGGCCCATGCCATGGCTGCCGAAAGAAATCCCCACAGCAGTGTTGTCGTGCCAATCCAGGTTCTTGCCCCCAGTTTGCGCATCAAAAGATTCGCCGGAACACCCAGAAACGCGTATACCACAAAGAAAATGCCTGCTCCCAGCGCATAAGCTTCATTACTCAGCCCGGTATCAATCTGGTAGGTTTGTTTGGCAAAACCGATATTCGAACGGTCGAGAAACGCCAGCACATACAGCGCCAACATAAACGGAATTAAACGCGCACGGTTTTTCTTCACCACGGCATCAAGCAAAGCGGTGCTCATAAAAAGCTCCTTAGAATATGTGGGCATTACCGTTGTCACAGCAACGCCCGGAGTGATTAGTGGCTGTAGGGGCGTTTCAATTTGCAGTCACGATTGAGTTCGACGCCGAAACCAGGTTTATCAAGCACTGATTTATGAATACGACCATTCACCGGAACCGGCTCATTAAGCAGAATCGGATCAAATTGCGGACGCATCGTTGAACAATCCGGGCTGGTCATCAGGAATTCGCTGAATGGCGTATTGGTGAAGGTGATCACCGCATGGTGAGAGTAAACAGACGAACCGTGCGGCACCACCAGTTGCCCTCTGGATTTGGCGATTGCGGCAATTTCCACCAGCGTGGTTAAGCCACCGCACCAGCCAACATCCGGCTGCATAATGTCGATACCGGTTTCTGAAAGCGTACGGAAAGATTGCAGTGTGCCGTGATGCTCACCGCTGGTGACCATCATTCCGACTGGCGCGTTGCGTTTCAGTTCGCGATAACCTTCATACTGCTGTGGCGGCAGGCACTCTTCGATCCATTTCAGGTTATAGGGCGCGCAAGCGTGGGCCAGCTTGGTGGCATAGTTCACGTCCTGACTCATCCAGCAGTCGAGCATTAACCAGAAATCCTCACCGCATTTTTCACGCATATCCGCGACCATAGCGGCATCTTTGCGGATCCCCGCATCGCCATCATGTGGCCCCCAGTGCGTCGGCATTTTGCCACCGATAAAGCCCATCTCTTTTGCCAGATCCGGGCGCGCGCCTGTAGCGTAGAACTGAATCTCATCACGAACTGCGCCGCCTAAAAGTTTATAAACCGGAAGCCCGACCACTTTGCCGAACAGATCCCACAGAGCCAGATCGACACAGGAAATCGTATTCATCACCAGGCCACCAGAGCCGGAGTAATACAGGGTGGCATTGAGCATTTGATCGTGGATCAGTTTGATATCACTGACGCATTTACCCTCAATGAAACGGTTAAGATGTTTTTCGACAATAAAACAGCCCATTTCACCGGCTGTCGAAACAGCGAATCCGGTCTGGCCGTTTTCTGCTTCAACTTCAACAATCAACGTGCCAAGAACGTTAATGCCAAATGACTGGCGGGACTGCTCGTATTCGCGGTATTTACTCATCGGGGTGGCAATATGATCATCAATCCAGTGATTTGCCCCCTGGTCGTGATAATCACCGCCGCCAGCGCCTTTTTCTGCTGTCGCACCGCCAGTAAACCAGGCGCGAACCTGTTTGATTTTTGGTAGGGTCATGATGTTCTCCATTGTTATGAGGCCTGTAAGTCAAAGGGACTTTTCCATCCCAACAGACGTGAAATATCCCTGGCGCAGGCAATGGCCTTGCCCGCCAGATAATCACGGTATTCTTCATTGATTTGTAAGCGGGTACCGACCACCGAAATCGCAGCGGTAAGCTCGTTATTGGCGTTAAACACCGGGGCAGCGACACAACGGACATCGGCATAATCTTCGCCGTTGTCATAACTCCAGCCCTGACGGCGAATACGCGCCAGTTCTTCGTGAAGTTGCTGTGGATGAGTAATCGTTGTGGGTGTCGCCTGCTCCCAGACCAGCCCTTCGATAATACTTTGCTGTACAGCTGCAGGTTGCCAGGCAAGCAGGCATTTACCTATTCCGGAGCGATAAAGCGAAAGGCTTTTTCCTTCATGGGAACGCACGCTGATAGTGGCTGATGACTCCACTTTCAAAATGTAATAAGCGCTGCCGTTATCAATAATCCCCAGGTGACATAACAGCCCGGTGGTATCCATCAGTTGCGTCAAACGCGGTCGAGCCAGTTCCCGGAGATCCATCTTGCTTAACGCATGACCGGAAAGCTCCACCAGCTTGGTCCACAAACAAAAATTTTCCTGGTGATCAAGGCTAAGAAAACGCTGACGCCTGAGTTCATTAAGCAGCAAATAGGCCGTGCTTTTAGGGATCCCCAATGTGTCAATGATCGTCGCAGCACTACAGGGGCCAATGCGGGCAATCAAATTGAGAATATCAATAGCCCGTGTCAGGGCGGGAACTTTGCTTGATTCCAACATACTGGACTCCAGTCTTAGATACTGGAATCAGTCTCGTTGCTCAGGGGGAGTAAAATTGTGAAGCGCATCAAATCCCACTCCTCGTCCAGCGGACTGGAGAAATTACGCACAAATTTGTGAATCAGCGCACGGATTTTTTCTTATTGAGTACAACAGGTTGGACAAATTTCGCCGGAGGGGGAATGTGCCGGTGCAGTAAACCGGCACAGAGTGGCGGAATCAGACAGATAAAGTCATGGACTCAACAACCTCAATCCAGCCATGCTCACTGGCGATGTCCTGACCGTTTAACCAACGGCGCAGCATATTCAGTGCCATCATTGCGCACACTTCCTGACGGATAGCCAGGCTGTAGCGTGTAGTGCTGAAACGTACACGCAGAGCGAAAGTGCCATCTGGCGTGGCTAGCGCAAAGTTGAGATGCTCGTTCTCGAAACCCGAAACAGCCAGTGCCAGCCCGGCAAAATGGTTGGCCCGCCGTTCTGTAATCCAGTGCGCAGTTTGCGCCAGGGTTTCTTCCTGTGAAGGAACCACTTCACACGCCAGCAATGGAGCACCTGCGCGAGAAAGTTGCAAAGCCAATAAACCGCTGGTGAATTGCTCGCTCAACGTCAGGCTGAACTGGCGGTTTTGCAATTCGCGACTGATCTGCGCGGGCAGTCCTTCGGTGCCTTCGAAAATCACGCTCTGTCCGGCAACACGTTTAACGTCCAGCCACAGTTTTTCCATAGCCTGTTGCTCGCTTGCCGGTCCGGTGAGTTTCAGTTCGATAATCGGCATAGAAGAGCGATAGCCCATTGTTACGCCCGGCGGCAATTGTAGAGTGTCCAGGCTTTGTGCCAGATCGCTTTCCGAACGACCAAAGGTAGTCAAACGCAGGCAAACCGGCGGCTGCGGTAAAGAAAAACGCTCGCGCAGGCGCGGCAGGATTTCGTGCTCGACCATCACCTTAAATTCTGACGGTACGCCGGGGGTAAAGAACATCAGGCAACGATTAAGCTGCACGGCAAAACCACAGGCGGTGCCTACCGGGTTATTGATAAATTCAGCACTGGCAGGTAGCTCCGCTTGTTTACGGTTGCTCGGTGCCATTACTCGTCCACGTTCGTGGAAATAGCGTTCCATCTCTTTGAGCCAGGCTTCATGCAACACCAGGCCTTCACCTTTTGCTGTCGCAGCGGCGAGTGCGCTTAAATCATCACTGGTCGGCCCCAGCCCGCCGTTAACGATCAGCACATCGGCGTGCTGACTACGTTCGCGAAGAATGGTGACTAAGTCATCAAGGTTATCCCCCACCGTATTGCGGCGAGTTAAAGGCAACCCCTGATGAAAGAAAAAATCGGCCAGCCAGGCAGCGTTAGTGTCAACGATTTGCCCGTGTAACACTTCATCCCCGGTGGATAACATTTCCACTTTTAACATGGTTATCTCCTGCTTTTGTTATCGAATCACTATAACGCAAAGGGAGATAAGGCGTAGTAAGAAACTGAATGGCGCGGCAGAATGCCGCGCCGGAAGGGATCAGAAACTGGCGTTAACCCCAACATACGGGCCGTCAGCCACTGCGTTGTCGCGGTTACCGTCTTTACCAGAAAGGTTCAGGTAGCGATAACCCGCCTCAATGCTGACTGGACGCATAATGGTGTAACGCGCGCCAGCATTCGCTTCCTCATAACTTTGAATACCGCTGGAGAGCGAATCCGGAGAGTAGTAATACTCGCCAAACAGACGGAAGCTGTTGCCAATTTTCCACTGCAAACCACCTCCTACCGCTGCGGCATAACCTTCATCGCCGTAATTCGGGTTGGTGTAAACGCCTTTTCCGCCAACGGTCGCCATTAACGGCCCGAGAGGTAGATTCAACCCCAGCCCCACGCCCGCGACGTCACCGTCGTCGTCGTTATGTGTCCAGTTACCGCTTAACGCCAGGCCCGTTGATTCAGTCCCAAAACCGACACCAATATTGGTGTATTCTTTACCCGCCTGGCCGCTGATGCTCATTGCATTGACCGATGCAGAAACCAACAGCATTCCGGCCAGACCTGCTAGCGCAATTTTTTTCATTTCCCCTCTCCCACAAGCAATAAATCAAAATTCCCAAAGCTGCGGGATTGTACTGCCTGGCACAGAGGATTCAATGAGCGAAAAAAGGGATCTAGTCACTTATTGTAACTAAATACTTCTTAAATAATTAAACGCCGAAAAAATAAACATACTTTATCGATACACACAAAAATAATAATAAGTGCCGTTATCATCGCAAAAGAGATTACTGTCACTTTCACATATTTCTGAGTTACCGTATTCTCATGGTTTCTTTTTATTTATAAGGAATACCCCTGTGCGACAACGGACTATTGTATGCCCTTTGATTCAAAATGATGGTGCTTATTTGCTGTGTAAAATGGCCGACGATCGCGGCGTTTTCCCCGGTCAATGGGCGCTTTCGGGTGGCGGCGTAGAGCCTGGCGAACGAATTGAAGAGGCACTACGCCGCGAAATTCGCGAAGAACTGGGAGAACAGCTGCTTTTGACAGAAATCACGCCGTGGACCTTCAGCGATGATATTCGCACCAAGACGTATGCAGATGGTCGCAAGGAAGAGATTTATATGATTTACCTGATTTTTGACTGCGTTTCTGCCAACCGAGAAGTGAAAATAAACGAAGAGTTTCAGGACTACGCGTGGGTAAAACCTGAAGATCTGGCGCACTATGATTTGAATGTCGCCACCCGAAAAACGTTACGTTTGAAAGGTCTTCTGTAACAATGATGACAGCCATTACTGGCTGTCAGATTGAAAATTTAGTGGTTAACGAATTCCCCATCCAGATAAACTTTGCCTTTTTCCACATGCATGACTAAACCATCCAGATAATCAGGTTTAAATGTCGCATCACGCTTATCTTTAGCAATATATGTCAGGCAATGATTATGGGTGAAAATAACGATATTTTTATCAGGCGCTTTGCTTTGTAAGTCCTTAATTGCACTATAAATCTCATTACCGCACTGAAGAAGTCGTTTATCTACCGTCAGCTTTTTACCCGCTGAAAACCAGGTCGCCGACTGAATGGTCCGGACGGTATTACTGGAATAAAGATCGAAATCAGGGATATCAGCACTAAAAGCGTTGCCCAGTTCACGGGCATCCTGGGTACCTTTAACCGTAATACCTGTTTTATCTGACAAGCATTGGTTGGTTGAACGATCGCAACGTTCAGCATGGCGAAACAAAACGACAACCGGATGCTGCTGTGCCAGTCTGGCCAGCGTTTTATTGTCGATACGTGGCAAACCATTGCTACTCCAGGCGGCATGAGTACCCAGTCCGGCAATTGCAGCGAGCGCCAGTAAAATGATGAAATATTTTTTTGACTTCAACGAAGAGCGGCAAAAAGCTAACACGTAAACTCCACCTATAGACAAGCGCAACCAGACAATTACCGTGAAATTGAGCGACATTTCTGGCGATAATTAGCAGTTGGTGTAATATTAAAAATCCTGCGATGCCGGCAAAATGCCTCAAAATTTTGCCAAATGCAAAGCCTAAATAAGAAAAAATATAAAAATTTCAATATTTACGTCTAATATTAGTTTCTTAAGGTTAAGTTAATATTCTATCCTTAAAATTTTGCTCCAAATGGCAAAATATACACAACACTCTTTATAGCAAATATAAGTGGACAGGTATTCAATGGCGGAAGGAAAAGCAATGTCAGAATTTTTGCCTTTTTCGCGACCAGCAATGGGCGTGGAGGAACTCGCTGCAGTTAAAGAGGTTCTCGAATCCGGTTGGATCACAACCGGTCCGAAGAATCAGGCGCTTGAACAAGCCTTTTGCCAGTTGACGGGAAATCAGCATGCCATCGCGGTCAGTTCAGCCACCGCCGGAATGCATATCACGCTAATGGCGTTGGAAATTGGCAAGGGCGATGAAGTGATTACGCCTTCCCTGACCTGGGTTTCAACCCTCAATATGATTTCCTTGTTGGGTGCAACGCCGGTAATGGTGGATGTCGACCACGATACGCTGATGGTCACGCCTGAAGCGATCGAGTCAGCCATTACGCCACGCACTAAAGCCATCATTCCGGTGCATTATGCCGGTGCGCCAGCAGATATTGACGCCATTCGCGCCATTGGCGAACGTTACGGCATCGCAGTTATCGAAGATGCTGCCCATGCCGTCGGTACGTATTACAAAGGCCGACATATTGGCGCAAAAGGTACCGCTATTTTTTCTTTTCACGCCATCAAAAATATTACCTGTGCGGAAGGTGGCCTGATTGTTACAGATAATGAAAACCTTGCCCGCCAGCTACGGATGCTAAAATTTCACGGTCTGGGTGTCGATGCCTATGACAGACAAACCTGGGGCCGTGCACCGCAAGCTGAAGTCTTAACGCCGGGCTATAAGTATAATCTGACCGATATTAACGCCGCGATTGCCCTGACCCAGTTAGCCAAATTAGAGCACCTCAACACCCGTCGGCGCGAAATTGCTCTGCAATATCAGCAAGCACTGGCAGCTCTCCCCTTTCAGCCATTAAGCCTTCCCGCCTGGCCGCACGTTCACGCCTGGCATCTGTTTATTATTCGTGTCAATGAACAACGTTGTGGTATCAGTCGCGATGCGTTGATGGAAGCGTTAAAAGAAAGAGGCATTGGTACCGGGTTACATTTCCGCGCCGCTCACACACAAAAATATTATCGCGAGCGTTTTCCCACGCTGTCGTTACCGAATACCGAATGGAATAGCGAACGCATCTGTTCGTTGCCGCTGTTCCCGGATATGACCACCGCCGATGCCGACCGCGTCATCACAGCCCTTCAGCAACTCGCAGGACAATAAGCCATGTTTGAAATCCACCCTGTTAAGAAAGTCTCGGTGGTTATTCCCGTTTATAACGAGCAGGAAAGCTTACCGGAATTAATCAGGCGCACCACAAAAGCCTGTGAATCACTGGGGAAAGAGTATGAGATCCTGCTGATTGATGACGGCAGTAGCGATAATTCCGCACATATGCTGGTCGAAGCCTCACAAGCGGAGAACAGCCATATTGTGTCTATTTTGCTTAACCGCAATTACGGGCAACATTCAGCGATTATGGCGGGATTCAGTCACGTTACTGGCGACTTAATTATTACCCTTGATGCCGATCTCCAGAATCCGCCAGAGGAGATCCCCCGCCTGGTGGCAAAAGCCGATGAAGGCTACGACGTGGTAGGAACTGTGCGTCAGAACCGCCAGGACAGCTGGTTTCGTAAAACGGCATCGAAGATGATTAACCGGCTTATTCAGCGCACCACCGGCAAAGCGATGGGTGACTACGGTTGTATGCTGCGCGCCTATCGCCGTCATATTGTCGATGCGATGTTGCACTGCCATGAACGCAGCACCTTTATCCCGATTCTGGCGAATATCTTCGCCCGCCGTGCCATTGAAATTCCAGTGCACCATGCCGAGCGTGAGTTTGGTGAATCCAAATACAGTTTTATGCGCCTGATTAATTTGATGTACGACCTGGTGACCTGCCTTACCACAACGCCGCTACGTATGCTGAGTCTGCTTGGCAGCATTATTGCGATTGGAGGTTTTAGCATTGCGGTGCTGCTGGTGATTTTACGCCTGACCTTCGGACCACAATGGGCGGCAGAAGGCGTCTTTATGCTATTTGCCGTGCTGTTTACTTTTATTGGCGCTCAGTTTATCGGCATGGGATTGCTCGGTGAATATATCGGCAGGATCTACACCGATGTCCGCGCCCGCCCCCGCTATTTTGTTCAGCAAGTTATCCGTCCATCCAGCAAGGAAAATGAATAATGAAAACCGTCGTTTTTGCCTACCACGATATGGGATGCCTCGGTATTGAAGCCCTGCTGTCTGCCGGTTACGAAATTAGCGCCATTTTTACCCATACCGATAATCCCGGTGAAAAAGCCTTTTATGGTTCGGTGGCTCGTCTGGCGGCGGAAAGAGGCATTCCGGTTTATGCGCCGGATAACGTTAATCATCCGCTGTGGGTGGAACGTATTGCCCAACTCTCACCAGAGGTGATTTTCTCTTTTTATTATCGCCATCTTATTTGCGACGAGATTTTGCAGCTCGCTCCCGCAGGTGCATTTAATCTGCATGGTTCGCTGTTACCAAAATATCGTGGTCGCGCGCCGCTGAACTGGGTGCTGGTGAACGGTGAAACGGAAACTGGCGTTACATTGCACCGAATGGTGAAACGTGCCGATGCCGGGGCCATTGTGGCGCAACTGCGCATTGCCATTGCGCCAGACGATATCGCTATTACGCTGCATCATAAATTGTGCCATGCCGCGCGCCAGCTACTGGAACAGACATTACCCGCCATTAAACACGGTAATATTCTGGAAATCGCCCAGCGCGAAAACGAAGCCACCTGTTTTGGTCGCAGAACACCGGAAGACAGTTTCCTCGAATGGCATAAACCGGCATCCGTGCTGCACAACATGGTGCGTGCCGTTGCCGATCCGTGGCCGGGTGCCTTCAGCTATGTTGGTAATCAGAAATTTACCGTCTGGTCGTCACGCGTGCATTCTCATGCGCCCGCAGCACAACCGGGGAGCGTGATTTCTGTTGCGCCACTGCTGATTGCCTGTGGCGATGGCGCGCTGGAAATCGTCACCGGACAGGCGGGCGACGGCATTACTATGCAGGGCTCGCAATTAGCGCAGACGCTGGGCCTGGTGCAAGGTTCACGCTTGAATAGCCAGCCTGCCTGTGCCGCCCGACGCCGTACCCGGGTACTCATCCTCGGGGTGAATGGCTTTATTGGCAACCATCTGACAGAACGCCTGCTGCGCGAAGATCATTATGAAGTTTACGGTCTGGATATCGGCAGCGATGCGATAAGCCGTTTTCTGAATCATCCGCATTTTCACTTTGTCGAAGGCGATATCAGTATTCATTCCGAATGGATTGAGTATCACGTCAAAAAATGTGATGTCGTCTTGCCGCTGGTGGCGATAGCCACGCCGATTGAATATACCCGCAACCCACTGCGCGTATTTGAACTCGATTTTGAAGAGAATCTGCGCATTATCCGCTACTGCGTGAAGTACCGTAAGCGAATCATCTTCCCGTCGACTTCAGAAGTTTATGGGATGTGTAGCGATAAATACTTCGATGAGGATCATTCTAATTTAATCGTCGGCCCGGTGAATAAACCACGCTGGATTTATTCGGTGTCTAAACAATTACTTGATCGGGTTATCTGGGCCTATGGCGAAAAAGAGGGTTTACAGTTTACCCTCTTCCGCCCGTTTAACTGGATGGGACCACGACTGGATAACCTTAATGCGGCACGAATCGGCAGCTCCCGCGCTATTACGCAACTCATTCTCAATCTGGTAGAAGGTTCACCAATTAAGCTAATTGATGGCGGAAAACAAAAACGCTGCTTTACTGATATCCGGGATGGTATCGAGGCGTTGTACCGCATTATCGAAAATGCGGGAAATCGCTGCGACGGCGAAATTATCAACATTGGCAATCCTGAGAACGAAGCGAGCATTGAGGAACTGGGCGAGATGCTGCTGGCGAGCTTCGAAAAACATCCGCTGCGCCATCACTTCCCACCGTTTGCGGGCTTTCGTGTTGTCGAAAGTAGCAGCTACTACGGCAAAGGATATCAGGACGTAGAGCATCGTAAACCGAGCATCCGCAATGCCCGCCGCTGCCTTGACTGGGAACCCAAAATTGATATGCATGAAACCATCGACGAAACGCTAGATTTCTTCCTGCGCACCGTTGATCTTACGGATAAACCATCATGACCAAAGTCGGCTTACGCATTGATGTCGATACCTTTCGTGGCACCCGTGAAGGCGTGCCGCGTCTGCTGGAAATCTTGAGTAAGCATAATATTCAGGCCAGCATTTTTTTCAGCGTCGGCCCGGACAATATGGGCCGCCATCTCTGGCGACTGGTGAAGCCACAGTTTTTGTGGAAGATGCTGCGCTCAAACGCGGCATCGCTTTATGGCTGGGATATTTTACTGGCAGGTACGGCCTGGCCGGGTAAAGAGATTGGTCATGCCAATGCCGATATCATTCGTGAAGCAGCTAAACATCACGAAGTCGGCCTGCACGCCTGGGATCACCATGCCTGGCAAGCCCATAGCGGTAACTGGGATCGGCAAACATTGGTCGACGATATTGCACGCGGCCTTCGCACCCTGGAAGAGATCATAGGTCAACCGGTAACCTGTTCTGCCGCTGCGGGCTGGCGTGCCGACCAGCAGGTGATCGAAGCAAAAGAAGCGTTCCATTTGCGCTACAACAGCGATTGTCGTGGGGCCATGCCGTTTCGGCCACTGCTCGAATCAGGAAACCCTGGCACTGCGCAAATTCCGGTGACCTTACCCACCTGGGATGAAGTGATTGGTCGGGATGTGAAAGCAGAAGATTTTAACGGTTGGTTACTCAACCGCATCCTGCGAGATAAAGGCATGCCGGTTTATACCATTCATGCAGAAGTTGAAGGCTGCGCTTATCAGCATAATTTTGTGGATCTCCTGAAACGGGCAGCCCAGGAAGGCGTGACATTTTGCCCTTTAAGCGAACTGTTATCAGGGACGTTGCCGCTCGGACAAGTTGTTCGCGGAAATATTGCCGGACGTGAAGGCTGGCTGGGTTGCCAACAAATTGCGGGTAGTCGTTGATGAAATCGGTACGTTACCTTATCGGCCTCTTCGCGTTTATTGCCTGCTATTACCTGTTACCGATCAGCACGCGTCTGCTATGGCAACCCGATGAAACGCGTTATGCGGAAATCAGTCGGGAAATGCTGGCATCCGGCGACTGGATTGTGCCCCATCTGTTAGGGCTACGTTATTTCGAAAAACCCATTGCCGGATACTGGATTAACAGCATTGGGCAATGGCTATTTGGCGCGAATAACTTTGGTGTGCGGGCAGGCGTTATCTTTGCGACCCTGTTAACTGCCGCGCTGGTGACCTGGTTTACTCTGCGCTTATGGCGCGATAAACGTCTGGCTCTACTCGCCGCAGTGATTTATCTCTCATTGTTTATTGTCTATGCCATTGGCACTTATGCCGTGCTCGATCCGTTTATTGCATTCTGGCTGGTAGCGGGAATGTGCAGCTTCTGGCTGGCAATGCAGGCACAGACGTGGAAAGGCAAAAGCGCGGGATTTTTACTGCTGGGAATCACTTGCGGCATGGGGGTGATGACCAAAGGTTTTCTCGCCCTTGCCGTGCCGGTATTAAGCGTGCTTCCATGGGTTGCATCGCAAAAACGCTGGAAAGATCTCTTTATTTACGGCTGGCTGGCGGTTATCAGTTGCGTACTGACGGTTCTCCCCTGGGGACTGGCGATAGCGCAGCGGGAGCCTGACTTCTGGCACTATTTTTTCTGGGTTGAGCATATTCAACGCTTTGCAATGGATGATGCTCAGCATAGAGCTCCGTTCTGGTACTACTTGCCGGTCATCATTGCCGGTAGCCTGCCGTGGCTGGGATTACTCCCCGGAGCACTGTACGCAGGCTGGAAAAACCGCAAGCATTCCGCAACCGTCTATTTGTTGAGCTGGACGATAATGCCGCTGCTGTTTTTCTCCGTCGCTAAAGGCAAATTGCCCACCTATATTCTTTCCTGCTTTGCACCTCTGGCAATGCTGATGGCGCATTACGCTTTGCTGGCAGCAAAAAATAATCCTCTGGCGCTGCGGATTAATGGCTGGATTAACATCGCTTTTGGTGTCACTGGCATTATTGCCACATTTGTGGTCTCCCCATGGGGACCAATGAACACGCCAGTGTGGCAAACCTTCGAGAGCTATAAAGTCTTTTGTGCCTGGTCGATTTTTTCGCTATGGGCATTTTTCGGCTGGTACACCTTAACAAACGTCGAAAAGACCTGGTCTTTTGCCGCGCTTTGCCCGCTGGGGCTGGCGTTGCTGGTAGGATTTTCAATTCCTGACAGAGTCATGGAAGGAAAACATCCGCAATTTTTTGTCGAGATGACACAAGAATCACTTCAGCCAAGCCGCTATATTCTTACTGATAGCGTCGGCGTTGCCGCAGGTCTGGCATGGAGCCTGCAACGCGATGACATCATCATGTATCGCCAGACAGGTGAGTTGAAATACGGCCTTAATTATCCGGATGCGAAAGGGAGATTTGTCAGCGGTGATGAGTTCGCAAACTGGCTTAATCAACATCGTCAGGAGGGGATTATTACACTCGTGCTTTCGGTTGACCGCAATGAAGATATCAACAGTCTCGCCATTCCGCCCGCAGATGCCATCGATCGTCAGGAGCGTCTGGTGCTGATTCAGTATCGTCCCAAATGATCTGGCTAACATTAGTCTTTGCCAGCTTGCTTAGCGTTGCCGGGCAGTTGTGTCAGAAACAGGCAACCTGCTTTGTGGCGATAAACAAACGGCGCAAACATATCGTGCTGTGGCTGGGACTGGCGCTGGCTTGTCTTGGTCTTGCCATGGTGCTCTGGCTGCTGGTCTTGCAGAACGTACCGGTAGGCATTGCCTACCCGATGTTAAGTCTGAATTTTGTCTGGGTGACGCTGGCTGCAGTAAAACTGTGGCACGAACCGGTATCGCCGCGTCACTGGTGTGGGGTGGCGTTCATTATTGGTGGCATTGTGATCCTCGGGAGTACCGTGTAATGGGCCTGATGTGGGGATTATTCAGCGTCATTATCGCCTCCGCTGCGCAATTAAGCCTGGGTTTTGCGGCGAGTCATCTGCCGCCGATGACGCACTTATGGGATTTTATCGCGGCGCTGTTAGCTTTTGGCCTGGATGCCCGGATACTGTTACTCGGGCTGCTGGGTTATCTGCTTTCCGTTTTTTGTTGGTATAAAACACTACATAAACTTGCACTAAGCAAAGCCTATGCCTTGCTCAGTATGAGTTATGTGCTGGTATGGATTGCTTCAATGGTACTTCCCGGCTGGGAAGGGACTTTTTCGCTGAAAGCACTACTGGGAGTAGCCTGTATTATGAGCGGGTTGATGCTGATTTTCCTGCCCACGACAAAACAACGTTACTGAGTTTTCCCTGCCACTTTACACTGCCGTTCCCACTCATCGGGGCTATAACTGCTTGCCGAGAGGACTTTCACCGTATGCAGCTTTTCACGATTAATACAATAAAGCGCATTCTGCAAAGGCGAGAGTAAATCCCCCACTTTCACGGCGAAGTCACTCTTCACTTCGGCGATCATTTTTATCGTGCCACCAGCATCACAAAGCTTAAGTACATGTCTGTTATCTTGTTTATCACAGCATGACTTTTTAACCAGCCATTCCATTGCACCACCCTGCTTGATAAGAATTTTCACATTAATTTACAGATTAACAGATAAACCTATTATCAACGGCAATGGAATGGCAAAATTGCGAAGTGAAACTAATGATTTCTTAATCCTGGCGTTGCACCCACTCTTTTAGCGCCTGACGTGAAATCTTAATGCCGCCGTTTTTCAGTTCAGGCGGCAGCGTTAACCAACGCACCGGTTGCTGAAAACGGGCCAGCTTATCTTTCACCCATTCACTAAGATCAACGGTTTGCTGGTCATACTCCACCACCGCTACCGGCCGATGACCAAACTCCTTGTCGGCAACGGGGACGATAAACACCTGCAAAACCGCAGGATGTGCAGCAATAACGCGCTCGACTTCTTCCGGCTGAATACCCTCACCGCCACTGAAGAACAGATTGTCTAAACGCCCGACAATGGTCAGCTTGCCATTATGCAGCTCACCGCGGTCGCGCGTAGCGTACCAGCCTTCGTCATTAACCAGTGCCACCAGTTGCCCGTTACGCCAGTAACCTTCAGCCATACTGGCAGCCCGCAGCCACACTTCATCATTAACGATTTTCACTTCCCGACCCGGCAGCGGCGAACCAACGTCTGCCAGACCGTCGGCTTCTTTCGCACACACCGTGGAGGCAAACTCGGTCAGACCATAGCCGCAAAAGCAACGAATCCCCTGCTCGCGCGCCTGTTCCGTCAACTCGACCGGGATAGCCGCGCCGCCAAGTAGCACCGCTTTCAGGGAAACGGAACTACGGTTAACCAGCAAACGCCAGAGTTGTGTTGGCACCAGTGAAGCGTGAGTACAGCCTGCCAGCATTTGCTCCAATGGCTGTTTATCACGTACCGTCATCCGCGCACCAGCGTATAACCAGCGCCACATAATTCCCTGACCGGAGACGTGAAACAGCGGTAAAGAGAGCAACCAGTCATCGTGCTCGCCAAACGGTATCAGCGATAACACACCTTGCGCACTGGCAAGATGGGCCTGATAAGTATGAACAGCGGCTTTCGGCAAACCGGTAGAGCCGGAGGTCAACGTCATTGAGCACAGACGCGTCGGCTGCCACGCAGCGGCATGTGCGCCTTCAACCAGCTGAATGTGCAGCGACGTTAACGCCGGAAACGTGTTTTCCCCATCCGGCACCAGCGCAAATTGCAGCGTCAGATTGGGCAGCAATTCTTCAAGCAACGGTTGCGGCAGCTGAGGGTTCACGGGCAACACCCGCGCCCCGCATTGCAGTAACGCCAGCCAGGCGAGCAGCGTTTGCGGCGTATTCCACGCCCGCAACATCACGCCGCTGCCCTCAACAACGCCCTGCGCCGCAAAGCCGGAGGCTAATTCATCGACGCGAGCACAAAGCTCGCGCCAGTTAAGTTGCTCGTCATTAAGACGTAAGGCGATGGCTTCTCCCCGCACTTGCCGCCAGTGACGCCACGGCCAGTCAGAGAAGATCATAACAGCCGCTCCAGTGCATCAACTTCCACTAACGGTAGCGGGCTACCCGGCCAGCGACGAACCTGCTGCGCCTGCATCAGATCCAGCGTGTCCAGCCCCGGAATGGTGTCTGGCGTTAACCAGGCGGCAATCCGCGCCAGTTGCGTTAAGCCTAAGCTCGACTCAATAGAAGAACTGATCACCGCCGTCAGCCCCAACGCGTGCGCCGCCTGCACCTGCTCACGTACTTTCTCCAGGCTGCCCGTGAGCGTAGGTTTGATAACTACCGCGCTCACGCCCTCTTCAGCCACAAAGGCAAAATCCGGCTCGCGCAGGCTTTCATCCCAGGCAATGGCAATGCCGGTTTCACGGGCAAACGCACGGGAATCATCGCGGGTTTTGCACGGCTCTTCGAGAAACGCGATGCGGTGGCGATAATCCGGGTTAACGTATTTGGCAAACTGCTGACCTTTCAGCGACGTCCAGGCGCGATTTGCGTCAAGACGCAAATGCAGATCCGGAATTGCCTCCAGCAACAGATTCACCACCATGCCGTCGCGCACCGCTTCGTACAATCCCACTTTGACCTTCGCCACTTTCTCGCCCGGCATATCGGCAAGTTTGAGGATCAGATCGTCCGGATCGCCATTACACAGCGGTGCCGCACGGTAGTTGGCTGCTTGCGGCAACGCATCGGTCAGTTCTGCCAATGCACAGCTTACGCCAAAGGCCACGGAAGGCATCTGCGGTAGCTCGCAATCGCCTGCCAGCCAGTTATTTACCCAGGCAAGCAGCACGCTTTGCGCCTCTTCCCAGGTTTCCTGGCTGAAGCCCGGCAGTGGGGAGATCTCCCCCCACCCTTCGCGCTCGCCCTCACGCAGGCAAACATACAGCCCGTCGCGGGTTTTTAACCGCCTGTCGCGCAGAACCACCCCCGCGTCCATGGGGATCTGCCAGCGGTATACCTGCGCGCTACGCATTACGGATTCCGTTTAAATTTGCTGAAATCAGGCTGACGTTTCTGGTTGAAAGCGTTGCGACCTTCCTGACCTTCTTCCGTCATATAGAACAGCATGGTGGCGTTACCTGCCAGCTCCTGCAGACCTGCCTGACCGTCACAGTCGGCGTTCAGCGCAGCTTTCAGGCAGCGCAGCGCCATCGGGCTGTTTTGCAGCATTTCGCGGCACCAACGGACGGTTTCTTTTTCCAGATCCGCCAGCGGTACCACGGTGTTCACAAGGCCCATATCCAGCGCCTGTTTCGCGTCGTACTGACGGCACAGGAACCAGATTTCACGCGCTTTTTTCTGTCCGACGATGCGAGCCATGTAGGAAGCGCCCCAGCCGCCGTCGAAGGAACCGACTTTCGGGCCAGTCTGGCCGAAGATGGCATTATCAGCCGCGATAGTCAGGTCGCACATCATGTGCAGAACGTGACCGCCGCCGATGGAGTAGCCAGCCACCATCGCGACAACCGGTTTCGGACAGGTACGAATCTGACGCTGGAAGTCCAGCACGTTCAGGTGATGTACGCCGGAATCATCTTTATAGCCGCCGTAATCACCACGCACTTTCTGGTCACCACCGGAGCAGAACGCTTTATCGCCTGCGCCAGTCAGAATGATCACGCCGATGTTGTCGTCATAACGCGCATCTGCCAGTGCCTGGATCATCTCTTTTACCGTCAGAGGACGGAAGGCATTGCGCACCTGCGGACGATTAATGGTGATTTTTGCGATACCGTCGGCAGATTTTTCATAACGAATGTCCTCGAAACCTTCGGAGCAGTCGTGCCATTCAACCGGTGCGTAAAGCATTGCTTCATCAGGATAAATCATATTGTGTCCTTTAGTCAGAAACGCAAGATCTGCGCCAGACTTGCGATTACGCCAGCGGGATTTTCCCGATGCGCGTTATGTCCGGCGCGAGGAATGACATGGCATTCGGCAGCCAGTTCCGCCGCCAGGGCGCGGAATTTGCTGTCACGTTCACCACATAAATAATAAAACGCAAATGTGCGGGCGCTAAGGTTAGCACGTAAATCGGGCTGGACGGCGAGAGAAGTCGCCTCCAGCATGGCGGCAAGCGTTGCGCCATTATTGTTGCTGCGCAGCGCAACCAGCTCCCGGCGTTGTTCGTCATTGAGTGAGGCAAAAACAGGCTGTTGATACCAGTCAGCAAATACCGCCGTTAACGGTTCTGTGCGAAAACGCTGCGCCCATTGGCGATCGGAACGCTGACGTTCCGTGCGTTGTTCAGCATTTTGCAACCCAGGGTGCCCGCCTTCGACAATAACCCCACAAAGCCCCGGCATCCCCTGACAAGCCGCCATCATCGCCACCCGTCCGCCAAGCGAGTACCCCACCAGCCAGAAGTTAAGGATGTTGTAACTAACCAGAGTTTTGCGCAGTAAGCCGGTGACATCATCAAATCCATCGACGCGAATCGCCGCCGAACCACCGTGACCTGGGAGATCAACATACAACCGCGAGTAGTTGGCAAACACCTCGCCCACTTCTTGCCATTCATGGCAATCGCCGGAAAAACCGTGCAAAAACACCAGCCAGGGTAAACCTGGTTTACCGTGTTTTGCCTGCGCGTGCAGGATCATAAATGGCTAACCTGCGCCAGCAGTTGCTGGAGGGTTTGCGCACCATTGGTGTCGTTAACCACCATTTCAATTACCGTGGTGGTCGGCGTGCGCCAGGCGTCGGCAAGTGCCGTTTCAAGTTCCTGCCAGTTTTGCGGACAATGATATTTCAGCTCGAACATCGCGGCGGCGTGCTCAAAATGGACGTTTTGCGGCATCAGATAGAAACGCTCGCGCTCGTTTTTCGGCGTTGGCAACAGCGAGAAAATTTGCCCGCCATTGTTGTTCACCACAATTAATACCAGCGGCGCGGAAACCTGACGTAATAACGCCAGCGCGTTGAGATCGTAAAGTGCTGAGAGATCGCCCACAATCGCCAGCGTCGGTTTGCCACTGGCCCGCTGAACGCCAGCAGCAGTTGAGAGCAGCCCGTCGATACCGCTGGCACCTCGGTTGCTGTACACCGGGTAACCTGCCGGAAGTTGCGAAAGCGCATCAATCAGACGTACCACCAGGCTGTTACCGACAAACAATTGCCCCTGTTCAGGCAAATAGTCGCTGATGCGATGCGCCAGTTGCGCTTCGCCAAACGCATCGCGACGGGCAATAACCGCCTGCATTGCCTGTTCAGCCAGGCGCGGGATTTCAACGCACCAGGGCTGGCGTTTTTCTGCCGGATGTTGCTCCAGCCAGTCGGCAATATTGGCAATTAAGCGACGTCCGCGATGGTGTGCCGGATCAAGTCGCCCTTCAATGTCATCAACAATCCAGTACTCTTCGGGTTCACAGCTTGCCTGCCATTGCAGGAGCCGTTTGCCCGTCAGGCTGCTTCCCAGTTGCACCACAATTTGCGCCTGTTGCAGTTCGCTGGTCGCTTTGGCATTGCCTAACCAGAGATCGGCACACGGCAGCGGCTGTCCGGTTTGCGACAGCACATCGCCAATCAGCGGCCAGCCAAGAGTTTGCGCCCACAGTGCGACTTTTTTGCCCTCTTCCGCACTCATGCGCCCGGCAACCACCACGCCGCGCTTTTGTCGCCAGAAGAACCAGTCGCGCTGTTTTTCACTTTCCAGACGAGGCGCTTCACGCAACCACGGTTTGTCGTCCTGCCACCAGTCGCCCAGACGCTGTTGCCAGCTAAGCCCGGTGTCGTCCATTTCGCCATACAGCGGTTCAGCAAACGGGCAGTTGATATGGACTCCACCAGCATGAAGCGTACCGAGAGCGTGGTCGATGGTAGAAACCAGCCAACGTGCGGGGATATCCTGGGTCGGGCGCGGCAGTGAAATACTGTGCGTGGGGTGAGAGGCGAACATTCCCGGCTGACGAATCGCCTGATTCGCGCCGCAGTCAATTAGCTCCGGCGGGCGATCGGCGGTTAACAGGATCAGTTTTTCTCCGGTTAACCCGGCTTCAATCAGTGCCGGATAGAGATTTGCTACCGCCGTGCCGGAGGTCACAATCACAGCCACCGGCTGCTTGCTGACTTTCGCCAGCCCCAGCGCCAGATGCCCCAGTCCACGCTCATCGAAATGGGTGTGGTGAATGAATGCGGAATTCTCCGCCGCCGCTAACGTTAACGGTGTAGAACGCGAGCCAGGGGCGATACAGATGTGTCTGACGCCGTGACGCGTTAATGCTTCCAGAATGACCGCCGCCCAGCGTCGGTTAAATGCGCTTACTGACATGAGTTTGTCCGGTATCAATATTGCGGCTAAGTATAAGGAGCTACAAAAATAGATTATTGATATGAATCGGTAATGATGCGACTCATTACTATTCCATTTGTAATAAAGTACGCAGCCCTGCCGCTTTGTTGTCGATTTCCTGCCACTCTTGCTCGGGGTCGGAACCACGGACAATGCCCGCGCCAGCATATAGTCGCACGACATTGCCGCTAATTTTTGCTGAGCGCAGGGAAACGCAGAATTCGCTTTGTTGTAAAGAGAGATAGCCCGCAGAACCGGCGTACCATTCTCGGGTGAACGGTTCGTGACGGGCGATAAACTGTCGCGCCAGATCGCGCGGTAAGCCAGCAACTGCTGCCGTTGGCTGCAACTGATGTAAACAGATCACATCATCCGCTTTGTTGAGTGCAGTCCAGATACAGCGGCGAAGATGCTGCACTTTACGCAGACGCAGTACCTGCGGCGGTAAAACATCCAGCGTCAGGGTATCGGCCTGCAATCGTTGGCAGATATCCTCCACCACCAACATGTTCTCGCGCTGGTTTTTATCATCCGCCATCAGCCACTCACCTAACTGCTGCGCCTGCTTATCATCAGGATGATTTGCTACCGTTCCCGCCAGCGCTTCGGTACGCAGCGCTTTGTCACGCCGCCGCCATAACCGTTCCGGTGAAGAACCAAGAAAAGCATTTTCGCCATCAAAGGCCATGTAAAAATGGTAGCAATTCAGATTGAGCCGACGACTGGCAGCCATCATCGCTGCCGCATTGACCGGACTTGCGAAATGCAGGTCAGTTGCCCGAGCAAGCACCACTTTGTCGAGCTCACCTTCGGCGATGGTTTTCGTTGCCAGTTCGATTAATTGCGTCCAGCCCGTTTTGTCCGGCCAGTGTTGTTCTCGCGTGGTGGTTAAATGTAACCCAGGCAAGGGCTTGATACTCACCAGTTTGGCGATAAATTCTTTTGCCTTGATTGCATCGTGCTGAAGGGAGCTTTCGCTGAATAGCGTCACCCTCAGCGTGGCTTTACCGCCACAGCGTCGCCATTCGAGGCGTGGTAAAAGTAAATTACCCTGCGACGGGTCAAACGCATTCAGCCCCCAGATGCGTAAGTCGGCGTGTTCCGGGTGCTGGCGAAGAAAACGTTGTGCCTGGTCCAACGACGTAAAACGGGTAATCGCACCCAGGACGGCAGCTTCTTCATCACCATTACGTTGTTGCCAGTAGAATTGCGGATACGTTTGCTGACTGGCCAGCCAGCTCAAGGCATCAAAAGCGTCTTTGAGAGGGAAAGGAATATCGATAACCCGAATGCCGGGTGTCGCCGGAATCTCTTGCGACAAATGGCGCAGTAGATTTTCCAGCGCCGTAGTAAGTGATTGCACGCGGACCTCTCCCTGTTAAAAGCCTCACATTATACGGGGTACTACAAAAAAAATGCAGTACCCCGGTGTAGGGAGGTTTTAACGGCGTGCCAGCAACAGTCCTAGTACCAGCCCAACGGCCGCGCCCACACCAATTCCTTGCCAGGGTTTTTCGTGGACGTAGTCATCAGCACGATAAACAGCCTGCTTCGCCCGATAGTAATAACTGTCTGAAGCCTGGCTAACCCGTTTTTTCACATCATCCAGCGCTTTTTCTGCACGCGCTTTCAGCTCAACATATTTCTGATCGGCGGGATCGCCAGAGGAGCGGAGCACCTCTTCCAGTGTTTCACTAAGCAGCGTCAGGTCATCATCGATACGTGTATCACCAAACTGATTAGACATTCTCGTTCTCCATTTGCGTAAAACCTGTCACTAACTATAGACAAGGGTTATTGATTACGCCTGAATTACCTCGCGTGCCATCCCAATGTGTGGGATACCATCTTCTTCATAGACCTCCGTCACAGGGATAAAGCCAAAACTCTGGTAGAAGTTTTGCAGATGCGCCTGCGCCCCGAGGTAAACAGGTTTATCAGGCCAGTGACGCGTACATGTTTCGAGTGTTTTATTCATCAGCTGCTGCCCCACTTTTTCGCCACGCAACGCTTCACTAACAATCACCCGACCAATAACGACCGGCTCAAGATCATCATCACTTTTCAGAATCCTCGCATACGCCACCAGTTCATCATTTTTCCAACCGAGAATATGGCGATTATCCCCCGTCAAATCATCACCATCGATATCCTGATAAGGGCAATTCTGCTCAACAACAAACACCGCGCAACGCAGTTGTAATAAGGCATAAAGCTGGGAAACCGATAATTCAGAGTGATGCAGATCTTGCCATTCAATCATAATGCTCTCCTTTTAGATGTATGCCTTATACTAGCCGGAATATTTTTTGAAACGTGATGAACTCATGGAATTAATTTTTTTAGGTACTTCAGCCGGTGTGCCAACCCGTACGCGCAATGTCACGGCAATATTGCTTAACCTGCAACATCCGACCCAGAGCGGTCTTTGGTTGTTTGACTGCGGTGAAGGCACCCAGCATCAGCTACTGCATACCGCCTTTAACCCTGGAAAACTGGATAAGATTTTTATCAGCCACCTTCATGGCGATCATCTCTTTGGTTTACCCGGCTTGCTGTGCAGTCGTTCTATGTCAGGCATTATCCAACCCTTAACGATTTATGGTCCGCAAGGTATCCGTGAATTTGTGGAGACTGCGCTGCGGATTAGCGGCTCATGGACCGATTATCCGCTGGAAATTGTCGAAATTGGCGCTGGCGAAATTCTCGATGATGGCCTGCGCAAAGTGACCGCTTATCCGATGGAACACCCACTGGAATGTTATGGCTATCGTATTGAAGAACATGATAAACCGGGTGCATTAAATGCCCAGGCATTAAAAGCTGCTGGCGTGCCGCCTGGCCCACTGTTTCAGGCATTAAAAGCGGGCAAAACAATCACGCTGGAAGACGGAAGGCAGATTAACGGCGCAGATTACTTAGCCGCTCCAGTGCCAGGTAAAGCGCTCGCTATTTTCGGCGATACCGGCCCCTGCGATGCCGCACTTGACCTGGCTAAAGGTGTCGATGTCATGGTGCACGAAGCGACGCTGGATATAACCATGGAAGCCAAAGCCAATAGTCGCGGCCATAGCTCTACACGCCAGGCTGCGACACTAGCCCGTGAGGCTGGAGTCGGTAAGCTAATCATTACCCACGTCAGCTCGCGCTATGATGACAAAGGTTGTCAGCACCTGTTACGTGAATGTCGGTCAATTTTCCCGGCGACTGAACTGGCGAATGATTTCACCGTGTTTAACGTTTAACTCTGCTTACTACTAAAAACAGGGCGAAACTTGCCCTGTTATCGCAACCCGCGCTACATATATCCACCCACACGGGAATATTGAGCGATTTTTGATATTTATTCATCTCCTCACGCACTATATTCAGAGCAATAAGTTGCCTCTTTTTATCTTCATTCAGCACAACCTTTGCAACTAAAAGGAGCCTATGATGGTTACAGTTGTCAGCAATTATTGTCAATTATCTCAAACCCAACTCTGTCAGACATTTGCAGAAAAATTTACTGTGACCGAGGAATTACTGCAGTCTTTAAAAAAAACAGCGTTATCCGGGGATGAAGAAAGTATTGAGTTACTGCATAACATTGCGTTAGGTTATGATGAATTTGGGAAAAAAGCTGAAGATATTCTTTACCATATTGTTAGAAACCCAACAAATGAGACCCTATCGATTATCCGACTTATTAAAAATGCCTGTTTAAAATTATATAATTTGGCACATACCGCAACCACCCCCCCCCTCAAATCACATGATTCAGATGATCTCCTGTTCAAAAAACTATTCTCCCCTTCGAAATTAATGACAATTATCGGTGAGGACATTCCTCTTATATCAGAAAAACAGTCGCTTTCAAAGGTACTTTTAAATGATAAGAATAATGAACTGAGCGATGGGACAAACTTCTGGGATAAAAATCGTCAATTAACCACAGATGAAATAGCTTGCTATCTTAAAAAGATAGCCGCAAATGCAAAAAATACTCAAGTCAATTATCCTACTGATTTCTACCTCCCCAATTCCAACAGCACTTACCTGGAAGTCGCTCTCAATGATAATATTAGGAGCGATCCATTATGGCCGAAAGCAGTCCAGTTATTCCCCATAAATACTGGCGGACACTGGATATTAGTTTCGCTACAAAAAATAGTTAATGAAAAAAATAACACACAACAAATAAAATGCATCATATTCAATTCATTACGTGCACTAGGCCATGAAAAAGAAAATTCACTTAAGCGTATCATTAATAGTTTTAATTCTGAACTCATGGGAGAAATGTCGAATAATAATATAACAGATCATTTAACTGAACCCGAGATAATATTTTTACATGCCGATCTTCAGCAATACTTAAGCCAAAGTTGCGGTGCATTTGTGTGCATGGCAGCCCAGGAAGTGATTGAACAAAGGGAAAGCAATTCCGACAGCGCCCTCTATACGTTATTAAAAAACTATGCTGACAGATTTAAAAAATATTCAGCAGAAGAGCAGTACGAAATTGATTTTCAACATCGACAGGTAAACAGAAATTGTTATTTAGATAAATATGGCGATGCAAATATCAATGATTATTATAGAGACTTAGAAATAAAACACTCACAACCCCAAAATAGAGCATCAGGCAAAAGAGTAAGTTAACATCATTGTTAATTAATTCGACCAGTCAGCAAATATGCTGACTGGTCGAACATAGTTTGCTAAAAAGTCATCACTGACTGATGTCAGTCACACCACCCGCCAGTTCAATCTGCGGGTATTTCCAGCGTATCGCGGCACGCGATTGCTGGTCTGTTGATGTAGTGGATTGTAGTTGCTGATTTTTCTTACCCTAAGATTTCAATTCAATCTGCCAATAAATAACATAATTATATTTTTTCCTCATATGAATTCCTTTTTAATATAGCGAACTCACTGTAAAAAAAACACTTTTTGTATATCTCTACCAACCGTAATAAAATAAACACTCACAGCTCATTATAAATAATAATGAAATAACGCCTTTTATTGATAATTTACATATGAAAAAAATAACACCTCTTTGTTTTATATCATTACTACTATCACTTCCTTTTATTATTTTTTACCAACCCTGGGTCAATGCATTACCGCCAACGCCCCGACACGCAAGTCCTGAGCAATTAGAAAAAACAGTTCGTTATCTTACACAAACTGTGCATCCCCGTAGTGCCGACAATATTGATAATCTGAAAAGGTCCGCAGAGTATATAAAAGAGGTCTTTGTCAGTAGCGGTGCCAGAGTTACCGCGCAGGACGTCCCCATTACGGGTGGCCCCTACAAAAACATTGTTGCTGATTATGGTCCTGCCGATGGACCGCTGATTATTATTGGTGCGCACTATGACTCTGCCAGCAGTTATGAAAACGATCAATTGACCTATACGCCGGGCGCGGATGATAACGCCAGCGGCGTGGCAGGATTACTCGAACTGGCACGTTTGTTACAGCAGCAAGTACCGAAAACTGGCGTGCAGCTGGTCGCCTATGCGTCGGAAGAACCGCCCTTCTTTCGTAGCGATGAAATGGGGAGCGCGGTACATGCAGCTTCGCTTGAGCGTCCAGTGAGATTAATGATAGCGCTGGAGATGATTGGCTATTACGACTCTGCGCCTGGTAGTCAGAATTACCCTTACCCGGCAATGTCCTGGCTTTATCCCGATCGGGGAGACTTTATTGCCGTGGTAGGCAGAATGCAGGATATCAACGCCGTTCGTCAGCTAAAAGCGGCATTGTTGTCATCTCAGGATTTATCTGTTTATTCTATGAATGCCCCAGGGTTTATTCCCGGTATTGATTTCTCTGATCACCTTAATTATTGGCAACACGATATTCCCGCCGTAATGATTACCGACACCGCTTTTTATCGTAATAAACAATACCACTTGCCCGGTGATACCGCAGACAGATTGAATTATCAGAAAATGGCTCAGGTAGTGGATGGGGTTATAACTTTGTTATACAACAGTAAATAATAAAAATTTCTCGAGGCGGGTCCAGAAAAAGCGACATGTACATTTTATTTTCCCTCGTCTGTTTTAAGATGCGAAACATGAAATTCAACGGAGGAAAATAAAATGGGAATGATTGGCTATTTTGCAGAAATTGACTCAGAAAAGATTAACCAACTGCTTGAGTCTACTGAAAAACCCTTAATGGACAATATTCATGACACGCTTTCAGGATTACGCCGACTGGATATTGATAAACGCTGGGATTTTTTACATTTTGGCCTGACAGGCACCTCTGCTTTTGATCCCGCGAAGAATGATCCGCTGAGTCGTGCCGTGCTTGGTGAACACAGCCTCGAAGATGGCATAGATGGCTTCCTGGGATTGACCTGGAATCAGGAGTTAGCCGCGACAATCGATCGCCTGGAATCACTGGATCGAAGTGAGCTGCGTAAACAGTTTTCCATTAAACGACTCAATGAAATGGAGATTTACCCTGGTGTGACTTTTTCAGAAGAGTTAGAGGGGCAACTCTTTGCTTCGATCATGCTTGATATGGAAAAGCTGATTAGTGCGTATCGACGTATGCTGCGACAAGGGAATCATGCGCTGACGGTTATTGTTGGGTGATGGTGTCAGGGCACCAAAAAAAACCGCCGAACATGTCGGCGGCTTTCTGACTTACAAACTGACAGCTTACATCAGCGGCATGGCTAACCGCACAATGCTAATCAGCGGTTGTGGCCATACACCCAGCACCAGTACCAACAGTGCAGAGATCAGCACCACGATACCACCCGCGCTGTACTGCCAGTTTGATGGTGCATCGCGACCCGGTTGTTCCGGGGCGTGCAGGTATAAGCTCACCGCCACGCGCAGGTAGTAGTAGAGGCCGATTGCCGAACCGACAACCACGGCACCCACCAGCCACCACAAGTGCGCCTGGACACCGACCGCCAGCACGTAGAACTTACCAATAAAGCCCAGCGTCATCGGGATACCGGCCAGAGACAGCATCATCACCGTCATCACCGCCGCGAGGATCGGACGATGCCAGAACAGTCCGCGGTAAGAGAACAGGGAATCAGCATCCGGGCCACGATACGGGCTGGACATCAGGCTGACCACGCCGAACGCGCCAAGGCTGCTGAACAGATAACCGGCCAGGTAAACCCCTACCGCTTCCATCGACATCTCGCCGGTTTGCAGCGCAATCAGCGCCACCAGCAGATAGCCGAGGTGAGAGATAGATGAGTAACCGAGCAGACGTTTGATATTGGTCTGGCTCAACGCCATCAGGTTACCGAAGATGATAGAGGCAAAGGCGATAATCGCCAGCACCACGCGAATCGCTTCGCTGTCACCCACCGGTGCGTAGAGGAACAGACGCATCACCACGCCGAAGATAGCGATTTTGCTCGCCGTCGCCAGGAAAGTGGAAACCGGCGCAGGCGCGCCCTGGTATACGTCTGGCGTCCACAGGTGGAACGGCACCAGAGAGAGTTTGAAGCCGAGGCCAACAATCATCAGTCCGAAACCTGCCAGCAACAGCGGCTCGTTGAGCATACCGTCGCCGAGGTTTTTACCCAGCGCGACAAACGACAGGTCGCCAGACTGCGCATACACCAGCGCCATACCAAACAGCAGGAAAGAAGACGCTGCGGCAGAGAGAATGGTGTATTTGATACTGGCTTCCAGCGAACGTTTCTGGCGGAAAGCGTAACCGACCAGGCCAAACAGCGGCAAAGAGATCAGTTCGATACCGAGGAACAGAGACGCCAGATGGTTGGCATTCGCCAGCAGGATCCCGCCCAGCGCGGCAATTAACACCAACAGGTAGAACTCATCCTTGTTGTCGTTATAGCCTTCAAGCCACGGGTAGGCGAAAGTACAGGTGGCGAGGCTCGCCAACAATACCAGCCCGGTGTAAAGCATGGCGAAACCATCAACGCGCATCAGCGGCGTAACGTCCATAGCGCCCGCCTGGCCGACAAACCAGAGCGAAACCAGCGCCGCGTTAAGCCCAATAACCGAGAGCGTAGCGTTGAGGAAATGATTGCGTCGCCACGCAATGGAGAGCATCACAACCACCACCGTCAAGCCGACGATCAGCAACGGTAGCAGTGCGATCAGGTTTTGTGGAGTTATTGTCATGGCGATTTACGGCCTTGTAGTAGTAACGGAATTAACAAACCACTGCTGGATATTGCCAATCGCGGAATGCGAGGTATCCAGAATCGGCTGCGGATAGAAGCCCAGCAGTACCAGCAGCACCACCAGCAACAGGATCATAAACAGCTCACGCAGCGACATCCCTGGCAGTTCCTGGCTGGCAATCTGGCTTTTCGCTTTACCGAAGTAAGCGCGATGCAACATCGCCAGCGAATAAACAGATGCAAAGACCAGCCCAAAGGTAGAGATAACGGTAATCACCGGGACAACCTGGAAGCTGCCGAACAGAATCATAAATTCGCCGACGAAGTTACCGGTGCCAGGCATCCCAAGCGTTGCCACCGCAAAGAACAGCGACAGTGCTGGCAGCCATTTCATCTTGCTCCACAGACCGCCCATCATGCGCATGTCGCGGGTATGGATACGTTCATAAAGCTGACCGCAGAGAATAAACAGACCCGCCGCCGACAAGCCGTGCGCAATCATCTGGATTACCGCGCCCTGGTAGGCCAACTGGCTGCCGGTATAGATAGCAATCAGCACGAAGCCCATGTGGGAAACCGAGGTGTAGGCGATCAGACGTTTGATATCGGTCTGGGCGAAGGCCATCCACGCACCGTAGAAGATGCCGATAACACCCAGCCACATAGCGATTGGCGCGAACTCTGCCGACGCGTTCGGGAACAGCGGTAGGGAGAAACGCAGCAGACCGTAAGCGGCGGTTTTCAGCAAGATCCCCGCGAGGTCAACGGAACCGGCGGTTGGAGCCTGTGAGTGCGCATCCGGCAGCCAGCCATGCAGCGGAACCACCGGCATTTTCACCGCAAATGCGATGAAGAAGCCCAGCATCAGCAAATATTCCACGCCGTTAGACATTGGCGTATTCAGCAGCTCTTCATAGTTGAAGGTCCAGACGCCGGTCGCATTGTAGTGAACAAAAACCAGCGCCAGGATGGCGATCAACATCACCAGACCACTCGCCTGGGTGTAAATGAAGAACTTGGTTGCCGCCGTGATACGCGTTTTACCGTCAGAGGCTTTATGCCCCCACAGTGCGATCAGGAAGTACATCGGCACCAGCATCATTTCCCAGAAGAAGAAGAACAGGAACATGTCGATGGCAAGGAACACGCCGATAACGCCGCCCAGGATCCACATCAGGTTGAGGTGGAAGAAGCCCTGGTATTTTTCGATCTCTTTCCACGAACAGAGTACCGCCAGCACACCGAGCAGACCGGTCAGCACGACCATCAGCAGCGATAGCCCGTCAATGGCGAGATGGATAGAGATACCAAAACGCGGGATCCACGGCATGTCGAATTCAGACTGCCACTGCGGAATTCCGGCGGATTGCGTCAGTGAATAACCGCCCTGCAACCACAGTTGCAGCGACAGCGCCAGCGTCAATCCCATGGTGATCAGCGCGATCCAGCGCGGCACCTTGACGCCAAAGCGTTCGGTCTGCCAGCACAGGAAGCCGCCGATAAAGGGGATTAGTATTAACCAGGGTAATAACATAGCTAAGTATGTCCCTTATATTTACTCCTGCTCAGGCTATCTCACTCGCCAGCCCGAATCCCGGCAGTGCTCGCAATCCTCACGTACTTAAGTACGCTCCGGTTGCTGTGCGCTGGCGGTATCCGGTCTGACTTCGCCGATGACGCCTGTACTTCAGGAACAGTTACCTAAAATTTATTCTTAGTTCACAGACCCGGCGCAACGCCGGGTATATTCACTCAGCCAACAACTCAACGCAGTACCATCAACAGTGCCAGCACCACGACCGCACCGATGCTCATGGATGCCACATACCAGCGCAGATAACCGTTCTCGCTTAACAGCAGACCTTTACCTGCAAAGCGGGAAAGGACAGCCGGGATGTTCATCATTGAGTTCAGCGGATCGCGTTTCAGCAACCAGGCAATACCCAGGAACGGCTTGACGAACACTTTGTCATACAGCCAGTCAAATCCCCAGGCGTTGTACCACCAGGTGCCCAGCAGACGGCCCGGCGCACTGTTGGCGATGGAGGTCACCAGAGTACGTTTACCCAGCCACAGCCAGGCTGCCAGCAGAATGCCGACCACCGCGACCACGCCAGAGGTAATTTCCAGGGTCAACATGCTGCCGTGCGCCAGCTCCGTCGTTTGCGGAAGCACGCCCTGCAGCGGCGGTACAATCAGTGCGCCAACGAAGGTGGAAAGGATCAGCAGCACAATCAGCGGCAGGCTGTGAGTTACCCCTTTCACGGCGTGAGCGTGAATTTGTTCTTTTCCGTGGAAGACGATGAAAATCATACGGAAGGTGTAGAGCGAGGTCATAAACGCACCGACCAGACCTGCCACCATCAGATTGATATGACCATTCGCCATCGCACCCGCGAGGATCTCATCCTTACTGAAGAAGCCCGCAGTGACCAGCGGCAGTGCCGACAGGGCTGCGCCGCCCACCAGGAAGCAGAGATAAACCAGCGGAATAGATTTACGCAGACCGCCCATCTTGAAGATGTTCTGTTCGTGATGGCAGGCCAGAATGACGGAACCGGATGCCAGGAACAGCAGCGCTTTAAAGAACGCGTGAGTCATCAAGTGGAAAATCGCCGCATCCCATGCCTGTACGCCAAGCGCGAGGAACATGTAGCCAATCTGGCTCATGGTAGAGTAAGCGAGAACACGTTTGATATCGGTCTGTACCAGCGCGGCAAAACCGGCCAGCAGCAGCGTAACCGCCCCAACAATGCCCACCAGATGCAGAACTTCCGGCGTCATCAGGAACAGGCCGTGGGTACGGGCGATCAGGTAGACACCCGCGGTTACCATGGTTGCGGCGTGGATCAGCGCGGAGACAGGCGTCGGGCCCGCCATCGCGTCGGCAAGCCATGTCTGCAACGGCAACTGCGCAGATTTACCGACCGCACCGCCCAGCAGCATCAGCGTCGCCCACATCAGCATGTTATTGCCGTCAGCAAAGTGCGCTGGTGCCAGTTCCACCATTTCGCGGAAGTTCAGGGTGCCCAGTTCGTTGTAAAGAATGAACAGCGCGAAAGCGAGGAACACGTCACCCACACGGGTCACGACGAATGCCTTCATTGCCGCTGCGCCATTCTTCGGATCGGTGTAATAGAAACCGATCAGCAGATAGGAGCACAGGCCCACCCCTTCCCAGCCGAGGTACATCAGCAGCAGGTTGTCGGCAAGCACCAGAACTACCATGCTGGCGATGAACAGGTTGGTGTAAGCGAAGAAGCGAGAGTAGCCCTCTTCACCGCGCATATACCAGGAGGCGTACATGTGAATAAGGAAACCCACACCAGTGACCACCGAGAGCATGGTCAGCGACAGGCCGTCCAGCACCAGGTTAAAACCGATGTTAAAGTCACCTACCGACATCCACGTCCACAGCGGCTGGCTATATGCCTGCTCGCCGTTAGCGAAGAAGTCAACGCCGATAAAAGCGGTTACCAGCGCCGCCAGGCCCACAGAGCCAACGCCCACGATCGCCGAGACGTTTTCAGACCAGCGCCCACGGGAGAACGCCAGCAGGACGAAGCCAATCAATGGCAAAATAATGGTTAAGGCAAGCATGTTCATCCGCGCATCTCACTTACTGAATCGATGTTCAGGTTCTGGCGACGACGGTGAAGTTGCAGCAGCAGTGCAAGGCCGATACTTGCTTCTGCCGCCGCGAGGCTGATGGCGAGAATGTACATCACCTGACCGTCGGTCTGGCCCCAGTAGCTTCCGGCGACCACAAAGGCCAGCGCAGAGGCGTTAATCATGATTTCCAGACCAATCAGCATAAACAGCAGATTGCGACGGATAACCAGACCGGTTAAGCCAAGAACGAATAAGATTGCCGCGAGGATCAGTCCATGTTGTAAGGGGATCATGCGTGCTCCTCCGTTTTTCTTTTCGCGCTGTCGTCTTTACGATTGCTCAGCACTTCACCCGCTCGCTCTTCACGACCAACGTGGAAGGCCACAACCAGACCCGCGAGCAGCAGCATAGAAGCCAGTTCCACCGCCAGTACGTAAGGCCCGAACAGCGTAATACCCACTGCTTTAGCACTGATTGGCGTACCGTCGATACCCTGATCGTTAACACCAAGAATGGCGTAAACAATCACCACCAGCATGATGGCCGACAAAATTGCCGGACCAATCCACACCTGCGGTTTCAGCCACTGGCGTTCCTGTTCAATTTCTGAACCGCCCAGGTTGAGCATCATCACCACGAACACGAACAGCACCATAATGGCACCCGCGTAGACAATAATTTCCAGCGCACCGGCAAAGTAAGCGCCTAGCGAGAAGAACACCCCGGAAATCGCCAGCAGCGAAATAATCAGGTACAGCAGTGCGTGTACCGGATTGGTATGGGTGATCACTCGCAAGGTCGCAAGTATGGCTATCAGGCCACAGATATAAAAAGCGAACTCCATTGCCCCTCTCCTTACGGTAACAGGCTCTTGACGTCGATAGGCTTGGCTTCGTTCTCTGCTTCGCCCTTATCTTTGCCGTCGATTGCCATACCTGCCATCCGGTAGAAGTTATATTCCGGGTATTTGCCCGGACCGGAGATCAGCAGATCCTCTTTCTCGTAAACCAGATCCTGGCGCTTGTATTCCCCCATTTCGAAATCCGGGGTTAACTGAATCGCCGTGGTCGGACAGGCTTCTTCGCACAGACCACAGAAAATGCAGCGTGAGAAGTTGATGCGGAAAAATTCCGGATACCAGCGACCGTCTTTGGTTTCTGCTTTTTGCAGCGAGATACAGCCGACCGGGCAGGCTACCGCGCAGAGGTTACAGGCTACGCAACGCTCTTCGCCGTCCGGGTCGCGGGTCAGAACGATACGACCACGATAACGGGGCGGCAGATAGACCGGCTCTTCCGGGTACATTCGCGTTTCGCGTTTGGCGAACGCATGCAGGCCGATCATCCAGATACTACGAACCTGGGTGCCGAAACCTACTAACAATTCTTTTAAGGTCATGGTCTTATTGCCCCTTATTGCGCCTGCCAGAGAATGACAGCCGCCGTTACCAGCAAGTTGATCAGCGTCAGCGGCAGGCAGATTTTCCAGCCGAAGGACATTACCTGGTCATAACGCGGACGCGGTAACGACGCACGAATCAAAATGAACATCATCATAAAGAACGCGGTTTTCAGCGCGAACCAGATGAATGGCGGTAACAACGGGCCTTGCCAGCCACCGAAGAACAGCGTCACCATCAGTGCAGAGATGGTCACAATCCCGATGTACTCACCCACGAAGAACAGACCGAACTTCATACCGGAATATTCAATGTGGTAACCATCCGCCAGTTCCTGCTCGGCTTCCGGCTGGTCAAACGGGTGACGGTGACACACCGCCACGCCCGCGATGGCAAAGGTAATAAAACCAAAGAATTGCGGGATGACGTTCCACACATGCGCCTGGCTGTTAACGATGTCGGTCATGTTGAATGAACCGGCCTGCGCCACCACGCCCATCAGGGAAAGCCCGAGGAACACTTCGTAGCTCAGAGTCTGCGCAGAAGCACGCATCGCACCCAGCAGCGAGTATTTGTTGTTACTTGACCAGCCCGCAAACAGCACCGCGTAGACCGCCAGACCGGCCATCATCAGGAAGAACAAAATCCCGATGTTCAGGTCGGCAACCACCCAACCTGGGCTGACTGGCACAATCGCAAAGGCCAGCAGCAGCGAGGTAAAGGCAATCATCGGTGCCAGGGTAAAGATGACGCGATCCGAGAATTTCGGGATCCAGTCTTCTTTAAAGAACATCTTGATCATGTCCGCGACCAGCTGGAGCGAACCGCCCCAGCCAACACGGTTAGGTCCGTAACGGTTCTGGAACAGACCCAGCAGGCGACGTTCGCCAAAGCTCATGAATGCCCCACAGGTGACAACCACCAGCAGGATCACCACCGCTTTGAGGATGGTCAGCAGGATCTCAATCAGTTCCGGTGATATCCAACTCATTGTTGTGCCTCCTTGAGATCCTCAAGATGCGCGCCCGCCAGCACCGGAGCAATGCCGGACATACCCATCGGCAAGCCCACCTGCCCTGCCGTCAGCCCTTCGGCGATTTCAACCGGCAGCGTGACCGTGTTGCCATCGTAACTAAAGGAGACGCGTGTACCCGCGTTCACACCCAACTTCGCGGCATCCGCTGGGTTGAGTTTGATGTACGGCTGCGGCATACGGCTCTGGAAGACCGGAGCACGCTGTGACAATTCATCGCTGCCAAACAGGTGGTAATACGGCGCGATACGCCATTTCCCGTCCTGCGGCTGGAAGCGTGCCGGTACGCTGGTGAAGTAATCCAGACCGTTTTCGCTGGTTTCAAACAGACGCACGCCCGGATCGCCAAAGCGCAGTTTGCCGCCCACTTCGTCCTGGAATTTGTTCCACGCCTGCGGGGAGTTCCAGCCCGGTGCCCAGGCAAACGGCACTTGCGAACGGTGCGCGGTCGGCTGGTTGTTACCTTCCATCGAGAAGGTGAACATGGTGTCAATATCCTGCGGCTGACGCGGCTCATGAACGCTGATGTTGGCGCGCATGGCGGTACGACCGCTGTAACGGTGTGGTTCACGGGCCAGTTTCTGTCCACGGATACGGAATGTCGCATCCGGCGCAGCATCTTTGATACCTGCCAGCTCCGGGATTTTCGCCACAACAGCGTCAATCACATGGTCGAGCTGCGTCCAGTCCACTTCACGGCTCAGCAGGGTGCTGTGCAGCGAGTGTAACCAGCGCCAGCTTTCCAGCATGACAGTTTTGCTGTCGTAATAGGCCGGATCGTAAACCTGGAAGAAACGTTGGGCGCGGCCTTCGTTGTTGATCACCGTACCGTCGCTTTCAGCAAAGCTGGCAGCAGAAAGCACCAGATGGGCGTTTTCCATAATCGCCGTGCGTTGATGGTCAACCACCATCACCAGCGGCGCTTTCGCCAGCGCAGCATTCACGCGGGTAGCGGAAGCGTGACGATGCAGATCGTTTTCCAGCACCACCACCGCGTCGGCGCGTCCGGTTTCCAGTTCGGTTAACGCTTCTTCAAGTGATCCACCGCCCATAATGCCCAGCCCCATACTGTTTACAGAGCGAGCAATCATGGTGATACCGACGTCAGCGCCGCGACCTTTCAGGGCTTTCGCCACGTTAGCCGCAGCCTGAATCACTTCAGCGCTACCAGCGTTCGTCCCGGAGATAATCAACGGTTTCTTCGCACCCGCCAGAGCCTGCACGATGACGTCGATTTTGCTTTGCAGCTCAGGTTCGATTCCGTCAACCGCTGGCGCGGAGTTATCCAGCGCATGGGCGATGGCAAAACCTAAACGCGCCTGATCTTCAACCGGTGCGCGGTAAGTCCACGCCGCGATATCATCCAGACGGGTATCATCAACGTTGGTAACAAACAGCGGATGCTTCGCACGTTGACCGATGTTGAGGATTGCCGCAATCTGCCAGTCAGCCACTTTCTGTGCTGCCGCCATTTCGCGCGCTTTACCTTTCACCGCCTGACGCACTGCCAGCGCGACGCGCGCACCGGTCTGGGTAACGTCTTCGCCCAGCACCAGTACCGCATCGTAAGATTCGATTTCGCGCAGTGCCGGCGTATAAATGCCGCCTTCACGCAGCACTTTCAGCGCCAGTTGCAGACGTTCCTGCTCACCGTGAGCGATACCGGTGTAGAAGTTTTCTTCGCCCACCAGCTCACGCAGCGCAAAGTTGCTTTCCACGCTGGCACGCGGAGAACCGATGCCGATCACTTTCTTCGACTGACGCAGAATATCTGCTGCGCCCTGCATTGCCTGTTCGGCATTGAGGGTAATGAAATCATCGCCACGACGCTGTACTGGCTGACGCGGACGATCTTTCAGGTTGACGTAACCGTAACCGAAACGACCACGGTCGCAGAGGAAGTAGTGGTTTACTGTACCGTTGTAACGGTTTTCGATTCGACGCAGTTCGCCATAACGCTCGCCGGGGCTGATGTTACAGCCGATGGAACATTGCTGGCAGATGCTCGGCGCAAACTGCATATCCCATTTACGGTTGTAACGCTCGGAGTGCGTTTTGTCGGTAAATACGCCGGTCGGGCAAATTTCGACCAGGTTACCGGAAAATTCGCTTTCCAGCGTGCCGTCTTCCGGGCGACCGAAGTAGACGTTGTCGTGTGCACCGTAAACGCCCAGGTCCGTGCCGTCAGCGTAATCTTTGTAGTAACGCACGCAGCGGTAGCAGGCGATGCAGCGGTTCATTTCGTGAGAGATGAATGGCCCCAAATCCTGATTACGGTGGGTACGTTTGGTGAAACGGTAGCGACGGAAGCTGTGTCCGGTCATCACGGTCATATCCTGAAGATGGCAGTTACCGCCTTCTTCACATACCGGACAATCGTGCGGGTGGTTGGTCATTAACCACTCGACCACACTTTCACGGAACTGTTTCGCTTCTTCATCGTCAATGGAAATAAAGGTGCCATCGGAAGCCGGTGTCATACAGGACATCACCAGGCGACCACGCGTGTCTTCCGCGTTTTGGTATTGCTTCACCGCACACTGGCGGCAAGCACCGACGCTTCCCAGCGCCGGATGCCAGCAAAAGTAAGGAATATCAAGGCCCAGAGACAGACAAGCTTCCAGCAGGTTGTCCGCTCCGTTGACCTCGTATTCTTTGCCGTCTACATGAATTGTAGCCATTAGCATGCTTCCAGTTTTCTCAGTCAGAGACTGAGCGTTAATCGAAATTCGGTTACCAGCGCTCTTTCAGCAGGTTCGGCTGAATCCCATTAATCAAATGGGTATTGCTGAACGGCTGTTTGATTCCCGCCTCAAATTCTTCGCGGAAATATTTGATGGCGCTCTGTAACGGCTCCACTGCACCAGGTGCGTGGGCACAGAAAGTTTTACCCGGGCCTAAGAATCGACACAGTTGCTCAAGTGTTTCGATATCGCCCGGCTGACCTTCGCCACGCTCCAGCGCGCGCAGAATTTTCACGCTCCACGGCAGACCGTCGCGGCACGGCGTACACCAGCCACAGGACTCACGGGCGAAAAACTCTTCCAGGTTACGCACCAGCGACACCATGTTGATCTCATGGTCAACCGCCATCGCCAGCGCCGTACCCAGACGGCTTCCCGCTTTACCGATACTTTCGAATTCCATCGGCAGGTCAAGGTGCGCTTCAGTCAGGAAGTCAGTACCCGCACCGCCTGGCTGCCAGGCTTTGAATTTCAGACCGTCACGCATACCACCGGCGTAATCTTCGAGGATCTCGCGAGCGGTGGTGCCGAACGGCAGTTCCCACAGGCCCGGATTTTTCACCCGACCGGAGAAGCCCATCAGCTTGGTGCCAGCATCTTTACTTTTCGAGATGTTCTGATACCACTCCACGCCGTTAGCAAGGATCGCCGGAACGTTACACAGGGTTTCGACGTTATTGACACAGGTCGGTTTGCCCCATACGCCGGAGGTTGCCGGGAAGGGGGGTTTCGAGCGTGGGTTAGCACGACGCCCTTCCAGGGAGTTGATTAACGCTGTTTCTTCCCCGCAGATGTAGCGCCCTGCACCGGTATGGACGAACAGTTCGAAGTCGAAACCTGTTCCCATAATGTTTTTGCCAAGCAAGCCCGCTTCAGTCGCTTCGGCAATGGCGCGGCGCAGATTCACTGCCGCTTCAATATATTCGCCACGCAGGAAGATGTAGCCACGGTAAGCTTTCAGCGCAAACGCGGAGATAAGCATACCTTCCACCAGCAGGTGCGGCAGTTGCTCCATCAACAGGCGGTCTTTATAGGTGCCCGGTTCCATTTCATCGGCGTTACACAGCAGGTAACGGATGTTCATGGATTCGTCTTTCGGCATCAGGCTCCACTTCAGGCCAGTCGAAAAGCCCGCGCCGCCGCGCCCTTTCAGACCAGCGTCTTTTACCTGATTAACGATTTCGTCCGGAGACAGCCCGGTCAGCGCCTTACGCGCCCCTTCGTAACCGTTTTTGCTGCGGTATTCGTCCAGCCACACTGGCTGTTTGTCATCGCGCAGACGCCAGGTCAGCGGATGCGTTTCGGGAGTACGGATAATGTTTTTCATTTATACCGCTCCAGCAGTTCAGGGATCGCTTCCGGGGTCAGATGCGCGTGAGTGTCCTCATCGATCATCATGTTTGGCCCTTTATCACAGTTCCCCAGGCAGCAAGTTGGCAGCAGCGTAAAGCGACCGTCAAATGTCGTTTGCCCTGGTTTGATGTTCAGCTTTTTCTCGAGCGCCGCCTGAATACCCTGATAACCGTTGATATGACAGACCACGCTGTCGCAATAACGGATCACATGGCGACCAACCGGCTGGCGGAAGATCTGGCTGTAGAACGTTGCCACGCCTTCTACGTCGCTCGCCGGAATACCCAGCACATCGGCGATCGCGTGGATCGCGCCATCCGGCACCCAGCCACGCTGCTTCTGAACGATTTTCAGCGCTTCAATGGACGCCGCACGCGGGTCTTCGTAGTGGTGCATCTCGTGCTCAATCGCTTCACGCTCTGCCGCACTCAGCTCAAAAGCCTCAGTTTGTGGTTGTTGATTCTCGTGCATAATTAGCGGTCCACATCTGACATAACAAAATCGATACTGCCCAGATAAACAATCAGGTCAGACACCAGGCTGCCGCGGATCGCCGCCGGAATTTGCTGCAAATGCGCATAACTCGGCGTACGGATACGGGTGCGATAACTCATGGTGCTACCGTCGCTGGTCAGGTAGTAACTGTTGATCCCCTTGGTCGCCTCAATCATCTGGAAAGATTCATTGGCTGGCATCACCGGACCCCACGACACTTGCAGGAAGTGGGTGATCAGGGTTTCGATATGTTGCAACGTGCGCTCTTTCGGCGGCGGCGTGGTCAGCGGGTGATCCGCTTTGAACGGGCCTTCCGGCATGTTGTTGAGGCACTGCTCAAGAATGCGCAGACTCTGGCGCAGCTCTTCCACTTTCAGCATTACGCGGGTGTAGCAATCAGAAACACCACCACCAACCGGGATTTCAAAGTCGAAGTTTTCATAGCCAGAATACGGACGCGCCTTACGCACGTCGAAGTCGATCCCGGTGGCGCGCAGGCCCGCGCCAGTGGTGCCCCACTCCAGCGCCTCTTTCGCGCCATAGGCGGCAACGCCCTGGGAACGACCTTTCAGAATAGTGTTTTGCAGCGCCGCTTTCTCGTAAGACGCCAGACGTTTCGGCATCCAGTCGAGGAACTCACGCAGCAGGCGATCCCAGCCACGCGGCAGGTCGTGCGCTACGCCGCCAATACGGAACCACGCCGGGTGCATACGGAAACCAGTGATTGCTTCCACCAGATCGTAAATTTTCTGACGATCGGTAAAGGCGAAGAACACTGGCGTCATTGCGCCGACGTCCTGAATAAAGGTCGAGATGTACAGCAGGTGGCTGTTGATGCGGAACAGCTCAGAAAGCATTACGCGAATGACGTTAACGCGCTCCGGCACGGTGATCCCGGCCAGTTTCTCTACCGCCAGCACGTAAGGCATTTCGTTAACGCAGCCACCGAGGTATTCGATACGGTCGGTATACGGAATGTAGCTATGCCAGGACTGGCGCTCGCCCATTTTCTCCGCACCACGGTGGTGGTAGCCGATATCTGGTACGCAGTCGACAATCTCTTCGCCATCGAGCTGCAAAACGATACGGAAAGCACCGTGCGCCGACGGGTGGTTCGGACCGAGGTTGAGGAACATGAAGTCCTCGTTTTCGGTGCCGCGCTTCATCCCCCACTCTTCCGGTTTGAAGGTCAGGGCTTCCATCTCCAGATCCTGTTTGGCTTTGGTCAGCTCAAACGGCGAGAATTCGGTAGCGCGCGCCGGGTAATCTTTACGCAGCGGGTGACCTTTCCAGGTTTGCGGCATCATGATGCGGCGCAGGTTCGGGTGACCGTCGAAAGTAATGCCAAACAGATCCCAGGTCTCACGCTCATACCAGTTAGCGTTCGGGAACAGTTTGGTGAAGGTCGGTACGTGCAGGTCGTTTTCTGCCAGCGCCACCTTCAACATGATGTCGCGGTTACGATCGATAGAAATCAGATGGTAGAAAACGGAAAAATCCGCGGCAGGTAACCCTTCGCGGTGTGTGCGCAGACGTTCGTCCATGCCGTGTAAGTCAAACAGCATGACGTAAGGTTTCGGCAGTTTCTTTAAGAAATCGCCAACTTCCAGTAATTGTTCACGCTTGATCCACACAACGGGAACCCCGGTGCGAGTCGCCTGAACAGTAAAGGCATCCGGCCCAAAACGGTTGCGCAGTTCGCCAATCACCGGATCATCAAGATGATCGCGGGTCTGCCAGGCGGGTTCTTGCGCGGTTAAGTCGGTCATATTGTTCACCATTGCAAATGGTCCGTGGTGACTGTCGGCGCAGTAAGCTTCGCGAAATAGATTTAGGAATAAGCGAAGAAAAATTCCTTTGCCGACAGGCGCAAATTAAATCTCGTCAGGTGTACGCAGGTTGGTTACGGCAATGCGTTCACCGCGCTTGCGTTCGCGCTCTGATTGCATATTGGCGCGATAAACGCCCTGATCGCCAACCACCCAGGAGAGCGGACGACGTTCTTTACCGATAGATTCCTGCAACAGCATCAGTGCCTGCATGTACGCTTCAGGACGCGGAGGGCAGCCCGGGATATACACATCAACCGGGATGAATTTATCGACGCCCTGCACAACGGAATAAATATCGTACATACCGCCAGAGTTGGCACAGGCACCCATTGAGATAACCCATTTTGGCTCCAGCATCTGGTCATACAGACGCTGAATAACCGGTGCCATTTTGGTAAAGCAGGTTCCTGCCACCACCATCAGGTCAGCCTGACGCGGCGAAGCACGCAATACTTCTGCGCCAAAACGCGCCACGTCATGCACCGCGGTAAACGAAGTCACCATCTCAACGTAACAGCAGGAAAGACCGAAGTTATACGGCCAAATTGAGTTTTTACGACCCCAGTTAACCATGTCATTGAGCTTGCCCATAAACACGTTTTTGTTAACTTCTTGCTCCAGAGGGTCGGTTACGATCTCCTGCTTTTGCAGGGGGTAACGGTCGTTCTCACCGTTGGGATCTATGCGGGTGAGCGTATAATCCATCTTAATGCCTCGCGGTTAGCGTTGACGATTAGCGATACTGTTCGTTTCCGGGTTCATACGCTCGCGGCGTGAACGCGCGGGCGTCCAGTCCAGCGCGCCAATACGCACCAGATAAACCAGACCTGCCAGTAACACAAAAATAAAAATTGCAGCTTCCACAAAGCCTACCCAGCCGCTTTCGCGGATAGAGGTTGACCATGCGAACAGATACAGCGCTTCAACGTCGAAGATAACGAAGAACATGGCCACCAGATAAAACTTGGCGGACAGGCGTAAGCGGGCGGAGCCGACCGAGTCGATACCGGATTCAAACGGCACGTTTTTCGACCTCGCGCGTGCGCGACCGCCTAAAAACCAACCGCCTACCAGCATCAGGCAACACAGGCCAATGGCAACGATAAGAAAGATAGCGAATGCCCAGTGATGAGCGATGACTTCAGTGGATGTTGACATACTCATTGCTTACTCATCAAAAGTAGCGCCAGATTCACTGCTCTTCACGGCAGATGGACGCCACATCGATTCATGGGGAGGAATAAAAAAAAACCTTACAATCACTGTAGAAATTCTTTTATACAGCTAATTGATGTGGTCTTTTACTCCTTTCTATAACCTTTTGTCAACTTTAACAAAAGTTTCTTCACATTAGTTTACATAATATCAACACCATTAGCATTTAATACCCTTTCACCCCAGATCCTTGACGACTCCAGGATAATTAGATGTTGTTGAATCGTGTCCGTTGTGAAGCAATGGAAAAAATACGGGCCTATTTTGACAGGAATTTGTGTCGATTCCTCCCCCCAAAAGAGAGTATTTTCTTGATCTGTGACACGCTTTTGTCATTCCATAACAAAAACGCAGCAACAAATTTACGTATTTTTTAACATCATTGTAGCAGGTGATTTTTTTCAGGCGATTATTTGTGCGTTCGGGACTTGAATCTCTGGTGATTGAAAAATGAACAGTTTTGTACGTTCTGCACGATACGAGGAAGGCTTTTTACTAAAAAAAAGCCGCTGGGGTTTAAAACACCCCCAGCGGCTCGTTTTTACACTATTGTCTCAGAAATTATCTATGGTCCGTCGATTACTCGATATCCCTTTCAATCAACAATGAGTCATCGCCTTCCGGAGCAGACATTGGGCTGTATTGCCACGGATTATGGTAGCTCTCCATCGCCTGATAGATCACCTGAGCCAGCTCATTATTACTGGACGGGTCATAGCACAGCAAATATTCGGTATCGGGTAGCGGCGGTAAGCCATCTACTCCACTCAGCACACGCAGGTCTGGACTCATCATCTCGACCGGCCTTGCCGTCACGCCAAGACCGGCTTTTACTGCCGCACGAACTGCCGGAAGCGTCGAGGCGACATAAGCCAGTCGCCATGGAATATCTGCTTTATTAAGCGTCGCCAGCACCATATCGCGAAACGGGCTAGGATCATCCAGCAGTACAAGAGGGATCGGCTCGCCTTTTTGCAATACGTATTCCGCTGCGCAGTACCAGTGTGTTGGCGAGGTACGCAGGTTCAATGCCTTAAACGTTGAAGGACGATGGGTGGTTACCATCAAATCCACTTCCTGGGATTCCAGCATTTCTGCCATATAGGCATTACGTTTAACGCGGACATCCAGCGCTAGTTTCGGATAAACCGAACTCACGCGATTTAACAGGAAAGGTAAGATCGTATCGGCAGATTCATCTGAAGCACCGATAGTTAACACGCCCTGAAGATTACTGAACATTAATGATGAGCAGGCCTCATCATTAAAACGCAGAATTTTTCTGGCGTAACCAAGAAGTTGAATGCCATGTTCAGTTAACAGTTTGTTGCGACCGTGACGAGCGAACAGTTCTTTCCCAACAAGTTGTTCCAGACGCTGCATTTGCTGACTTACGGCGGACTGAGTACGACACACAGCGGCAGCTGCGGCAGCAAAAGTGTTCAGATCGGCAACAGCAACAAATGTTCTCAGCAGATCGAGGTCGAGGTTAATTATCGGACGATTTGCACTTATCATATATTATCACTTACTGGCGGCTCATACTGAGCTGGTTAATGCTGTGCACACACAAACAAGCAATTCCATTTGTAATGTGCCTCCCTGGCAGTTTCATCCGGAACCCGGACGAAAGTAAAAATGCATATGAGTTGCACTAAAAAAGCGACTCACATTGTTCCGTTATAATGCCTGAAGTAGATCACAGAATATATCTTCAGGAATCGCATATCTATTAAGTTACTCACTCTTTTGTATTTATGACATGCGCGTGTTTGTATAAATGTAAATGTGAGTCCTTGTTCCACTCTCGTGCAGCATCGCTGGTCATACGCGAACACGTACAAACAGCAATGGTGAGGCGGCATCAAGAGCAGGGATCCGTCATTTATGCGAGCATTTTACCCCAAAAACCTTTTATTTATAAGGGTCATTGCGAATTATCTGATGCAAAGTTATGTTATGTTAGGCAAAGTAATCTTCTATTATTAATAAGCACAACAAAACCTTTTTGAATATTAAATAATAATTAATTAGCATCATCCTCATACATTAATCCCGCTTAACAATAGTTTCACACCTTGCACCCATTACGACACCTCGGAAATCATCACGCTGTTAAACTCTCCGTAATGCGGAAATATCATCATCACGATTCATTAGTGAATTCTTAAACGAGGCATTTTCAAACAATTATCTTACAGATAAAAAAACCACACTCACAATTAAGATTCAGAACAATTCACTACATAACATTAATTACTAAGCATATACACCTCATTATTTTGCCATTATTAAGTTATTAACAGCACAATCGAGCCTTCCCCTCTGGCAAAATCTTATTCTGCAGACCTTCAAAACGCCGTCCTGGGGGAGTACATTGTTCTAAGCTGACTTCCACGGCAGGGAGTGGCGATAACAGCAAAAAAGGTCAAGATTCATGTCCCCCATTGAAAAATCCAGCAAATTAGAGAATGTCTGTTACGACATCCGTGGTCCGGTGCTGAAAGAAGCAAAACGCCTGGAAGAAGAAGGTAACAAGGTACTGAAACTGAACATCGGCAACCCTGCCCCGTTCGGTTTTGACGCGCCAGATGAAATCCTCGTTGACGTGATTCGCAACCTGCCTACCGCTCAAGGGTATTGCGATTCCAAAGGGCTTTACTCCGCGCGTAAAGCCATCATGCAGCACTACCAGGCTCGTGGCATGCGTGATGTTACCGTGGAAGATATTTACATCGGCAATGGTGTATCGGAGCTTATCGTTCAGGCAATGCAGGCATTGCTGAACAGCGGCGACGAAATGTTGGTTCCTGCACCTGATTACCCACTTTGGACCGCGGCGGTTTCGCTCTCCAGCGGTAAAGCGGTGCATTATCTTTGCGATGAATCCTCTGACTGGTTCCCGGACCTTGATGATATTCGCGCTAAAATTACGCCTCGTACGCGTGGGATCGTTATTATCAACCCAAATAACCCAACTGGCGCGGTATATTCCAAAGAGCTTTTAATGGAGATAGTGGAGATTGCACGTCAGCATAATCTCATTATCTTCGCCGATGAAATTTATGACAAAATTCTCTACGACGACGCTGAGCATCACTCAATTGCGCCGCTGGCACCTGATCTGCTGACTATTACCTTTAACGGACTGTCGAAAACGTACCGCGTTGCTGGCTTCCGTCAGGGGTGGATGGTGTTGAACGGGCCGAAAAAACACGCCAAAGGTTACATCGAAGGTCTGGAAATGCTGGCCTCAATGCGCCTGTGTGCTAACGTTCCTGCGCAACACGCCATTCAGACTGCACTAGGCGGTTATCAGAGCATCAGTGAATTTATTACTCCCGGCGGGCGTCTTTATGAGCAGCGTAACCGCGCGTGGGAATTGATCAACGATATTCCGGGCGTTTCCTGCGTGAAACCGCGCGGTGCGCTGTACATGTTCCCGAAAATCGACGCCAAACGCTTTAATATTCACGACGATCAGAAAATGGTGCTGGATTTCCTGTTGCAGGAAAAAGTTCTGTTGGTGCAAGGGACGGCATTCAACTGGCCGTGGCCGGATCACTTCCGCATTGTCACGCTACCGCGTGTCGATGATATCGAGCTGTCTTTGAGCAAGTTCGCGCGTTTCCTTTCTAGTTATCATCAGCTGTAATCTTAATTTCACTGCCGGAGATTGCATCCGGCAGTGTTATCCCGCCACAATGACCTGATGATGTCATCATACGTAAGGTCACTATGAAACAGAGCCATTTTTTTGCCCATCTCTCCCGCCTGAAACTCATTAACCGCTGGCCGCTGATGCGTAACGTGCGGACTGAAAATGTGTCCGAACACAGTTTGCAGGTAGCGATGGTCGCCCATGCGCTGGCAGCTATCAAAAATCGGAAATTTGGCGGTAATGTCAACGCCGAACGTATCGCTTTACTGGCGATGTACCACGATGCCTCAGAAGTGCTCACCGGCGATCTCCCTACTCCGGTGAAATACTTCAATTCGCAAATCGCTCAGGAGTACAAGGCGATTGAAAAAATCGCTCAGCAAAAACTGGTCGATATGGTTCCGGAAGAGCTGCGGGATATCTTTGCGCCGTTAATTGACGAGCATGCATATAGCGATGAAGAAAAATCGCTGGTGAAACAGGCAGATGCACTGTGTGCATATCTGAAATGTCTGGAAGAACTCGCGGCGGGAAATAATGAATTCTTGCTGGCAAAAACGCGACTGGAAGCGACGCTTGAAGCGCGCCGCAGCCAGGAGATGGACTACTTCATGGAAGTCTTTGTTCCCAGCTTCCATCTTTCGCTCGATGAGATTAGCCAGGATTCACCGCTGTAAGCGGCCGGAGTCTGCGTCGCATCAGGCAATAAGCGCCGGATGCGACATCAGGCTCTTGTCAAAACGGAAACAGCATCGGGATCATCACCACACAAACCGCCATCACGATAATGGTGAACGGTACCCCCAACTTCACAAAGTCACTGAAGCTGTAATTTCCCGGACCTAAAACCAGTGTGTTAACAGGTGAAGAAACCGGCGTCATAAAGGCGGCGGATGCTGCCATCGCCACGACCATCGCAAATGGATAAGGCGACACACCCATCGTTTTGGCAGCAGCCAGCGCAATCGGAGCCATCAACACCGCCGTTGCGGTATTAGAGATAAATAGCCCAATAACCGCCGACAAGACAAACAAACAACCCAGCATCATATGTGGCCCATAACCGCCGCCAATGTCCATCAGCCCTTTCACCGCCAGCGCGACACCTCCCGTTTTCTGTAATGCCACAGCAAATGGCATCATCCCAACGATCAAAATAATGCTCGGCCAGTGAATGGATTTATAGGCGCTTTCAGCATCGATACAGCGGAATTTCCCCATCAGCAGGCAGGCGATGATAGCGGCAACAGGATTAGGGATTTCATCGGTCAGCATTAACGCCACCATCAACACCAGGCAAAAAATGGCATGAGGTGCCTGACTGTGTGCTGGCGATGCTTCACTCACTTCTTCTGGTAAGTTCAGCGCCACAAAGTCACGCCCCTGTTTTGCCAGCATACCGATCAGTTTCCAGTTACCCACAACCAGGATGATATCGCCCAGCAGCAGAGGCTCATCCGCCAGCGAACCTTCCATCGCCTCGCCATTGCGCTTTAGCCCCACCACATTCAGTCCGTAGCGGGTACGAAAACCAATTTCGCGCACCGATTTACCAATAAGTTCAGACTCAGGAATTAATGAAATCTCTGCCATGCCCACATCAAGTGCCTGGTCAGAAAAATACTCGCCGCGTAGTACCATCGGCTCCAGCAACTGCTCACTACAAAATTGCCGGAGATCGACATCAGCCGCAGACATATCAATAAGCAAAACGTCACGCGCGCGAAATTCAGAAACCCCATTAACGTTCACGATAACGCGACGAAAACGCCGCCAGCGTTCAACACCGATGACGTTAGCGCCATAACGCTCACGTAATTTGAGATCGTCCAGCCGTTGACCAATCATTGGCGATCCGGGGCGAATAGCCAGACGTCGCGCACGCCCGGTCAGTCGATATTCACGGATAAGATCGCGAAAGGTTCGACGCGTCCAGCCTTCGCGCTGCGGGGTCTGGGTATCCCCTTTCAGCATGAAACGCATCACTAACATATACAAAATACCCAGCACCAGCACGACCAGGCCAATAGGTGTTACGCTAAAGAAACTGAAGCCGTGATAGCCTTCACGCAGCAATTCACTGTTGACTACCAGGTTCGGCGGCGTCGCCACCAGCGTCATCATGCCGCTTATCAGCCCGGCAAAACTTAACGGCATCATCAGACGCGACGGCGACGTTTGCATACGCATGGCAACGCTTAACACCACGGGAATAAAGATAGCGACAACGCCGGTTGAACTCATAAACGCGCCAAGCCCCGCGACGGTCAGCATCAACAAAACCAACATTTTGATTTCACTGTTGCCCGCCACTTTGACCAGCCATGTCCCCATTACAGTGGCAACACCAGTACGGACCAAACCATCGCCAATAATAAACAAGGCGGCAATCAGGACAACGTTAGGATCGGAAAAGCCGGAAAATACTTCGGGGACCGTCAGCGTTCCGCTTAATGCAAACGCGACAATAACAAACAAAGCGACCGCATCCATACGCACTCTGCCCGTCGCAAACAAGACGATGGCAACGGCCAGTAATGAAAGAACCCAAATCAATTCACCGTTCACAACTTATCCTTGTTAATTGAGGGGGATGACTTGATTCTGCCATAAAAAAGCCCCGACGAGACGGGGCTAAATCATGATCAGGTGTTTCACTGAATAATAACATCACCATTTGGCTGTTTGGTCACAGTAATTTGCTCCAGACTGTGGAGGACCAAATCGACCTCATTCAGGCGCGGGGTATCTGCCGGAGCGTTAACCGCAATGACATGACAACCCGCCGCCAGGCCAGAAAGCACGCCAGCGGGAGCATCTTCCACCACCACACACTCCTGCGGCGCAAGCCCCAGCAGCTGCGCGCCTAACAGATACGCATCAGGTTCTGGTTTTCCGCGCTTCACTCGCTCAGCGGTTACAAACACCTCTGGTGCGGGAAGCCCAGCTACTTTATGGCGCGCTCGCGCTACCGGCATGGAGCCAGAAGTCACAATGGCCCACGGAATACCTGCTTTATTCAAATGATTGAGTAAGGCGATTGCCCCCGGAAGCGCGGTAATACCCTCGGTTTCCGTGGCCTCGATTTGCTCCAGACGCGTAAACTCGGCGGCAATATCAGCCTCGGATTTGCCCGCCATAAAATGGCGCAGAGAGGTGATCGCCTGTTTACCGTGAATGAAAGCCAGCACCTCTTCCGGCGCTAACCCATGACGTCTGGCCCAGTTGCTCCACGCCCGCTCTACCGCAGGCAGGGAATCCACCAGCGTTCCATCAAGATCAAACAGAAAACCTTTGCACCGCACGCGGACCTCCTCAGGCGTTGATAATTTGATTAATTTCGTTGGCGCTCAAATGGTACTGACGCGGGCAGGCATGCCACACATTAAGCATGCGCTGATATTTTTCCCACATTGGCGTCTGGGCGTTAAAACCGTGAGTTCCGGCGTCAAAATGGGTATAGCGCCCTTCCACATTAACCATAAAGCGGACATAACCGAGGTAACGTGCTTCAGTGGCGGCGTCAAAGCCGAGGAAGGTAACACGACGTTCATCGATGGATTGCTGGTCCTGCAAATTAGACCAGGAAACATGCAACGCATGATACATCTCCATAATGTCGATGATAGTGCGGCAGGTTTCTTCTTTCAGCTCGCCAAACTCGCGATCCAGTTCACGCATCTGTAATCCATAACCACGCTCAATGATTGTTTTCAGGCGACGGTAACGTTCAGCATTTGCCGGATCGAGCATAGTCATCATCTTGTACTGGTTAGACAAAATAAGACGTTGCGCGTTGGTCATTTCCATTGTTGACTCCTGTATCACTCTACTACGGTGAAAAAAAAGAAGGCTGAGTATGCCTTCTTTTATATGCGTAATCAGGGGTCAATTACAAATCATCAAGGAAAGTTTTATCCAGTTGTTTGAAGGCGCGCTTAAGCGTGTCAGCTAATGCCTGGTAATCAGGCTTGCCTTCAACGGGTGCCAACACCTGTCCAGACTCCTGCAATTTACCGCGAACTTCATAAAACCAGTTGAGGATAGCAGGGGGTAATGGCGTTACAGAACGCTTGCCCAGCCACCACAATCCCTGCATGGGTAAACTTAAGGCGAACAGCGCAGTGGCAACTGCCGGCCCAAGCTGACCGCCCAGGGCAATCTGCCAGCAGAGAGTAAATACGGCGATCGGCGGCATAAAACGGATCGCATAACGCGTCATCTTGATAACGCGATTTTCGACAAAGACCGGGGCAAGGCGTTTTTCCAGCGGCCACGTCTTTGAGTAATGCTGTCCCCGGCGAAACAAGCTAAAAAAATTAACAGAACGATTATCCGGCGTTGACATGCTTCACCTCAACTTCACATATAAAGATTCAAAAATTTGTGCAAATTCACAACTCAGCGGGACAACGTTCAAAACATTTTGTCTTCCATACCCACTATCAGGTATCCTTTAGCAGCCTGAAGGCCTAAGTAGTACATATTCATTGAGTCGTCAAATTCATATACATTATGCCATTGGCTGAAAATTACGCAAAATGGCATAGACTCAAGATATTTCTTCCATCATGCAAAAAAAATTTGCAGTGCATGATGTTAATCATAAATGTCGGTGTCATCATGCGCTACGCTCTATGGCTCCCTGACGTTTTTTTAGCCACGTATCAATTATAGGTACTTCCATGTCGAGTAAGTTAGTACTGGTTCTGAACTGCGGTAGTTCTTCACTGAAATTTGCCATCATCGATGCAGTAAATGGTGAAGAGTACCTTTCTGGTTTAGCCGAATGTTTCCACCTGCCCGAAGCACGTATCAAATGGAAAATGGACGGCAATAAACAGGAAGCGGCTTTAGGTGCAGGCGCCGCTCACAGCGAAGCGCTCAACTTTATCGTTAATACTATTCTGGCACAAAAACCAGAACTGTCTGCGCAGCTGACTGCTATCGGTCACCGTATCGTACACGGCGGCGAAAAGTATACCAGCTCCGTAGTGATCGATGAGTCTGTTATTCAGGGTATCAAAGATGCAGCTTCTTTTGCACCGCTGCACAACCCGGCTCACCTGATCGGTATCGAAGAAGCTCTGAAATCTTTCCCACAGCTGAAAGACAAAAACGTTGCTGTATTTGACACCGCGTTCCACCAGACTATGCCGGAAGAGTCTTACCTCTACGCCCTGCCGTACAACCTGTACAAAGAGCACGGCATCCGTCGTTACGGCGCGCACGGCACCAGCCACTTCTATGTAACCCAGGAAGCGGCAAAAATGCTGAACAAACCGGTAGAAGAACTGAACATCATCACCTGCCACCTGGGCAACGGTGGTTCCGTTTCTGCTATCCGCAACGGTAAATGCGTTGACACCTCTATGGGCCTGACCCCGCTGGAAGGTCTGGTCATGGGTACCCGTTCTGGTGATATCGATCCGGCGATCATCTTCCACCTGCACGACACCCTGGGCATGAGCGTTGACGCAATCAACAAACTGCTGACCAAAGAGTCTGGCCTGCTGGGTCTGACCGAAGTGACCAGCGACTGCCGCTATGTTGAAGACAACTACGCGACGAAAGAAGACGCGAAGCGCGCAATGGACGTTTACTGCCACCGCCTGGCGAAATACATCGGTGCCTACACTGCGCTGATGGATGGTCGTCTGGACGCTGTTGTATTCACCGGTGGTATCGGTGAAAATGCCGCGATGGTTCGTGAGCTGTCTCTGGGCAAACTGGGCGTGCTGGGCTTTGAAGTTGATCATGAACGCAACCTGGCTGCACGTTTCGGCAAATCTGGTTTCATCAACAAAGAAGGTACCCGTCCTGCGGTGGTTATCCCAACCAACGAAGAACTGGTTATCGCGCAAGACGCGAGCCGCCTGACTGCCTGATTTCACACCGCCAGCTAAGCTGGCGGTGCTGTTTTGTAACCCGCCAAATCGGCGGTAACGAAAGAGGATAAACCGTGTCCCGTATTATTATGCTGATCCCTACCGGAACCAGCGTCGGTCTGACCAGCGTCAGCCTTGGCGTGATCCGTGCAATGGAACGCAAAGGCGTTCGTCTGAGCGTTTTCAAACCTATCGCTCAGCCGCGTACCGGTGGCGATGCGCCCGATCAGACTACCACTATCGTGCGTGCGAACTCTTCCACCACGACGGCCGCTGAACCGCTGAAAATGAGCTACGTTGAAGGTCTGCTTTCCAGCAATCAGAAAGATGTGCTGATGGAAGAGATCGTCGCAAACTACCACGCTAACACCAAAGACGCTGAAGTCGTTCTGGTTGAAGGTCTGGTCCCGACACGTAAGCACCAGTTTGCCCAGTCTCTGAACTACGAAATCGCTAAAACGCTGAATGCGGAAATCGTCTTCGTTATGTCTCAGGGCACTGACACCCCGGAACAGCTGAAAGAGCGTATCGAACTGACCCGCAACAGCTTCGGCGGTGCCAAAAACACCAACATCACCGGCGTTATCGTTAACAAACTGAACGCACCGGTTGATGAACAGGGTCGTACTCGCCCGGATCTGTCCGAGATTTTCGACGACTCTTCCAAAGCTAAAGTAAACAATGTTGATCCGGCGAAGCTGCAAGAATCCAGCCCGCTGCCGGTTCTCGGCGCTGTGCCGTGGAGCTTTGACCTGATCGCGACTCGTGCGATCGATATGGCTCGCCACCTGAATGCGACCATCATCAACGAAGGCGACATCAATACTCGCCGCGTTAAATCCGTCACTTTCTGCGCACGCAGCATTCCACACATGCTGGAGCACTTCCGTGCCGGTTCTCTGCTGGTGACTTCCGCAGACCGTCCTGACGTGCTGGTTGCCGCGTGCCTGGCTGCCATGAACGGCGTAGAAATCGGTGCCCTGCTGCTGACTGGCGGCTACGAAATGGACGCGCGCATTTCTAAACTGTGCGAACGTGCTTTCGCTACCGGCCTGCCGGTATTTATGGTGAACACCAACACCTGGCAGACTTCTCTGAGCCTGCAGAGCTTCAACCTGGAAGTTCCGGTTGACGATCACGAGCGTATCGAGAAAGTTCAGGAATACGTTGCTAACTACATCAACGCTGACTGGATCGATTCTCTGACTGCCACTTCTGAGCGCAGCCGTCGTCTGTCTCCGCCAGCGTTCCGTTATCAGCTGACTGAACTTGCGCGCAAAGCGGGCAAACGTATCGTTCTGCCGGAAGGTGACGAACCGCGTACCGTTAAGGCAGCCGCTATCTGTGCTGAACGTGGTATCGCAACTTGCGTACTGCTGGGTAATCCGGCAGAGATCAACCGTGTTGCAGCGTCTCAGGGTGTAGAACTGGGTGCAGGCATTGAAATCGTTGATCCAGAAGTGGTTCGCGAAAGCTATGTTGGTCGTCTGGTCGAACTGCGTAAGAACAAAGGCATGACCGAAACCGTTGCCCGCGAACAGCTGGAAGATAACGTAGTTCTCGGTACGCTGATGCTGGAACAGGATGAAGTTGATGGTCTGGTTTCCGGTGCTGTTCACACTACCGCAAACACCATCCGTCCGCCGCTGCAGCTGATCAAAACTGCACCGGGCAGCTCCCTGGTATCTTCCGTGTTCTTCATGCTGCTGCCGGAACAGGTTTACGTTTACGGTGACTGTGCGATCAACCCGGATCCGACTGCAGAACAGCTGGCAGAAATCGCGATTCAGTCCGCTGATTCCGCTGCGGCCTTCGGTATCGAACCGCGCGTTGCTATGCTCTCCTACTCCACCGGGACTTCTGGTGCTGGTAGCGACGTAGAAAAAGTTCGCGAAGCAACTCGTCTGGCGCAGGAAAAACGTCCTGACCTGATGATCGACGGTCCGCTGCAGTACGACGCTGCGGTAATGGCTGACGTTGCGAAATCCAAAGCGCCGAACTCTCCGGTTGCAGGTCGCGCTACCGTGTTCATCTTCCCGGATCTGAACACCGGTAACACCACCTACAAAGCAGTACAGCGTTCTGCCGATCTGATCTCCATCGGGCCGATGCTGCAGGGTATGCGCAAGCCGGTTAACGACCTGTCCCGTGGCGCACTGGTTGACGATATCGTCTACACCATCGCGCTGACTGCGATTCAGTCTGCACAGCAGCAGTAATCTCGTCATCATCCGCAGCTTTGCGCTGCGGATATCTGAACCGGAAATAGTCACTATTTCCGGTTTTTTATTCTCTTAATTTGCATTAATCCTTTCTGATTATCTTGCTTAGCTGCGCTGCATCAATGAATTGCGCCATCTCACTTTGCATACTTACCACTTTGTTTTGTGCAAGGGAATATTTGCGCTATGTCCGCAATCACTGAATCTAAACCAACAAGAAGATGGGCAATGCCCGATACGTTGGTGATTATCTTTTTTGTTGCTATTTTAACCAGCCTTGCCACCTGGGTAGTTCCGGTGGGGATGTTTGACAGTCAGGAAGTGCAGTATCAGGTTGATGGTCAAACAAAAACTCGCAAAGTCGTAGATCCACACTCTTTTCGCATTCTGACTAACGAAGCAGGCGAACCTGAGTATCACCGCGTACAGCTGTTCACGACGGGCGATGAACGCCCGGGTCTGATGAACTTCCCGTTTGAAGGGTTAACCTCAGGATCGAAATACGGGACAGCCGTTGGCATCATCATGTTTATGCTGGTGATTGGCGGCGCGTTTGGCATTGTGATGCGTACAGGAACCATTGATAACGGTATCCTGGCGCTTATTCGCCATACCCGCGGAAATGAAATTCTCTTTATTCCTGCGCTCTTTATTCTGTTTTCACTTGGCGGCGCGGTATTTGGTATGGGAGAAGAGGCCGTCGCCTTTGCCATTATCATCGCACCGCTAATGGTCCGGCTAGGCTATGACAGTATTACCACCGTCCTGGTGACCTATATCGCCACGCAAATCGGTTTTGCCAGTTCGTGGATGAACCCGTTTTGTGTGGTTGTTGCTCAGGGGATTGCCGGCGTTCCGGTGCTTTCTGGCTCCGGGTTGCGCATCGTGGTGTGGGTTATCGCCACTCTGATTGGCCTGATCTTTACCATGGTGTACGCCTCACGAGTGAAAAAGAATCCTCTTCTGTCACGCGTGCATGAGTCCGACCGCTTCTTTCGTGAAAAGCAGGCGGATGTTGAACAACGTCCGTTTACCTTTGGTGACTGGCTGGTATTGATTGTCCTGACCGCCGTAATGGTCTGGGTGATTTGGGGCGTGATCGTTAATGCCTGGTTTATTCCAGAAATTGCCAGCCAGTTCTTCACCATGGGTCTGGTGATTGGCATCATCGGCGTTGTTTTCCGCCTTAACGGCATGACGGTTAATACCATGGCTTCATCCTTCACCGAAGGGGCGCGAATGATGATCGCCCCTGCCCTGCTGGTAGGTTTCGCCAAAGGGATTTTGCTGCTGGTCGGTAATGGTGAAGCGGGTGATGCCAGCGTGTTAAATACCATCCTCAACAGCATTGCCAATGCCATTAGCGGTCTGGATAACGCGGTCGCGGCCTGGTTTATGTTGCTCTTCCAGGCGGTATTTAATTTCTTCGTGACGTCCGGTTCTGGTCAGGCGGCGTTAACCATGCCGTTACTGGCACCGCTTGGCGATCTGGTCGGTGTTAACCGTCAGGTTACCGTGCTGGCGTTCCAGTTTGGTGATGGCTTCAGCCACATCATTTACCCGACCTCAGCTTCGTTAATGGCAACGCTAGGTGTTTGCCGGGTGGACTTCCGTAACTGGCTGAAGGTGGGCGCGACACTGCTTGGACTGCTGTTTATTATGTCCAGCGTCGTGGTGATCGGCGCTCAGTTGATGGGCTACCACTAAAAATGTTAAGAGCCGCAATTGCGGCTCTTTTTTCATTCTGCCGTTTCAGTCTCTACGGCTTCATTTTTGGCATTGCGCTTCATCCACAACGCCAGCGCTTTCAGCGAGTCTGGAGTGAACTCATCGCAGCGTGCGGTGATTTCTTCCGGTGTCAGCCAGCAAACTTCACTGACTTCATCTTCCTGTAGGGCGAAGGGACCGTGAGAGACGCAACTGAACAACGCGCCCCAGACACGGCAATTTTTATCTTCGAAATAGAACTGCCCGTGCTCGGCAAAGGGGACACCGGCAATGCCCAACTCTTCTTCCGCTTCGCGACGCGCGGATTCCAGCAGTTGCTCATCGGCCTGGACTACACCGCCTGCGGTCGCATCTAACATGCCGGGTAAAAAGTCTTTTGTCTCGGTACGACGCTGGACCAGAATTTTGCCCATGCCATCATGCACGACGATGTAAGTTGCACGATGACGCAGACACTGTGCCCGCATTTGTTCCCGGCTGGCTTGTGCAATGACTTCGTTCTCTTCATTGACAATATCCACCCATTCAGTACTTGCCAAACGACGCTGTTCCATTATCAGGAAACCTTCTTTTTCTGGCGCTCTTACGGCGCATTTTGAGTTGTGGGTAAATTACGGATTAATCGCGACCTGCGCAATGATACTTTGATCATTGAGTGCGATTACACTAAGTACGTCATTATCCAGCATGCCATAACTCGCCGGATTACCGCCTTTCGGAATACTCACCGAGCCGGGGTTAAAGTGGAAAATCTCCCCCCGCTGTTCTGCCACTGGCAGATGGGTATGACCGTACACCAGCACATCGTTCTGGTTTAAAGCAGGCAGATTTTCCGGCCCAAACAGATGACCATGCGTCAAAAACAGACGTTGTTTTTCCAGTAATACCTGTTGCCACGGCGCGGTTATCGGGAAATGCAAAAGCATTTGATCCACTTCGCTGTCGCAGTTGCCGCGCACAGCGATAACCTTATGTGCCACTTCATTAAGCCGTTCAGCGACTTTGGCTGGCGCGTAACCCTCCGGTAAAGCATTACGCGGGCCGTGATTCAACACGTCGCCAAGGATCACCAGCCACTGGGCACCGCTTTGGGCAAACAACTCCAGAACACGTTCCGTCGCCGGTAACGACCCATGAATGTCCGATGCAAACATCAGTTTCATCACTCACTCCTCGTCGAAAAAACGTAAGCTATGATACTGGATTCTGTCGTTGCTATCAGCCAGATTGCTTCGCCGAAAGAGCAATAAAACGCTGGACAGACGCTCGCTGCCACTGGAATGTCGCATAATCCACCAGGCGTTCTGGCACCTCATCGCCATGTAGTACCAGGCGGTTAATCATTAGCGCCAGATCAGTATCAGCAATGCACCATTCACCAAATAAATTCGGCCGCCCCAGTGCTAACAAATGTTCTGCCATCGCGAACAGTTTCTCTGCACTGGCTTTTCCCTCCGCCGTTAATGGCGCTTTTTTCGCACCCGCAAAGACAACATCCGTTGGACGTTCTTCGCGGATGGGCATCAGATCGCTACGCAGCCAGGCCTGAATCTGTCGTGCACGCGCACGATTTTCTAAATCAAGCGGATAAATGCGTTCCCAGGTCGGTGGCGCAAATCGATCTTCCAGATACTCCGCAATGGCAGAAGATTCACTCAACTCAAAATCATCGATTTGTAATAACGGCACACGGCGTGTCTGACCGTAACCTTGCCACGTCGGCTGCAAATGCTCACCGCTGTCGAGGTCGATGGTCTTGATATGAAACGACAGGCCTTTTTCCTGCAACGCCACCCAGGCGGATAACACATAAGGGGAGAAAAAATGGGCATCTGACCAAAGCGTGATAGCGGGTTTACTCATTATGTCCTCGGCAATAAAGGGGGGGGCTAGCTATCAAACTATAGAGCCTTTTTGTCACTGTCACGTGACGAATACTCACGCAAGTCGCCGCGCTTTCTATACTTGTGGTGTTCAGATGATTAGACAACCGGAGCTGCAATGATCGATCTCTATTTCGCCCCGACACCAAATGGTCACAAAATTACGCTGTTTCTCGAAGAAGCAGAGCTGGATTATCGCTTGATAAAGGTAGACCTGGGGAAAGGCGGTCAGTTTCGCCCGGAATTTTTGCGCATTTCGCCTAACAACAAAATTCCGGCAATTGTTGATCATTCTCCAGCCGATGGCGGCGAACCGCTAAGCCTCTTTGAGTCTGGTGCCATTTTGTTGTATCTGGCTGAGAAAACAGGACTCTTTTTGAGTCATGAAACGCGTGAGCGCGCCGCCACATTACAGTGGTTATTCTGGCAGGTAGGCGGACTGGGGCCGATGCTTGGGCAAAATCATCATTTTAATCACGCAGCCCCCCAAACCATTCCTTACGCTATTGAACGTTATCAGGTTGAAACTCAGCGTCTGTACCATGTACTGAACAAGCGGCTGGAAAACTCGCCCTGGCTGGGTGGCGAGAACTACAGCATTGCGGATATTGCCTGCTGGCCGTGGGTTAATGCCTGGAGTCGCCAGCGAATTGACCTCGCAATGTATCCGGCAGTCAAGAACTGGCATGAGCGGATCCGTTCGCGCCCTGCCACCGGGCAGGCACTGCTAAAAGCACAACTCGGTGATGAGCGTTCGGATAGTTAACAGAAACAGGTTCTCGTGTATTATTTCATTCTAAGTAAAACAACGGAGAACCTGCAATGGCACAACCTGCCGCTATTATTCGTATAAAGAACCTTCGTTTACGTACGTTTATCGGAATTAAGGAAGAAGAAATTAACAACCGTCAGGATATTGTTATCAATGTGACGATCCACTACCCCGCCGATAAAGCGCGCACCAGCGAAGATATCAACGATGCGCTGAATTATCGCACCGTAACGAAAAACATTATTCAGCATGTAGAGAATAACCGTTTCTCTTTGCTGGAAAAATTAACTCAGGATGTGCTCGATATCGCACGTGAACATCACTGGGTGACGTATGCTGAAGTGGAGATCGATAAACTGCACGCGCTGCGCTACGCCGATTCGGTATCCATGACCTTAAGCTGGCAGCGTTAACCGCCATATCGGGAGGCTGCATGAAGATAGTGATCACCGGAGGGACGGGATTAATTGGTCGCCATTTGATTCCGCGTTTGCTGGATCTGGGCCATCAAATCACGGTAGTGACGCGTAACCCGCAGAAAGCCAGTTCCGTTCTCGGCCCTCGGGTGACACTATGGCAAGGGCTTGCCGATCATAGTAACCTCAACGGCGTTGATGCGGTAATCAACCTGGCCGGAGAGCCGATTGCTGATAAACGCTGGACTCACGAGCAAAAAGAGCGTCTCTGCCAAAGCCGCTGGAATATCACGCAAAAACTGGTCGATTTGATTAATGCCAGCGACACGCCACCGTCGGTACTCATTTCCGGCTCGGCAACAGGCTATTATGGCGACTTAGGTGAAGTGGTGGTTACCGAAGAGGAACCGCCGCATAACGAATTTACCCATAAACTCTGCGCCCGCTGGGAAGAGATTGCCTGTCGGGCGCAAAGTGACAAAACGCGAGTGTGCCTGCTGCGTACCGGCGTAGTGCTGGCACCAGACGGTGGTATTCTCGGTAAAATGCTGCCGCCGTTTCGTCTTGGTCTGGGCGGGCCGATTGGCTCCGGTCGGCAGTATCTGGCCTGGATTCATATTGATGATATGGTCAACGGCATTCTCTGGCTGCTGGATAACGAGCTGCGCGGGCCATTTAATATGGTTTCGCCCTACCCGGTACGCAATGAACAATTTGCCCATGCGCTCGGTCATGCGCTGCATCGCCCGGCCATTTTGCGCGTCCCCGCGACCGCCATTCGACTGTTAATGGGCGAATCTTCAGTACTGGTATTAGGTGGACAACGCGCGCTGCCTAAACGGCTGGAAGAAGCGGGTTTTGCGTTTCGCTGGTACGATTTAGAAGAGGCGCTGGCGGATGTTGTTCGCTGATGTGGTTTACTGCAAACATCCGCCAGTTAACTCCCGGTGTTACAGGGTTAGTGGCTTTGCGCGATAAGATCGTCTGGTGAAAGTCGGGTCACCATCAGAACTAACTCTCGGTCTAAACCTCTATCCAGCATCTCCTGAGCAATACGCAGGGCTTCTTCGCGTTTGCCAAGAATTAATCCATCATTCCGCCCTTCTTCACGTAATCTGTCAGCAATAGTCATCAGTTTCTCCTTTTCTTGTGGTGCGCGTTCCGCTATCTCACCAATAAATGCACGGAAACGCTGGGCATCCCCCGTTTGTAATACGTAATTAAACAGGGCTTTTAGCTGTCTGTCATTAGTGTTCCCTGTAACTAGCAGCGAAACAATTTGGTCGACTAATCCCAACAGATCGCGCTGACGAATATGTTTCTGAATTAACTCCAACAGCGCCATTTTGCGATGTTGCATAATCTCGTCATCCGGCACCACGGTAATATCCACCAGCGGAAAAGCCGATGAATAAATTTGGCGGGCAATCGCAGGCTCGGCAAATTCATCAAGCCAGCAGAGTGAATATGGATAAGGACTTCTGCAACCATGATAAAACAGCATCGGGATCACTAATGGAAGCTCTTTATAGCCCGCATCAAGATGGTTTTGCATCGCCGCAATGGAATAGCGCATCATGCGAAAAGCCATTAATTCCTCTGGCTTACTTTGGTGCTCTATCACCACATAAATATAACCCGCTCCCTCCTGCGTTTTCACAGACCACAAGAGGTCGGAATAATATTGCCGCAGGTCTTCATCAATAAAACTGTTTGGTTCCAGTTTAAGTGTTGTTAAATCACACAGTTTGCGCAGCGGCGCGGGAAGATGAATATCAATAAAATCCCGCGCGGTGTCTGGATGGCGTAAAAAAGATTTAAATACCGCATCATGCGGCGTGGAAGTTGTCGATATTGTCATGGCGTTCCGTCACCCCTCAAATTTAAGATGACGCGACAATAACCACGATTTACACCCAATGCAGCAGGCAGTTTTTATCTTTGGACAGCGAATTCAGAACTATTTTTAGCGGACTGCAACTTTTACATTTCAGCGGAAGCGGACTCGCAAATTCCCCTTGAAAATACTCCGGTAGCGTTAGCCACCGGAGGGGGAATTATTTCAGCGATCCCTTAAGGAACTGTTGCAGACGAGGGCTTTGCGGGTTACCAAATAACTGTTCTGGCGCGCCCTCTTCTTCTATTTTCCCCTGATGGAGGAAAATGACGTGAGTAGAAACATGGCGAGCAAAGCCCATTTCGTGAGTCACTACCACCATGGTTTTCCCCTCTTCTGCCAATTGCTGCATAATACGTAACACTTCGCCTACCAGTTCAGGATCGAGCGCCGAGGTAGGTTCATCAAACAGTAAAACTTCCGGTTCCATCGCCAGCGCCCGCGCGATAGAAACACGCTGTTGCTGACCACCGGACAGGTGCACCGGGTATTTCCCCTGCGCACGTTCGTCTATCCCGACTTTCGCCAGATACTTCACCGCCCGCTCGCGCGCTTCCTGCTTGCTCAGGCCCAACACCTGAATCGGCGCTTCCATGACGTTTTCCAGCACCGTCATATGGCTCCAGAGATTGAAGTGCTGGAATACCATCGTCAGGCGTGTGCGCAGTAAGCGCAGCTGATTTTTATCGGCGACTTTGAGTTGACCGTCTTTGTCGCGCACCAGATTGATCGTCTGGCCGTTAACCACGATCGATCCTTCGCTCGGTTTTTCGAGGAAGTTAATGCAGCGCAGAAAGGTACTTTTCCCCGATCCCGACGATCCGATGATGCTTATGACATCTCCGGCATTCGCTTGCAGTGAGACCCCTTTCAGCACTTCGTGTTCGCCGTAGCGTTTGTGCAAATCGATAACGTTTAATTTATTCTCGGACATCGTATTCTCAGTGCGTTGAAGAAGGTTTCACATGCTGCAACCAGCGTTTTTCCGCTCTGCGAAAGAGGCTGATCAGGACATAAGAGATGATTAAATAGAGCACCGCGGCAATGCCGAAGGCGGTAAAAGGTTGATACGTGGCGGCGTTAATATCGCGGGCTATTTTCAGCAGATCCGGCACAGTAGCGGTGAAAGCCAGCGCAGTAGAGTGCAGCATCAGGATCACTTCGTTGCTGTAGGCCGGTAACGCAATACGCAGCGCCGATGGCAAAATAATGCAGCGATACATTTTAAAGGTCGAGAAGCCATAGGCTCTGGCGGCTTCGATTTCCCCATGCGGCACTGAACGGATCGCTCCGGCAAAAATCTCGGTGGTGTAAGCACAGGTGTTAAGCGTCAGCGCCAGCACGGTACAGTTCAGGCCACTGCGAAAAAAGGCGTTAAGAAACTCGGTCCCCTTAACAATCTCCAGCGTATACATGCCGGAATAGAACACCAGCAACTGAACATACAGCGGCGTACCGCGAAAAATATAGGTAAATAACCAGATTGGAAACTGGATGTATTTATTACTGGAGACACGACCAATCGCCAGAAACAGCGCCAGAACTCCGCCTATCACTACCGACAAAATCAGCAGCCACAGGGTGATCGCCACGCCAGTAAAGCGATAACCGTCGGTCCACAACAACGGTTTCCAGTATTCATGTAAGATTTCGATCACAGGTCAGCCCTCTTCACACCCACGGAGTAGCGGCGCTCAAGGACCAGCAGCACACCATTGGAAACAGTGGTGAAAACCAGGTAAATCACGCCACAGACGATGGCGAAATAGAACGGTTCCCAGGTACTTTTGCCTGCCAGCTGCGTGGCTTTGACCACATCTTCCAGGCCAAGTAACGAAACCAGAGCGGTAGATTTGAGGATCACCTGCCAGTTGTTGCCAATGCCTGGCAGGGCGTAACGCATCATCGCCGGAAACATGATCCGCCGAAACACTTGCCCACGAGTGAAACCGAACGCCGTCGCCGCCTCTATATGTCCTTTCGGCACTGCCATAAAAGCGCCACGGAACGTTTCGGTAAAATAAGCACCGTAGATAAAACCGAGAGTAATAATACCAGCGACCATCGGATCGATATCAATCTGCCCGACGCCCATCGCCTCCGTCACCGTGTTTAGTGCAATCTGCAAACCGTAGAAAATTAGCAGCATCAACACCAAGTCCGGCACGCCTCGAATCAGCGTGGTGTACCCTTCGAAAATCAGCCCCGAAAGCCGATTTTGCGAGAGCTTACCGCCAGCGCCAATTAAACCGATGATTACAGCGAGCACTACAGAGCTGATAGCCAGCTCCAGCGTGACGAGCGCACCCTGTAAAATAACACCTGAAAACCCATACAACATGCTGCCTGTCCTGTCGTGTGTGGTGAATTACCGCCTCTTGTCTCCCTCCGGTTACCCGAAGGGAGCGGACTTTCTTTCACCGATGGCGATTAACCACCATAAACATCAAAATCGAAGTACTTTTTCGCTAATTTCTCGTAAGTACCGTCAGCGCGCATTTCGGCAAAGGCTTTGTTCAGTGCCTCGCGCAGTTCGTTATCTTCTTTACGCAGGCCCATGCCGGTCCCTACGCCAAACAGTTTTTCATCTTTAACAGACGGACCACCGAATTTGTAATCTTTACCGACGGGTTGTTTGAGGAAACCTTCGCTGGCTGCGACCTCATCCTGGAACGCGGCATCAATACGTCCGGCAGTCAGGTCAGAATAAATATTGTCCTGCCCCTGATAAGAAACGATTTCAATGCCTTTTGGTGCCCAGTGTTCGTTACCGAACGTCTCCTGGGTGGTGCCCTGCAATACGCCTACCCGTTTGCCTTTCAGCGATTCGACTGTCGGCTGAATGTCGGAATTTTTCGCCACCACCAGACGAGAATCGGCTGCGTATAGTTTGTCGGTGAATGCTATTTCTTGCTGACGTTTTTCCGTAATGGAAAGCGATGACATGATGGCGTCAATCTTCTTCGCTTTTAAGGACGGGATTAACGCATCCAGTGGGTTTTCGACAAACGTACATTGCGTATTGATGCGTTTGCACAACTCCTTTGCCAGATCGATATCGAAGCCAACCAGTTCACCTTGTGAATTTTTTGATTCAAATGGCGCATAGGTCGGATCGGTACCGATGCGGATGTTTTGCGGAATCGCAGCAAACGCCACAGTTGCGCTGGAGAAGGCCAGAACCAGAGAGAGCGATAGCACCAGTTTTTTCATAATGTCCTCAACTGACAGTCTTTTTATAGGGAATATTTACAGGTTTGTTACACTTATCGTGCCATAAAATTGACCATCAAGGCAAAATATCCCGCCCCGTTAGACGTATTATTTTTCATTAAAAATGCTTAAGTATGCATTTCAATGCACCACGATAGTGCAACAAACCTGCCGTGCACCATGATGATCATTCCATCAGGTACAGCTTCCCTGCGACGTATCAGTCACCGTAGACATTAAAGTCAAAATACTTTTTCGCCATCTTGTCGTAGGTGCCGTCCTGACGCAGCTCGCCAAGCGCCTTATTAAACGCCGCCGTCAGTTCCGCATCATCTTTACGTAGCCCTACACCGGTGCCGTCACCGAAGTATTTTTTGTCTTTCACTGATGAGCCAGCAAAGGCGAAGTCTTTACCAGCAGGTTGCTTGAGGAATCCTTCGCTGGCAGCAACTTCATCTTGTAACGCAGCATCCAGACGTCCTGCAGCCAGATCGGAATAGACCAAATCCTGGTTGGCATAGGCCACCACATCCACACCTTTGCTACGCCAGGTCTCGTTAGCGTAAGCTTCCTGGGTTGATCCCTGCAGCACACCAACATGTTTACCTTTCAGTGAATCCAGCGTTGGCTGAATCGGCGAACCTTTGGCGGCAATCAAACGAGAATCTGCGGCGTACAGCTTGTCGGAGAAAGCAATCTCCTGCTGACGTTTATCGGTAATGGAAAGCGACGAAATAATGGCGTCGATTTTTTTCGCTTTCAGTGAGGGGATCAGCGCGTCAAAGTCACTGGCAACCCAGGTACATTTCACCTGCATCCGTTTGCACATCTCGTTACCGAGATCGATATCAAAGCCAACAAAGTCACCTTTGGCATCTTTCGATGAGAACGGCGCATAGGTGGTATCAGTTCCGATACGTACCGTCTCCGGTAGCGCCGCATAGCTGGAAGCCGCTGCGGAGAGACCGACTAACAAAGACAGAGCGAGAATCGACTTCTTCATACATAACCCTCAAGTGAAAATGGCTTTTTTATGTTGTGTATTGTGTTGTGTGTTTGCAGGCTCTTTCATGCAGGTCTTATGCCATCTTTACGACAGCAGTAACATTCAACGTTAAACATGTTAATAAGACGTTGCATTATTGTCCTGAAGTTGAAGATAGCAGGTATGGCGGTTGAATCGCAGCGTTTCGATTCATCGAAAGGAACAAAATGTCGAGGATTTGATCGCGGTTGCAAAATTGCCCTGAAACAGGGCAACAGCGGAGTTATGCGCCCTGCCAGCGGGCAAAGAGATCTTCAGGAAGCGTTATGGCGAATTGATCGAGTACACGGTTAACCGTCTGATTTATCACATCATCAAGGGATTGCGGGCGATGATAAAACGCCGGAACGGGAGGCATAATCACCGCACCGATTTCTGCTGCCTGAGTCATTAAACGCAGATGGCCTAAGTGCAATGGTGTTTCACGTACGCAGAGCACCAACGGGCGACGCTCTTTCAGCACCACATCTGCCGCACGGGTCAGTAAGCCATCAGTATAGCTATGGACAATGCCGGACAGGGTTTTGATTGAACAGGGTAAAATCACCATCCCCAGTGTCTGGAAAGAACCGGAAGAAATGCTGGCAGCAATATCGCGCGCATCGTGCGTCACATCGGCTGATGCCTGCACTTCGCGCAGGGAAAAATCCGTTTCGAGGGATAAGGTCTGGCGCGCGGCCTGGCTCATCACCAAATGCGTTTCAACATCTGCGACATCGCGCAGAACCTGTAATAAGCGCACGCCATAAATCGCGCCGCTGGCACCGCTGATGCCTACAATGAGTCGTTTCATAAATAGTTGCCCTGTCAGACTTGCAGGCAGACTTTGCAGGATTTCGGCGGGAGTTGCAAGTCAGGGTGCCAGACCGGCACCCTGAGCGAAGGCATCATCCTTCGTTATGCATTTCGAGATTTTCCACTTCGTTCTGACGTTGCACTGCTTTGGCGTCATCATTACGTAACGTATCGAGGAAATCGAGGTAGCCCTGATCAACATCTTTGGTGACGTAGACGCCGTTGAACACCGAACACTCAAACTGCTGAATATCCGGGTTTTCAGCGCGAACGGCTTCGATCAGATCGTTCAGATCCTGGAAAATCAACCCGTCAGCACCGATGATCTGGCGAATTTCATCTACTTCGCGACCGTGAGCGATAAGCTCCGTAGCGCTCGGCATATCGATACCGTAAACGTTCGGGAAGCGAATCTCCGGTGCCGCAGAAGCGAGGTACACTTTCTTCGCTCCGGCTTCGCGTGCCATCTCGATAATCTGCTCAGAAGTGGTGCCACGGACGATGGAGTCGTCGACCAGCAGGACGTTTTTATCGCGGAACTCGGCGCGGTTGGCGTTCAGTTTACGGCGCACGGACTTACGACGCAGTTGCTGACCCGGCATGATGAAGGTACGGCCTACATAGCGGTTTTTAACGAAGCCCTGACGGTACGGTTTGCCCAGAATACGAGCAATTTCCAGCGCGATATCACACGAGGTTTCCGGGATCGGGATCACCACGTCGATATCCAGATCTTCCCATTCGCGGGCAATTTTCTCGCCCAGCTTCGTGCCCATATTCACACGCGCGCTGTAAACGGAAATTTTGTCGATGAACGAGTCCGGGCGAGCAAAGTATACATACTCAAACAGGCACGGATTGCTGACCGGATTGTCAGCACATTGACGGGTAAACAACTGCCCTTCTTCAGTGATGTAAATCGCTTCGCCCGGCGCGACGTCACGCAGGAAATCAAAGCCTAGTGTATCGAGCGCAACGCTTTCGGAAGCGACCATATATTCTGTGCGGTTCTCGTCAATATCACGTTTTCCCAGTACCAGCGGACGAATACCGTTAGGATCGCGGAAAGCAACCATACCGTGGCCGATAATCATCGCCACACAGGCATACGCGCCGCGGATTAAGCGGTTTGTGGCAGCAATGGCAGCGAAAATATTGTCGGCTTCCAGCGGGTAGTGGCGGAAGTTGTCCAGCTCGCTGGCGAAGATATTAAGCAGAATCTCCGAGTCGGAAGTGGTATTGATGTGGCGGCGTTTTTCTTCAAACAGTTTTTTACGCAACTCGTGAGCGTTGGTCAGATTGCCGTTGTGGGCAAGCGTAATGCCATACGGAGAGTTAACGTAAAACGGCTGCGCTTCAGAGGCGCTGGAGCTGCCAGCCGTAGGGTAACGCACATGACCAATGCCCATATTGCCCTGCAAACGCTGCATATGGCGAGCTTCAAATACATCGCTCACCAGCCCGTTCGCTTTACGCAAACGGAAGCAGTTATTGGCATCTATGGTGATGATGCCGGCGGCATCCTGACCGCGATGCTGAAGCACCGTTAAGGCATCATAAATCGACTGGTTAACCGGCATAACACCGGCGATACCGACAATACCGCACATACGTCTTTTTCCTCGTTAAGCCACATCTCAGAGCACTTACGCTCTGGGCAAGAAACTTGACGAGCTTTGCAGATAATCAAAAAACCATCTGATGATAAAACTGAACTGCGGGATCAGCTGTGATTTGCTCCAGTCTTCGCTTTTCGACACCCCGGTAAAGGAGTCGAGAAAGAAGAGAATGGCGGCAACAATCAACACACCGCGCAACGCACCGAAACAGACGCCCAGCACCCGATCGGTGCCTGACAACCCCGTTTTCTCCACCAACTGGCCTATCACGAAGTTCACGATAGCACCAACGATCAGGGTAGCGATAAACAGTACCGCGATGGCAATCCCATTTCGAACCAGTTCGTCTTCAAAGCCCGTAAACCAGACTGACAGGTAAGTGTAGTAATGACTGGCAACAAAGAAAGCACAACCCCATGTCACCAGCGATAACGCTTCACGAACAAAGCCGCGGATCAGGCTAACCAGAGAGGAAAAAGCAATCACCGCGATTATGGCGTAATCAATCCAGACCATATGTGTCCCACGATTTTACGCCCTGTCATCCTGTTCGGGGCGCATTCTAACAGAAAAAGAAAACGTTTGCGTAGGGATTTCCTTCCCACGCATCAATAAAAATGGCGCTGAAAAAATATTCAACGCCATCGACTTTTTATGCCTTTGCGGCATCGGGCAATGCGTGTCGGATGCGGCGTAAACGCCTTATCCGACCTACGTTTCTACTCCTGCGTAGGACTGATAAGACGCGCCAGCGTCGCATCAGATAAGACCGTATTAATTCGGCGTATAACCCATTACCACGCCACTTAAGCCAGAAAGTTGCTTCAACTCACCCAGCGAACCTTTCAGCTTATCTTTCGAGGCATCTGGCCCAACCAGAATACGAGTAATTTTACCCTGCACTGGCGTGGATGGCGACGTATAAACCCGATAACCGGCACCGCGCAGCTTACCGACAATCTCATTCACTTTATCGGCATTTTTCAGTGCGCCCAGTTGTACAACATAGGCTTTACCCGTTGGCGCTGCTTTTTCTTCCACGACCGGCTTCGGCGCAGGTGGTGCTTCAACCTTCGGTTTCGGCGGCTCTACCGGTTTCGGCTTCGGTGGGACGACCGGTGCAGGTTCCGGTTCAAACTCGGTGTTATTGGCTGCAATAGTGGCCGGATCGAGCGACGGTGCTGCGGCATCACCTGCCCGCACCTCTTCCGCTGCGCCTTCCGGCGGCTGCGTCGGCAGCGCCTGGGTGGCGGCTGGCATCATATCAGGCTCATCGCGATCGCCCGCTTTTGGCACCAGCGGGATAGCCGCGAACTCATCCTGATAATGTTTTTTCTGCCCGTCCAGCAGCCCTGGAAGTACAATCACCCCCAGCGCCACCAGCACGATCGTGCCCACTAACCGATTCTGAAACTTACTTGCCACCGCTTCTCCTCGCGTCAATCACTTCCATGACATGTGCGACCGTGTGGAACGAACCACACACCAGCACGGTATCTTCCGCTTTAGCGTCCGCCATTGCGGCATCCCATGCCTGCGCCACGCTATCAAATGATTTGCCGTTACCCAAATGCTCAAGCAGTTGTTCTGCCGTGGCACCGCGCGGCCCTTCCAGTGGCGCACAATACCAGTCATCAACCACGCTTTTCAACCAGGCCAGAGTTCCGGCAATATCTTTATCATGTAGCATACCGATAACCGCCAGCACGCGCCCGTTTTTCGGTAGCGCTTTCATACGCCCGGTGAGATATTCCGCCGCATGTGGATTATGCGCGACATCAAAAATAACGCGTGGTGACTCGCTCACAATCTGGAAACGTCCCGGCAAAATTGCGTTGGCAATCCCGTCGCGAATGGCATTTTCACTGACCTCCAGCCCGCTGGCACGCAGTGCCGCCAGCGCCGTTGCGGCATTCGGTTGCGGGACAAGCGGCAACGGCAGATTTTCCAGCGTGCCGTGAGCATCGCTAAACGCCCAGTCATGATCGGTGACGGAATAGTTCCACTCAACGCCCCGACGTTGTAACAGTGCACTTTTTTCCTGCGCCACATCAGCAATGGTAGAAGGCATTTCCGGCTCACCGACAATTGCCGGTTTTTCGCTGCGGAAGATGCCTGCTTTCTCGCGACCAATGCTTTCGCGATCTGGCCCCAGCCAGTCGGTATGATCCAGCGCAATGCTGGTTACTACCGCAACATCGGCATCGACAATATTGGTTGCGTCCAGACGACCGCCCAGCCCTACTTCCAGAATCACCACGTCAAGTTGTGCCTGTTTGAACAGCCACAACGCCGACAGCGTACCGTACTCGAAATAGGTCAGGGAAATATCACCGCGTGCCGATTCAATCTCCGCAAAAGAGGCGGTGTGGGCCGATTCCGGCAATTCCTGCCCCTGCACACGTACGCGCTCGGTATAACGCACCAGATGCGGTGAACTGTAGACGCCCACTTTGTACCCTGCCGCCATCAGAATCGACTCCAGCGTACGGCAGGTGGTGCCTTTGCCATTCGTACCCGCAACGGTAAACACAAATGGCGCTGGTTTCAGAACGCCAAGACGCGCCGCGACCTGGCTCACGCGCTCAAGGCCGAGATCGATAGTTTTACTGTGCAGGTTTTCCAGATAAGAAAGCCACGAAGCCAGAGGCGACGCGGCTTGAGGAGTGCGTTTGATAATCATGGTATCCGCTGATTCGTTACGGTGAGAATAGCAAAAGGGCAGAGCCAGTGGCCCTGCCCTTATCAGTTATCAGGCCTCAGGTTCCTGATCTGGTACCGGTGGCACCACTACGCCTTCACGCGGCGCTTCAGGATTCGGCGCTGGCAGATTCATCAACTTCGCCAGAATACTCGCCAGTTTCAGGCGCATTTCCGGACGACGGACGATCATGTCGATCGCGCCTTTCTCGATCAGGAATTCACTGCGCTGGAATCCTGGCGGCAGTTTTTCGCGAACGGTCTGTTCGATAACACGCGGACCGGCAAAGCCGATTAACGCTTTCGGTTCAGCGATGTTGAGATCGCCCAGCATGGCGAAACTTGCAGAAACACCGCCCATGGTCGGGTCGGTCAGCACGGAGATGTACGGCAAGCCGCGCTCCTGCATTTTTGCCAGTGCCGCAGAGGTTTTCGCCATCTGCATCAGCGACATCAGTGCTTCCTGCATACGTGCGCCACCAGAGGCGGAGAAGCAGATCAGTGGGCAGTTATCTTCCAGCGCCTGCTCAACGGCACGCACGAAACGTGCACCTACCACAGACCCCATGGAACCGCCCATAAAGGCGAACTCGAATGCCGCAGCGACAACCGGCATTCCATACAGGGTGCCTTTCATCACCACCAGCGCATCTTTTTCGCCGGTTTCTTTCTGCGCAGATGCCAGACGGTCTTTATACTTCTTGGAGTCACGAAACTTCAGCACATCTTTCGGCTCAAGCTCGCTACCCAACTCCACAAGGCTTCCTTCATCTAACAGGCTATGCAGGCGATTACGCGCTGTCATACGCATGTGATGGTCACACTTCGGACAGACCTCAAGATTACGTTCCAGCTCAGCGCGGTATAAAACCTGACCGCAGCTATCACACTTAGTCCACACCCCTTCAGGAATGCTCGCCTTGCGGGTGGGAGTAATGTTGCTTTTAATTCGTTCAATCCAGCTCATTAGGGACCTTTCTGTCTGAACCTGGTTCGATGCCAGTTTTATCTTTGGGGACGCATAATGCCATTTTTGCCCCCAACAGACCATGAATGTTGCACATTAAAACATAACAGCCCGAAACTTTGGATAAAAAAGTGGTCGAACCGCGGAGTTACTTTTTATTTTGCGGCGCGTGCCGCAGCGCGTTTGTGGCGAATAAATTCGAAAACACCTGGCAATATTGAAACAAAAATAATGCCAACAATCATCAGTTTAAGGTTGCTCTGAATGAAGGGGAGCGTTCCGAAGAAATAGCCTGCGTAGGTAAAAAGCAGTACCCACAACAGTGCGCCGATCACGTTATAAGCGGCGAAATGACGGTACGACATGTGGCCCATTCCCGCAACAAACGGGGCGAACGTTCTGACGATCGGCACAAAACGGGCGAGAATAATCGTTTTGCCGCCATGTTTCTCATAAAACTGATGAGTCTTATCAAGATAACTGCGACGAAAGATTTTCGAATCCGGATTACTGAACAGTTTGTCACCAAATAACCGTCCAATGGTGTAGTTCACCGCGTCACCCACAATCGCGGCGATCAGCATCAGCACCACCATCATATGGACGTTGAGATCGTTGGTTTCCAGTGATGCCAACGCACCGGCAACAAACAGCAATGAATCACCCGGTAAAAACGGCGTTACCACCAAACCGGTTTCACAGAACAAAATTAAGAACAAAATGGCATAAACCCAGACGCCATACTCCGCGACCAGTTCTGCCAGATGCACGTCAATGTGCAGGATAAAATCGATGAGGAAATAAATCAGGTCCATATTAGCCTATGCCTTGTACTCGTCATCTTTCAGGCTGTAACTACGTTGGCTACAGCCTGAAATGTTCCGAGCATTATTCTTGTTAGTCCGCCAGAAATAGCGGGCCCATTGGCGGTTTTGGAAGATCATACCGGTCAGGGTAATCCACCGCGACCAGATACAGCCCTTCCGCTTTTGCCGTTGCTGCCGCCAGCGTTCTGTCCTTTGCCGCCAGCAACTCTGCTATCCAGCTCTCCGGCTGGTTGTGGGCACCGACTTCCATCAGGCTGCCGACAATATTCCTGACCATATGATGTACAAAGGCATTCGCTTTGATATCTACCACCACATAAGGACCGTGACGCGTGACATTAATATGCATAACGTTGCGCCACGGGGTTCGGGATTGGCACTGCACCGCACGGAACGAGGTGAAATCATTCTCGCCCAGCAAGCATTGCGCGGCCCGATGCATCCGTTCAGCGTCCAGCGGTTCGTAAAAATGGGTTACCCCTTTACTCAGTACCGCCGGGCGCAGCCGATGATTGTAGATGATGTAGCGATAACGGCGAGCCGTGGCGCTAAATCGGGCATGAAAATCATCAGGTACAGCTTTAACCCAACGCACGGCGATGTCACCAGGTAAATTCGCATTTACGCCCAACGTCCACGCAGCGTCTTTGCGCTGCGCGGTCGTTTCGAAATGCACAACCTGCCCGGTGCCGTGTACACCTGCGTCAGTACGCCCGGCGCAGAAGACGGTGATCGGTTCGTTCGCCACCTGGGAGAGCGCCTTTTCCAGCTTCTCCTGCACACTGCGGACTTCGTTCTGCCGTTGCCAGCCGTAATACTTACTGCCGTCGTACTCAATGCCCAGCGCAATTTTATAAACTGGCGGTTGTTGCTGGTCGGACATTAGTACAGATACTCCTGCACCAGTTTCTCGGCGATTTTTACTGCCATCAGCGCGCCGCCAAAGCGAACGTTATCGGCCACCGACCAGAACTGAACTTGCTCCGGCATACCGTAGTCATTACGTACGCAGCCAACGGAAAGATGCGGCGTACCAGAAGCATCCCCCACCTGAGTCGGGAATTCGTTCTCTTCAGAGAGCACAATATCTTCGCCCTGAGCAAACGCATCACGCGCTTCTTCTGCCGCCAGCGGACGCAGAGCTTCAAAGTTGACCATCTGGGCATGACCGTAGAATACCGGTGCCTGGACGACGCTTGCCGAAATCATCAGCCCTTCGTCCTGCAGGATTTTGCGTACTTCGTCAACGATACGACGTTCTTCACGCACGCTACCTTCGCTATCCGGCAGTAACGGCAGCATGTTGAACGCCAGCTGACGCCCGAAGAAATCTTCTTCATCAATCGGAATGCCGTTGAGCAATTTAGCACTCTGCCCCGCTAACGCATCGACCGCTTTTTTGCCCTGGGCGGAGGCTGAAATCAGGCTGGTAACGCTGATACGCGACAAACCGCCCTGATCGATTAACGGTTTCAGTGCCGCCAGCAGCTGACTGGTCAGACTGTCTGGTACGGCGATGACATTCCGGTTGCGGTAATCGGTCAGTACAAACGGGTTTACTTCCGGCACCACCAGCGGTACGTCGGGTTCGAGAGCAAACAATCCGCTGCTGTCGATCACCAGGCAACCTGAGTTGGTCGCTTCTTCAACCCAGGCAGCGGTAGCTTCTTTGCCTGCGACAAAAAACGCCAGCTGCGCCTGCGTCCAGTCGAATTCAGCGGCATCCTGCACGGTGATTGTCTTACCACCAAAGCGCAGTTGTTCGCCTGCGCTTTCGTTACGTGCCAGTGCATAAATTTCCCCAACCGGGAACTGACGTTCAGCCAGCGTTTCAAGCAGGGCTTCGCCCACAGCGCCAGTTGCGCCCAGGACGGCAATGTTCCAGCCTTCAGACATGGTGGTTTACTCCAGAAATAGCAAAGCTCCCTGCCAATATTACAGCAGAGAGCATGAAGAAGAGATTAACGTGCCGGATGATGAACGGCGTTAAAACCCAGTTTACACAGCAATGATGCCGCGCTGGCGTCATCACAAATTACATACAGAGATGACCATTCACGGCGCTCAAGATAGTTTTTGCGCAGCTTATCGAACTCACCCGGTATTCCGGCGACTTTACGCAGCGGTGCGTCATCGCGGCGCACATCATACACCAAATGCACCAGCCTTTTCAGCGTCGGTTGATCGAGCGGGCCATGCAGCGTAATGCGGCCAAACTCTGGCGCGGGCAGCAACGTATCCAGCGCAACGTGTTGTTCATGCCCAATAAACTTGCTATAAGCTTCAAACACTTGCGTAGTACCGCGTGCTTTACCTTCCAGGGTATAGCCTGCGATATGCGGCGTGCCGATATCCACTTTTTTCAGCAATTCCACGTTGAGTTCCGGTTCGCCTTCCCAGACATCCAGCACTACGCTTAACTTCTGGCCTTCGTTCAGACAGGTCAATAGGGCAGTATTATCGACGACTGCGCCACGGCAGGCGTTAATCAGAATCGCTCCGGGCTTCAGGCTACGGATCAGTTTTTCATCCGCCAGATGTAGCGTTTTGTACGGACCATCTTTAAAGAGTGGCGTATGGAAAGTCAGAATATCCGCATGCTGAACTAATTCATCCAGCGAGCGGAAATCACCCTCATCCCCACGGTCGGCGCGAGGCGGATCGCAAAGTAAGGTTTTAATCCCTAACGCTTCCAGTCGTGCCTGTAAACGCCGACCAACGTTACCAACGCCCACGATCCCCACGGTACGCTCGCGCAGTGAAAATCCATCGCGTTCGGCAAGCATCAGCAGGGAGGAGAAAACATATTCCACCACCGCAATCGCATTACAGCCAGGTGCCGCGGAAAAACCAATTCCCGCCTGCTTTAACCACGCTTCATCGACATGGTCGGTCCCCGCGGTGGCAGTGCCAACAAATTTAATGGGTTTTCCTGCCAGCAAAGATTCATTCACTTTCGTGACCGAACGCACCATCAGCGCATCCGCGTCTGCCAGTTGAGCGACGGGGATTGGACGCCCGGGAACCGCGGTCACCTCACCCAAACGGCTAAATAAGTCGCGGGCATAAGGCATATTTTCATCAACAAGGATTTTTAACCCTTTTTCAGTCTCTGACAATCTAAGGCTCCTTTATCAACAAACGCCCATTTGCAAACTGCTGTTTAATCTGAAAAAAACATTAATAATCATACAGATAACAACATAACCATTTAGACGGGCAATACTGAAAAATTGTTATTCAGTATCGCCCTTTAAGCCGTTTCAGGCTATATAAAATTAATCCCCCGTGGACACTGCGTGGACACTTACGCCACCTTTCAGCGGATTAAGGGCCACCGCATCCTGCAGGTAATCCGGTGCAAAATGCGCATATGCCATTGTTTGCTGAATGGTTGCGTGACCAAGAATCTTCTGAAGCGCAATAATGTTTCCTCCGTTCATCACAAAATGGCTGGCGAACGTATGCCGCAGCACATGTGCAGCCTGGCCTTTTGGTAAATCGGGCTTAACTCTTTTCAGCGCCAGGCAGAATTCCCGGTACTTCACCTCAAACAAGCCGCCTGTTTCTCTGGTTTTGATCGCCTCACAAACTGCCTGCGAAATTGGCACTGTTCTCTTCCGGCCATTTTTGGTTTCAAGAAACGTTACACGGTTATGAACTATCTGTTCACCACGAAGCTTACAAGCTTCACTCCAGCGCGCCCCTGTGCTTAAACACAAAAGCGCAACACGCCAGTAGTCGCCCTCCAGTGTATCGAGCAATAGCGCCACTTCCTTCTGTGACAGGAACGCCATTTCTCGTGGAGATACATAAAGAATAGAAATTCCCCTTACTGGATGTTCTGCATCCCAAAGACCTATTTTTTTCAGCACGGTAAACATTCCGGATAACCGATTCATGTACCTGTTAGCAGATGACGGTTTCAATCCTTCAGCTATCTTTTGAGAACGCCACGCGATAATTTTCAGCTTATCAAGATCCACAGCCTGCATATCAGCGCCAAGCTCATTGATTATGTTGCGCAGTTGTTTTCGGTCTTCTTCCGCCTTACGCCTGTGCTGGCCGTGATACATCCACCACAACTCAAGCAAATCATTTAGCGTTCGACGATCACGGTAGCCCTGTATATATTCCCGCTTTTCAGCGTTCGCCATGATGTAGCGTTCAGTGGCCACCGCTACCGATTTTTTGTCAAATACCTTACGCACGCGCTTTCCCTTGCGTCCGTTCGGCCTGATGTCCAGCAAATAACGACCATCTTCGAGCTTCTTAATCGACATTACGAAGCCCTCCAATGAACCGCTCTACAATTTCTCCAGCCTCTTTCCAGCAATAATCAGACCAGACAAAAAGCAGGTCTAACCAGTTTTCTGGCCTCAGCGGGATAATTTTTGGATTGTTTCGGTTGAAACGCGATCTCCCTCCGAATTGCAGGAACCATCAAGAGAGAGAGCCGGAGAAATTTGCCCGACCTCCGGCATCGTTTCATCTGTTGATAACCAATAAGCATACTTCTTAAATTTAGGGTGTTTCGTAACCTTAAGTAAGGCACCCTCTGTTACTTGCTTCCCCCTCACCTCATAGTTAGTTACCGTCCCATAAGGCAGCCCAACACAATCCGCAAACTCCTGGCGGGTCATACCTTCTGCTTCACGAATCAGGCGAAATTTTTCACCCATGCTTGACAAAGATGCCATATCGGGCATATCCTCCATCGCAACATGCCACATCGGGCACAAACATAAAAACACTCAAATAAGCCGATATAAGCCATTTTGAGCCATTCGAACGAATTAGGGAGATTACCACAATGAGCGAATCAGAGCTTGAGGGGTTCATTCAGGTAGCACCATATCCACTTGAAGCGGTGCCATATCAACTATTTGCCAAGATGATTGGTCGCAAAGAATCAACCGTCAGAACCATGATTGACGCTGCAAAGTTACCAACGATTGACTTTGTGAAACCAGGTTCAGTGAAGACGCGTGCATCAGAAAACTGGGTATATCTGCCAGCATTTAACGAAGGCATGCGCAAAGCGTTTTTTGAGCAACCGAAAGAACGCCGCGACGCATGGTTGTTGTGGCTGGGACTTTAGTCATAAATGACCAGCCATATCATCAGCGCCATTCTGACCCTTGTTTTTATTGAGATAGGCGTAATAGAGATCTATTTGTTTCGCAAGTTAACGGGACATGAAGAACGCTTTATTGAACTCAGCATTGAATATATCGCCGCTTATACCAAAGGACTTTTCCCGGCAGCTATTGGGGCGATGTTTATAGCGTTTGTTATCTGGTTTATCGGGTGAGAAACCTGACAACCCACAACTACTGCAATGAGGGTAATTATGTGTGGCATGGACAAATTGGACCTTATGTTAATTGTAATACTATCAATTAACTTCGGTTACCTCTTAAGCGGCGCAATTCTCATGTGCGGAGGCAAACGAAAATGAACCAGCAGTCCGCAAAACGTGAAAACAATGCGATACGATTTAATCGCAAATATTTTGAGTTCGGCCTCTATGCCGGAATAATTAAATCTGTACAGAGTCTTTAACATGAAACAGCAACGTAATTCACGCTTTCGCAATGGTGCAGAACGCCACGCTAACCGTTTTGCTACCAGTGCATCACGCAGCAACATCCGCTACAGCCTGAGTGATACACACGCAACGCCGGATGGCTACCCAGTAAAACAAATCGGCGAGCATGCCTGGCTGATTGAGAAAGCTGGAATCGTGATCCACAAATGCCCACGCAATCCGTTTACCGGAAACCGCATTTTTGCTCTAAGCAGTGGCGACAATCAGTTCGGGCAGGATTTCACATTATACGAAGCACTTCGCACGGTTGATCGTCTGCTTCGCGGGCAAAGTTTTATTAAACAGGCTGATTTATAACAGGTGCTTTATGACCAAAGAGCATGCACAAGGTGTATTTATCCGTTTTATTGATTTTCGCGGTGAACTGTTATTACGCGCATCCGCTATTGATGGAGTGACTCCGGCGGGTAAAAACGGAGCCGCCGAAGCCACTTACATTTATCTGAACGGCACACGGCTGCTTGTGGAACTTCCGTACCAGACCGTACGAGAAATCATTAGCGAAGCTGAAAAGGCACGCCAGGTTAATGGCGATGAACCCTATATCGAAATTATTTGTATGGATTCAGAAGCTGAAATACAGAAAGCAGATTAAAGGGCGTTGTGATGGGCAAAGAATATAAAACTCTCATTAACAAAGCACTTGAGCGTTTTTATTTTCGCTTAAGTGCATCAGGCGCTCATGCTGAACGTGCGGCCCGTGACTCATTGACCAGAGCAATCCGAAGTCTGTATGACGTGGCTTTTTACGCTGATGATCTGGATGCACTTAACGAACTTTCCGAGCTGATCTGTGCCGCAGAATGCGGGGAACATATTGAACCGTATAAGCTGGGGAATATCGCATGAGTATATTTATCTCATGGCTTGTTCTGATTATTTCGGTGGCCTGCGCTATTGGGATTATGCGAATTATTCATTCAGTAAAAAAGATTGAGCGTTTTTTCACTGAAGAATAACAGCACAAATAAAACACACGATTAAATAAGAAAACATGAAAACAATCCGCACTCGCGGAGGTATCCATATATATAAACACGAGGTTAGCATGCTCAGGACAAATCAAAAAATACTGAAGGATGCATATTTTGACAGGGGGCGAGATCTCGCAAAGCTTTGCGCCGCACTAAAAGAAATCAGTCAGTATTTCACTGATATTGAAGATGATATAGCTAACAAAGGTGCCAGTATTACATTAGCGAACAGAGCACATTTTATGGGCTTTAATGTTTTCACAGCCATAAGAACATTAAAAGAACAAAAAGAAGAAATAGAAAAGCTCAAATACAGACATAAAGCCAAGAGGGTGTAATGGCAATTAAGCATTTTCCTGTCGTTCGCTTCACCTCCAGAGACCGCGAATACGAGGTCGACGAACGACTGATTACCACTATCGACAAACATCGTTCGGAAAAGGATGCACATCACATCTATCTCACTGACGGCACTTACTTCTGCGCCACGAATGTGGTGCGGGTGAACCTTATCCGACAGGTACAGGAGTCACGCAGATGACCATTCTGGACTACATCGCTACCCATCCGGGTTGTAGCGGCGGAGAAATCGCCGCAGCACTGAATACCCCAACCACAGCCATCAATGCTGAGTTACGCCGACTCTGGCGCGGCGGCTTAGTCATCAGAACAAACCGCAGCACAGGTGGTCGCGCTCGCAAAGCAGGAGGCCAGGCTTCTTACCACGTAAACCCGATGCCGTTCGGGTGTAGCAATCCACTTACTCACATGTTTAACCTGCTACTGAAGGAAGCCAGAGCATGAGCGCCATCAACCACCAGGAATTACGCGAACTGGCGACTGACCTGCAACGAATGGCAACGCATCAAAAATTACTGGCGTTTCGCGCAATGCTCTCGCCATCTGCCGTGCTGGCACTGCTGGATGAGCTGGAGCACGCCAGAACCATGGCTCCTGCCATTCGTCTGACGCTCCATCATGAAATCAAGGATTTTTGCGCGACGCTGGAGTCACCAGGTGAATCAGAAACGCCGGAAGCAATGCAGCAGGAGCTGCTGCAACGCATCGACAACGTTTTCGATTTTTTCCTTAACCAGTAAAGGACCGCGATATGAACAAAAAGACCTGGTTTCGCGCATACATGTGGGCGCTGGTATGCGTCCTCGTCTCTCTCATTCTGTATGCAGGACTACTCCCCCGAATGATTTCATCAGACAGCTCCTTCCTGGTATTGCTGGGAATTTTCATTGCCATGCTGTACCCGGCAGGCGTTGTTCGCCTTTTCAGTAAGTACATCAAGGAAATCAAACAATGAAGAAATTCAAACTTTTTCAGATTCTCCCGCTTTTTGCCGCCATCCTGCTGGTTGGTTGCGATCGCGTTGAGCCAGGTAATGTGGGCATCAAAGTCAACAAACTGGGCGACGACAAAGGCGTCGGTGAAGTGGTTGGCGTTGGCCGCTACTGGACAGGCTGGAATACAGAGGTTTACATCTTCCCGACCTTCAAACAAATGAAGACTTACGATGAGCCGTTCAACTTCCAGATGAGTGACGGCACAACCATCGGCTATCACATCGGCGTGGCCTACAAAGTTGAACCATCCAAAGTTACCACGGTGTTTCAGACCTACCGCAAAGGCGTGGACGACATTACCGACACTGACCTGCGCCAGAAGATCGCCGATGCACTCAACCGACTGGCCAGCAAAATGACCACCGATAAGTTTATCGACGGTGGTAAGTCTGAACTGCTGGATTCAGCACTTAAAGATATTCAGGAAGAGATGACCCCCATTGGTATTCAGGTCATGAGCCTATCTTATGTCGGTAAACCGGAATATCCGCCAACCGTTATCGACAGCATTAACGCCAAAGTCACGGCAAACCAGAAAACCCTGCAACGCGAACAGGAAGTCAAGCAACGCGAAGCAGAAGCCAACATGTTGCGCGCAGAAGCTGCCGGACAGGCCGATGCCATTCGCACAAAAGCCCAGGCTGAAGCCGACGCCATTCGTTTACGCGGCGAAGCTCTGCGCCAGAATCCCGGCGTTATGGAGCTGGAAGCGATCAACAAATGGAACGGCACGCTGCCGCAATACATGACCAGTAACACCGCTGTTCCGTTCGTTCCCGTGAAGTAATGACACCCGGCCAGTGCAAACCGCTGGCCGGAGCAGTATCAGGATTTTTTAGTATGCCGTTCTCACAAAAAAACCGCTTGCCATGCCGCAATCAGCCAGGTTACATTTCCGCTGCACCTCACAAAACGGGTGCCGGGTTTCGCAGCCTGCTGACAAACATAGCGCACAACCGCGCCAGCGGTTTTTTTGTGCGTACTGTATCGCCACGTTTTTTTCGCACACGAATTATGGCGGGGCGTACGGGGCCGACTTCGGTCGGGCCGGGTTCTATGTTTGCCGGTACTGCGAACCTCGTACGTCTCGCCACCCACAGTTTCGCAGCTCTGGATGGTGAGTTTTCAAAACTTACACACATAGAGGCCACACCATGGCAAACCGCAAACAGCACCGCACTATCGCGGAGCGTCGTCACATCCAGACTGAAATCGATCGCAGACTCACCCGCGCTGCACACATCGCCTTTATCATGCAATCCAACACATTGCACAGACTCAACAGCACTATTTCAGCCGACTACTGCGCCGCTGTATTCAGCTATCTGGCGGAAGACCTCCTGTCTCTTCAGGATCTCATCCAGCAGCAAAACAAACTCCATTAATTCCTGTTCCGGGCCTTTCCTGCACCTTGCGGCGGGAGGCCTTCGCACATCTGTAACAAGAGGATTGCCGCAATGATTCTCGCCAACGACTTTCTTGAATACCTGCTCAACACAGAGCGTGATCTTGCCGTTCGCGTGCGTGAACGTTATGACATGTACCTGAAATCCCTGCCTGTACCGCAGCTCGCTGACGGAAAGATTGTTATTGATGGTCGCTACATGATTGACAGCCACGAGGGAAATTACAGGCTTTACCGCATTGAAGGTGGCACTCCGTCCGTTATTGGCATTTACCAGCGCCCATCCTCTGCAATCGTCGATGTGATTGCCGACAGCATCCGCATCACACATCGCTATGCCGACACAGAAGACACCGTGCTGGAAATTCAGCGGCTGGCTGCCGTTTGCCGTGACACCCTGAACGGTATGACGCAGTAAATCAGTATGACGACAGAGTACATCAGGGACTGGCAACAACCGCGCCACGCAGTGGGGCGTGAAGGAACGGGGATCCCCGCACCTGAATCCGCGCTTTCCTCCTGGCTGGATGCCTACCGGGCAGAGAACGAGCGCCGACAGGAAAAGGCTGATGCGGCGTTCTCCGCCACGCCGCTGGGCAACCTGATTAATAAAAGCCTGGATGCACAGGAAAAACAGGACAAAACCATCACACTGGCAGGAGACGCCAGAAAACAGGCACGCGGCGCGGTGGATGAAGCCATGGCCTCGCTGCGCCTGCTGCCGTCCTATCTGCGCGATCCGCTTATTCGCCACCTCTCCTTCCTGCGCAAAAAACAGGAAGCCGATCGCCGGAAAGGCAAAAAGAGCTGGCAGGCGGAACGCTATGCACGCGGAACCCTGCGCAAAATATTCGAACGTCTGGATCGCACTGACGGACGCTGGCTGACACCGGGTTATCGCTCCCTTGCCGGACGCGAACGCCTGGACGATTTGCTTTACCTGCCGCAGCTCAACAAACACCAGATACAGACGCTGGCCACCATGACGGCGGCGATGTTCAGCAGCACCTTCGAAAAACTCTGCGATGGCTTTGGCGCGACCGATGGCGAACTGACCATGGATGTAACGCTGAAGACGTATCAGATGCTGGCCCGCATGGCGTTACACCTGCACATCATGCCTCCACATTATGACGCACTGACAACAGATAAAGACCGGAGGAACGAACCGGACACGGAGCTGCTACCGGGCGCAGTCCTTCGCCTGACCTGTGCGGAATGGTGGAAACGCAAACTGTGGCTGTTACGTTGCGAGTGGAGAGAAGAACAACTCCGCGCCGCCTGTCTGGTTTCCAGAAAAACATCGCCCTATCTGAGCCAGGACGCATTAAGCGAGTTTCGCGCACAGCGCGAGAAAACACGCGATTTCCTGAAAAGTTTCATGCTGGAAAATGAAGACGGGTTCACGATTGATCTCGAGACGGTGTATTACGCGGGAGTAAGTAACCCGGTTCACCGTAAGGCAGAAATGATGGCCACCATGAAGGGGCTGGAACTTCTGGCCGAAGCCCGTGGCGACAGAGCGGTGTTTCTGACTGTCACCTGCCCGTCAAAATACCACGCAACAACGGAGAACGGTCATCCGAATCCCAAATGGAACGGGGCCACCATGCGCGACTCCAGCGATTACCTGGTTAACACGTTTTTTGCGGCGGTCCGCAAAAAACTGAACCGCGACGGTCTTCGCTGGTATGGCATCCGCACGGTGGAGCCTCACCATGACGGCACTGTGCACTGGCATATGATGGTCTTTGCACATCCGGACGAGATTGAAACCATCGTGTCCCACGTCTGCGATATTGCCATTCAGGAAGACCGCCACGAGCTGGGCGATGACATAACTCCGCGTTTTAAAGCGGAGTACGTCGACGGCTCAAAAGGCACGCCAACCAGCTACATCGCCACCTACATCGGAAAGAACCTGGACAGCCGCGCCGTGGATGGTATCGACCCGAAAACGGGCAAGCCACGCGTTGACCACGAAACCGGAAAATCAATGGCCGAGAGCGTGGAGCGCGCCATCGGCTGGGCGCGCCTTCACCGGGTCCGCCAGTTCCAGTTCTTTGGCATCCCCTCCCGTCAGGTGTGGCGTGAACTGCGCCGCCTTGCCAGCCAGATGGCACGCAACCCGGAAGGCCCGCAACGGCTGAAGGATGACGCAATGGATGCAGTGCTCGCTGCCGCTGATGCCGGGTGTTTTGCCTCCTACATTGAAAAACAGGGCGGCGTACTTGTTCCACGCAAAGACTACCTGATTCGCACCGCCTACGACCTCGCAGATGAGCTGAACGATTACGGCGAACAGAGCGTACAGATTTACGGGATCTGGTCACCACTCATCGGGGAGTCTTCCCGTGTGTGCACACATCCGGATAACTGGAAGCTGGTAAGACGTAAACCGGAAGCGGAAGACAGCGCCCGCGAAAATGGTTTTGACCTTCAGGGCGGCCCTGCCGCCCCTTGGACTCGTGGCAATAACTGTCCCCGTGTACAGGAAACGGACAACAACGGGGCAGAACAGCCGGAAGAACGGCCAGCACCGTGGCCGCAGCTCCCTGACGGCGTTGAAGTGAACGAATGGATGCGCTCACTGAAACGGCACGAACGCCGGGCGCTGATGCGTTCGCTTCGTGACAAACAGGCAAAAAACAGCAGTGATGAAATGCAGAGCTGGACACAGAGCCGCAAACAGCAGCGGCCTTTGCCTGATAACCACGAATTACTCGCTAAAGAATGGCGGGAGTCTGCCGAATCTCTCGGCCTGCATATCGGTGAACAGCAGATGCAGCACCTGCTACGGGGCGGCAGCCTGTACGTTGACGGCAGCATCATTGCACCGCAGGGATATGAAATTGTACGCAAACCGGATACCCGCCCGGACAGCCGAATCACGCAGCTCTGGCAGCACCTGAGCCGTAATCACGGCGTAAGCAGCACGGAGATCCGCCATAACCCAGTCGCCAGCTATCTGGCACAGCTGGGGGCATCAGACCCCGAAGCCGCCGCACGACTGGCATCCGCACTTCAGCAGGACCAGAACACCATGAAAACACCCGTTACCGTGCTTTCTGACATGCTGCGCGCCATCTGCGACGCAGAGCACGCACAGAGAATCAGTGAAACCACTGAACGCGCCAGCCGCAAAGCAGACCTGCTGCAGGGTGGCCTGACCAGTGGAAACAAAAAACAGACAGAAACGGGACTCACGAATCCCGGAAATGAGCAAAAAACGCGCAGCGATATATGAAGCGCGCACAAAACAGGCAAAAACGGGATTTCAGAATCCCGTAAACGATTAATTAATCAACATAAGGAAAAGCGACATGAAAATTTGTATCGACGACGGCTCCACCAACATCAAGCTGGCATGGACTGAGAACGGCGAACGCCGCAACGCCATCAGCCCGAACAGCTTCAAGTCGGAATGGTCTGCGCCGTTCGGTGGCACGCAGCCCGCGAACTACATGCTTGATGGCGTGCGCTATGGTTTTGATCCGGTCAGCGATCGCTTTGTCCAGACGACCGACACGCAATACCAGTACAGCGATGTGAACGTAATTGCCATTCATCACGCGCTGGTCAAATCAGGCATCACGCCACAGGAGGTGGATGTGGTTGTCACCCTGCCACTGAGCGAATATTTCGACACAAACGCACAGCCGGACATGGCCAACATCAACCGCAAAAAAGCGAACGTCATGCGCCCGGTGGAGTGCCAGAACGATGAGGCATTCACTATCCGTAACGTGCGGGTTATGCCTGAATCCATTCCGGCTGGCTTTAAAGCACTGGCTGACATGAGTCCGTTTGAATCCCTGCTGATTGTGGATTTGGGCGGAACCACGCTGGATGTGGCAAAGGTTCAGGGACAACTGGCAGGTATCAGCCAGGTATTTTGCGATCCACACGTAGGCGTTTCCCTGATGGCCGATGCCGTACTGTCGGTGATGGCCACTAACGGTATGCGTACCAGTCACCACATCGCCAATACCATTATCGAACATCGCCATGATGAAGCCTGGCTGCGCCAGCACATCCACAATGACGCGCATTACGCCAGCCTGATGGCGGTTATTCGTGAAAAGGAAGAAACACTGAAACAACGCGTGATCCGCGCGCTGGCGGTTTTTTCGGGTTACGGGCGGGTGATGGTTGTCGGTGGAGGGGCGGAGATTGTGGCACCCGCTATCCGCGAAGCCTGCGGAGTTAATGCGACTTTCATCGCGGACGGGGTGCCACAGTTTGCTCTGGTTAATGGGCTGTACGCAATGGACAAGGAGTAAACCAATGACGACACCAACCAGACGGATAAGTTTCTATCTGAAGCCTGCGGCCGTCAAGAACGAAAGCGAAGCATGCGCCTGGCTGGACAGCCTTACACCAGAAGCCCGCAAAAGCGGCCAACGCGTGGCTTTTCTGGCTGGGCTGGCACTTCTGAAAATGAATCCAGCAGAGGCTTACCGACTAGCTGCATGGGCTGACGATGAGGCGTTATCCGTGACACAAACCAGGACAGAACGCCCCGTGTCACAGCCAGTACCAACCGCACAGATAACCAGTCAGATGGCCGGAAATATCAGGGCGTTATTCCCCGAATAAGGCAATACGGTGAAGCATCCCCAGGGGAAGTGAAGCTAAACTTAAGAGGGGCGGATATAGACGCCCCGATTCACAGAAAAATTTATTGAATTTAAACGTTTTCAACGTTATGTTTTACGCAGATTTCAAGGTTTTGGGGATTTAGAGGCGGCCCCCCAAAAGTTGATACCGCCTAGTTGGTAACTTCGTCGTCAGACTGGGACTCCAACCACGCCAGCTGAGAGGTTGGCGCTATTTTTTACGCAAAGGGGGTAATTTATATCGCAAATTAACCTCTTTCGTTTCAATATCTCTTGGCCCCTTCTTTTTATCAAAAAACAACCAGATATTGAATTTTCGTTCTGTCGGCCAGGTATCGTGCCGTAATGATTCCCACCCAAGATAAGAAGCGATTTTCTCTGCCATAGCCAGTTTCGCTGGAGAAGTGGCTTTCCTTTGATATGCACACATTACAGCCCCTAATAAAAAATCGACAAGCTGAATATGTTCCGATGTTTTTGAGTCTTTTGTTTCAACTAGTTTAATTATGTCCTTGCGCCCATATTTTCGGGCCAGAGAATGGTTGGCAATTATGTGAAACTCTTCATCGGCTTTTTTGTAACGAGATGGCAGGGGATCAACTTCTATAAGGAACTCACATTCCGCATGAGGCCACCTTTGGATCACGTTACCTATTTTGGTTTCAATAAGCTTGCAAAAATGCTTACGCATTGCAAGATCATAATCCCCACCATGATATGATTTTTCTACTTTAGACTTCTCAACAATAATACAGTGAAAAGCCATCCAGTTGTGCCTAAAAAACACATCAATGACGTCGCTATAAAAAGCTGCATTACGCTTTGAATGTGCTTTCTGCCATTTGAGCTCATCACTGCATCCATGCTTTTTTCTCAAATCCTGTACCATGCGAGTGAGTTCAGCGCGCCTCTGATAGCTCATCCAGAGACTCCCAAATCCGTAGAATGGCTGCCCATCAACGCCAGATTCATCACAGGCAACATGCCATATCATTTTTTTCTGATTGTTATCTTTCATTGGTCTTGGGTTCTGGGGACTAAACGTGCTGCATCTAATTTAATCACACACATAACCTACTGATAAAGATCATTTTTATTCCTGTCTCTCACCAAATGGGTATTGAGAATGACCACCTGAACACACTGAAATAAAGGCGAAAATCATGTATCGCTCTACTGCACAATAGTGCACAAATTTGCACAATTTTTTTGAAGGACTTTTTGCCCTTCCGGCCCGCGTGGCGGCTGGATCCGTCAGGGATCCGTGCGTGCACAAAAAAACGCGTTTTTTCTGCGCGCAGGTGACGGGGGAACAGCCCGCGTTTCAGGGGGTAAATAGCACCCCCTGAACGATGTCGCAGAGATACAACAGAATGGCTGTATTTCTCACGCTGAGCGTGAAAAAGACGTGAGGGCTTTTGATTTGATGGGGTGGCAGATAAGGCCGTCAAAATCGCACTGAGGCGGCGAAAACATGCAGTCAGCGCAGTGGGATTGCGTAAGAGTCTGACCGTCGATGATGGCAATAAGCAGGAAAGCGTCGTGAAATTATCTGATTGATACAGGAGCTGGAGAGTCGGGGCATAAATTTTTTATGCCCCGGCGAAGCAGCAGACAAGCGAAGCGCGTCAGGATGTGGGCTGGGTGTCTAACAGTGCGTAAGGGTTAAAGCGGATCACCTCTTCGCCAAGCCAGTCATTGATGTGCTTCATGGCCTCCATGACAGGCATCAGCTCGTTAATTGCGTAAACCCGCGCGGCCTTCTCCACATCACCAAACGCACTTTTTTCGCCCGGCATCGCCCCCATCAGTTGCGGCGGAACGCGGTGCGCAGCCAGCACATCATCACGGGATGCCGCCTTAACATTCATGAACTCATCTTTTGCGGTGATCTGCTGGAACGGCAAAATTTGCACCCCCTCTTTGCCCCCGTTGGGCGCATGAATGAGCACGTTTTTAAATGCACCACCACCACGCGCACCCTGTAACGTTTCTTTCAGGGAGTCCATGCTTTCGCGGTTTACCTGCGCTGCACCGATGTAGATGATGCACCCGGCGTGGGATCCGTTGTCGTAGTACAGTTTTCTGAACATGTCCGCCGAATGAGAAAGGCTGGCCGAGAGTAATGCGCCAAGATATTCCGGCATGCCGTAGATTTCCTGGTTAATATCCGGATTCATCAGGTGGCACACTTTGCCAGGGCGAAACTGGAACGCGTCCTTGCCATCCTGCACATACCACCATGATTCAAGATCGCTTCCGCGTCGCATGTATTTCGCCAGGGCGTGCCGTAATTTAAGCGGTTCGCCGAGCATATTGCTACGAAGCTCAAGGAATGCGTTACCGAACACAAACCAGTCCAGCGCCAGCGCCGAGAAATCCTGCCGGGAAAGCAGCGGGTGCGGGATGTAGCAACCGAGTAATACATTGCGCTTAAAGTAAAGCGCAGACTGATGCCAGGACGTTTGCCGGGCAGCTCTTGCCAGACCGTACCAGTCCACCGGGGTTTCATACCACCGCCCGTTATCAGCACAGTACATATTATCCAGCAGGTCATGCCCGGTCAGGCGATAAGGACCATCAAATGTGAATGCACTGAGCGATGATTCTTTCCTGAGCGCATCAGCGAGATCAATGCGTGAACTCATGCGCACTTTTTTATTTTTTCTGCTCATCAGAACTCCATAACCGTGAAACGCTCGTTTTCTCCTTCGCCGCCAATCGGTTCGTTAATGACAGCAAGCATGGTTGCCCACGCAAGGTCGCCGTGGCTGATCCCCCTCGCTCGGTCCGTTTCGTAAGTGATAAAGCCGCCCGGTGTTTTCACCTTACGCACGGCGTTAAAGGCCGCGACCAGCTCGCGTTCGGCGCGATCGTATTCCCACCGCCCGGCACGCATTATTTGCAGCATTTTCAGTACCAGCGACCGTTTTGATGACAGCGTGAAGGTGTACGGAATAGCAGCAGGGAAAAACCGTTTCACTATCTGATAAACAGCCTCCCCGTTCCCGCCCGTCACATCAATGCCGATGTGTTCCACGTTATAGCGACACGTGAACTCTTCAATGACTCTGGCCTGTTCTTCAAACTCCAGCCCCTGAACGCGTCGCGTCTCCACCGTTCGGAAACGGCCACCAGGAACAGCCGGAGGAACCACCACGGACACAGCACCGCTGTCGCCGTTGCCACTGCTGCCGTTTGCGTCATACCCAATCCATACCGGACGATTCCCCATCGGGCGGGGAGCAAAAGGTTTCCAGTCTTTCCAGTCGTCGTATCCGTCAACACCGCAGCCAATCAGGATATTCAGGTTAAATGCCGATTCCCCTTCGCGGACAAACTCACACATATAGAGATTGAGGAACTCGTCTTCGGTGTTTTCATCACGAATTTCGTCGATATCGGTGTGTTTCCAGCCGTGATTAACCACATCTTCCAGCGTGACAATTTGCCGCCAAGTCCGGTCAGGGCAGATAAGCCCGTTATGCAGCGTTTTCCAGTCCACAGAAAAACGCTGGCGTTTATGCGAGGCCTTTTTCTCGTTCCAGCGGTCGCCGTTCCAGTAGGCGTACGCCTCGTGCGTTTCGGTGGATGGCGTGGAGAAGTAGGTGCGCCGCAGTCCGCTGAGGGTTGCCATAGCGCCAGCCACCTTGCGCAGTTCAGCAAAGCGACTGACCCAGAAAAATTCATCAAAATAAAAATTGCCCGTATAGGACTGTGCCGACGCAGCAGAAGTGCCGAGAAAATGCAGCTCTGCGCCGTTGGAGAGGATGATTTTATCGCCCCCTTTCAGCTCCACATCAACTTCAGCCGCGACCTTCTGAATAATGCTTTTAAACTGGAACGCCTGACGACGCGACGCAGACAAAAAAATCTGGTTACGCTGGTAAGGTTGCGCCACATCGTCACGCAGCGCCATCAGCAGAGCTTCCTGTGCAAAATACCAGGTCGCCCCAATCTGTCGGGATTTCAGGATCATCCTGTTACGTATCCCGGCTTCCCTGCAAAGTGTCAGGGAGTCAAACCAGCCCCGCTGATGCCACTCCAGCCTGCTGATGATTTTTTCCCGCAGTGCGGCAATCTGTTCCGGCGTGAAATGATTTTTAAGTTTTTTCGCCCGGCCTTTCTTTCCTGCGGCCATCACATCCGGCTGGCCATCATGCAGCTTTTTAAGCTGCCGGGTCAGCAGGTCTATTTCCTTAAAGTCACCGCCTGTTTTATTCTGTTTTTCAGTAAGCTGGATGAGGCGCGCATCGATGGACTGCGTGACACGCTGCACGGGGGGCGTTTCATCCCACTGGTCGCGTTTTTTCCACGCATAAATCGTGTTCGGGTTTATTCCCATCAGACGTGATATTTCTGCGGGCGGATAACCCTGCCAGTAAAGTTGCCGCGCACGCTGGCGCACAAAAGCGTCCTGAATCATTGCTCCCCCTGAGTAATTACAGGAAGATTACCCGCGCGCGAAACCGTTCTCCTTAACCCCCTGTTCTGGCCGTTTTCTTACAACAAAAGCCCTTTGTATCAGCCTGTTACGCTTTGCCATCATGACTGAAGAACCAGTCAGAGGGGCAAAAACTATGGCTAATGAAAAAAAGACATCCCGCAAAAAGTTTCGCGTGGCTGTCTCCGGATCAACTGTTGATGGCCGCGAAATCAGCCCGGTACATCTGCGTGAAGCCGCCGAGAACTTCAACCCGGATGTTTACGCTGCCCGCGTGAACGTTGAGCACTATCTCTCGCCATGCCCGTCAAGCGAATTTTCCGCAATGGGCGATGTCACCGCGCTGAGTACGGAAGATATTACGGAAGGCCCGCTGGCCGGACGTACTGCGCTGTATGCAGAAATCGAACCGACCGAGCGCATGAAGCAGCTTGTCGCTGACGGCAAGAAAATCTATTCCAGTATCGAACTGCACCCGCAGTTCTCCGTTAACGGGCGCGCCTATCTGGTCGGGCTGGCGATGACCGACACCCCGGCAAGCCTGGGCACTGAGCGCCTGAAATTCACGGCACAGCAACGTCAGGCGGTGATGACGTTCAACAGTATCCAGGGTGAAGCGCCGCTTATCTCCGAAGCCATTGAGTCTGAAATCATCGAAATGGCAGAACAACGCCAGGAAGAAGGCACCCAGTGGTTTAACCGCGTAATGGGGATTATTGGCCGTGGCCGCAAAGCGGATGACGCCAGTTTTTCCCGTATTCAGGAAGCGGTGGAAGGCGTCGCAACGTCACAGGCCGACATTATCGACCGTTTTAATGTGCTGGAAGCCCGCCATAAGCAGGACCGTCAGAAAATCACGTCACTGACCACAGAGCTGACAGCACTGAAGGAAAAACTGCGCACGCAGGACGGCGATCCACAGAACCGGTTCACCGCAACGGGCGCAGCCTCCGATCAGCTGGCTGACTTCTGATAAGACAAAGGAGCAAATTTTTTATGAATCTGGTGATGTCAGATAATGCCCGTAACAAGCTGGGCTGCTACATGACGCAGCAGGCGTCGCTTAACAATATCCCGGTTTCTGCGCTGGTATCGCGATTTACCGTCAATCCATCGGTACAACAGCGTTTTGAAAACGCTTCAAAGGAAAGTACCGAATTTACGAAAAGAATTAATGTAATCGGTGTAACTGACCAGAAAGGCGAAAAAGTTCTCCTGGACACCACCGGGCCGATTGCGCGCACGAATACCAGTTATGACGGCACAGATCGCCGTAATCCGATTAACGCTGTCGATATGAAGGCTCGTCAGTACCAGTGTGAACAGGTGAACTACGACACGTTTATTTCGTACCCGAAGCTTGATGCCTGGGCGGCTCACAGCGATTTTCAGTCGCGCATCAGCACACAGATTGCCCGGCAGGTGGCGCTTGACCGCATCATGATCGGCTTTAACGGCACATCACACGCGGAAAAATCCAATTTCAGCACCAACAAGCTGCTTCAGGACGTTAACGTGGGCTGGCTGGAGCACATCAGAACCGATGCCAGTGAACGCGTAATGAATGACGTGACGCTGACTTCCCGCAACATGGACAACACAGTGGCGCACGCGGGTAAGTATGCGAACGCTGATGCACTGGTACAGGACGCGCGCTCATCCCTGCTGGATGAATGGCACAAGGAAGCAGACGACCTCGTGGTGATTATGGGGCGCAACCTGTTTAACTCGCTGCGTCTGCCCGTGCTGAACAGCATCAGCGGCCAGAATCCCAATGCGGAATTACTCGCCGGACAGCTCATCCTGTCATCGCGCACCATTGGTGGGCTGGATGTATTCCTTGCGCCGTTCTTCCCGGATGCAACGATGCTGATCACCTCATTCAACAACCTGTCAATTTACTGGCAGAGAGGCTCAATGCGTCGCCTGATGAAAGACGAGCCGGAATACAACCGCATCGCCACCTACCAGTCCATCAATGACGCTTATGTCGTTGAAGACTATGGCAAGTGCGCGATGGTCACAGGCCTGAAGTTCGCCGACAGCTAATCAACTCACGGCGGGCATCATGCCCGCCTGTAACGGAGAGAAAGAATGATTACCCCTGCACAGCAACACTGGCAGAACGTGATGGCGCAGCGCGCAGGCCGGGCGAATGAAGGCGTGGATCACGCCGCACGTACCGCGCATGAAGAGGTGCTGTATCGTCTGCGTCTGGCACAGGCCCGACTTAAGGGCGTACAGGCCAGAAGCGCCAAAGCCGCCATCAAAAAAGAGTTGTTACCGGACTTTTCCGGCTGGATTGAAGGAACGCTGGAGGCTGACGGCGGGCAGCAAGATGAGGTGATTGCCACGCTGATGGTGTGGGCGATTGACTGCGGCGATCTTCCGCTGGCATTGCGTATTGGTGCGTATGTGGTCCGTCACAACCTCATCATGCCGGATAACTTTGGCCGTACTGCTGCCACGGTACTGACCGAAGAAATCTGCAACCCGGTACTGACGCAGGCCGGGACGGATGCCGACGCGGATTTGTCCGCCTTTATCGAACCACTGGACACACTTTGGGAAATTGTCGCCAACCAGGATATGCCGGACGAAGTGCGCGCCAAATTATGCAAGGCGTGCGCCTTTGCCCGCCGTGGCCTGAGCGATGCGGACAGCATGGCCTCATCACTGAAGCTGCTGCGCGAAGCGATGCACCTGAACCCGAACGCAGGTGTGAAACGCGAGATTGCAACCCTTTCCCGCGCCCTGAAAAAAGCCGATTCCGCAGCCGAACCAGAAGACGCCAGCACACCGCAGGCGCAGGACGAAAGCAGCAAAAGTAAAAAGACAACGCGGAAGCCTGCAACACGAAAAACCACCGCGACGCAGAAGGCGAAGCGCGGTTAACGACTGACCCCGTCAGCGGGCGGCGTGCGCGGTGTTCCGGTTTGACTCCGTGACCGTTTACACCGCGCACCCACCGCCCGATTTTTTCAGGAGTGAACCCAATGAGTATGGTTGCCAGAACCAACCCCGGACCCGCAGAGGACGACATCACCGATACCGATGATGGTGATACCCGTATTTCAGCGGGTGCATTCTGGCCGGATATTGTGCTGCGTGAGCTGCGTCTGGCGGTACGACTGCCGGGCCGTGTGACCACCTCCCGCCTGCTGCATACCGCCACCGGGGCCGTGGCACACGTTACCCGCGAGCTGGAAGCATGGCAGCAGGAACAGCAGGCGGCTGGCCATCAGACGCTGGCCGATGTTCCGGCACCCGTAATTAACGGAGAAAGCGTCAATCTCTGGCACTGGCGCAATGCTGTTTATACCGCCACGCGCGCCCTGATTCTGGAGCGTTATCGTGATGCAGACACAACGGACAAGGGCGACCGCCGGGCGGACGCTCTGGATATACAGACATCGGATTTGTGGCGTGATGTGAGCTGGGCCATCTCTGACATTCTGTGCCGCCCGCGAATCTTTGCGGAGTTGTGCTGATGAAAGTGAAGGTACTGGAAGGCGACACCGTGGATTCGCTCTGTTTCCGGTACTACGGCACGACGCAGGGCGTCACCGAAAAGGTGCTGGATGCCAACCCCGGACTCTGTCAGCAGGTATTTCTGGACGCCGGGCAGGAAGTGGAGATGCCGGAGCCGGAGAAGAAGAAACGAGAAATGATTCAGTTGTGGGGGGAGTAGCAGTGAGCACCATTCAAACAGGGATCACAGAGCAGGTTATTGCGTGGCTCTTTGACCACCTGCCAACGGTGTATGCAGTAGGCGCGGCGGTCAGCATTTCCGCGCTGATGAGTCTTTATGACGGACGAACACTGGTTCAGACCGTAACGGGATCGCTGGCGTGCGGCGTTCTTGCCATGGCCGTGGCCGGATCGTTGCGCTTCTTCGGTTTTCCTGAAGATGCCGTGACGTTTATCGGCGCATCAATCGGTTTTATGGGCGCAGAGAAAGCACGCGACAAGGTTATTGCAGCCTTTAATCGCAGGGTGAAGGAGAAGGACGAATGAGCAACACATTTAAATTCAGCAGCCGGAGCGAAAAGAATTTGCAGGGCGTAAATCCTGATCTGGTGAAAGTGACCCGACGGGCACTGGAAATTTCGGAAGTGGATTTTGGTATCACCGAAGGGTTGCGCAGCCGTTACCGCCAGAAGCAACTGGTGGCCACGGGTAAGAGCCAGACCATGAACAGCCGCCACCTTACGGGACATGCCGTGGATGTTGTGGCTTATATCGGCAGCCAGGTGTCATGGGAATGGCCGCTGTACGAAAAAATCGCAGCAGCATTCAGACAGGCCAGCCGGGAACTGAATATTCCGGTGGAATGGGGCGGCGACTGGAAGACCCTGAAAGACGGACCGCATTTTCAGTTACCACACGGAGCCTATCCGGCATGAAGCTCTGGCCCACGCTGGGCGTCGCTTTCCTTCTGATTGCTGGATGGGGAACATCCATGCGTCTGTCGTGGTCGCTGGGCCGGGAGAACGCCAGAAACGAAGCGCAGGCCAGCACCCTGAAAAGTACCGCCGACACCCTGAATATTATCAGCGCCGGGGTACAGGATATGCAGCAGGTGCTGGCGCAACTCCGCGTGGAAAATCAGCAACGCAATCAGGACGGAGAGGTAAGACGTGAACAGCTACGCAACGATATTGCAAAAGATGAATGCGCCCACGCTTTGCCTGACGCTCGTTTTACTGACAGGCTGCGCAGGCACGCAGAACGCGCCACGGCCAGCGCCGTCAGTCCGGCTTATACCGCAGACGCTGACCATACCGGTAACGCCTCCCCCCTTCCCTGATACTCCCACATGGGGAAATCTCGGTATATGGGGCGACCGCCTTCTGGATGCACTGGAAACCTGTAACGCGGATAAACGGGCCATTGAATTACTGGAACAGCGCAGGCTGCAACGACTGAACAACGAGGATAACAACCATGCTGAAAACTGATTCCCTGCGTGAAGCCATGACCCGTTCATGCCGATGGTGTCAGGCCAACCCGGAAAAATTCACCATTTTCGTGGAGAGCGGCAACATTGAAACGACAGGAGAAACCCCATCGTTTGTTTACCGCTATCAGATGGTGATGTTTGTCATGGATTACGCCGGGGAGCTGGACGACCTCACGCTGCCGCTGCTGGCGTGGTTATCCGAAAATCAGCCACAATTGTTGCTCAACCCTGAGCGTAATCAGGACATCAAATTTTCCGCCGTTATCAATGACGATGACAGCGCCGATCTCCTGTTTACGCTCCCCCTGCGGGAACGCGTTCGCATCACGCGCAGCAGTCAGGGCACACCGCAGGCAGAACACCTGCCGGAGCCAAAACCCCGCCTGCCATCTTCCGAAGGCGACTGGTCACATGTATTCCAGGATGTGACGTGGGGTGAAAGCGATGGATAAGGCATTCACCCGCGTGGATGAAACCTTTGAGGCCATCCGCGACAGCCTGAATCAGCAGGCCATCAATAACATCGCCAGAAAGCTGGCACAGGATTTACGCCGCGCCCAGCAGGCGCGTATCCGGTCACAGAAAGCGCCGGACGGGACCGCGTGGACACCACGCAGACGCCGCGTAACCCGGATACAGGAACGCATTCGCTTTATCTGGAATAACGAAGCACGCACGCTGAAAAACTGGCATCACGACACGGGGAAATACGGGCGAACCATTACCGGGTGGGATGAGGATAAAAACAATATCCGCACGTTTTACCGGGATGACATCGACCGTTTTCTGGAAATACGCACCCGGCGCATCAACCAGGACAGCACAAAGCGCGTCCCCATGTTCGTAAAACTGCGCACCGCCCGCTACCTGAAAGCCCGTGCAGATGCTTCCGGTGTGACGGTGGGTTACAGCGGCGTGGCCGCACGTATTGCCCGCGTTCATCAGTTCGGTGAGCGCGATCAGGTTGCGCCGGGCATTTTCACCAATTACCCGGCACGTGAGCTGCTGGGTATCAGCCAGACAGATGAGCGCCTGATTTATAACACGGTGCTGGGCCGGATTGCGGAGGCTGTACGGTGAGCGCAGAACTCATGCGACTGCTGAGCAATATCATCCGCACCGGGATCATCTCTGAAGTTGATGAGAAGTCCTGGCGCGTGCGCGTTCGCAGCGGCGAACTGGAAACAGACTGGTTGCGCTGGAACACCACGCGCGCGGGAGCCTTCAATGTGTGGCTGCCGCCATCACCCGGCGAACAGGTGGTAATTGCCTGCATTGGCGGCAACCCGGAAACCGCCATGATAATTGGCAGCCTGTGGAGTGATGCCAGTCCGGCCCCCGGCAAAAGCCTGAAAGAAATCGTGATCAGCGCGCCGGACGGCGCGGTGTTCCGCTACGACGCGGACGCTGGCGCACTGAGCGCCAGCGGCATGAAAACGGCCACTTTACAGGCATCCGTCAGCGTGAAACTGGATACGCCCGTCGTGGAATGCACAAACCTTCTGAGAACGGCGACGCTTGACGTCACAAAAGGAGGAAAGATGAGCGGCAATATCACGCACAGCGGCGGCAACTTCACCTCAAACGGCATTACAGTGCATACGCATAAACACGGTGGCGTGAAAGGCGGCAGCGATTCGACAGGAGGCCCACAGTGACAACCCGCTACACAGGAATGAACCCGGACGGAACGGGAAACCTGAACGATATGGAGCACCTGAAACAGTCAGTCAGGGACATCCTGACCACCCCGCTGGCAAGCCGGGTTATGCGACGGGAATATGGCAGCCTTGTGCCTGATTTGATTGACGAACCCATGAATAACACCACGCGTCTGCAATGCATGAGTGCTGCCGTGATTGCGCTGACACGATGGGAACCCCGCATTGCCCTGGATGCCATTGACGTTGTCTGGAAAGCGGGAGGCCGCGCCGGGGTGACGCTGTCGGGCACTGTCATGCAGACCATGCAGAATGTTGAGTTAACCATCACGCTGAGGGAGTAAATCATGCCCGCCGTTGACCTTTCCCAGTTACCAGAACCCGCCATCATCGCGGAGCCTGACTTTGAAGCAATTCTGGCTGACACAAAGGCCATGATGATTGCAGCTTATCCCGCCGAACAGCGTGAAGCCGTTTCCGCTGCGCTGGAGCTGGAATCGGAACCCCTGAACGTTATCGCCCAGACAACAGCGTTTCGTGAAATGCTGTTACGCCAGCGGGTCAATGAGGGTGCACGCGCCTGCATGTTAAGCCACAGCGCCGGGACAGACCTGGACAACCTCGCGGGCAATATGAACACAAAGCGCCTGGTTATCACTCCGGCAACGGATACCACCGACGCGGTGATGGAGAGCGACACCTCGCTGAGACTGCGGGCGCAGCGGGCGTACGACGGCCTGAGTGTTGCTGGCCCGTCAGGTGCATACGAGTATTTTGCACGCAGCGCCAGCGGTCTGGTGCGTGATGCGCGGGCCATCAGCCCGTCTCCGGCCTGTGTGACGGTTTCCATCCTGTCCACTGAAGGCGACGGCACAGCAACGGAGGCGTTGCTTAATACCGTTCGTGCCGTTCTGAATGCAGAGGATACCCGCCCGGTGGCCGACCGCCTGACCGTACAGAGCGCCAGAATCGTGACATGGCGGCTGAATGCAAAACTGTACTTTTATCCCGGCCCGGAATCCGAACCTATTCTGGCTGCGGCTGAATCGTCGTTCAGGAAGTGGCTGGCTGAGCAGGGGCTTATCGGTCAGGACGTGGCGTTGTCCGCCATTGCTGCCGCACTGCATGTGCACGGTGTGCAACGCGTGGAGATAATCGAACCCACACAGAATATGGCCATCAGCGACATACAGGCGGCGCGCTGTGAGTCATTCACCATCAGCGAAGGTGGGCGTAATGAGTAATTCACTGTTACCACCATCAGCCAGCAATTTCATGCGTTGCGCCGAAGCTGTCGGAGCGCGCATTACAAACATCCCGGTAGACCTCAACACGCTGTGGTCACCGGACACCTGCCCGGTGCATCTGCTGCCTTATCTCGCCTGGGCATTTTCCGTTGACCGCTGGGATCGCAACTGGCCGGAAGAGACAAAGCGACAGGTTATTCGTGATGCATGGCTGATACACCGACACAAAGGGACCATCAGCGCACTGCGCCGGGCCATTGAGCCGCTGGGATACCTCATTCGCGTGTCTGAGTGGTGGGAGTTCGACGGCGAACCCGGAACATTCAAGGTTGATGTTGGCACGCTGGACAGTGGTGTGACCGAGGAAATGTATCTGGAAATGGAACGGCTGATTGCCGATGCCAAACCCGCAAGTCGCCACCTTATCGGCCTGAACATTATCCAGGACATTCCCGGCTATCTGTATACAGGCGGTGTGGTCTGTGATGGTGATGTTATTACTGTTTATCCCGGATAAGTGAGAAACAATGAGCACGAAATTTAAAACCGCTATCACTACTGCCGGAGCCGCGAAGCTGGCAGCCGCCACTGTCCCCGGCGGGAAAAAAGTAACTCTGTCTGCAATGGCCGTGGGTGACGGTAATGGCAAATTGCCGGTGCCGGATGCCGGTCAGACGAAACTGGTGCATGAGGTCTGGCGTCACGCTCTGAATAAAGTCAGCGTGGATAACAAGAATAAAAACTATATCGTGGCTGAACTGGTTGTACCGCCAGAAGTGGGCGGCTTCTGGATGCGTGAGCTGGGTCTGTATGACGATGCCGGAACACTGATTGCGGTCGCTAACATGGCGGAAAGCTATAAGCCTGAACTCGCTGAAGGCTCCGGGCGCGCGCAGACCTGCCGCATGGTTATTACTGTCAGCAACGTAGCGTCCGTTGAGCTGAGTATTGATGCCAGCACAGTGATGGCGACGCAGGATTACGTCGATGACAAAATCGCAGAGCATGAGCAATCCCGCCGCCATCCTGACGCCACGCTGACAGAAAAAGGTTTTACTCAGTTAAGTAGCGCAACAAACAGCACCAGTGAAGAGCTGGCGGCAACGCCAAAGGCAGTAAAAGCAGCCTATGACAATGCTGAAAAACGTATGCAGAAAGACCAGAACGGTGACGATATTCCAGATAAGGGCGCTTTTCTGGACAATGTTGGCGTTACCAGCCTGACGTTTATGAAAAACAATGGCGAAATGCCGCTTGATGCTGACTTGAATACATTTGGTCCCGTTAAGGCTTATCTTGGCGTCTGGTCTAAAGCTACATCCACTAACGCGACGGCTGCTAAAAATTTCCCTGAAGACGGTGCAGTCGGTGTACTGGAGGTATTCAATGGCGGTAATTTTGCAGGAATGCAGCGTTACACCACCAGAACAGGCAATGTTTATATGCGCAACCTTTCTGGCACATGGAATGGTTCAGACGGTCCGTGGAGTTACTGGCGTCAGGTTCAGTCTGCAACACGCCCCCTGAGCACAACCATTGACCTGAACACGCTCGGAGGCGCAGAGCATCTTGGTTTATGGCGAAACAGTAGTGGCTCAATCGCTTCATTTGACCGCAACTATCCGGAAGAAGGAAGTTATGGTCAGGGACTCCTTGAAGTTCTTGAAGGTGGTGGTTACTCGCGAACGCAGCGTTACACGACCCGCCGTGGAAATGTTTATGTTCGCTGTCTTTCGGCCTCGTGGGATGCAGAGAACCCACAATGGGAGCCGTGGTCAAGAGTGGGCTACCAGTCAGAAAGCCGTTATTACGACGGTGATTTGAATGATGTAACCTCACCAGGTATTTACAGCGTTACAGGTAAAGCGACCAATGGTCCAATACTGGACGGAAACGGCGTGACTGTACTCGGTATTCTGGAAGTGCTGAGGCGCTTTGATGGCGTTAACGTATGGCAACGTTATACAACCGCCGGAACAGGTGCAACCCTTAAAGGTCGCACGTTTGAGCGCGTTTATACCGGCAGCTCGTGGAGCGAATGGCGGGAAGTTTACACATCTTATTCACTTCCCCTGAATCTGGGTATCGGTGGCGCAGTGGCAAAACTCACCAGCCTGGACTGGCAGACCTACGATTTTGTGCCGGGCAGTCTGATAACCGTTCGGCTTGATAACATGACCAATATTCCCGACGGTATGGACTGGGGCGTCATTGATGGCAACCTGATAAACATCGCAGTTGGTCCGAGTGATGATTCTGGTACGGGGCGCTCAATGCATGTATGGCGCAGCACTGTAAGTAAAGCGAATTACCGCTTTTTTATGGTTCGCATTTCAGGAAATCCGGGAAGCCGCACGATCACAACAAGACGTGTGCCAATTATCGACGAAGCTCAGACATGGGCGGCGAAACAGACATTCAGCGGTGGTCTTTCAGGCGAACTATCCGGCAATGCTGCTACAGCAACAAAGCTGAAAACGGCAAGGACAATTAACGGCGTAAAATTTGACGGCTCGGCAAATATTGAAGCGTTTCCGCCAGGTGTTCCGCTGCCGTGGCCATCAGATACTGTGCCGTCTGGTTACGCCCTGATGCAGGGACAGACTTTTGACAAATCTGCATACCCGAAACTTGCAGCCGCTTATCCGTCAGGCGTGATCCCGGATATGCGTGGCTGGACAATCAAGGGCAAACCCGCCAGTGGTCGGGACGTATTGTCTCTGGAACAGGATGGCATTAAATCGCACACCCACAGCGCCAGCGCATCCAATACGGATTTGGGTACGAAAACCACATCTTCGTTTAATTACGGTACTAAATCAACGAATAACACAGGTGCACATACCCACAATGTATCTGGTACTGCAAATAGTGCTGGCGCACATACTCATACCGTTCCATTAAGGAGACCAAACAGTGGCGGTATGAATTTCGACTGGCTGGATGGTGCATCAAGTGGCACGGTGGTGGGGAATGGAACTGTGCCTTCTTCTGGCGCACATACCCACTCAGTATCAGGTACCGCTACAAGTGCTGGGGCACATGCACACACTGTTGGTATTGGCGCTCATACGCACTCTGTTGCGATTGGTTCACATGGACATACCATCACCGTTAACGCTGCTGGTAACGCGGAAAACACCGTTAAAAACATCGCATTTAATTATATTGTGAGGCTTGCATAATGGCATTCAGAATGAGTGAACAATCACGTACTGTAAAAATTTATAACCTGCTGGCCGGAACTAATGAGTTTATTGGTGAAGGTGACGCATATATTCCACCTCATACAGGGCTGCCAGCTAATTCTACAGATATCGCCCCACCGGAAATTCCTGCTGGCTTTGTGGCAATTTTTAACAGTGAAAATGAATCGTGGAATATTGTTGAAGACCATCGTGGTAAAACGGTCTATGACGTGGCATCGGGGGACGCGTTGTTTATTTCTGAACCCGGACCGCTACCAGAGAATGTCACCTGGTTGTCGCCAGCAGGGGAATATCAGAAGTGGGACGGCGTATCCTGGGTGAAGGATGAGGAAGCAGAAAAGCTGTTTCGGATACGGGAAGCGGAAGAGAAAAAGGCAAGGTTGATCCAGGAGGCAACAGATAACATCGCAATTCTGCAGGATGCAGTTAATCTTGAAATAGCAACAAACGAGGAAAATTCACAACTGGATTCCTGGAGAAAATACAGAGTATTAGTGAGTAGAATTGACACCAGTACAGCTCCGGATATCGTATGGCCAGAGCTGATGAATCAGGGTTATGTGCGGGAGGACGAGCAGATAACTTCAGACTGAAATTTAGTGATGAATGTTGAATCATCAGGAATATCATGCAATACCAATGCATGAGCACCTATTGTGACATTGTTTCCTATACGCACTTTGCCACCAAGAATGGTGGCATTACAACCAATGGTCACATTATGTCCTATAACAATATCCATATCATTAAAATCACCACGTAGCCCAATAGTTACCCCCGGTTTTATTGAACAATTTTCACCGATTGTTACTTTGTGACCGATAACAACACTGTTGAGATAAGAAATATCAAAGCCTTTCCCTATATTTACAGTTAAAGGGACTGTTACATTATATTTATCAAGAATGAAACGTTCTATTTTCCCCGCAATCTTCCGGCAGTATCCGCCTTTATCAAAAAGGTATTTGGCTATGCGCCACCAAAATAAATAACGAAGTCTTCTATGTTTTATTGCGCGAACAATTGCCTTTCGCCAGGAGAAAGGACGCTCGCTACCGATTACTTCATAGTGAATACAGTCTTTAAGTTCATTAATATTCATATCTCTATTATTCAGCATAAGATAATCATGTGACCAATTATTGTAATAATTTTAATGGTATGTTTCTACTGGCTATCCAGCATGTCTGATACCCAGTAACAAATCGTTAACGCGGGTGCAATCAAATGGTGAGTGTTAAGACTGGCCACTTATTACCAGGTATGAGTGGCCAGCATTAAATCAGAACAGCCCTTTAACTGAACTGGCCGCGCTGTTAAGGGATGATGTCACTTTATCTTTGAAGCCGGACAGCATATCGCTGAACGATGAGGATTGCAGGCGCTCCCGCAAATCCTCATCACAGCGTTCAAGGGTCAGTGAAAATTCTATCTTTTTCGCCTTACCGTAGCGATCAAACTCGGAACGGGTCGTGTTCGTTCCGGTCAGGACATACATGCCGTAAATCTGCCCGACGCCATCAATCAAAGGCCAGGGTCGTCCTGTATACGCCTGCGTGGTCAGCAGCGACAGCGACACTTCGCCACCTGTAATTTCAGGATAAAGCACACCAGAAAGAACGATGCGATCATCACCTGCACCGATATACTGCCAGCTTGCTGAACGGTTAACGCGTTCATTTTTCACATGCCGCCAGCTTTTGTTTTGCTGTAACTGCTGATGCGGCAGCGTGCGCAGCTCAAAAACAAACATGCCGTAGATCATCATCATGGCCATGACTCCTCAATCTTTATCGTAAAAACTGCCACGCCCGGCACGGGCGCGCCGTTCCATTTCTGCCCTGACCATTTCACCGACCAGTTTCGCCAGTTCGCGGGGATTCTGCGTAACAACGTTATGCAGATGAACATGAATTTCACCACCAAATCCGGAGGCAACAGGCTCCCGGTTACGGGAAGTTACAGGAACTGATGCCACTGGAGATCGTATGGCCTCCGCCACCGGGCGGGAGCTGGCCGCAACAACAGGGACCAGCGCCGGAGGCAGCGGAGCCGGGACCACGGGTGTGATATTAATTGCGGGGGCAGGCTTACTGACCTGCACAATCTTCCGCTCCTGCCACTCCCCACGAACGGCAAGTGCGCGGGGCAGGTTCTTAAAGACAATATCGCCGGGGCCAATACGTTTTTTCGTCTCATCAACCAGCTTACCTGTGTTATCAGCAATTTTGCTGAGTCTGCGTAGCGTACCGGTATTGCTGTCTGTGAGCGGTTTATTGTCTTTGGGTTTATCACCTCCGGTGCCATTGCCATTTTCCGCAGACTTCGGCGGATTGATTTTCGCAATGTCTCCCTGAAACAGAGCAACCTTGTCCTGAAGAATGGCCGCACGCTGTGCGTCTTCGATTTTCTTTCTCGCCCTTTCCGCTTCATCCGGAAGCACACCGAGTTTTTCAAGTATCCACGCCAGCGTATCCAGCAACATTTTTGCGGGCGTCAGAACAAGCTGTAACGCACCGCCAAGAACGTTACCGAATATCTCGCCAGCACTGGTACATTTATCCAGCGTTTCCTTGCTGGACTCCATCGGTGACAGCAACGATTTAAACCAGTTAAACACCTGACTTATCCCGCTTCCGATTGCGTCAAAAACAGGACCAAACCGTTCAAAGGTTTCGCGTAACGGGGCCAGCCGCTCCATAATCCCGCTGAACACCCCGGCATAAAACGCCTTGATGGGTTCCCAGTATTTCCAGATGAGAACTGCCGCAGCCACAAACGCAGCAGCAATCAATCCGACCGGGCTGAACAGCGCCCCGATAGCGCCCCCCAGTAACGAAACGGAACCCGTCACCATTCCCCATAGTGCTGGCAGGAGCCTGACAGCATTCATTGATCCGGTCAGGAGAGAAAAACCAAGACGCAACGTGGCCAGCTTCCCGTGAAGCACTCCAATAACCAGCGACAACGAGCCAACCGTTGCAGTCATTGCCAGCAGCGCACCGCCTGCTATCAGTAACTGGCGCGTCAGTACCGGATGGGCCTGTGCCAGCGCCGTCACCTTTGAGACCACCCGCGTGAGCCACTGCGTGACAGAACGCAGCGGACCATCAATCAGATCTGCAATGCGGATACGCAGCCCTTCCCATGCACTGCCGAGTGATTTCAGGTCGCCATCAAGGTTATTGGCCATAACCTTTGCCGTGCGTTCAGCCTCACCGCGTGCGCCCTCAAGTTCTTTTCTCAGTTTGGGCAGGGAGCCGTCACCCGCCGCATCAACGAGAGCCATAAACGACGTGAAAGCCTCTTCCCCGGCAATGTCCTTAAAGAACGATACCCGGTCAACTTCCCCGTATTTACGGGTGGCTTTATAAAGGTCGGCCAGCACATCTTCCATCGGGCGCATTTTGCCGTTCGCATCAGAGACGGACACACCCAGCTCTTTCAGCGCTTCTGCTGCCGCCTTTGGCGGTGATGCCAGACGAGCCAGGCTGGCACGCATTGCCGTCCCGGCATCACTCCCTCTGATACCCATATTCGCCAGCACGCCCGCCATCGCTGCGGCCTGCTCCAGCGATATTCCCAGCTTACCCGCCACCGGACCTGCATATTTCATGGTTTCGCCCAGTGCGCGAAGGTCAGTGTTAGTACGGGTAAACACTGCTGTAAGCGTGTCACCGACCCGGTCCATCTGGTCAGCGGAGAGGCCGAACTGCGTCAGGATATTTGAGCCAATATCTGCCGTCTCGCCAAGGTCCATACCGCCAGCCGTTGCCATGCTCAGCACGCCGGGAAGCGCAGCCTGAATGGCCTGCGGTGTGAAGCCAGCCATTGCCAGAAATGCCTGCCCACTGGCGGCATCGCCTGCGGTGAACTGCGTTTCAGAGCCAAGTTTTAACGCCTGCTCACGCAGCGCCTTAAACTGCGGGCTGTTCTGGTCGATTCGCGTCAGTGCCTGAACGCGGGACATCTCTTTCCCGAACCCGATCGCAGGCTGCAAAAAACGCCCGGCAGCATAGCCGCCCGCCGCTGCCGCACCAATTGCCAGTGCACCACCTGTTTTCAGTTTTCCCGCTGTTTCCTGCGCGCGCGAATACCGCTCACGCGCCCGCGTTACACGCGCAAGCGCCTGCCGTTCGCGTTCAAGCTGATTGTTGTACTGTTCGGTGCGTCTGATGGCCTGCTGGATGGTGTTATCGCTGCCTGTCAGGGAAATGCCGTGGCGTTTCAGCTCTCCGCCAAGCTCCCGCATTTTCTGAATTTCCCGCGTGCGCGATTCATTCAGGCGTTCAAGCCGGGTGCTTAACTGCTGCATCAGCTTTTGTTGTTTTTCGCTGAGCACTGTACCCGTGCGTTGTAACTGATTAAGGGCGTTAAGCTGGCGTCGTGCTTTCACGATACCCGCATCCGCTTTACTGACAGCGTCGCGGGCGCGCTCAAATGAACGCGCCTGACGCTCGAGATTTTTGATCGCCCCCTGCGTTCGCTGGATGGAGTCACCAAACTGCCCCATCAGGCGGCGGGCGTTTTCGGCAGGCTGGGTCAGCCTGTCAACGGCGCTGAAAGCGACCCGGATATCAAGAGTCTTCATTGTCTGCATTCCCGCTGCGAAGTGCCGCCCGCTCACGCCAGCTAACCACTTCGCCGGGCGTCATCATGAAGATTTCGGCGGGCGACCAGTTAAAAATAACGGCAATATCTGCCACAAAGTCTTCTATGTGCTCAAAGCACACAACCGTGATCAGGCTTCCGTCGCCTGTTCGTTCTTCCCGCCAGAGTCCGCACCGCTCAAAAAATTTACGGCAACCACACATAACTGAATAAAGTCACGGGATGCCATTTTTTTGATCGTCACTTCATCCAGTCGCGGTGATGTCACTCGTGACAGCAGCGTAAACATGGATTCCGCTTTCAGATTCAGCACATCAGACAGCGACAAATCTCGCAGAGATCCAGCCTGCTCAATAGCCCCGGTGATCTCCACATACGTGATTTTTTCGCCGCCTCGCTCAATTGGTTGGGTAAGTTTTACGCCACGCTCACTGGTTTCTTTCACAGTGTCAGCAACTACCGTGTTTTCGGTATCGATGTTTTTCGTCTCTTTCATCAGGAAACTCCTTTCAGTCAGAGGCGACGCACTGCGCCGCCTGCATATTACTTATCAGCCAAGCCCAAGCGCGGAACGGATGCGATCGGGCACAATGTCCTTGCCGTCCTTCCGGTAAATGAAGTTCAGCAGGTCAATCTCCCACAACGGACGATCGTTAACACTCAGCTTGTAGTAGGTGTTTTTAATGGCGTAAGTGTGTGATGTGGCTTCGCCCTGTTTGGCTTCCCCCATATCAATTTCCGTCACGCGTCCGCGCATTTCGACTTCATACAGGTCGCTTTCTGCATCGGTGTAGTATTCACCCGCAAAACGCAGTAGCGTGCCGTCAATCGTGCCGCCATACTTAAGGAACAGCTCACGAACTGCGCCCCCCATGACAAAGCTCGCATCAAGCGCGGAGTCGTCCAGACCGAGATCAATACTTACCGCACCCATCATGCCACCACCCCGGTAGCTGTCGGTTTTGCGCGTCAGTTTAGGCAGGGTGACGGACGTCACCTTACCCACTTCGTTTTCACCATCCACAAACAGCGTAAAAAAGCGAAGATGTTTTGGTACAGCCATCAGGCACCTCCCAGCACCGCAAATGCGGGACCAAAGAATTCATCAGTAAACGACTGGTAAAGCTCCATGTCTTCCAGCGGAGGAACGGGCGTATATTTGTAGCGAATACGCACACGCCCCTGACGTAAATTCGTGGTGCTGTTATCCACCACGTCATACCAGCACGACGCCCCAATCAGTTTCCCGGCAGTCACCAGTGAATCCAGTTTTGCCCTGATGGCACTGATAACATCCTTCACGTTCGCAGGCGTCAGTGGACTATCGATGGTTTCAAACTGCGCTTCCGCAATTGAATCAGCCAGCACCTGTGCGGTTCGGGTATACACCTCAAAGATGTAGGCGTTCGTTTCCGGTGTGCGGTTGCCCCAGAAGCGGAACCCGTTGCGACGAATAATGGTCGTGATTTCTTTGTTGTTGAGGCTGTTGGCATCACTGTCTTCGGCCTGCAACGACCAGAACACATGCCTGGACATCCCCAGCACATTTTTAACCGGAACGTTGGACAGCGATTTGTGCCAACCCTGCTCATGGTCAATGTACGCACGAAGGCCGCACGCATAGGCAGGCGCGGGGAACGTTTCGTTTTTGCCACTTTTCGGGTTGTAGGCGATGAAGTCCGGCCATAAGAGCATCACCTCACGTTCGTTGAATTTCTGGCGGTAGGTAATCGCCTCAGCCATCGTGTTACAGCCGTGACATGAGGCATACACAAACGCGCGCAGTTTACCCGCAATCACGCACAGGGATTTTGTTACCGCCTCCGTGTCCAGCTCCGGCGCGGCCAGAATACGCGGACGGTATCCGATGCTTTCATCCTGCTCTGCAACAAGCAGCGCATACATCCCCGTATAGCTGCCGTCAGATTCAGAACCACCGATAACCAGTTGATCCTGCGTTTTTCCGTCTTCTTCTTTGTGTTCAGCCACGCGAACGACGATCACCTTTGTACTCACCTGGTCTGCGATGGCCTTAAGCGCACGATAAAGCGTCCCCGTTGTCCCGCATTTTCCCAGCACGTCATTGACGCGGGTCAGCAGTGTGGGCTTGTTCAGCGGGAACAGCTTCGCGTCCGCATCATCCGCCGTTGCCACGATACCGATAACGCTGGAATCAACATCGTTAATCGCTGTTACCAGGTCGGTATTTTCCGTAACACGGGCACCATGAAAACGAGTTTCACTCATAGCTTCAGCCCCTTGTATCCGTTAAATGATTCGGCAACAATCATCACCCACCACGCGCGTAATCTCACCCCTGCGCCGTTCTCTCGCCACGGCGACAACAAAAAGCAGTAACCCCCTCCGCACGCACATGCGACCATGCCGCACAGGGAGGGAGCAGATGACCGACACCACCATGCAATTGCTCAGTCAGGGCACAGACCCCGTAAAAATGCCGGATTTTGATATTCTCGCGGAGGGTAAAACGCTGTCAGGCGTGGCAGAGCGCCTGATGAGCCTGTCACTGACCGACAACCGGGGATTTGAGGCGGACCAGCTCACCATCACGCTGGATGATGCGGATGGTCAGTTGCAGCTACCGCCACGGGGCGCGCGCCTGACGGTTCTCATTGGCTGGAAGGGAGAACCGCTGACAGAAAAAGGCACTTACATTGTTGATGAAATCGCTCACGAAGGACCGCCGGACAGGCTGACTGTTTCAGCCAGAAGCGCAGATTTTCGGGATGAATTTAACGTTAAACGTGAGGTGTCCTGGCATGATGTGACCGTTGAGCGTGTGGTATCCGCCATCGCTCATCGGTATGGTCTGAAACCGCAAATCAGCGAAATGCTGATGGATATCGAAATCGACCACGCCGACCAGACCGAAGAAAGCGACATGTCCTTCCTTACGCGCATGGCGGAAATGCTGGGTGCAATCACCACGGTAAAAAGCGGCAATCTGTTATTCATCATGCCAGGTGGTGGCGTGAACGCACAGGGCCAGCCGTTGCCCTCGTTCGCCATTACACGCAGCAGCGGCGATCGCCATCAGTTCCGCATTGCTGACCGCGAGGCGTATACGGGGGTACGCGCCTACTGGCTTGATCTTAATTACGGGAAAAAGAAAAAAGTCAGCGTGAAACGCCGTAAACCGCCAAAACCCAAAAAGGAGAAAAGCAGCAGCCGTGAAGGTGATTATATGGAAGGCGCGGAAGGCAATGTGTTTGTGTTACGCAAGACTTATCAGAACGAGCAGGCAGCAAGACGCGCAGCGGCGGCAAAGTGGCAGCAACTACAACGCGGAGCCGCATCATTCTCCATCACGCTGGCGCGTGGACGTGCAGAACTCTACCCCGAAATGCATGGCACGGTAACAGGATTTAAAAGCGAGATTGATAATCAGGACTGGATTATTGCAAAAGCCGGGCACACCATTGATAACAGCGGCTTTACCACGCAGCTTGAGCTTGAGGCAAAAATCCCGGAATGGATAGCGGAAACAGAGTGAGCAACTTAGAATAGCGGCAGCACCACGTTAAGGGAGGTCGCTATGTTCCGTTGTCCGCTTTGTGGCGCATCTGCCCGTATCCGCACCAGTCGTCCGGAAAATGATTCAAACACCGTGCGGCAAAAGTATTACCAGTGTAACAATCTGGAATGCGGCGTATGCTTCTCAACACTGGAAGCTTTCCATAAATTCACATCGAAACACGCCTCCGGCGTTCACTCATCAGAAGGTATCCCGTGGCATGAGCTGCCAGCTTCACACAGGGGAAACAATCAGATGAGTTTGCCTTTACCTCAGGATTAACAGGCAGAATTGCCGGAGTAACAAAAAAGCGATAGATTACGTGCGGGTGCCTTTCGGCTGATGGTCGGAGGGAATACCCGAAGGCCGGATGTGGAAAGGCCCCGGAAAACATATCTGTTTAACCGAGGCCCTAACCGCATTACCTTGACAAGTGAAAGGTTAGCGCCTCTCCGGAAAAGGAGCAAGTGCTATGTCGCAAAAATCGCTTACGGCCATCACGTTCTGCGTGACGGCAATCCTCATCATCTGGATGCTGCACGGTTCGCTGTGTGAAATACGGATGAGTTTCTGGGGAGCGGAGTTTGCGGCGTTCTTACAGTGTAAGCAGTAAGGAAACCGCGACGGGGGAGCAATCCCCCGTCAATCAGTTGCCAGAGTAAGGTCGATAAGGCATCCTGTCTCACTCTATACCAGCTAATCAATTGACACATATCAATAAAAAGTCTGATAAAATCAAAATGTTTTGTTACAAACGTCAGCTAGTAGAGAGCCAAAGGAGGCAGATTATATGGCATTAATCAAATGTCCTGAATGCCAGAAAGAGGTGATCGATTCAGTATTGTCTTGCCCTGCTTGTGGCAAACAACTGAAAAAACTTAAACGTTCATTTTTTGGAGAACTCATTAAGTATTTTTTCATATTATTTAATATTTTTATAATCTACACGATTTGTGTTGGGCTAAGAGAGGTGGGTGAAATAATAAACAACGCCACATCCGATGCCGAAAAAGCCGGTACAGTTATTGGTACGGGCTTAGGTTTAATTGCTATTGGAGGCTTATGGGTTATTTGCAATATCATTATCGGAAATTTAGTATTTCTTACTAAACCAAAGGGATAACAAAATGAAAAATATGATTATTTCTATAGGTGCATCATTTATATCAATTAGTGTGCTACCTGCTCACGCAGCAACTGAGCATAATAACTTTAAGTCATCACTCCAGTGCCGAGCAATAGAAAATAATAAAGAAAGACTTTCTTGTTATGATAAGTCAATACAACCGACTCGAACGACAGTTGCTGAAAAATTCGAAAGCAGAGATCAATGCCCTGATGAGAAAGATGATGACAGACGTTTATCTTGTTATGACCGTTTTTTTCTCCAACATTTACTCCGCCTGTAAGCTCAAAATCTAAAGCGAAACAGCTAGTAACAACAGAGGCTCAGCAACCAAATCTTTCTGAGATATCTAAATGCCGAGCAGAAAACGATAAAGAAACTAGAATAAACTGCTACGATAAACTATTTCCACAGGAAAAAGTTGCGCAATCTAAATCAAAATTAGAGAAAGCCACAGACACAGGAAAATGGCACACATCCATTACTACATCGCCAATTGATGATTCGAAAAATGTAATTTTATCGTTAGAAAGTGATGATTATATAAGAACTCCATTTGGAGAAGCGGTTACCCCTACTCTGTTTATAGCTTGCCGAGAAAAGAAAACCGAAGTATTTCTTAATTGGGATGTATATTTAGGCCTTGAACAAACCAGCATGCTGTATCGCCTTGATAAACAGAAAGCAGTTGAGCGAAACTGGCTAGTATCTACAGATACAAAGGCTGTTTTTTATAAAGGCAATGACATTAACTTCATCAGAAAACTAGCCAACTCAAACAAAATGTATGCAAAAATAACCCCTTATAATGAAAGCCCTGTAAGTGCAACTTTCAATTTAAACGGCCTGTCAACCACGCTAAAACCGCTTCAAGAAGCCTGTAACTGGAAACAGTATAAATCATGCGGCTAAGCCACAATCACAGATAACACAAAGCCCGTGAAAACGGGCTTTGTGTTATCTATAACTCGAAAATGTGGTCACTGCGTGGACATGCGCCGATACAAATCCTTTTATATCAAAAAGTTAAATCAACATCTTTTTCATCAACAAGGATTTTCACGTTTGTGTTACCTGTATGAGACGAGAGTTAACCGGACAAGTGTGCCATAATCTCGCGGCCAGGCATACTTGCGAAGATTTCAGGTATAAGGATACGTAATGATACAACCTATTTCCGGCCCTCCTCCTGGGCAACCACCAGGTCAGGGAGATAACCTGCCGTCTGGCGCGGGCAATCAGTCTTTATCCAGTCAGCAACGTACTTCGCTGGAAAGCTTAATGACGAAAGTGACCTCACTGACGCAACAGCAAAGAGCAGAACTGTGGGCGGGTATCAGGCACGATATTGGTCTGTCGGGAGATTCACCGCTGCTTTCGCGTCACTTCCCTGCCGCTGAGCACAATCTGGCGCAACGTCTGCTGGCCGCGCAAAAAAGCCATTCTGCCCGCCAGCTTTTAGCGCAATTAGGGGAGTATTTACGTCTGGGGAATAATCGTCAGGCGGTCACGGATTATATCCGTCATAACTTTGGTCAGACGCCGCTGAATCAGCTCTCACCGGAGCAATTAAAGACCATTCTCACCCTGTTGCAGGAAGGGAAGATGGTTATTCCGCAACCTCAGCAGCGCGAGGCGACCGACCGTCCGTTATTACCGGCGGAGCACAATGCGCTCAAACAGCTGGTGACCAAACTTGCGGCGGCAACGGGAGAACCCAGCAAGCAGATCTGGCAATCGATGCTGGAACTTTCCGGGGTGAAAGATGGTGAGTTAATTCCAGCGAAACTGTTTAACCATCTGGTGACCTGGCTGCAGGCGCGTCAGACGCTAAGCCAGCAAAATACGCCGACGCTGGAATCACTACAGATGGCGCTGAAACAACCTTTAGATGCCAGTGAACTGGCGGCGTTATCGGCATATATCCAGCAAAAATATGGTCTTTCTGCGCAATCATCGCTTTCTTCAGCCCAGGCCGAGGATATTCTTAATCAGCTTTATCAACGGCGGGTTAAAGGGATTGATCCGCGTGATATGCAACCGCTGCTTAATCCTTTTCCACCGATGATGGACACGTTGCAAAATATGGCAACGCGTCCCGCGCTGTGGATACTGTTAGTCGCGATTATCCTGATGCTGGTCTGGCTGGTTCGTTAACCCCGACGAAACGACAGTATCGTGACAATAATTCCCAGCACCGCAGAGATCGCCCCGGCAAGAAATACCGAAGAGTAACCAAACGTGGTCGCCAGCATTCCCGCCAGCGGCCCGGAGACGCCGAGGGCGATATCCTGAAACGCGGCGTAACCGCCCAATGCGGTGCCGCGAACTTGTGAGGGGACGCGTTTAACCACCTCCACGCCCAGCGCAGGAAAGATAAGCGAACATCCGGCTCCGGTTAACGCCGCGCCCGCTAATGCGACCCACGCACCAGGGGCTTGCCAGAGCAGCAACAAGCCCACCGTTTCTACAAGCAGAGAGACAATCGCCACTTTCACGCCGCCAAAACGGTCCGGCATCCAGCCAAACATGACACGCATCACGACAAATGCGCCGCCAAACGCGGTAAGAGTAAAGCCCGCCATCGCCCATCCTTTGCTGGCAAAGTAGAGCGAAACGAAAGTCCCGATAACCGCAAAACCAACGCCTTGTAGTGCCAGACCTAACCCAGGTTTCCAGATAAGCCCGACAACACTCCACAGCGATGGACGTTCTCCCGCCAGGGCCGGTACTTTGCGCACTGTGCCGTTACAGGCCCACGCCAGTAAGGGTAATGCCATTGTGGTGAGCGCCAGTGCGGCAAAACCGTAATGGCTATGAATCAACAGGCCAAGCGGCGCACCAACAGCGAGGGCACCGTAAATCGCCATTCCGTTCCATGACATCACTTTGCCGGAATGTTTTGGCCCAACGATGCCTAATCCCCAGGTCAGAGCGCCCGTCAGTAACTGGCTTTCACCAAAGCCAAGAATCAAACGCCCGACGACCAACAGGGCAAATTTGAACGGTGCGGAGACGGGCAAAATCGCCGCCAACAGCAGCGCGCCGCCAGCCAGACCACAAGCTAACATCCCCTGAAGCGCCGAACGTTTTGCGCCATATTGATCGGCCAGTCGCCCGGCATAGCCACGCGTCAGCACCGTAGCCAGAAACTGAATGCCGACGGCAATCCCGACCATGGTGTTGCCATAGCCCAGTTCATGATGAACAAACAGCGGGATAACCGGCAACGGCAGCCCTACGGTCATGTAGGTGAGAAAAACCGCAAAAGCGATGCGGAAGAGCGAAAAATTGGCAGAAGATCGTGTTTCGGTTTGGCTTACAGCAGTCATGCATTACTCCAGAATGCAGCGCAAGGCGAGGAGTCTCCCCGTCTCATCTCTCTGGTTTTCAGGGTTACGGTGCGTTGGCAGGATTTAACGCGTACGTCTTTTCAGAAGGAAATCGACAAAGCGGGAAGTTTGCCTGGAACAGGCGGCGATTGTCAATAATGTGAAAAAGGGAACCATCAGGTTCCCTTTTGCGTTAGTGTCGGATGCCGCATTGACGCGTAATGTTGGATGCGACGCTGGCGCGTCTTATCCGACCTACTCCGGCCTACTGCGAATTAATCTTTCAGCTTGCGCATTACCAGCGTGGCGTTGGTGCCGCCGAAGCCGAAGCTGTTAGACATAACGGTGGTCAGTTCGCGATCGGTCGTTTCGGTCACGATGTTCAGACCCGCAGCCTGCTCGTCCAGCTCTTCAATGTTGATGCTCGGGGCGATAAAGCCGTGTTCCAGCATCAGCAGAGAGTAGATAGCTTCCTGTACGCCAGCAGCGCCCAGAGAGTGACCGGTCATTGCTTTGGTTGCAGAAATCGCCGGGCTCTTATCGCCGAATACTTCACGGATAGCCGCCAGCTCTTTCACGTCGCCAACCGGAGTCGAAGTACCGTGAGAGTTCAGGTAGTCGATTGGGGTATCAACACCGTGCATCGCCATCTTCATGCAGCGCACTGCGCCTTCGCCAGACGGAGCAACCATGTCTGCGCCATCAGACGTTGCGCCGTAGCCAACGATTTCAGCGTAGATATGAGCACCACGTGCCAACGCGTGTTCCAGTTCTTCGACCACCACCATACCGCCGCCGCCAGCGATAACGAAACCGTCACGGTGAGCGTCATAAGTACGGGAGGCTTTTTCCGGGGTGTCGTTGTATTTGGTAGACAGCGCACCCATCGCGTCGAATTCGCAAGCCATTTCCCAGCACAGCTCTTCGCCGCCGCCAGCAAACACGATGTCCTGTTTGCCCAGTTGGATCTGCTCTACTGCGTTACCGATACAGTGTGCGGAAGTCGCACACGCGGAGCTGATGGAGTAGTTAACGCCGTGAATCTTAAACGGCGTGGCGAGGCAGGCAGAAACGCCGGATGCCATCGCTTTGGTGACCACATACGGGCCTACCGCTTTCAGGCCGCGCGGGCCGCGCATTGCGTCAGCGCCGAACACCTGAAAACGCGGGGAACCGCCGCCGGAACCTGCAATCAGGCCAACGCGCGGGTTATTCTGGTAAGCTTCCGGGGAGAGGCCAGCATCTGCAATTGCCTGCTCCATAGAAAGGAATGCATAAATGGATGCGTCGCTCATAAAGCGCACAACTTTGCGGTCAATGAGGCCAGTGGTATCCAGTTTTACGTTGCCCCAGACGTGGCTACGCATGCCGGAATCCTTCAGCTCCTGAGAGAAAGTGATCCCTGAACGTCCTTCACGCAGAGATGCCAGGACTTCCTGCTGGTTATTACCGATGCTGGAAACAATGCCCAGGCCAGTAATCACTGCACGTTTCATTCAATACCTCTGTAAGTCGCACATAGAGTAAGTTTCGAATGCACAATAGCGTACACTTGTACGCCGAACAAGTCCGATCAGCCAATTAATAGAGAAATTTGCGCAGCCTGACACACATCGCTAAGATCGAGCCACCGCCTGTAAGACGAGTAACTTACGTGAAACACTACTCCATACAACCTGCCAACCTCGAATTTAATGCTGAGGGTACACCTGTTTCCCGAGATTTTGACGATGTCTATTTTTCCAACGATAACGGACTGGAAGAGACACGCTATGTTTTTCTCGGAGGTAACCAATTAGAGGCACGCTTTCCTGAGCATCCACATCCTCTGTTTGTGGTAGCAGAGAGCGGCTTCGGCACCGGATTAAACTTCCTGACGCTATGGCAGGCATTTGATCAGTTTCGCGAAGCACATCCGCAAGCGCAATTACAACGCTTACATTTCATTAGTTTTGAGAAATTTCCCCTCACCCGTGCGGATTTAGCCTTAGCGCATCAACACTGGCCGGAACTGGCTCCGTGGGCAGAACAACTTCAGGCGCAGTGGCCAATGCCCTTGCCCGGTTGCCATCGTTTATTACTCGATGAAGGCCGCGTGACGCTGGATTTATGGTTTGGCGATATTAATGAACTGACCAGCAAACTGGACGATTCGCTAAATCAAAAAGTAGATGCCTGGTTTCTGGACGGCTTTGCGCCAGCGAAAAACCCGGATATGTGGACGCAAAATCTGTTTAACGCCATGGCCCGGCTGGCGCGTCCGGGCGGTACGCTGGCGACATTTACGTCTGCCGGTTTTGTCCGCCGCGGTTTGCAGGACGCCGGATTCACGATGCAAAAACGTAAGGGCTTTGGGCGTAAACGGGAAATGCTATGTGGGGTGATGGAACAGACATTACCGCTCCCCTGCTCCGCGCCGTGGTTTAACCGTACGGGCAGCAGCAAACGGGAAGCGGCGATTATCGGCGGTGGTATTGCCAGCGCGTTGTTGTCGCTGGCGCTATTGCGTCGCGGCTGGCAGGTAACACTTTATTGCGCGGATGAGGCCCCCGCACTGGGTGCTTCCGGCAATCGCCAGGGGGCGCTGTATCCGCTCTTAAGTAAACACGATGAGGCGCTGAACCGCTTTTTCTCTAATGCGTTTACTTTTGCTCGTCAGTTTTACGACCAATTACCCGTTAAATTTGATCATGACTGGTGCGGCGTCACGCAGTTAGGCTGGGATGAGAAAAGCCAGCATAAAATCGCACAGATGCTGTCGATGGATTTACCCGAAGAACTGGCTGTAGCCGTTGAGGCAAATGCGGTTGAACAAATTACGGGCGTTACGACAAATTGCAGCGGTATTACTTATCCGGAAGGTGGCTGGCTGTGTCCGGCAGAACTAACCCGTAATGTGCTGGAACTAGCGCAACAGCAAGGTTTACAGATTCATTATCAATATCAGTTGCAGGATTTATCCCGTAAGGATGACTGTTGGTTGCTGAATTTTGCAGGAGATCAGCAAGCAACACACAATGTAGTGGTACTGGCGAACGGGCATCAAATCAGCGGTTTCAGCCAAACATCGACTCTGCCAGTGTATTCGGTTGCCGGACAGGTCAGCCATATTCCGACAACGCCGGAACTGGCAAAACTGAAACAGGTGCTGTGCTATGACGGTTATCTCACGCCACAAAATCCGGCGAATCAGCACCATTGTATTGGTGCCAGTTATCATCGCGGCAGCGAAGATACGGCGTACAGTGAGGACGATCAGCAGCAGAATCGCCAGCGGTTGATTGATTGTTTCCCGCAGGCACAGTGGGCAAAAGAGGTTGATGTCAGTGATAAAGAGGCGCGCTGCGGTGTGCGTTGTGCCACTCGCGATCATCTGCCAATGGTAGGCAATGTTCCCGATTATGAGGCAACACTCGTGGAATATGCGTCGCTGGCGGAGAAGAAAGATGAAGCGGTAAGCGCGCCGGTTTATGACGATCTCTTTATGTTTGCTGCTTTAGGTTCGCGCGGTTTGTGCTCTGCCCCGCTGTGTGCCGAGATTCTGGCGGCGCAGATGAGCAACGAACCGATTCCGATGGATGCCAGTACGCTGGCGGCGTTAAATCCGAATCGGTTATGGGTGCGGAAATTGTTGAAGGGTAAAGCGGTTAAGGCGGGGTAATCTCCTTTGGCAGTGTTTGCCGGATGCGGCGTGAACGCCTGATCCGGCACATTACTTACTGCTGTGACGCCTGCTGAAACAGGTTTTCCCACATATCGGTCACCAGCGCCTGGTCACGCGGCGACAACTCACCGGCACCAATGGCTTTTTCCAGACTCTGGCTAACGGTTGTATGTACCGCCTGGGCGGAGTGGTCATCACCACTTTCCAGTTCTGCGATGGCTAATGTCAGGTGGCCACGCAAATACCCACTGGCAAACAACTCATCATCACTGGCATGGTCAACCATACCGTCGATTAATGCCAGAATGCGTGATTCAAACTCCGCGATCATCTTCTTTCCTCATTGTAAAACGTGGCGCTGGCTTTAGTTGAGCGCTTCCGGCCACGGGAACTGTTCCGCCGTAAGTTCCGGCGTGTGATAATAATTTTGTAATGCTTTAATGAAGCGTGCCGGGCGTTCAGGAATGCCGTTTTCCAGATAATCCATCACCTGTGCATGTACCCGCCGTTGAAATACCACGCGGTCCGGTTCGAAATCCCCTTCCAGATTGTCGCAGCTAACATTAAACGGATATCCCGCCGCCACACAGAACAACCAGTCGAACGCCTGCGGCTTCACTTCAACATCTTCAAACTGGCTTTGCGTTTGGGCATCGCGTCCGTCCGGGCAATACCAGTAGCCGAAATCAACCAGCTCACGGCGCGCTTTCCCGGCAATACACCAGTGCGAAATCTCATGAATTGCGCTGGCATAAAAGCCATGAGCAAAGACGATTCGGTTATACGGTACTTCCGCATCAGCAGGAAGATAGATCGGTTCGTCGTCGCCTTTAATCAGACGGGTATTAAAATCATCGGCAAAGCAGCTATTAAAAATTTCAATCAACTGCTCATAGTGGTGTGTACTGTTCATTAGTTAATCCCCAACCAGTGGAGGATCTCCTGTCCGTGGCTATCGTAAAGTAATTTGGCACTCATCACCGCTGAGACAATAACAATCATCGGGCGGATCAGCTTTTGTCCTTTGCTCAACACCAGTCGTGAACCCATGCGCGCGCCGAGGAACTGCCCCACCAGCATCACGAATCCTGTCGCCCAAATCACTTTGCCACCGAGAATAAACAGCAGTAAACCGCCGATATTTGACGTTGCGTTGAGTAATTTGGCGTGAGCCGTGGCTTTGGCGAGGTTGAATCCGCACAGCGTAACAAAGGCCAGCGCGTAAAACGATCCCGCTGCCGGACCAAAGAAGCCGTCATAAAAACCGACGCAGCCACCGGCAATTAACGCGAAGGGTAAACCGTACATCCGGCGCTGGCGATCTTCTTCACCCAGCTTTGGCATCAGCAAGAAATAGAGGCCGATACAAATCACCAGAATGGGCAAAATCTGCCGTAAGACATCAGCCTGAACATACTGCACCAGCAATGCGCCGCTCATTGAGCCGACAAAGGTCATGGCGATATTGAGTTTCTGATCGCTTAAACTAACCACTTTGCGGCGAATAAAGTAGATAGTGGCGGAAATAGAGCCGCCGCAGGCTTGCAGTTTATTGGTTGCCAGCGCGTTAGCGGGAGACATCCCCGCCGCCATCAATGCCGGAATAGTGAGTAACCCACCGCCACCGGCAATCGAGTCGATAAATCCCGCCAGCATGGCGACAAAAAAGAGAACTCCCAGCAACAGCGGGGAAACCATAAACAGGCTATTAAACGTTTCCATTAGATCACGTGCTCATCCAGTAGCGCCTGGCAGGAAGGCGGCAACGGAGGCGGTGTCTTCTTCTCAGGCTTTGTTGTTCCCGGTTTTGGAGGTTCAAACCAGCTTTGCAGTTCTGCCCCGCAACCATCGCCCGGTGGCGGTAAAGGTTGATCTTCACACTCCAGACTATCGGCAGGACAACGTAATCGTACATGCATATGCGCGCGATGCTGGAACCAGGGTCGCACTTTGCGCAACCAGTCGCGATCGGTGCCCGCATCAAGGCAAAGTTGTTGTTTAATCGCCGGATTAACAAAAATGCGTGTGACGTCTTTGTCCTGGGCGGCGAGTTTGATCAAGCTGAAAATTTCCGGCTTCCACAGCGTCGGGACAACGTGTTTACCGTCGCGGGAAACTAAATCTAACGCTTGCGGGCGCAAGAGCTGCGCGGAGGTCCAGCGTGTTTTTGGCAGTTGCAGGAAGATGTCCACATCCAGTCCGGTCTGGTGGCTGGCGTGACCGCCGTTGAAACGACCACCAGCAGGCATCCCCATATCGCCAATCAGCACCGTGCCCAAGCTCAGATTGCTCACCTGGCTACTCAGACGCTGGATAAACATCACCAGATCCGGATGTCCGAAATAGCGACGCTGATCGGTACGCATGACCTGATAATGTTCGGACTGTATCGGCAGCGTGTCAGCGCCGACGATACAACCATTAGAAAAACTGCCTATCGATTGTGCGCTACCCGGCACAGGTTGGGTTATTTTTTGCCACGGCGTCGCTGCCAGGCTGGCGCTACTGGCAAGCAGGGCCAGCAGCGCAATCGCGGTTTTGTTCATTTTTTACCAGCGTGGAATATCAGTCTTCACATCGGCATTTTGCGCCCGTTGCCGTAACAGGTGATCCATCAAAACGATCGCCAGCATCGCTTCTGCGATCGGCACCGCACGGATCCCAACACAAGGATCGTGACGGCCTTTGGTGATCATCTCAACTTCTTCGCCAAAGCGGTTAATGGTACGCCCTGGCACGGTAATGCTGGAGGTTGGCTTCAGCGCCATATGGGCAATGATTTGCTGCCCGCTGCTGATGCCGCCAAGAATGCCGCCTGCATGGTTGCTCTGGAAACCGTCTTTAGTGATTTCGTCGCGGTTCTGGCTGCCACGCAGCGCCACCACGTCAAAACCATCACCAATTTCTACGCCTTTCACCGCATTGATGCTCATCAGCGCATGGGCGATGTCGGCATCCAGGCGGTCAAAGACCGGCTCGCCAAGTCCGGCGGGGACGCCACTGGCAACAACGGTGACTTTCGCGCCGATGGAGTCGCCCTCTTTTTTCAGCGCGCGCATCAGTTCATCTAACGCGTCGATTTTGTCCGGGTCCGGGCAGAAAAACGGATTTTGCTCGACCTGCGACCAGTCTTTGATTTCCAGCGGAATGTCACCCATCTGGGTCAGGCAGCCGCGAATCTCAATGCCAAATTTCTCGGCGAGATATTTTTTTGCAATCGCCCCTGCCGCCACGCGCATGGCGGTTTCACGAGCGGAAGAGCGCCCGCCGCCGCGATAATCGCGCAGACCGTATTTTTGTTCGTAGGTGTAATCGGCATGGCCTGGACGGAAAACGTCTTTAATGGCGCTGTAATCCTGAGAACGCTGGTCGGTATTTTCGATCAACAAGCCAATGCTGGTGCCGGTAGTAACGCCTTCAAAAACACCGGAGAGAATTTTGACCTGATCCGGCTCACGACGCTGGGTGGTGTAGCGCGATGTCCCAGGGCGACGACGATCAAGGTCATGTTGCAGGTCCGCTTCCGTCAGCGGAATGCCTGGCGGAACACCATCGACGATGCAGCCGAGCGCCAGCCCGTGCGATTCGCCGAAGGTGGTTACGCGAAAGAGTTGTCCAATTGTGTTTCCAGCCATCACGGCTCCGTTATTGTTGTGTTTGCGTGTTTACTTAATCTTTATAAATCGCGAAATGTTCACGGGCCGCCAGCAGCTGCTCTTTGGTGAGCATAAACACACCATCGCCGCCGTTATCAAACTCCAGCCAGGTGAACGGAACATCCGGATATTGTTCCATAAGATGTACCATGCTGTTGCCCACTTCACAAATCAGCACGCCATCATCAGCGAGGTAATCTGCCGCGTTTCCGAGAATGCGACGCGTCAGTTTCAGGCCGTCGGTGCCAGATGCTAGGCCCAGTTCCGGCTCGTGACGGTATTCGTTTGGCAGGTCGGACATATCTTCCGCATCGACATACGGCGGGTTAGTGACAATCAGGTCGTACTGCACTTTCGGTAAATCACGGAACAGATCAGAGCGAATCGGAATGACGTTGTGGATCAGACCGTGTTCTTCGATGTTCTGTTCAGCAACCGCCAGCGCGTCGGGAGAGATATCCACCGCGTCAACTTCCGCATCCGGGAAGGCATAAGCACAGGCAATGGCGATGCAGCCGCTACCGGTACACATATCTAAAATATGCTGCGGTTGCTTGCTGATAAGTCCGGCAAATTTATTGTTGATCAATTCACCAATCGGCGAGCGCGGCACCAGCACACGTTCATCGACGTAAAATTCATGACCGCAGAACCACGCTTTGTTAGTCAGGTAAGCCACCGGAATGCGTTCATTGACGCGGCGGATCACGCGCTCAACAATACGGTGTTTTTCGCTGGAGGTCAGACGCGCGGTGCGCATATCTTCCGGGATATCCAGCGGCAGGTAGAGTGAAGGCAACACCAGTTGCACGGCTTCATCCCACGGGTTGTCAGTGCCGTGGCCGTACCAGATATTCGCCGCGCTGAAGCGGCTCACCGACCAGCGCAACATGTCCTGAATGGTTTGCAGCTCATTTACTGCTTCATCAACGAAAATTTTATCCACGTATTCCTCCAGGGCATGATCGCAATAATTTCGGCGGCTAGTTTGCCATGAAGATGACGATAAATCAGCATTCACGCGCGGTGAGTGAGGAAAAATACGTTTAAAACGATCGATTGCGCTACGAGTCGGGTAAACTGTAGGAAAATTAGAAATAGAGACAGATAAATGAAAAAGAAAACAACACTTAGCGAGGAGGACCAGGCTCTGTTTCGCCAGTTGATGGCGGGGACTCGCAAGATTAAGCAGGACACGATTGTCCACCGACCGCAGCGTAAGAAAATCAGCGAAGTGCCGGTGAAACGGTTGATTCAGGAGCAGGCCGATGCCAGCCATTATTTTTCCGATGAATTTCAGCCGTTATTGAATACCGAAGGTCCGGTGAAATATGTTCGCCCGGATGTAAGCCATTTTGAGGCGAAGAAGTTACGCCGTGGCGATTATTCACCGGAGCTGTTTTTGGATTTGCACGGTTTGACGCAGCTGCAAGCCAAGCAGGAGTTAGGCGCATTGATTGCCGCCTGTCGCCGCGAACATGTGTTTTGTGCCTGCGTGATGCATGGTCATGGGAAGCATATTTTGAAGCAGCAAACGCCGCTGTGGCTGGCGCAACATCCGCATGTGATGGCATTTCACCAGGCACCAAAAGAGTACGGTGGTGATGCGGCATTGCTGGTGTTGATTGAAGTGGATGAGTGGTTGCCGCCGGAATTACCGTGAATGCTGGCATCGAATGCCTGATAAGACGCTTCAGCGTCGCATCAGGCATCAGTGCACAACGACGAGCTACTACAGCATATTCAGTACGTACTGGAATCGACAGGTAGAATCAATAGGTTGCCGCGAGGTGGTATCCACGCGAAGCACCATATCATGAAGCTCTTTGTCGGTAATGGGGTGACGATTTGGTGTTACCGTCACTTTGGCATTGTCACAGCCCGATGAGGTGAAGGTGAGCATCTGCGACACCCAACGACAATAAGCACCACGATCGTCAGTATCACCAAATTTGCTGCCGTCACACAGTTTGCCGTCTTTCATCAGGTAGGTGGAGAGCGTTTTTTCAATTATCCCGCCGGTAGACTGGAGCGCTAACGTCTTATCATGCACAACCCGACTTTCATTCCAGGAGACATCATAAGGCCCTAACGGTATAGGTGGACAAGAAGAGTTACTGACTGTGCGTCCGGAATAGGTTCCCGGAGCAGGATCAATAAGATCAATGCTATCTGCATGTGTCGATACCAGCCACGGGCAGCCATGAACGCTGGAGTCTTCCTTCCAGACTTCCATTCGTATTTCATAACAAGTCCACATCGTCCTTTGCGCACGGCTGTCATACTCTGCAAGCCCCGGACAAGATGATTGTGATATCGCTGTCATCGATATGACTTTTAATGATGGTGCAGGGCCAGGTCCCGTCCAGCTTTTCAAAGGTATCCATCCAGTGATTAAACCGGTGTTATTTGGTGTCTCATAAACACCGTGATTGACGCTATCGGGGGTAAGAACATCAAGATAATAAGTTATCTTCGTAGAATAGCTTGCATACCCTATCGGTGTATACATTGTTGCAACAATGACATTCGCCTGAACTGCTGTACTGAAGAAAAGTGATATCAGCAGGCCCAAAATCCAGCGCATTATTTTCATCTTAAATATACTCAAACGTTGCGGTTAACTGGGCGGTAAAATTACCAGGTGTTACATCACGCCCCTCTTTTGCCTGTAACCATGCTCTGAAATTAAGACTGTTATTGCCATCATTCAGCACAAAGGTCACTCCCGTCGTGTTATTAATAGCAACAGCAGTACCATCAGTAGTTTCCATACCAATGCCTACGCCCTGTGCACCAGAGGTATCATCCAGAGCCAGAAATCCCGGTTGCCCACTGTCTTCTGTTCCGGTCAGAGTAACTTTTACGCTGTACTGCGCTGGCCCACGGCAATCTTTCAGGCGAAAAACCACCGGTACACGATCGGACTGACCGCGCACCATCAAATCTTTGTGGCTAATATTCGCAAACTGTACCTCTGCCAACGTTCCAGCCTGTTCCACCGGAGTACAGGTTTTGCTCATCAGGTTGCCGTAAAAATGCAAATTATTAGCTGCCAGTGCTGAATGACTCGCCAGCACCAGCACACCGCCCAACAGAAAGGTTTGCACCCTGATACATTGATATTTCTTCAGTTTGTTCATTGATAATCCACCTGCAATGTGGCGTAAGCGGAAAAGTTACCGTCAGTCAGCGTGGCATCGGAAGCTTTTACAGGTGCGGCCTTCAACTTCGGCAGGTTGGCGGGTGTCACGTTAAGCGGGGTATTCAGCTTAAAGGGCTGACCGTTTTGCTGGAGTTCAATCCCTAATCCCGTGACATCCGTCTGAATCGCCGCATCGTTATAGTTGGTCTGTGTACCGGTCCAGGTTAGCGTCATTACCCAGGCGTCATCGGTAATATCAGGGTCACACGTTATCTGGTACGGAACATCTTTGCGGTAATTAACCCCGTCAATATTGTCGATAATGACGTCGATAAACTGGATCTCAATATCATCACCATTGCTGACGGTGCAGACCGGAGGTTCGATCAGCGTACCCGTGAAGGTGATATCTTCCGGTGCGGCATGCGTTATGGTGCAAAAAGCGGATAATAAAATTAACGAGAGTCGTTTCATTGGTAATCCACCACCATTGTCATGCTGGCGTTAAACTGTGCGCCTGTCAGCGTCACGCCATTCTGTTTGACTGGCACTGCTTTTAGTTGTGGCTGGCTACTGACGCTAAATGGAGTCCAGGTATTGTCGCCAATCGCAAACAGAGAGTTATCTGCTGCATTTTCAATACGAATGCCAAACCCGGTAATTCCCGTGCTTAACACCGTTTCGCCATTGATCGTGGTGGTTGTGCCCTTAAACTGCATCTGAAGGTCATCGCTCAGGCTATTGGCACAGTTCAGGGTATAACCTGCATCTTTGCGATATTCAGTACCATTGATTTTTTTGATGATCACATCACCAAAATCGACGTTACTGCCTTTTACGGTACAAGGAGGTGGTGGGTCTACCAGTACGCGCAATGTCAATGGCACACTTTTCGTTTCACCGGCAAGAGCACTGCCCGTAAGCAGCACTCCTCCCAGCCCGGCCAAAAGTAGTCGTTTCATCTCACACTCCCGGCCTCAGCCTTTGCGGCTCTGCTCTTCATCAACCTGGCAACTGTTACCGTTGCAGGTGAAAAAGAGCGGCATCCGAGCGCCATAGTCGTTGACATAGGTCAGTACCGGCACACTCCCCATCTTCACATTCAGCGGTGCAGAGGTTTTCGGCGACATCACTATTGGCGAGAAACCGGCTGCCGGATTGCCATTTTTCTGTGCGCTGGCATTACTGAAAATGACGTAATACGGCGTCGGGTTATTGACAGTAAATTCCTGACCGTTGCGGGTTAAGGTCACTTTATGCTGCCACGGGTTTTGCGTGGTGTTTTTTTCCAGAGCTTTCGGTCGCCAGAAAAGTTTGATACGCGTCTGAAGAGCGATTTGTAGCGTGTTGGATTTGTTCGATTTCGGCGGAATTTCGCGCACGTTGAAATAGAACATCGATTCCCGATCGGCAGGTAATTTATGAATATCCGGCAGGCCCTGAATTTTAACCTGGCCATTCATCATTGCTTCAATGCGCTGTACAGGCGGCAATACCGCCAGCGGCGAGCTGATCTTGACGCCCTTTTCATCTTCAATCCAGCTTTGCGCCAGATAAGGCAGTTTGGGGTCGTTATTACGCAGCGTCACACTGATAGATTTATCGCTTTCATTAAAAATCAGGCGAGTACGATCGGGCGTTACTGACGCCTGGGTAGAAAAACTTACCGTTGCTGCCAGTAACGACAGTACCGTTGTCAATGTTTTGGCAGAGAGATATTTAGTCATGGATCATTCCTTAATCACGTTATTGGTTCGATGAAACAGACATCGGCGGTTCCATTGGTGTCACCTGTTGTGTCTGCTCCTGAATGACGGGTTGAATATCATGCGGTATGACGGGAGAACTTCCCCCCTTTTGCTGGCATGGCAACAACAAGCCATTGAACAGGTCATTCGGTAACGGGTCTGGCAGGCTGATATCGCAGTGAGATTCACCCTCCCAGAAAACGGTCATATGTTCACCCGGTTTAACGCCTGCCAGATAAACATTACCTTCGTCATCAACCAACCCTACTTGTTGTTGATTATCGTTTTTCACTTCCGCCCCAAATGGCGGATGGCTGCCATCCTGCAAGCGCAGCACTGCCATCGCCTTCTCACCGCTGATTACCGCAAATTTACGGTAGCCAATAGCGCCTTCCGTCAGCGTTGCCTGAACCACTGATTTTGTAGCTTCAGCGTTTTCCGGCAGTTTGTTCAAATCGATATAAGCCTGGTTGCGGTAGTAATCATTAACATCTGCCACCACCGCTTTGCCGAACATGTTGGTATAAACGGCGGAACCATTACCTTCAACCGGCACATTAGCAACGCCATCAGCGTCGATTAACAGACGTGTACCGCCCATGTTTTGTGTACGATGCAGTGCCCCGCCATGAGCGGTCAGCGTTGCCCCGCCCTGTAAAGAGATCCCTGCTGAGGTGTATTGCCCTTCATGGTAGTTGGCACTGAGATCCACTTTTGCCAGAGTACCATCGTGGCTGTAGTAGCCATCCACGCTGCTGTGGTTTTCGCTGGTTCCGGCGCTTAACGTGTAGTGGCTGGCGTCATCAATGCGGTGATACAGACTCACCTGATTGCTGTCGGCACCGCTGCCATAGTTGCCGTTGTAACTGATGGTGCTGTTGTCGCCCCACGGCAAACTTAAGGACAGATAAACACCCTTGTCAGCACTTTTATCGTATTCGTAGCGATAACCGGTCAGAGAAACGCTCAGGTTGCGAAGGCTTCCTAAATTAAAATAATGAGAAAGCATCATGTTGTAGTTGGTCTGATCCTGGCGATCCCAGTAGGTATGGTGGGAATAGTTGAGATAGACCGAAACGCGCGCATCCGTGAAGTTCTGGTTATAGGTGACCGTATACATCTCTTTGTCGTTACCGGTGCGCGCCCGGTCGTCGTCGTTCGCATCCAGATACTCGCTCATGGTCATGTAGTTTTTTTCAGAGAAGCGGTATCCAGCAAACGTCACCCGACTGTTGAGTTCATCAAAATCTTTGGCATAGCTGACGCGATAAGAGTTGCCGTCCAGCGTTTTGTTGCCATACACGCTGTTATCGTCGAGTTGAACACGAGAGTGAGTGACATCAAACGCTAACGCGCCTAGCAGCGCCAGGTCACGACCGAGGCCCAGCGCCGCCGACTGGTAGTTTTCATCGGCTAACGCACCGCCGTAGAGCGACCAGCCATTGGCAATCCCCCAGGATGCCTCGCCGCCCGAGAAGAAGCTACCTGCAACCTGATGGTCCCAGTTTTGTGGACGCCCCATTGTCACTTTGTAACGCACCTGGCCGGGGCGAGTCAGGAACGGCATGGACGCCGTGCTGACGTCGTATTCCTGTACCTGGCCGTTTTGTTCTTCAATGCGGACATGCAGCGTGCCAGAGACGGAATCGCCAATATCCTGGATGCGGAATGGACCTGCGGGTACCTGGGTTTCGTAAATGACACGGCCCATTTGGGTTACGGTCACTTTAGCGGTAGTGTGTGCAACACCTGAAATATCGGGGGCGTAGCCGCGCAGGTTTGGCGGTAACATTTGATCATCGGTACTGATGCTGCCGCCAATGTAACTGAAGCCATCAAAAATATCGGAGTTGAGATAATCTTCGCCCAGCGAAAGTTTGGCTTTTAATGACGGCAAGGCGCGCCAGGCGTAGTAACGACTCCACTCCCAGTTTTTTTGCGTACCGCTATCGTCAGTGTCGCCGTCATCGTTACTGCGGGTATGCTGATAATCGCTCTGCCAGTCAGCTCGTAAGCGCCACGGCCCAACGTTAACGCCGACCGTACCATTACCGCTGATGTCGTTAGTGTCATCACCCCCATTTTCATGCCGGGTTTGCGCGTTGATACTGTAATCGGCAATAAGCCCAGGGATACCGTCATCCCAGCGCGAAGGCGGATCCCACTCGCTGTCGGTATATTCCAGATAAGCCTGCGGTACAGAAACAAGGAGTGCAGACTGGCCTAAATCGCCGCTAATTTCTGTACCTGCTAAAAGTGCCGTATTCAGACACTGACCATCGCGGATCCATTGCAAATTCTTTGCAATATCTTCCTTCAGACCAAACTGGGCAACCAGCTCTGGCGATAAGCAGGCATATGATTTATTCGGATCGTTTTCAGTTGCGTACCAGTAGATATCGTAGTCGTCAGGTAACGGCTGATTATTTACATGAACGCGTAAGTTATATTTTCCCGGTTCTACATAGCCTTTTTGCGAAAAACGGCCCAAATCAATTTTGGTATTGCCTTTTAAATCAAGAAATCGGCCATCAAACTGAATGGTATCGTCTGCCAGGGCATTAAATGGACTTCCAGAAATTGCCAGAGCAATCCACCACGAAAGCCCCCGTAAACGGAGAAAAGAATGTTCTGGCATCGGCGTATCCATCCATGATTTTTTATAATTTAGTTATTTGGTAGTTATAAACCCCATAACTTTGCAGCTATGGGGGAAATACATTAGAGATACGTGATCTGGAACGTCGTCAGCGTTTCAAACGGTGCCGGTGTTGGTGTTACAGCATCCGTTTCACCCACTAACCATGCTTTAAAGTTCAGAGTTTGTTTAGGCTTGCCTTTTCCCGTTGAACTGTCCTTCACGATAGGTTGCTTAATCTCTGCTCCCAGTGCATAACCTGTACCGTGCTGGTCACCGATAACCAGGCTAACGTTTGGAATTTCAGTTCCATTATCCATGTTAGACAGAGAATAGTTATCTGCGTTAGTGGAGTACGGATTACCGGTGAATGTGGTAGCCATTGTCGTTTCTGTATTGAAATTACAGTCCTGTAAACGAATCTGGAAATCTTTTGGTGTGGTTGTTTTGCCGCCGGTTAAAGAACCCGTACCGATGCTGCCCATATCCACTTCCAGTTTATGATCGTCAGGAACAATTGAGCACGGGGAGTCTTCAATTGTGCCGTAAAATCTCACTGTACCGTTGTTCCCTGCGGCAACGACTGATGCTGAAGTCAGCGCCCCCATGAGCATTGCCGTGGCAACTGCTGCTTTTACAAACTTACTCATTATTTGTCCTTAAATCATAAATAATTAGAATATAAGCCAACTGAAATATTGACGTAGAGCTTCTTCAATTTTTACAGCGACTTTTAAGCAGCCAATGAACAGATTTTCAGCTCCTGAAAAAACAGGTTCCTTGATATAATATTCTTTGGCGTGCCGAACATGTTGATATTTTAATATGACTGATGCAATTTAAATTTTCTAACATTCAAAGTTAGAAATACTTAATTAATGGACGGGGATAATAATTACTGAAATTTTTCATCTCAGTTATGAAGAATGAGTTCAAAAAAACGGCAAATGCAAAAACTCAGTGAATAAATCAAAGTCAAAAACAATCACATGGCAATGACTATCTTGTGATATTAATTTCGCAACGATATAATATTAAAACACTATAATTAATATAAAATCAAGACCCAATAATATTTTTCACTTTAGTCATTATTTACCTAAAAATGCTTCCAGAAAAATAATTTATGAATAAAAGTAAATTCTCTTTCAATATGTAAATTTTTACAAATAAAAGCGTCATGCCGTATAAAATAAAGACCATTCGATCACAAGCGGATCATTGTTAGTACAATAAGATTGCATAAATTCAACATTGCCAGAAAAAAATAAAGGCCCGATAGATTACACCAGCGGGCCTTGTGCATGCGTATTAAATCGCTTTTGCCATCTTCAGATTACACGGGCTCATCTGCCAGTTGAATGTGCCGTTTCCGCTTTCATCAAGCGTTACGCTGGCAATGGCCGAGGTGGTAAACATAGGCGGCGTTTCGCCCGGACATAACTCAGCAACCAGATACCCGACTAAGGGTAAGTGGGAGATCACCAGTACCGAAGCAACACCTTCATTGGTCAACGCCTGTAAATAGGCACTGACCAGACCAACATCGCCGCAGGGCGTTAACTCCGGCAGAACTTCTGCACTGGAAGGCAGGTTCAGACAATCCCCTACTTCTTCCAGTGTTTGCTCGGCTCGCAGGAACGGGCTCACCAGAACGCGTTCGATTTCCACTTTTTGACCTTTCAGCCAGTTCGCCATCAGGCGAGATTCGTCACAACCGTTAGTAGTCAGAGGACGAACCGAATCACTGGCGGCATCGAGGGCTGCGTCGCCGTGACGCATGATAAAAACTTGCATATTGCACCGCTTTTGTTAACCAGATTCGCCCGTTTTCTTTCATCTGAAACCAGAGAAAGAAAACGGTGGCCGGCATTGTGCCTTATCCATTCACCGAATGAAACGCTGTTTTTTACCTCAATGGCGTAAGTATAGTCAATATGCGTTTACATTTTGAGCAACACTCCGCCATTCAGCGCGGATTCATATAGCTTTGACCTTCTTATTGCAGGTCAGTTGCAGTTGTTTTCCAAAAACTTTCCCCACGCTTGCTCATCTCGACTAAACGCTCGCAAGGGGTAAAACGGGAACCATACTGCGTGGCCAGTCGTTGCATTATTGCAACCACTTCACCCGCACCGAGAGAATCGATGTAGCGGAACGGACCACCGAGAAATGGCGGAAAACCAATGCCAAATACCGCGCCAATATCTCCGTCACGCACGCTACGGATAACCTGCTCGTCCAGACAACGTACTGCTTCATTCAGCATCAACATCACACACCGTTCAGCTACCTGCGGTGCGGAGAGTCGCCCCTGCCCTTGTGTGCCAATCAGCGGGTAAATGGCGGGATCGACCTGTTTTTTGCTTTTACGCCCTTTCTGACCATAAAGATAGAAACCCCGACCATTTTTTCTGCCTTTGCGATCGTCGTTCAAAATTGAAGAAACAACATTTGCAGGCGCGCTAAAACGTTCTCCATAAGCGGCTTCCAGTACAGGAATAATTTTAGTCCCGGTGTCGATTCCTACCTCATCCAAAAGTTGGATTGGGCCTACCGGAAAACCAAATTTCACCAGCGCGGCATCAATGTGCTCTACCCGTTCACCTTCGGTCAACATGCGGATAGCTTCATTAATGTAAGGCGCTAAAATGCGATTGACGTAAAACCCGGCTTTGTCACGCACGACAATGGGCGTTTTACCCTGTTTTTTCGCCAGTTTTACTGTGGTAGCGATGGTTTGCGCCGATGTCCCCGCATGAGGAATAATCTCCACCAGCGGCATTTTTTCCACCGGACTGAAGAAATGCAGGCCAATAACTTGCTCAGGTCGCGTAGCGTGAGCGGCGATATCACCAATCGGTAAAGATGACGTATTCGAAGCAAAGATGGTATGAGCGGCGCAATTTTGCTCAACTTCCGCCACCATTTGTTGTTTTAATTCGAGATTTTCAAACACCGCTTCAATAATCAGATCGCGATGGGCAAAGCCGCGATAGTCCGTCGTTCCGGAGATTAATGCCAGCTGTCTGTCACGTTCGCTGGCTTTGAGATGACGACGGCGAACTTTGCCCTCCAGCTGATCCCAACTGTACTTCAGCGCATGATTTATGCCCTGCGGGTTGATATCTTTAATTCTGACCGGAAGCCCCGCTTTACAAGCAGTGACGTAAGCAATACCGCCGCCCATCAAGCCACCACCTAAAATTCCCACGCTGTTTAATGGCGCAGGCGGCGCATCACTGCCAGGATCTTTCTTCACTTCCGTACTGGCAAAAAAGATACTACGCAGCGCCTGCGATTGCGGCGTCATCGCCAGTTCGCCAAAAGCACGGGCTTCAGCGTCATAGCCGCTACTGGTGCCTTGCGCTAATCCCGTTTCGACAACCTCCAGGATGCGTTCTGTCGCCGGATAGTTACCCTGAGTTTTGTGTTCTGTTTTCTTGCCGACCATTTTGAACAGCAGCGCACGACCTAACGGCCCCGCCAGAATACGCTCGCGTACAGGTAGAGGGCGTGAAGATGGACGATCCTGCTTTGCCAGCTCAACAGCGGCTTCCAGTAAAATGGATTGCGGAACGACGTCATCCACCAGCCCCAGCTTTAATGCCTGTTTCGCCCGAAGTTGTTTTCCGGTGAGGATCATCTCTAATGCTGTGCTGACGCCTATCAGACGCGGTAAACGCTGGGTGCCGCCTGAACCGGGTAATAATCCAAGTTGTACTTCAGGCAAACCGAGCACCGTTTTAGGATCGTCAGTACACATGCGACCGTGGCACGCCAGCGCCAACTCCAGCCCACCGCCCAGGCAAGCGCCATGAATAGCCGCGATAACCGGAACGGGCAAAGCATGAATCTCCGCCATTAACTGTTGACCCTGCCGCGCCAGTGCTTCCGCTTCTTGCGCCGTTTTGCAGTTGGCGATCATGTTGATGTCTGCGCCAGCAATGAAGTTGTCTGGTTTCGCGGAGATAAACACCACGCCGCGCAACTCTTTGTTTTCACGGAGTTGCTTAATAATGGCGCGCACCTGCGAGGCAAACTCCGCCTTCAGGGTATTCATTTTCTCACCCGGTACGTCGATGGTGATAACAGCAATGTTGTCCAGACGGACATTAAGGGTAAACGCTGATGCCATTTCCATTATTCCGCCTCCACAACCATTGCCGCGCCAAGCCCACCCGCAGCACAGGCGGTCACTAATCCAAATCCACCGCCGCGACGCCGAAGTTCATGCAATGTCTGGGTAATCATCCGCGCGCCGGTCGCCGCGAAGGGATGCCCGTAAGCAATCGAACCGCCAAGCACGTTAAATTTGCTATCGTCCACTTCGCCAGTGGCATGTGCACGCCCCAGTACATCACGAGCAAAACGTTCGCTACCCAGCAACTGAATATTCGCCAGTGTCTGAGCTGCAAAGGCTTCGTGCATATCGATCAATGTCAGATCGCTCATTGTCAAACCGGCACGTTCCAGCGCCAGCGGCGTTGACCAGGCCGGACCGAGCAACATGTCCTGCCAGACATCTATCGCAGTAAATGCGTAACTGCGCAGATACCCCAGCGGTACCAGCCCTAATTCTTTCGCCCGGGATTCAGTCATCAGGATCACCGCTGCCGCGCCATCGGTCAGCGGCGTACTGTTTGCCGCCGTTACCGTTCCGTGTTTGCGATCAAACGCCGGGCGCAGCTTTGCGTAATCGGCAAGCGAGGAATTACCGCGAATATTGTTGTCTTCGACAAGCGGTTGTTTATAAGGAGGGATAAAGGCAGTCATCACCTCTTCTTTGAGTTTACCGTCTGACCACGCCTGAGCGGCTCGCTGATGCGAACGGTGCGCTAATGCATCTTGCTGTTCGCGAGTAATACCGTAGGTTTTCGCCATTTGTTCAGCGGTGTCGCCCATCCGTAAGCCAGTAGAGTATTCCGCCACTGCCGGAGGCACCGGCATTAAGTCGCGCAAACGCAGGCGAGAGAAGAGTTTCAGGCGCTGGCTCATGGTTCGAGCTTTGTTGACATCAACCAGCACGCGCGCCAGTTTTTTACTGACGCCAATTGGCAATACGGAAGAGGAATCGGCCCCACCGGCAATCCCCGCGCGAATAGTTCCCGCCATCAGGCTTTCTGCGACGTTTGCAATCGCCTGGAAACTGGTAGCGCAAGCGCGGCTGACGCTGTAAGCATCGGTATGCACATTCATTCCGGTGCCGAGAACAATTTCACGCGCAATGTTGGGGGCTTCCGGCATTTGTACGACCTGACCAAAAACCAGTTGTTCAATCACTTCGGCGGGGATCTCGCTGCGTGCCAGCAGTTCGCCTACCACCATCTTCCCTAAATCAACCGCGGGAATGCCATGAAAAGCCGTCGCCTGGCGGGCAAAAGGCGTACGTAAACCGCTAACAATGGCGATACGATCGCCCTGGCGGGTAACCAGCGGTAAAACCTGACCCATAACACTCCCCTGTAAAATAATAAATAAAGTGGTCTGACCTGATCATAGTCTTAACTATTTTTTTACATTTAGCCAAGTGGAGAAAAGGGAAAGTGGGAGCTATGACACAGAGAGAAAAGTAGAAGAGAAAATAAAACGCCCCTGCCAACAACTGACAGGGGCGTACGTACCCGAGAGGAATTAACGCAGACCCAGCTGGAAGATCAGCATTTCAGCTTCGCAGGCAAAAGTGAAATCGATATCCAGGCGCACACCGTCAGACTCTTCAGTGAAAGTCGGGGTGATTTTGCACGGTTCGGATTCCACGCTACGGGCTTTTTCAGTCAGCGCCGCCAGCGTTTGTTCTGCTTCTGCGCGGTTTGCAAACACGCGGCTGTAAGACGCGGTGCAGTCGGAGTTGTCCATAATGGTGCCAACATCCATACAGCAGCAAACCGGGGTTTCATCAGCACTACATTTACTCATCGTTGATTTCCTCTGTATGTGCACCCAAGGTGCCAGATAAACGTTGTGGATATTTTACGCTTCCGGAAAGTGCTGCTCCAGTTGTTAATTCTGCAAAATCGGATAAGTGACCGAAATCACACTTAAAAATGATCTAAAACAAAATTCACCCGAATCCATGAGTGCGCCACCTCCAAATTTTGCCAGCTGGATCGCGTTTCTTAGATCATATTTGAAAAAAGATAGAAACATACTTGCAACATTCCAGCTGGTCCGACCTATACTCTCGCCACTGGTCTGATTTCTAAGATGTACCTCAGACCCTACACTTCGCGCTCCTGTTACAGCACGTAACATAGTTTGTATAAAAATAAATCATTGAGGTTATGGTCATGAGCCAGAAAACCCTGTTTACAAAGTCTGCTCTCGCAGTCGCAGTGGCACTTATCTCCACCCAGGCCTGGTCGGCAGGCTTTCAGTTAAACGAATTTTCTTCCTCTGGCCTGGGCCGGGCTTATTCAGGGGAAGGTGCAATTGCCGATGATGCAGGTAACGTTAGCCGTAACCCCGCATTGATTACCATGTTTGACCGCCCGACATTTTCTGCGGGTGCGGTTTATATTGATCCGGATGTAAATATCAGCGGAACGTCTCCATCTGATCGTAGCCTGAAAGCCGATAACATCGCGCCTACGGCATGGGTTCCGAACATGCACTTTGTTGCACCGATTAACGACCAATTTGGTTGGGGCGCTTCTATTACCTCTAACTATGGCCTGGCAACAGAGTTTAACGATACTTATGCAGGCGGCTCTGTCGGGGGTACAACCGACCTTGAAACCATGAACCTGAACTTAAGCGGTGCGTATCGCTTAAATAATGCATGGAGCTTTGGTCTTGGTTTCAACGCCGTCTACGCTCGCGCGAAGATTGAACGTTTCGCAGGCGATCTGGGGCAGCTGGTTGCCGGTCAGATCATGCAATCTCCTGCCGGGAAGACTCCTCAAGGGCAAGCATTGGCAGCTACCGCCAACGGTATCGACAGTAATACCAAAATCGCTCATCTGAACGGTAACCAGTGGGGCTTTGGCTGGAACGCCGGTATCCTGTATGAACTGGATAAAAATAACCGCTATGCACTGACCTACCGTTCTGAAGTGAAAATTGACTTCAAAGGTAACTACAGCAGCGATCTTAATCGTGCGTTTAATAACTACGGTTTACCAATACCTACCGCGACAGGTGGCGCAACGCAATCGGGTTATCTGACGCTGAACCTGCCTGAAATGTGGGAAGTGTCGGGTTATAACCGTGTTGATCCGCAGTGGGCGATTCACTATAGCCTGGCTTACACCAGCTGGAGTCAGTTCCAGCAGCTGAAAGCGACCTCAACGAGTGGCGACACGCTGTTCCAGAAACATGAAGGCTTTAAAGATGCTTACCGCATCGCGTTGGGAACCACTTATTACTACGATGATAACTGGACCTTCCGTACCGGTATCGCCTTTGATGACAGCCCAGTTCCGGCACAGAATCGTTCTATCTCCATTCCGGACCAGGACCGTTTCTGGCTGAGTGCAGGTACGACTTACGCATTTAATAAAGATGCTTCAGTCGATGTTGGTGTTTCTTATATGCACGGTCAGAGCGTGAAAATTAACGAAGGCCCATACCAGTTCGAGTCTGAAGGTAAAGCCTGGCTGTTCGGTACTAACTTTAACTACGCGTTCTGATAACGCGTTCGCCTGGATAAAGTCACCAGCTATGCAGGTGACTTTAACTCCCCCACTTCACCGAAAGTAGTTTCCTCATTGCTTGCCTCCTGAGTTTTGCAAACAGCCTGATGGCAGCTTGCCCTTTCAAATCAGTAAGTGGTATCCACAGACAAACCTGAAGGGAAACGCATATTTTCAGGCGTTCTGCTCGTCCTTCTCAAAGAGTTTACTTTTCTGCATTTCCAGGATACTCAACCTCCCTGGCTATTGTGCGCTCATACACTCAAATTAAAGATAGGCTCTAAATAAATGAGCGTTTTTTGATAGTCTATTTTATTAGGTAATATATATTTGTAACAAATCAATCAACATGGAATAAAATCATGCTACCATCTATTTCAATCAACAATACCAGCGCAGCTTACCCAGAATCCATCAATGAAAATAACAATGATGAAGTTAATGGATTAGTACAAGAGTTCAAAAACCTTTTTAATGGTAAGGAAGGAATAAGCACCTGTATTAAACATTTGCTTGAGCTTATAAAAAACGCCATGCGAGTAAACGACAATCCTGATAGATTTAATATTAATAATTCCTCAGTTACTTATATTAATATTGATTCCAATGATACAGACTATATTACTATTGGTATCGATAACCAAGAACCAATAAAATTACTTGCGAGCTATAAAGACAAAGAACTCGCCCGTACTATCATTAATGACAACATAGTTGAGAAGACTCATGATGATATAAATAATGCTGAATTTACTGATGGTAGTATCGTTGTTAGTGGTAATGAGGGTGCTATTGACTCCAATGATACAGCCGATATTACTAGTGGTATCTATAATCAAGAACCAATAAAATCACCTACGAACGATGAAAACAAAAAAGTCGGCCAAACCATCATCCATGAAAATGTAGTAGAGAATACTCATGATATCAATAACAAGGAAATGATCTTCAGCGCATTAAAAGAAATATATGATGGAGATCCTGGTTTTATCTTCGATAAGATATCACAAAAACTCAGACATACGATAACGGAATTTGATGAGAATGGGAAAAGCGAACCAACGGACTTATTTACCTGGTACGGTAAAGATAAAAAAGGCGATTCTCTCGCTATTGTAATTAAAAATAAAAACGGAAATGATTACTTATCTCTCGGTTACTATGATCAGGACGACTACCACATTCAAAGAGGAATTCGTATTAATGGTGATAGTCTCACCCAATATTGTAGTGAAAAAGCCAGGAATGCTTCAGCGTGGTTTGAAAGCAGTAAAGCTATCATGGCAGAATCATTTGCAACAGGTTCCGATCATCAGGTTGTAAACGAGCTCAACGGGGAAAGACTGAGAGAGCCAAACGAAGTTTTTAAACGTTTAGGTCGAGCAATAAGATATAATTTTCAAGTGGACGATGCAAAATTTAGACGCGATAATGTAAAAGAAATAATTTCTACTTTAGTCGATAACGAAGTTGACCGTTCTCAAAATAAATATGACCACTTTAAGGAAATCGAAGATAAAGTTGAAAAAAGGCTTCAAAATCGCCAGGCTAAATATCAAAATGAAATTAATCAACTATCTGCATTGGGTGTTAATTTTGATGATAATTAAAATTGTCCAGTTTTTTTGATTTTTCAACGTCTGAATATCGGAAACAGACAATGACGAACATCAGTATTTTTACATAATTATGTCCAGGTCATTGTCGGTTTATCTTCTTTTACTTGGGGTAATTGAGGGATAACAACAAAAAAGGTGAGTTTTGTGACTCACCTTTTTTATTTGTTTCTTATTCAGAATCGATATCTTTTAAATCATCCTGAATCGCTTGCGCGTTCGGATTTTCCTGCGGTTTGAGTTCGCCGCCATTAGCGATGAAATCATGACGCTGGAAGTACGCTTCGCGCACCATAATATAAGGATCGGACGACTGACGCAGCAGACCATCGGAATCCAACAACTGCGCACGAGTTTCTATCCCTTCAAGCGTCCATTTACCCACAGACATCGGCCAGGTCAGCCAGGAAAGAACCGGGTAAAGACCATCCGCCATATCACCACCGTCATCACGCAGCGTGAAGCTACCGTAGAACGGTAACTGAACGTATGGCCCATAACCCACACCATAATGACCAAGCGTACTACCGAAGCGGTGAGGTTCAGTCCGTTGCAGTTTCGGGTTCGCCATCCCTGCAACATCAATAAAGCCGCCCATCCCCAAAATGGTGTTCAGGAAAAAGCGGGTAAAGTGGACCATCCCCTGATAAGGGTCGCCCTGCAAGAAGTAGTTAACCATCACCGCAGGTTCTTCAAGGTTGCCAGTAAAGTTGCTCAAACCGTTACGCGCCGGTTGCGGAACATAATCACGCCAGGCGACAGCGACCGGTCGAACAATATACGGGTCTAATACATTGAAGTTGAAGTTGTACATGGTGCGGTTGAACCCTTCTAACGGGTCAGAACGCCCTTGCTGATCTGTACCGGAACTCGCACACCCCACCAGAAGCGTAGTTCCCAGAGCAAGCGCCGACAGGCGAAGCTTCATAAATGTCTCCCTGTTTTTTTATGGCTTATGCAGTTTGCCATCCATGACGGAACGATACCGTATCCGCCTGTTTAGGTGTGGGCGATTGTAACAGCACGTCAACTGATGTCCAGACGCCCTGATTTGCTGATTTGATCATAGCCTGGTAATCGCCGCCCTGTAGGCTACTTGATTCTATAGAAACAGAAAAAGGCAAACGCGGCCTTTTCTACATTTTCAGAGTAACTCCCGCCAGTTGCGAGCAAAAAAGCCGCTACGCTTTAGCTATACGTGCTAATTCAAGAGAAGAGACCATGGACAACGACAAAATTGATCAACACTGCGACGAAATTGAAGTTGAGAGCGAAGAAAAAGAGCGCGGCAAAAAAATAGAAATAGATGAAGACCGACTCCCCTCCCGGGCGATGGCAATTCATGAGCATATCCGCCAGGATGGTGAAAAAGAGCTGGAACGCGACGCAATGGCACTACTGTGGTCAGCCATTGCGGCGGGTCTGTCGATGGGCGCTTCGCTACTGGCAAAAGGGATATTTCATGTCGAACTGGAAGGCGTGCCGGGCAGCTTCTTGCTGGAGAATCTCGGTTATACCTTTGGTTTTATTATCGTCATTATGGCCCGCCAGCAATTATTTACCGAAAACACCGTGACTGCGGTACTACCCGTCATGCAAAAACCGACAATGAGCAACGTTGGCTTACTTATGCGGTTATGGGGCGTCGTGCTGCTGGGTAATATTCTCGGGACAGGTATTGCGGCGTGGGCATTTGAATATATGCCAATCTTCAATGAAGAAACTCGCGATGCATTTGTCAAAATCGGCATGGATGTGATGAAGAACACCCCCAGCGAGATGTTTGCCAACGCGATCATTTCCGGCTGGCTGATCGCCACTATGGTATGGATGTTTCCTGCAGCGGGTGCGGCAAAGATTGTGGTGATTATATTGATGACCTGGCTTATTGCCCTGGGTGACACCACTCACATCGTTGTCGGTTCTGTTGAAATCCTCTATCTGGTGTTTAACGGTACGCTGCACTGGAGCGATTTCATCTGGCCCTTCGCACTACCTACTTTAGCGGGGAACATCTGCGGCGGCACCTTTATCTTCGCGTTAATGAGTCATGCACAGATCCGCAACGACATGAGCAACAAGCGCAAAGCAGAAGCACGCCAAAAAGCAGAACGTGCGGAAAACATTAAGAAAAATGATAAAAACCCGGCATAAATGGCGAGGGTTTAAGCAATCGAGCGGCAGCGTACTTACCCCGCAGTCCATTAGCGGGTATACTCATGCCGCATTGTCCTCTTAGTTAAATGGATATAACGAGCCCCTCCTAAGGGCTAATTGCAGGTTCGATTCCTGCAGGGGACACCAGATACCCTTCAAACCAAATCTACCTTCACCCCGTAAAAGATGGGTTTGGCAGCACACTAGCCCTATATCTACTCATTTTTACTGCAACAGGTTGAAATCTCAGCACTGTCAGAAAGCGCTGATGACTAAACAGCCCTGGGCCGGGCGATGTAACCATCATACAGAATCCTGATAGCGAAATATGGCGTGACTCGATACTTCACTCTGCAATGCATTCCTTGATGAATTCGCAGGCCCGTGATACTCGGGACAGGTCGCTGAATGACGACAATGTCCTGGAAATCAGCGAACCGCGTATCCGGAGTACATTTGAGCGACTGTACCAGAACATGAATGAGGCGTTTGGATTAGGTGATTATTAGTTGGGCTAAGCATTTTTGTATTATTATTTTCCGGTTGAGGGATATGGAGATATCGACAACAACCGGAAAAAGTTTACGTCTATATTGCTGAAGGTACAGGCGTTTCCATAACTATTTGCTCGCGTTTTTTACTCAGGAAGAAAATGCCAAATAGCAACATCAGGCAGACAATACCCGAAATTGCGAAGAAAACTGTCTGGTAGCCTGCGTGGTCAAAGAGTATCCCAGTCGGCGTTGAAAGCAGCACAATCCCAAGCGAACTGGCAATTTGAAAACCAATCAGAAAGATCGTCGACGACAGGCGCTTATCAAAGTTTGCCACGCTGTATTTGAAGACGGATATGACACAAAGTGGAACCTCAATGGCATGTAACAGCTTCACTAATGAAATAATCCAGGGGTTAACGAACAACGCGCAGGAAAGGATACGCAACGCCATAATCACAACACCGATAAGTAATGCATTTTTTGGCCCTACCCGATTCACAAAGAAAGGAATAATCGCCATGCACAGCGCTTCGAGTACCACCTGGAATGAGTTGAGATAACCATACAGGCGCGCTCCTACATCGTGTGATTCGAATAAACCTGCATAAAAGACAGGAAAGAGTTGTTGATCAAAAATGTTATAGAAAGACCACGTCCCCACAATAAATATGACGAAAACCCAGAAGTTTCGATCCTTGAAAACTGCGATAAAATCCTCTTTTTTTACCCCTCCCGCATCCGCCGCTATGCACTGGTGATCCTTATCTTTAAAACGCATGTTGATCATCATAAATACAGCGCCAAATAGCGAGACCAACCAGAAGTTGATATGGGGACTGATACTAAAAAATATACCGGCAAAGAACGCGCCAATAGCATAGCCAAAAGATCCCCAGGCGCGCGCTGTTCCATATTCGAAATGAAAATTTCGCGCCATTTTTTCGGTGAAGCTGTCAAGCAAACCGCATCCCGCCAGATACCCCAGGCCAAAAAAGAGCGCCCCCAGAATTAGACCTACAGAAAAATTGCTTTGCAGTAACGGTTCATAAACGTAAATCATAAACGGTCCGGTCAAGACCAGAATGAAACTCATACACCAGATGAGCGGTTTCTTCAGACCGAGTTTATCCTGAACGATGCCGTAGAACATCATAAATAGAATGCTGGTAAACTGGTTGACCGAATAAAGTGTACCTAATTCCGTCCCTGTTAATCCTAGATGTCCTTTCAGCCAAATAGCGTATAACGACCACCACAGCGACCAGGAAATAAAAAAGAGAAATGAGTAACTGGATGCAAAACGATAGTACGCATTTCTGAATGGAATATTCAGTGCCATAATTACCTGCCTGTCGTTAAAAAATTCATGTCCTATTTAGAGATAAGAGCGGCCTCGCCGTTTACTTCTCACCTTCCAGTTCTTGTCGACATGGCAGCGCTGTCATTGCCCCTTTCGCTGTTACTGCAAGCGCTCCGCAACGTTGAGCGAGATTGATAATTCGTCGCATTTCTCTCTCATCTGTAGATAATCCCGTAGAGGACAGACCTGTGAGTAACCCGGCAACGAACGCATCTCCCGCCCCAGTGCTATCGACACAATTCACAGACATTCCAGCAAAATGGTGAACTTGTCCTCGATAACAGACCACCACCCCTTCTGCACCTTTAGTCACCAACAGCATGGCGATCTCATACTCTTTTGCCAGCGCGCATATATCCCGATCGTTCTGTGTTTTTCCACTGATAAGTCGCCATTCTTCTTCCGAGAGCTTGACGACATCCGCCAGTTGTAGCGCCTGCCGCAAACACAAGCGGAACAAATGCTCGTCTTGCCATAGATCTTCACGAATATTGGGATCGAAGCTGACAAAACCTCCGGCATGCCGGATCGCCGTCATCGCAGTAAATGCGCTGGTACGCGAAGGCTCGGCAGACAACGCAATTGAACAGAGATGTAACCATTCGCCATGTCGCCAGCAGGGCAAGTCTGTCGTCTCTAAAAAAAGATCGGCACTGGGGCGGACCATAAACGTAAATGAACGTTCTCCTTGATCGTTCAGATCGACAAGCACCGTGGATGTCCGGTGCCATTCATCTTGCTTCAGATACGTGATATCGACACCCTCAGTTAGCAGCGTTCTTTGCATTAACGCACCAAAAGGATCATCACCGACCCGACCTATAAACCCACTTGTTCCGCCTAATCTGGCGATTCCCACCGCAACGTTAGCTGGCGCGCCGCCAGGACAAGGCAGTAGCCGCCCGTCTGATTCTGGCAAGAGATCTACGACCGCATCCCCTAAAACCCATACTTTGGCTGACATTTTTTTCCCTTAAATTCATCTGACTTACGCATAGTGATAAACCTCTTTTTCGCAAAATCGTCATGGATTTACTAAAACATGCATATTCGATCACAAAACGTCATAGTTAACGTTAACATTTGTGATATTCATCGCATTTATGAAAGTAATGGACTTTATTTTTATAAAAGTTAACGTTAACAATTCACCAAATTTGCTTAACCAGGATGATAAAAATGACGCAATCTCGATTACATGCGGCGCAAAACGCACTAGCAAAACTTCACGAGCGCCGAGGTAACACTTTCTATCCCCATTTTCACCTCGCGCCTCCTGCCGGGTGGATGAACGATCCAAACGGCCTGATCTGGTTTAACGATCGTTATCACGCGTTTTATCAACATCACCCGATGAGCGAACACTGGGGGCCAATGCACTGGGGACATGCCACCAGCGACGATATGATCCACTGGCAGCATAAGCCTATTGCGCTAGCGCCAGGAGACGAGAATGACAAAGACGGGTGTTTTTCAGGTAGTGCTGTCGATGACAATGGTGTCCTCTCACTTATCTACACCGGACACGTCTGGCTCGATGGTGCAGGTAATGACGATGCAATTCGCGAAGTACAATGTCTGGCTACCAGTCGGGATGGTATTCATTTCGAGAAACAGGGTGTGATCCTCACTCCACCAGAAGGAATCATGCACTTCCGCGATCCTAAAGTGTGGCGTGAAGCCGACACATGGTGGATGGTTGTCGGGGCGAAAGATCCAGGCAACACGGGGCAGATCCTGCTTTATCGCGGCAGTTCATTGCGTGAATGGACCTTCGATCGCGTACTGGCCCACGCTGATGCGGGTGAAAGCTATATGTGGGAATGTCCGGACTTTTTCAGCCTTGGCGATCAGCATTATCTGATGTTTTCCCCGCAGGGAATGAATGCCGAGGGATACAGTTACCGAAATCGCTTTCAAAGTGGCGTAATACCCGGAATGTGGTCGCCAGGACGACTTTTTGCACAATCCGGGCATTTTACTGAACTTGATAACGGGCATGACTTTTATGCACCACAAAGCTTTTTAGCGAAGGATGGTCGGCGTATTGTTATCGGCTGGATGGATATGTGGGAATCGCCAATGCCCTCAAAACGTGAAGGCTGGGCAGGCTGCATGACGCTGGCGCGCGAGCTATCAGAGAGCAATGGCAAACTTCTACAACGCCCGGTACACGAAGCTGAGTCGTTACGCCAGCAGCATCAATCTATCTCTCCCCGCACAATCAGCAATAAATATGTTTTGCAGGAAAACGCGCAAGCAGTTGAGATTCAGTTGCAGTGGGCGCTGAAGAACAGTGATGCCGAACATTACGGATTACAGCTCGGCACTGGAATGCGGCTGTATATTGATAACCAATCTGAGCGACTTGTTTTGTGGCGGTATTACCCACACGAGAATTTAGATGGCTACCGTAGTATTCCCCTCCCGCAGGGTGACATGCTCGCCCTAAGGATATTTATCGATACATCATCCGTGGAAGTATTTATTAACGACGGGGAGGCGGTGATGAGTAGCCGAATATATCCGCAGCCAGAAGAACGGGAACTGTCGCTCTATGCCTCCCACGGAGTGGCTGTGCTGCAACATGGAGCACTCTGGCAACTGGGTTAACATAATATCAGGTGGAACAACGGATCAACAGCGGGCAAGGGATCCGCGTCACTCTTCCCCCTTCACGATCTTCAATAATATGCAATGCAGCTTCCCGCCCGATAATGTCATGTGGAAGCTGAATTGTGGTCAGCGGCGGTAAAAACAGATGCCCGACGCCAACCAGATTATCAAAGCCCATTACGGCGACATCCTGCGGGATACGTACCCCCTTCGCCAGGAGAACCTGATAAGCGACAAAGGCTGCGCGATCGTTACCACATATCAGAACATCAAAATCTGGTTTGCCAGATTTGAAGTGGGCATTGAGTAAACTTGCGAGATCGGTGTAGTGATCATCACCTGTTGCCATGTGAAATTGTTTCACCTCAGCCAGATCTCGTCCAGCATCACGCCAGGCCTGCTCAAATCCCTGCCGACGATACCCTGTTGCCAACGCACTTTCCGGTAGCCAGAAGCATAACGGTTGACGATAGCCCGCCGCGAGCAAATGCTGTGTTGATTCATATTGTGCAGTGTAATCATCAGGGATATAACTGGGTAACGCTGGGTCATCCGCCACACAGTTCGCCAATACAATATTTTCACCATACAGAGACTCAGGCAGCGTGATATGTCGCAGCCCCATTGTAGTATAGATAATGCCATCCGGACGGTGGGCAAGCAGCTGACGAGCAGCACGGGCAGCGTCATCTTCAGAAAAAATATTGATTAAAAAACTATTCCAGCCGAACTCGCTGGCGGTTTGCTCAATGGCAAGCAGAATATCAACAGAGAAAGGAGTGGTAGCAGTGTCCTGCGCCAGCACGGCGAGAGTCGACGGCTTACGTCCTTGAGCGCGCATCTTACGGGCGGAAAGATCAGGAACATAATTCAGGGTCTGGATTGCCTGCAATACGCGGTCACGCGTTGCAGGACGCACAGATTCTGCATTATGCATCACCCGGGAGACTGTCATCATCGACACTCCCGCCAGGCGTGCGACATCCTTTAATGAAGCCATACCCAAGCCGTTTGCCGTAAAACGGGCACTGTAGCAGAAACAGACGTCACTGGCGAGATCCAACGATATTCTCGACGCCCTATCACCCGACACGGCAATACAATAAAAAATAACAATAATTCCCGGACAATTGTACCCAATTCCGCCTCTGTTCTCGCCAACGAGTAACCATGTAGGCAAGTAGGTAAAACATGCCAACTGGCATCGCCAACCTGGAGAAGAAAATATAAATATGGATCATTGTGCTGCCGCTGTATCCCGACATCAGCCCGGAAATTATTGCGATTGCTATCGGTTCAGGTGCGATTGGCTGCACGATCGTTACGGACTCGCTTTTCTGGCTGGTGAAGCAATATTGCGGCGCTACGCTCAATGAAACATTTAAATACTATACGACCGCGACATTTATCGCTTCAGTCGTCGCTCTGGCGGGCACATTCCTGCTGTCATTTATCATCTAAGCGCAAAGAGACGTACTATGGAAAACGCTAAAATGAACTCGCTCATCGCCCAGTATCCGTTGGTAAAGGATCTGGTTGCTCTTCAAGAAACCACCTGGTTTAATCCTGGCACGACCTCATTGGCTGAAGGTTTACCTTATGTTGGCCTGACCGAACAGGATGTTCAGGACGCCCATGCGCGCTTATCCCGTTTTGCACCCTATCTGGCAAAAGCATTTCCTGAAACTGCTGCTACTGGGGGGATTATTGAATCAGAACTGGTTGCCATTCCGGCTATGCAAAAACGGCTGGAAAAGGAATATCAACAACCGATCAGCGGGCAACTGCTACTGAAAAAAGATAGCCATTTGCCCATTTCCGGCTCCATAAAAGCACGCGGCGGGATTTATGAAGTCCTGGCACATGCAGAAAAACTGGCTCTGGAAGCGGGGTTGCTGACGCTTGAAGATGACTACAGCAAACTGCTTTCTCCGGAGTTTAAACAGTTCTTTAGCCAATACAGCATTGCTGTGGGCTCAACCGGAAATCTGGGGTTATCAATCGGCATTATGAGCGCCCGCATTGGCTTTAAGGTGACAGTACATATGTCTGCTGATGCCCGGGCATGGAAAAAAGCGAAACTGCGCAGCCATGGCGTTACGGTCGTGGAATATGAGCAAGATTATGGTGTTGCAGTCGAGGAAGGACGTAAAGCAGCGCAGTCTGACCCGAACTGTTTCTTTATTGATGACGAGAATTCCCGCACGTTGTTCCTTGGGTATTCCGTCGCTGGCCAGCGTCTTAAAGCGCAATTTGCCGAGCAAAGTCGTATTGTCGATGCTGATAACCCTCTGTTTGTCTATCTGCCGTGTGGTGTTGGCGGTGGTCCTGGTGGCGTCGCATTCGGGCTTAAACTGGCATTTGGCGATCATGTTCACTGCTTTTTTGCCGAACCAACGCACTCCCCTTGTATGCTGTTAGGCGTCCATACAGGATTACACGATCAGATTTCTGTTCAGGATATTGGTATCGACAACCTTACCGCAGCGGATGGCCTTGCAGTTGGTCGCGCATCAGGCTTTGTCGGGCGGGCAATGGAGCGTCTACTGGATGGCTTCTATACCCTTAGCGATCAAACCATGTATGACATGCTTGGCTGGCTGGCGCAGGAAGAAGGCATTCGTCTTGAACCTTCGGCACTGGCGGGTATGGCCGGGCCTCAGCGCGTGTGCGCATCAGTAAGTTACCAACAGATGCACGGTTTCAGCGCAGAACAACTGCGTAATGCCACTCATCTGGTGTGGGCGACGGGAGGTGGAATGGTGCCGGAAGAAGAGATGGAGCAATATCTGGCAAAAGGCCGCTAATTACTTTTCAATTCAGCATCGCCATCCTTTCCCTGGGTGAGCGATGCTGCCGATGGCGCAGACTTAAGGTCCCTGGTCTTACCTGCTATAACCCCCTCCTTTTATCATCACCCAACGCCTTTCGCTGTAAACGGCGGTTTCGCAAACCAAACCAAAACTGTAAGTAAGATAAAAGCAATAGCCGCCATACGGAAAATCTCATTTGCAGAAATTGAAAGTGACTGCTGAGTTATTTCATTATTAATTTCATTAAGAACCCCTGAAAGCGAACCATAGTATTTATCCATAATTTGTGACGATGAATTAAACACGGGGTTAAATTGATCGATGGTTGCTGTCAACTGACTATGGTGTAACGATTCGCGTCGTCCCCACAGCGTCATTGTCAACGACGTACCAACTGATCCTGACAAGGTGCGAAAAAAATTACTCATACTCGAGGCATTGGCAAATTTATTATCTGGCAACCCTGAAAACGAAATCGTTGTTAAGGGTAAAAAGAAACAGGCAACGGCGAATCCCTGGAAAAACTGTGGCAAAATGATGCCTGTAAAATCAATCGTTGGCATAAATGTCACAGAACGCCAGTAATAGCAAACCGCATACATTAAAAAACTAAATGTCACCAACAACCGCATATCAATTTTGTTGCCATAACGTCCTATCAAAGGTGATATTAATAGCGGCATGATGCCGATGGGCGCATAGGCAAGTCCGGCCCATATCGCATTATACCCCATCGTTTCCTGGAGTAACTGCGGCATAAGGACTATCGCCCCAGAGTAAAATAAATACGCGCATGTGATACTCACAATACCAATGGTGAAATTACGGGACTTAAACAAACTGAGATCAAGAATCGGGTTCTCTGAGGTCGACTCCCAAATGACTAAAGAAATCAGAGAAATAACTGACACTACTGTTAGTATTATTATTGTACTCGAGTTGAACCAATCCAGGTCGCGCCCTTTATCAAGCATTATCTGCAAGCCACCAACACCGAGCACTAACAGGGTCAGTCCTGGTAGATTCATTTTGACCGGTGAAGTCTCAGTTTCTCTTCCTTTAAGTAAGGTTAAGCATAATGTCAGAACGATAATCCCCATAGGGACATTGATTAAAAATATCCAACCCCAGCTAAAGTTATCACAAATATAACCGCCCAATATCGGCCCACATATCGGCGCGATAATCACGGTCATAGACCATAATGCCAGAGCAAATGTTCTTTTTTCTGGTGGATAATTCCTTAATAATAAACTCTGTGACAGTGGAATTAACGGCCCCGCCATTAACCCCTGAACGACTCTAAAAAATATCAGCACATCAAGATTGGTCGATAGGCTACACATTAATGAAGATAGCGAAAAAAAGGTTACTGAAAGTAAAAATAATCTTAATTCGCCTATTCTTTGTGCCAACCTGCCGGTAACAGGGATCGCAATGGCATTTGCTACACCAAACGAAGTGATAACCCAGGTGCCTTCGTCTGTTGATGCTCCCAGAAAGCCAGATATTGTCGGTATTGCGACGTTAGAAATAGTGGAATCCAACATTTGCATAAACGTCGCTAATGACAATGCAATAGTGACGCACCATAACGTCCCACCGGTTAATGGTGCCGGAGTTGATTTAGTGATTGCCATTAAAGTTGTCCATTATGCGAAATAATGTTGCTAATTTCTTTTTCTATCGGACTGGTATCGATAACTAAAGCCTTACTGGTATAAGCAGGCATGGACGTCACGGTTGAAGCCAGCTCAGGCATCTCGGCAATGTCTTCGTTCTTCGTATCAATAGTTGCTGTCATCGATAAACCAATACGTAAGGGATGTTCCATGAGTTCTTTTGGATCAAGAGAAACTTCAACCGGTACACGCTGAACGATTTTGATCCAGTTCCCTGTCGCATTTTGTGCAGGTAATAAGGAGAACGCATTGCCGGTTCCCATATTGATCCCTGTCACCCGACCATGAAACACAACATTTTCACCATAAAGATCGCTGATAATATTGACCGATTGACCAATCCGTACATCCGTGAGTTGTGTTTCTTTAAAGTTGGCATTAACCCACATTTGACGTGCCGGTACGACAGCCATTAACGATTGTCCGGGACTCACTGTTTCGCCGACCTGAACGCTTCTCTGGGCAATATAGCCGGTAACAGGACTCTTAATATCCGTACGTTTAAGCGCTAACCAGGCTTCTTTGGTTGCATCCGCCGCTTCAACGACTTGTGGCTGACGGTTTAATGGTGTGTTCATTACTAAAGCTTTATTCGCTTTATAAGCCTGGATAGCGGCATTCAATGCCGCTTTGCTACTTATTAACGTATCTTTGGTATGCTCCAGCGTTTCTTTTGAAATAACCCCCTGCTTCGCTAAAGGTACACGACGGTTATAATCTTCTAAAGATTGTTGATACTGAATACGTGCTGAAGCGACTTCGGCACTGTATTGTTTATCCTGTAAGTACAGTTTATTCGTTTGCCGAACAATATTGGCCAGATTATTTTTAGCTTTATTGAGTGCGATAGTGGCATCAGTCTTATCCAGTGAGACTAAAATGTCACCCTGTCGAACGTAGTTCGTATCTTTATGATTAACGACAGTGACGCTGCCTGAAACTTGTGCAGAAATTGGATCTGCATTCCCCGTGACATAGGCATCATCTGTACTAATCATGTCTTCTAATTCCATTGACCAATAGGCATAGGCACCTGAAAACGCAATAAATAAAACTACCGCCAATAAAGAAAAGTATTTTCTTCTGTTAGAATGTTTTTTATTTGAATTAATCTGTTCCACTATTATCTCTCATTTCGCATAGATGAAATTTATGAATTGAATGAAAAGAGTATTCATTCTTCATATCAAACACAGTGCATGTGTTGCACATTGTCCCAGGAACGTTGGAGGCCTAATTTAAATGAGGTGCAAAAAAAACAACAGAGGACTAAACCGTGGCTTTTGCAATACAATTCTTACGCATGTAGGATTAGTGAGAAGACTTATAGTACTAATGTGAAACTATAAATCATCGGTACAATCCCTGATTTTATTGTTGACATTTCATATATGCCGACTATTTATATGGTATACTTGTCGAATTATCTTAAAGGAAGCTCAAATTTTCTTATTTTTATTGAGAAAATGAGATGATGCCTTATGTCTGTATTACTACAGGGAGAAGGGAGATGCTTCATTGCAAAGGGAATAATCTATGAACGCAATAATTATTGATGACCATCCTCTTGCTATCGCAGCAATTCGTAATTTATTGATCAAAAACGATATTGAAATCTTAGCGGAGTTGACTGAAGGGGGAAGTGCCGTTCAGCGGGTGGAAACACTTAAACCTGATATCGTCATCATTGATGTCGATATCCCCGGAGTTAACGGTATCCAGGTGTTAGAAACGCTGAGGAAGCGCCAATATAGCGGAATTATTATTATCGTCTCCGCTAAAAATGACCATTTTTACGGGAAACATTGTGCTGATGCTGGCGCTAATGGATTCGTGAGTAAAAAAGAAGGCATGAACAATATCATTGCGGCTATTGAAGCTGCAAAAAATGGCTACTGCTATTTCCCCTTCTCTCTCAACCGGTTTGTTGGAAGTTTAACGTCCGACCAGCAAAAACTCGACTCCTTATCGAAACAAGAAATTAGTGTCATGCGATATATTCTTGATGGCAAGGATAATAATGACATTGCTGAAAAAATGTTCATCAGCAACAAAACTGTCAGCACTTATAAAAGTCGCCTGATGGAAAAATTAGAATGTAAATCACTGATGGATCTTTACACATTCGCACAACGTAACAAAATCGGCTAACCACATGAAGTTTTTACCCTATATTTTTCTTCTCTGTTGTGGTCTTTGGTCGACCATAAGTTTCGCAGACGAAGATTACATCGAATATCGTGGCATCAGTAGTAACAACCGTGTCACGCTTGATCCACTACGTCTGAGCAACAAGGAATTACGTTGGTTAGCGAGCAAAAAAAATCTTGTGATTGCAGTACACAAGTCCCAAACGGCTACTTTGTTGCATACCGATTCGCAGCAACGGGTTCGTGGTATTAATGCTGATTATTTAAATCTTTTAAAAAGAGCGTTAAATATTAAATTAACACTCCGGGAATACGCAGATCATCAAAAAGCAATGGACGCGCTTACAGAAGGGGAAGTCGATATAGTGTTATCACATTTAGTTGCTTCGCCGCCTCTTAATGATGACATTGCTGCAACCAAACCGCTGATAATTACCTTTCCGGCGCTGGTCACCACCCTTCACGATTCAATGAGACCGCTTACCTCATCAAAACCAGTAAATATTGCTCGGGTAGCAAATTACCCTCCAGATGAGGTAATTCATCAATCATTTCCAAAAGCAACAATTATCTCTTTTACAAATTTATATCAGGCATTAGCATCCGTCTCAGCCGGACAGAATGATTACTTTATTGGTAGTAACATTATTACCAGCAGTATGATTTCCCGCTATTTCACTCACTCCTTAAATGTAGTGAAATATTATAACTCGCCGCGTCAATATAACTTTTTCTTAACCAGAAAAGATTCAGTCGTTCTTAATGAAGTACTCAATCGATTTGTTGATGCTTTAACAAATGAAGTTCGCTATGAAGTATCACAAAATTGGCTTGATACAGGAAACCTGGCCTTTCTGAACAAACCATTAGAACTCACTGAACATGAAAAACAGTGGATTAAGCAGCATCCCGATTTAAAGGTGCTGGAAAATCCTTACTCGCCACCCTATTCTATGACAGATGAAACTGGCTCAGTTCGGGGCGTGATGGGTGATATTCTTAATATTATTACCTTGCAAACAGGTTTAAATTTTTCTCCGATCACCGTTTCACACAATATTCATGCGGGGACACAGCTTAACCCCGGTGGATGGGATATATTGCCCGCCGCTATTTATAGTGAAGATAGAGAAAATAATGTTTTATTTGCTGAAGCCTTCATAACAACGCCTTACGTTTTTGTCATGCAAAAAGCGCCTGACAGTGAACAAACATTAAAAAAAGGAATGAAAGTTGCCATTCCCTATTATTATGAGCTTCATTCGCAATTAAAAGAGATGTATCCGGAGGTAGAGTGGATAAAAGTCGATAACGCCAGCGCTGCATTTCACAAGGTCAAGGAAGGCGAACTTGATGCTCTGGTCGCGACACAGTTAAATTCACGTTACATGATCGACCATTACTATCCTAATGAACTTTATCATTTTCTTATTCCCGGCGTTCCGAATGCATCGCTTTCGTTCGCTTTTCCTCGCGGAGAACCGGAACTTAAGGATATTATTAATAAAGCACTGAATGCAATTCCCCCAAGCGAAGTTCTGCGCCTGACGGAAAAATGGATTAAAATGCCCAATGTGACCATTGACACATGGGACCTCTATAGCGAGCAATTTTATATTGTCACGACATTATCCGTTTTATTAGTTGGCAGTAGCCTTTTATGGGGATTCTACCTGTTACGCTCAGTTCGTCGTCGTAAAGTCATTCAGGGTGATTTAGAAAACCAAATATCATTCCGAAAAGCACTCTCGGATTCCTTACCGAATCCAACTTATGTTGTAAACTGGCAAGGTAATGTCATTAGTCATAATAGTGCTTTTGAACATTATTTCACTGCGGATTACTACAAAAATGCAATGTTACCATTAGAAAACAGTGACTCACCCTTTAAAGATGTTTTTTCTAATGCGCATGAAGTTACAGCAGAAACGAAAGAAAATCGAACAATATACACACAGGTATTTGAAATTGATAATGGCATCGAGAAAAGATGCATTAATCACTGGCATACATTATGCAATCTGCCAGCCAGCGATCATGCTGTTTATATTTGTGGTTGGCAAGATATTACCGAGACGCGTGATTTAATTCATGCACTCGAGGTAGAGAGAAATAAAGCGATCAATGCAACTGTCGCAAAAAGCCAGTTTCTGGCAACAATGAGTCACGAAATAAGAACACCAATAAGCTCCATTATGGGCTTCCTGGAACTTCTGTCGGGTTCTGGTCTTAGCAAGGAGCAACGGGTGGAGGCGATTTCACTTGCCTACGCCACCGGACAATCACTCCTCGGCTTAATTGGTGAAATCCTTGATGTCGACAAAATTGAATCGGGTAACTATCAACTTCAACCACAATGGGTCGATATCCCTACTTTAGTCCAGAACACTTGTCACTCTTTCGGTGCGATTGCTGCAAGCAAATCGATCGCATTAAGTTGCAGCAGTACGTTTCCTGAACATTACCTGGTTAAGATCGACCCTCAGGCGTTTAAGCAGGTCTTATCTAATTTACTGAGCAATGCTCTCAAATTTACCACCGAGGGGGCAGTAAAAATTACGACCTCCCTGGGTGACATTGATGACAACCACGCTGTTATCAAAATGACGATTATGGATTCTGGAAGTGGATTATCGCAGGAAGAACAACAACAACTGTTTAAACGCTATAGCCAAACAAGTGCAGGTCGTCAGCAAACAGGTTCTGGTTTAGGCTTAATGATCTGCAAAGAATTAATTAAAAACATGCTGGGTGATTTGTCATTAGAAAGTCATCCCGGCATAGGAACGACATTTACGATCACAATCCCGGTAGAAATTACCCAACAAGTGGCGACTGTCGAGGCAAAAGCAGAACAACCTATGACACTCCCTGAAAAGTTGAGTATATTAATCGCGGATGATCATCCAACCAACAGGCTATTACTCAAACGCCAGCTAAACCTATTAGGATATGATGTTGATGAAGCCACTGATGGTGTGCAAGCGCTACACAAAGTCAGTATGCAACATTATGATCTGCTTATTACTGACGTTAATATGCCGAATATGGATGGTTTTGAGTTGACTCGCAAACTCCGTGAGCAAAATTCTTCCTTACCCATCTGGGGGCTTACAGCCAACGCACAGGCTAACGAACGTGAAAAAGGGTTAAATTGCGGCATGAACTTATGTTTGTTCAAACCGTTGACCCTGAATGTACTGAAAACACATTTAAGTCAGTTACACCAGGTTGCGCATATTGCACCTCAGTATCGCCACCTTGATATCGAGGCCCTGAAAAATAATACGGCGAAAGATCTACAACTGATGCAGGAGATTCTCATGACTTTCCAGCATGAAACGCATAAAGATCTACCCGCTGCGTTTCATGCGTTAGAAGCTGGCGATAACAGAACTTTCCATCAGTGTATTCATCGCATCCACGGTGCGGCTAACATCCTGAATTTGCAAAAGTTGATTAATCTTAGCCATCAGTTAGAAATAACGCCCGTTTCAGATGACAGCAAGCCTGAAATTCTTAAGTTGCTGAACTCTGTTAAAGAACACATTGCAGAGCTGGACCAGGAGATAGCTGTTTTCTGTCAACAAAATGACTAAATAGCGGCTCCCACAATATTCAAATGTGGGAGCTATTTACCAGCACATCTTACATTTATGATGAGAACTCCTGGCGAATTTGTTCCCCATGCTGGTCGAGCGTTGCCGCTCCCGGCATAACATGCGGGTCCGCGCAGCCGCTGATTTTTATCGGATTACCTGGCATCATTATTCCCCCGGCTTCAATCAACATATTTCTCGCCTGAGTTTGTGGCAAATTAATGGCCTCAGCCACACTTAATAACGGCGCGACGGGCACACCAACTTCATGTATTTTGGCTAACCAAACTTCAGCTGCCTGCGTTTTTAACGTTCGCTCAATATATTGTTTAAGAATAGCCTGGTTTTGTACGCGTAAAATATTGCTGCTAAATCGGGGATCATTAACCAGTTCCGTAAGCTCCAGTGCCTGGCATAACGCAGAAAAAAGCTTGTCATTACCACAACAAATAGTAATCGGCTTATCCTGAGTATCAAAAACATCAAAAGGTGCCATGTAGGGATGGCGATTTCCCAGGCGTTGTGGTGACTTCCCTGTCGCAATATATGCCATCAGACCATGCTCCAGAAAACTCAGCGTGGCATCAAACATCGCTATATCGACATGCGCCCCTCTCTGGCTCTTTTCGCGGCCATAAAGTGCACTCACTATTCCGCTGAATAAATAGACACCGCCACATAAATCCGCAAGAGAGGTACCCACGCGCACTGGCGGAGCATCAGGGTACCCTGTTTCCATCATTATCCCGCTCATTGCCTGAATGATGGTATCGTAGGCAGGAGCATCTTTTAGCGGGCCGGTATGCCCAAAACCTGACGATGAAGCATATATGAGACGCGGGTTGATTTCTTGTAGCGTTTCCCATGAAAACCCCAGTTTTTCCATTGTACCTGGGCGAAAATTCTCAGCTAATACATCCGCTTGTTTAAGCATATTTATAAATATGCTTTTATCGTGATCATTCTTTAAATCAAGAACCACACTCTCTTTGCCATGATTAATAAAACTGTAATAGAGTGACTGTCCATCCACATAGGGACCAAATGTGCGGGTATCATCACCATGACCTGGCGGCTCAACTTTAATTACCCTTGCGCCCATATTACAAAGAAGTTGAGTTCCGAAAGGCCCATTAAGGACATGCGTCATATCGATAACTAATAAGCCTTCAAACGGCCCTTTGCATTCATTATTGGTCATTTGCTTATACCTTGAAAAAAGCCGAAGGTGAAAAGACACTTCGGCATTTATGTAAAATCAATAACATGATTAATTATGAAACCAGTCGACTGACATAAATCCACAAGGGAGCCGTGACGACAAAACCCAGTACGCTCACAGCCAATGACGCTGTACCAGTGCGGGTGTAGACATTAAACCGACTGGCAATAATGATTCCGGAGAATGCCGGCGGTAATGCGCCTGCCAGTACCATCATCTGCAGATGTTCGCTGTTCAAATGACATGCCATACCCACGAGAAGCAGCGCCAGTGGCATCAGAATCAGCTTCAGGAAGGTGTTATAAGCAATTTCGGCACTGAACTCGAATTTATGTGCAGCCAGAGTCAACCCCGCAGCGAATACCGCCACCCCTGAGTTAGCCTTCGCAATCAGATTAAAGGTTGGGTCCCATGCTGCCGGAATTTTTACCCCAACCAACACCAGGATCGTTGCCAGAACAGGTGCCCATACTACTGGCTCCTTTGCCGCAGAAATTAATGCGCTCAGATTACTATTCTTCTTACCATCTGCTCCTGAGGAAGGATTCAGCAAATACAGACCAATAGGAATAGTAATTGCGTTAACAATAATAGAAATAATTGCTACAACTAAACCTGTTGATACGGAATCACCATAAATAGGATCGAGAACTGCAAATCCCAGGAATCCGATGGTAGGTGAACCTGCAATTAATGCACATACTGCTGCTTCTGCATGAGTACGTTTAAAAAATTTGTAGCAACCAAACCAGGAGAAAAAGAAACATCCGACAATAACCACAAGTGATACAAGGGTCAGGCGAGTGTCCGCAAAAATCATTTCCCTGTTTGCCCGGGTAATAGAAACAAATAGGGCCGCAGGAAGAGCGTAGTTTAATACCAGTTTATTAAATGCCCGGGCTTGATCTTCTGAAAAAGTTTCTCGTCTGCCGCTAAAATAACCCAACAGCATGATTACGATAATAGGCAATAAATCGCCAATAAAAAATGTTAGCATAATAGTATTTCCGATAAGGGTCCCCTCACCATCGATAATGAGTTGGCAAGAGGAGACGATGTCAGTATTTAATTACCAGCGACTTGTTTTGGGTTAAGTTTGGTAATATGGCCACTTTCAGTTCCTGCTGCAGGGTCGATGACCACATTAATAATGGTCGGTTTGCGCGACTGAATACCGGTGGTTAAAGCATGACGAAGTTCATCTGTCGTAGTGACGTTATAGCCAACGCCACGAAACGCATCCATTAATTTGTCATACCTTGCATGGTGCAATAGATCTGTTGGTGATGGTGCACCAGCGCCACTGAGATCAACACCGTCTCCTCTGTAGATGCCGCCATTATTAAAAATAACGATCGTCACCGGCAGGTTATATCGACAAATCGTTTCAATCTCCATCCCACTGAAACCAAAAGCACTATCACCTTCAATGGCGACAACCGGAGAACCAGAGGTCACGCTAGCACCGATGGCATAGCCCATACCGATGCCCATGACACCCCAGGTTCCACAATCCAGACGGCGACGTGGTTTATACATATCAATAATATTTCGTGCATTATCCAGGGTATTTGCACCTTCATTAACTAAATAAATATCCTGGTTCTCGCGCAATACATCGCGCACAGCACTTAATGCATTAAAGTAATTTAATGGTTGAGTATCTGTACTTAATTTTTCATGCATTTTTTGTGCATTTTGCTGCTTGTGGATATTTAAAATATCGCGCCATACCAGTGGAGTCGTAAATGTGTTTTGTTTCAGTTCTGCCAGCATACCTTGCATACTGGATGCAATATCGCCAACGACTGGCACAGCAATGGGGCGGTTGCTGTCAATTTCCTGCGGTTCAATATCCAGTTGAATAAACTGTGTATCTGCCGCCCATCCTTTTTTACCGTGTGCCAGTAACCAATTCAGTCGTGCACCAACAAGCATGACAACGTCAGCATTTGCCAGGGCAAACGAACGCGCAGTTGCCGCAGAAAGTGGATGTGTATCTTCGAGGATCCCTTTCGCCATAGACATTGGCAGGAATGGAATCTGGGCACTTTCAATAAATTCACGAAGCTGTTCATCCGCTTGTGAATACGCCGCGCCTTTGCCAAGGATAACTAATGGTCGTTCAGCTTTTGCTAAAAGCGAAATTGCGCTAGCGACTGACTTCGGGCATGGCAATAATGCTGGCGACGGATTTTCAACTTTTACAATCGTGGTTAACGCTTCGTCTTTTTCCATCGTCGCGGCCAGGACATTTGCAGGCAAATCAAGATAAACTCCGCCAGGGCGACCCGATACTGAGACCCGGATAGCGCGTGCCAATGCAATGCCAAGATCCTGCGGCTGATTAACGCGAAATGCTGCTTTGGCATACGGTTTTGCCGCATTCATTTGGTCCAGCTCTTCATAATCACCTTGCTGTAGGTCGACGATCGCGCGGTCGCTGGAGCCGCTAATCATGATCATCGGAAAACCATTTACCGTTGCGTTGGCCAATGCGGTCAAACCATTGAGGAATCCTGGCGCAGACACTGTCAGGCAGATCCCTGGTTTTTGGGTAAGAAAACCGCTTGCAGCAGCGGCATAGCCTGCCGACTGCTCATGACGAAAACCAATATAACGAATGCCTTCCGCCTGGGCATGGCGTGCCATATCCGTCACAGGAATACCTACAACACCATAAATAGTGTCAATATTATTCTGTTTTAATGCTTCAACGATGATATGCATACCATCTGTCATTTGAAGTTGATCTGACATGATTAATAACCTCGAAATTTTTATAAATTGGGAGCCAGAAGCCCCCGTTAATATCAGATGGCGTGGTTTTGCTTCATTGCAGCAATTTCATCGTCGCTATAACCCAGCTCCTGCAATACAGCAGCGGTATGTTCACCTAATAGCGGCGCAGCTTTAATATCCGGCGTAAAGGCAGAGAATTTCATTGGACAACCAACTGTCAGATATTTTCCACGCAATGGTTGTTCCACTTCAACAACACTGCCACTTTGGCGCAAAGAGGGATCAAGTGAAATTTCTTTCATACTTAAAACCGGTGCACAAGGAATATCAAACTGAGTCAAATAGGCCACCGCTTCATGTTTATCAATAGTGACAGTGTATTTTTCGATTTCAGCAAAAATATCGAAAATATGTGGCTGTCGGGCATGGGCTGTACTGTATGCCGGATCGGTAATCCAATCTGGTTTGCCGATGGCTTTACAGGTGTTTTCCCAGTTTTGCTCCTGAATAGTGAAATAAATATAGGCGTTAGGATCGGTTTCCCAACCTTTACATTTCAGGATCCAGCCAGGCTGACCGCCACCACCCGCATTACCTCCGCGGGGAACTGCATCACCAAATGTGCCATTCGGATACTGCGGGTATTCTTCCAGATAACCCAATTTATCGAGACGCTGCTGGTCGCGTAATTTCACGCGGCAAAGGTTCAATACGGCATCCTGCATTGACATGGTGACTCGTTGCCCACGCCCCGTTTTTTCGCGATGCAGCAAAGCAGCAAGTAAACCGATCAGTAAATGCATTCCGGTGTTGCTGTCACCCAACGCTGCAGCGCTTACCAGCGGCGGACCGTCCCAAAAACCCGTAGTGGATGCCGCACCACCCGCTGCCTGAGCAACGTTTTCATAGGCTTTTACATTCACATAAGGCGAACACTCATCAAACCCTTTGATCGAACCAAAAATCAGACGTGGATTGATTTCTTGAATATGCTCCCAGGTGAAGCCCATGTGATCAATGGCCCCTGGATGAAAGTTCTCGACTAAGATATCAGCTTCGCGGATCAGCTTTTCCATTACCTCTTTGCCTTCCGCTGTTTTGGTATTTAATTCAATAGAACGTTTGTTACTGTTAAGCATGGTGAAGTAAAGCGCATCGATATCAGGAATATCTCGCAGCTGGTGACGCGTTACGTCACCAACGCCGGGACGTTCAATTTTAATGACGTCAGCGCCAAACCAGGCCAGCATTTGAGTACAAGATGGGCCAGATTGCACACCGGTGAAATCGAGAACTTTAATTCCTTGAAGTGGAGTTGACATAGCAATACCTATTAGTTAATTAAATATGTGTTAATTTAGCGTTTATTTAAGACATAACGCCTCTATAAATAATCCGCAAAATATCGTCGTAGCTGCACTCGATATTTTTAAATTCCTGTATCAAGTACTGAAAATCATTTCATCGCTACTTCCAATTCCTTTCTGCATGGTAAGTAGTGAGGACGAAAAGAAGAATATGATAAATATTGGTTCGCGGTAATCAGAGAGAGCCGCGACATTTGTGATGTTATTCTTACAACTGTAAGAAGCGCCGGTGATTTACAAGTAAGGGTATGATTACGCTTTTTAAAGCGTACCATAAAACATAACATAATAAATGATTTGTGATGACACGGGATTATTGCGGTTTACTTTGAGGAAGATAAAATGCGAGTTTATAGAACCGCGAGCGCCAAATAATTTTATGACCACAATCTGTCGTATTGTGGTCATAAAAAATTGTCGGCTGGAGGGAGTTAAATCCTTTACCTCAATATACTGCCTGTCAGCATTAGTTCACAAACAGTGCTTCGCTATCGACGATGATTCCATCTTCCGCACCTTTAAGCGCCAGGTTTGCCTCGTAGTATTGCTTTTTATCAAGCAGTTTCTGCGCATCAGCAAGTGCATTACGAGTCTGTTTGAGCGGCATCAGATATTGGTTTTCCATTACGCCAACACCGGCCAGGCGAAGCTCTTCCATTGCGCCCTTTTTATCCCCTTTCGCCATTTTTTCGTTGGCAATTTTTATCGCGGCTTCTTTTTCGGGTGTCGCTACATAACTCTCAGAAATTCCGATAGATGCATTAATGACAATATATTGGTCATCATTGACATTGGTTTTTTTACCTGGCTTAGCGAACTTTGCCCATTCGGTACTGTCATCTGACAACAAAGCTGAAGCTTCATTGGTCAGTTCTTTTGCCTTTTCCGGATCGCCATGAAACAGAGCCAGGCGCGCTACCTGCACGTCACGCATCGCATATAAACCTTGTTCAGAGATACGCTCTGCTGCTGCCGTTTTCTGGGTTTGCTGAACTTGCTGAGTTTGCTGTTGTGCCGCTACCGGTGCATTATCAGCCGCCCATACAGTTGAAGATGCCAGAATTGCTGTGACCATCGTAGCCATAATTAAACGTTTCATACTTACCTCATTCTTTAACAGTTTTAGAAAACGCCGCCATCATATTGGGTGAGCATGAAATGAGAAATCAGAGAGCAACGGTCATTTTGAAAGGGTTATCTTACAGTTGTAGTTATTATCGCAAGAAGTATTTTAGTCTTACAATTGTAGGAATATGCTTCCTGTCGCAGAGAACTATTCTTATATACCACAAAGAGATGTCATTTATTATATCGATGTAAATACTGATTAATTAAATGTAAATACAGCCATAACATCGTAGGTTCTCAGTGAGCCATTCTCAGGATAACTTTCTATGAAAGTAAACTTAATGCTTTTTAGCTTATTTTTATTGGTCTCTATTATGGCATGCAATGTTTTTGCATTTTCCATTTCTGGTGGTGGAAGTGAGACGAGCTATAAAGAGACAGAAAAAACGTCAGTGATGACGACAACTCATTCTACAAAACTTCAGCCATCACAGGCGATTTTGTTTAAGATGAGAGAAGATGCGCCACCATTAAATCTCACAGAAGACATCACGCCCCCTTTTCCGACAAAGGCGAATTATCTTATTCATCCTGTGCGATAGCGTCTGTCACATGGCAGGTGAACAATCATATCTGTTGATGATGTGAGCACCTGCCCAAATGATCCATCCTGAACTACTACCGCCTGCCATACCCCACCATAAAGCGAATCATCAAGCCACAAGCCGGGGCAAGAAACATAAATATCCCCGTCACCAGTTCATTACCGCCTGTTAACCACATGGTGAAGTAGTAAATGAGTGCAGCGAGGATCACCATGCCGAAGAAAGAAGAGACCGCCGAGACCACGTTCAGTACCTGACCGATGTATCCGCTTACGCAGACAATACACAGGGCGAGAAACATCCATAAATAAATCATAGCTCAACCTCCTGCCGCGCTAAAAAACCTGTAACTTCAGTCAATTTAATAGTAAGACAATCCTTAACCTCTGGCAATTTTTGCTAAGCATCAATGAAAACAGCATGTTAAATGCAAGACTGTTGCGTACGGAAAAATATTTACTTTGCACGATTAATAATCAGTAGCTGAAAGCAGTCAGCCAGTGATAAAGTACAGATACCGCATTCATGCTCCTCGTGGTTATGTCCTGACTAGTCTTTACACTCTTTACAGGAACCATTGTCGTACATGATGGCCCAACCAATTGAGTGTACCGCTGTCGACATGGAATCTTCTGCGATACAACAATTCGTATCTACAGAAGGTAACTATGTTTCCAAAATGCAAATTTTCCCGCGAGTTTCTGCATCCTCGCTACTGGCTCACATGGTTTGGGCTTGGTGTACTCTGGCTTTGGGTACAGCTTCCTTATCCTGTTCTCTGCTTTCTCGGCACGCGTATTGGCGCAATGGCGCGACCATTCCTGAAACGGCGTGAATCTATCGCCCGTAAAAACCTGGAACTTTGTTTCCCGCAGCATTCTGCTGAAGAGCGCGAGAAGATGATCGCCGAAAACTTTCGTTCACTCGGCATGGCGCTGGTAGAAACCGGCATGGCGTGGTTCTGGCCCGACAGTCGCGTACGCAAATGGTTTGATGTTGAAGGGCTGGATAACCTTAAACGCGCACAAATGCAAAATCGCGGCGTAATGGTTGTCGGCGTCCATTTTATGTCGCTGGAACTGGGCGGCCGCGTGATGGGACTGTGTCAACCAATGATGGCTACCTATCGTCCACATAATAATCAGCTGATGGAATGGGTGCAGACCCGTGGGCGCATGCGCTCTAACAAAGCGATGATCGGCAGAAATAATCTGCGCGGCATTGTTGGTGCACTGAAGAAAGGTGAAGCGGTATGGTTTGCTCCCGATCAGGATTATGGTCGTAAAGGCAGCTCCTTCGCGCCGTTCTTTGCGGTGGAAAATGTCGCCACAACCAATGGTACGTATGTCCTTTCACGTCTCTCTGGCGCAGCCATGTTAACCGTAACGATGGTAAGAAAAGCGGATTACAGCGGATATCGTTTGTACATCACCCCAGAGATGGAAGGCTACCCGGCAGATGAAAATCAAGCCGCTGCCTATATGAACAAGATTATCGAAAAAGAGATCATGCGCGCACCGGAGCAGTACCTCTGGATCCACCGTCGCTTTAAAACGCGCCCGGTGGGAGAATCGTCGCTATACATTTAACAAACTGCTCTAACTCTTTCCCTCCTCAAATCAGCCATAATAACCTCATGGTTTTTATGGCTTTTTTCTTAAGGTTTTTTCCTTCGCTGAATCTCTAATTATTACCGTCAGAAATTAAACTGTCGCCGATATGAGACACCTGTAAGTTACTAAAAGTAAATAAGAAAATGCCTCTTGTCTCGTTTCAGTTTTAGGCGTACATTAGCGCCGTCTGGAGCAGTTTAGCTCAGAATTCTGGGGTGATGCCCACGGTAAAATACAGGACTTTTAAGGTCGTTTTGCCCGGTGTCAACTCACTGTATCAGGTGTAATGAAGTCATTCAGGCGTAACAGTAATTACGCGGAGAGATGTAAAGTGAAATATTTCTTTATGGGCATTTCTTTTATGGTCATCGTTTGGGCCGGTACTTTTGCCCTGATGATCTAAAAGCAAACTGTGCAATGAAAAACAGGAGCCATCAGGCTCCTGTTTGCATTTTTGAGGTCGGTGTTTATTCCGCGTTTTCGTGAATATGTTTGCTGCTGGCGGGTAGTAAACCATCGGCACGGAACATCGCTTTAATCCCACGAATCGCCTGACGAATACGGTCGCGGTTTTCAATCAGTGCAAAGCGAACATGCGTGTCGCCGTAGTCGCCAAAGCCAATCCCCGGAGAGACACAGACCTTCGCTTCGTTCAGCAGCTTCTTGGCAAATTCCAGCGAGCCCATGGCAGCATACGGTTCCGGGATTTTCGCCCAGACATACATCGAAGCCTTCGGCATTTCGACCATCCAGCCCGCTTCATGCAGCCCTTTTACCAGTACATCACGGCGGCGTTTGTACTGTTCAGCAATGTCGCGCACGCACTGCTGATCGCCCTCCAGCGCCGCAATCGCTGCCACCTGCAACGGCGTAAAGGTGCCGTAATCGTGATAGCTTTTAATACGTGCCAACGCGCTGACCAGCGTTTTGTTGCCAACCATAAAGCCGATACGCCAGCCCGCCATGTTGTAACTTTTCGACAGGGTAAAGAACTCGACCGCCACGTCGCGTGCGCCCGGCACCTGCATGATTGACGGCGCTTTCCAGCCATCGTAGACGATATCGGCATAGGCCAGGTCATGGACCACCAGCACATCGTAGCGTTTTGCCAGCGCCACAACCTTCTCAAAGAATTCCAGTTCCACGCATTGCGCGGTTGGGTTCGACGGGAAGCCGAGGATCATCATCTTCGGTTTCGGATAACTTTCGCGAATGGCGCGTTCCAGTTCGTTGAAGAAATCGACACCTTCCACCAGCGGCACTGAGCGTACCTGCGCCCCGGCAATCACCGCGCCGTAAATATGAATCGGGTAGCTTGGATTAGGCACCAGTACAGTGTCACCATGATCCAGCGTCGCCAGCATCAGATGCGCCAGTCCCTCTTTCGAACCAATGGTGACGATGGCTTCTGATTCCGGGTCGATCTCGACGTCGTAGCGATCCTGATACCAGCGGGAAATGGCGCGACGTAGCCGCGGAATGCCGCGTGACGTGGAGTAACCATGCGTGTCCGGGCGCTGGGCCACCGTACATAATTTTTCGACGATATGCGGCGGAGTCGCACCGTCCGGGTTACCCATACTGAAATCGATAATATCTTCGCCGCGCCGACGCGCAGCCATTTTCAGTTCAGCGGTAATATTAAAAACGTAGGGCGGGAGACGATCAATGCGCGTAAAGCGACGTTCAGGGCGAGTGTCAGCCATAATTTCCTCAGATTAACGTTAGCGCCCGGACCGTCCGAGCGACGCTGCCACGATGGTGGCTGTTTTGAAAATAGCCTGATTAATTTCTGTCTGTCCAGCGTTTTAGAACATTTTTATCAATGGCTTTAAATGAGGAACTCCACTTCAAAAACAGGAAATTTATCTGCGCTAACAAGAAAATTACCACTCATTTTATTAACATTATAATTTCAATAAATTTACCAAGCAGATGTGCATTATCAAGAGATGCATTGCTAATACACCATTTATCTTTCAATCCCCTTTTAAAATTGTGGTTTTTCCTCAAAAACGGCCTGCTGGTCATCAGCCTTCAGGTTACCTATCATAGAGGTTTAATCCTTATTCAGAGTCACCCGTGCACGAAATATTCAACATGCTGCTGGCGGTCTTCGATCGGGCAGCGTTAATGCTTATCTGCCTGTTCTTTCTCATCCGTATCCGCCTGTTTCGCGAACTGTTGCACAAGTCGGCGCACTCCCCAAAAGAACTGCTCGCTGTTACCGCCATTTTCTCGCTGTTCGCCCTGTTCAGCACCTGGTCCGGCGTTCCCGTAGAAGGCTCGCTAGTGAACGTTCGTATTATCGCGGTGATGTCAGGCGGGATTCTGTTTGGCCCGTGGGTAGGCATCATTACCGGCGTGATTGCGGGTATTCACCGGTATTTAATTGATATCGGCGGCGTGACGGCGATCCCCTGCTTTATCACCAGCATTCTGGCGGGTTGTATATCGGGCTGGATCAACCTGAAAATCCCCAAAGCACAGCGCTGGCGCGTCGGTATTCTCGGCGGCATGTTATGTGAAACGTTGACCATGATTCTGGTGATTGTCTGGGCACCAACTACCGCGTTGGGGATCGATATCGTCTCTAAAATCGGCATTCCGATGATCCTCGGTAGCGTCTGTATCGGCTTTATTGTGCTGCTGGTGCAAAGCGTTGAGGGCGAAAAAGAGGCCAGCGCCGCGCGGCAGGCCAAGCTGGCGCTGGATATCGCCAACAAAACGCTGCCGCTGTTTCGCCATGTCAATAGCGAGTCATTACGCAAAGTTTGTGAAATTATCCGCGATGATATTCATGCCGATGCGGTGGCGATTACCAATACCGATCATGTGCTGGCCTATGTTGGCGTGGGTGAACACAACTATCAGAATGGCGATGACTTCATTAGCCCGACTACCCGACAGGCGATGAATTACGGAAAAATCATCATTAAAAACAATGATGAAGCCCACCGCACACCAGAGATTCATTCCATGCTGGTGATCCCATTGTGGGAGAAAGGCGTTGTGACCGGAACACTGAAAATTTACTACTGCCACGCGCATCAGATTACGTCATCATTACAGGAAATGGCGGTCGGTCTGTCGCAAATCATCTCCACGCAACTGGAGGTTTCACGCGCCGAGCAGCTACGTGAAATGGCAAATAAGGCAGAGCTTCGCGCCCTGCAAAGCAAAATTAATCCCCATTTCCTGTTTAACGCTTTGAACGCTATTTCATCGTCAATCCGTCTGAATCCGGATACCGCTCGCCAGCTGATCTTTAATCTGTCGCGTTATCTGCGCTATAACATTGAATTAAAAGACGATGAGCAAATCGATATCAAAAAAGAGCTGTATCAAATTAAAGACTATATTGCCATTGAGCAGGCCCGCTTTGGCGACAAGCTGACGGTTATCTATGATATTGATGAAGAGGTGAATTGCTGCATTCCCAGCCTGCTGATCCAGCCGCTGGTGGAGAACGCCATTGTCCACGGTATTCAGCCTTGCAAAGGTAAAGGCGTTGTCACCATCAGCGTTGCAGAGTGCGGTAATCGGGTACGCATTGCGGTGCGGGATACCGGGCACGGCATCGATCCAAAGGTGATTGAGCGGGTCGAAGCGAACGAAATGCCGGGCAATAAAATTGGCCTGCTGAATGTCCATCATCGCGTGAAGTTATTGTATGGCGAGGGGCTGCATATCCGCCGCCTGGAACCGGGGACGGAAATTGCGTTTTACATTCCTAACCAACGCACCCCAGTCGCCTCACAGGCTACGTTATTGCTTTGAGCCGGAGTGATATTGTGAAAGTCATCATTGTTGAAGACGAATTCCTGGCACAACAGGAACTGAGCTGGCTAATTAAAGAGCACAGCCAGATGGAGATTGTCGGCACCTTTGACGACGGTCTGGACGTGTTGAAGTTTTTGCAGCATAACCGCGTCGACGCCATTTTTCTGGATATCAATATTCCGTCGCTGGATGGCGTGTTGCTGGCGCAAAACATCAGCCAGTTCGCCCATAAACCGTTTATTGTGTTCATCACCGCGTGGAAAGAACATGCGGTAGAAGCATTTGAACTGGAAGCGTTTGACTACATTCTCAAACCGTATCAGGAGTCACGCATTACCGGGATGCTGCAAAAACTGGAAGCAGCCTGGCAACAACAGCAGACCAGCAGTACGCCTGCCGCGACGGTAACGCGTGAGAATGACACCATTAATCTGGTGAAAGATGAGCGAATCATTGTCACGCCAATTAACGATATCTATTACGCCGAAGCGCACGAGAAAATGACCTTTGTCTATACGCGGCGTGAATCCTACGTAATGCCGATGAACATTACCGAGTTTTGCAGCAAGCTGCCGCCGTCGCATTTTTTCCGCTGCCATCGCTCATTTTGTGTCAATCTGAACAAAATCCGCGAGATCGAACCGTGGTTTAATAACACCTATATTCTGCGGCTGAAAGATCTGGATTTTGAAGTGCCGGTCAGCCGCAGCAAAGTTAAAGAATTCCGCCAGTTAATGCATCTTTAATCGGGAACTTTCATGAAAGCACCAGGCTTGCCCGCCGATCAACAATTTTTCGCCGATCTGTTCAGCGGCCTGGTGCTTAACCCGCAACTACTGGGGCGCGTCTGGTTTGCCAGCCAGCCTGCCTCATTGCCAGTGGGCAGTTTATGTATTGATTTTCCCCGTCTGGATATCGTGCTACGCGGCGAATACGGCAATCTGCTGGAAGCAAAGCAGCAACGTATGGTGGAAGGAGAAATGCTGTTTATTCCGGCACGCGCGGCTAATTTACCGGTCAACAACAAACCGGTGATGCTGTTAAGCCTGGTGTTCGCTCCGACCTGGCTTGGGTTATCGTTTTACGATAGCCGCACCACGTCGTTGTTGCATCCTGCTCGCCAGATCCAGCTTCCCAGCCTGCAACGCGGTGAAGGTGAAGCGATGCTTACCGCCCTCACCCATCTTAGCCGTTCACCGCTGGAGCAGAATATCATTCAGCCACTGGTGTTAAGTTTGCTGCATCTTTGCCGCAACGTGGTGAATATGCCACCGGGCAATTCGCAGCCGCGCAGCGATTTTCTCTATCACAGCATTTGTAACTGGGTTCAGGATAATTATGCCCAGCCGCTCACCCGCGAGAGCGTGGCGCAGTTTTTTAATATCACGCCCAATCATCTGTCAAAACTGTTTGCCCAACATGGGACGATGCGTTTTATCGAGTATGTTCGCTGGGTGCGAATGGCGAAGGCGAGGATGATTTTGCAGAAATATCATCTGTCGATTCATGAAGTGGCGCAGCGTTGCGGTTTTCCGGATAGCGATTATTTTTGTCGCGTCTTCCGGCGTCAGTTTGGTCTGACGCCGGGAGAGTACAGCGCCCGCTTTCGGGGCTAACTTCAGAAGGTTAATTCCGTTTCCAGCAGCGTCAGGATGCTTTGCGCATCTTGCGCGGCGAACAGCGACTGGCGGAAGTTTTTATTCACCAGTTTACGCGCCAGCTGCGAGAAGACTTTCACATGATTCATCCCTTCGTTAGCGCCCAGTGTCAGCATGATCACCAGTTCGACTTCGCCCATTTCTGACTGCCAGTCAACCGGTTTCACCAGCCGGGCAATGCTGATACTGGAATGACGGATCCACTGAGATTTGGTGTGCGGGATCGCTACGCCAAAACCAACGCCGGTGGTAACAATCTCTTCCCGCTGCCAGACATCCTCTTCCAGCTCGAACGGATGTTCAGTACGCCCGTTAACGCCGAGGTTGCCGCACAGAAACTGGATCGCCTGCTCTTTATTACTAACGGCCTGATCAACGAAGATATTCTCCAGCGCCAGCAGCGGGCGAACGTCTTCTTCCGGCGTAAAGGCGGTGAGTAACGCTTCAATTTCCTGCGCGCTGCGACATTCACACGCCTGACGTGCCAGTTCCCGACACGCCTCGCTATCCAGTTGACGAAGCTGGCTTTTCACCGCCGGAATGCGCGGGCTACTCATACTCAGCTCATCCAGGCCCAGCCCAAGCAGTAGCGGCAGATAACGGCTTTCACCGCCCAGTTCACCGCAAATTCCTACCCATTTGCCCCGCTGATGCGCAGTGGTAACTATTTGCTGCAACATGCGCAGGAACGATGGCGTAATCGGGTTATATAGCGGCGATACACGCGGGTTATTACGATCGACCGCATACAGATACTGGGTCATATCGTTAGAACCGATACTGAAGAAATCGACCTCATCGCAGAAGTGATCGATGATGTAGCACACCGATGGCACTTCCACCATGATACCCAGCGTAATCGTCTCTGCATGACGCAGGCCATCGCGCTTAAGCTCAACGATCGCTTTTTGGATCTCGCCCTTCACCCATAAGATCTGATCGAGGCTGTGGACCATCGGGATCATCAACTGGGCGTTGCCGAAACTGGCGGCGCGCAAAATAGCCCGCAGTTGAGTGCGGAACAGGCCAGCAAATTCCGGGTAAATTCGTACCGCACGATAGCCGAGGAACGGGTTCTCTTCCTGGGGAATGTTGAGGTAAGGAATGCTTTTATCGCCGCCGATGTCCATTGTGCGGAAGATAATCGGCTTGTCGCCCGCGGCCAGTAGCACCTGCTGGTAGGCTTCAAATTGCTCCTGCTCGTCCGGCGCGCTGTCGCGATCCATATAGAGCATTTCGGTACGGAACAGCCCGACGCCTTCCGCGCCGTTGGCAAACGCGCCAGGCGCTTCCAGAGCGGTGCCAATATTCGCCGCGATATCAATACGCTTGTTATCACGGGAATAAGCCAGCTGCGCGGCAGCCTGCGCCTGTTGTTTTTGGCGTTTATCCGCCAGCGTCTGCGCGACCTGATAATAACCGCTCACCGCGTCATTCGGGTTAATCGCCAGCACGCCGCACTGGGCGTCAAGCACTGCCGGTTGCCCGGCATAACGGGCAATCGCATCCAGCGGCAGGCCGCTCAGTACCGGGATCGCCGAGGCGCGGGCCAGAATCAGGGTATGCGAGGTGCGCCCGGTTTTCTCCAGAATCATGCCCGCAAGATTTTTTAAATCGAGGCTCAAAAACTGGCTTGGGGTTAAATCTTCAGCCACCAGAATAGTCGGTTTTTCAAGCACCAGATTATTGCGCGGTTTTAGTTCCGGCCAGGTGATATGCAGTAACTGTTCGCTGATATCGCGAATGTCGCTGACCCGCTCGCGCAGATAATCGCTGGCAGAAGCAGAAAGTTTGGCACAAACCTGCTCCATATTGCTGATGATCGCCGCCCCCAGCCCCTGATGCTGTTCTGCCATCAGGTGACGGATATTGCCTGCAAATTCATCATCCTGAATCAGCGACAAATGGGCGCTGAGGATAGTTTTGCTTTCGCCGTCACGCTCACGCAGCTGCTGGTTCAGTTGCTCGGCAAGCGTTGCCAGGCTGTGCTCCAGCCGGGTGGAGTCTTGCGCACTGGCCGGGATGGCCCGATAACTGTCGAGGCTGTCGCTCTGTAACAGGGTCAGCGTACCCACGCCGACGCCGCTTGCCAGCACATTGCCGTACAGTAAATCAGGATTCAGACGGCTTAATGAACGCGGCAGCGGATGCGCCGTCAGTTCTGCCTGTGTTGGCTGGATGCTGTCGCTGTCGATAAAGCGCACCTGGATGTACTCTTCCAGCACGCGCCGCGCCTGCTCTTCATCGCTGCCGCTAATGTTCAGGCTGCAACTGTCATTAAATAAAGTGCCGGTGCCAATCAGCGCCAGCGAACTTTTCGCATCGGCCTTTGCGTTCTGGCGATGGTTAATAAAAGTGATTTCGCTTTGCCACTGGCTGCACTGTTCTTTAAGTTCCCACGCCGGACGAGCATGAATACCGTTAGGCAAAGGACAGAGAAATTGAATCGTTAACATAACCGCTCCGGGTTAATCAGGAGATCATCTGAAATCCGTCAGTTGAACAACCGTCTCACGCGTAAGACGTTGAATAAGGGCAGATAAAAGTTGCTGCATCTGCAAAATGTCGCGGCAATCGGCAATCGATGCCGCACAATGTCCGTGGCGCGTCGCTGGCCCCATCACCACCGTGGGTACGCCGGTGCCAGTTAAATGCACCGCTCCGCCATCTGTGCCGCCGTTGCTGAACATATCCGCCTGCAACGGTACGCCAATTTCTGCCGCCACGGTTTCAATCCACGCGGTAAGTTTTGGCGGCGCAATCAGCGACTTGTCGCTTAATACCAGCATCGGCCCGTTACCAATCTGGCGATGGTTAGCCGCGCCATAATCAAAGTTTTTCGCCCAGCAGGCGGTATCAAGCACAATGGCGACATCCGGCGACACCGCGCGGGTGGCAGTTTTCCCGCCGCGTAATCCCACCTCTTCGCTGGAACTTGCCACCAGCCACACTTCCGCAGGCAGTTCGGCGTCGTGCAGCTCACGCAGTAACGTCACCAGCAGATAGCAACCGAGGCGGTCATCAAAGGCTTTCCCCATCACTCGCTGGTGGGGTAGAACCTGAAAAGTTGTATCAAAGGTGACGCGATCGCCTGGACGAATTCCCGCCTGCATCACTTCGTCATACGAGCGAGCGCCAATGTCCACGCGCATGGTGCTGACGTCATTTCCCTGCCGGTCGCCATCAAGCAGACCGGGAATTTTGCACTCTTCACGGGTGGTGATGCGCACCGGCTGCAGCTGGCGGGCAGCCATGCGCACGTTACCAACTGGCAGCACATCAATCGCCCCTTCGCGGGAGATGCTGCGCACCATAAATCCCACTTCATCCATATGCGCACAGATCATCACCTTCGGACCTGTCGATTCATTGAGGCGGATCAGCACCGATCCCAGACCATCAAATCGCACCTCCTTTTGCAGGCGATCCGCTTCTTCCAGCAGGATCTGCCGCACTTCCTGTTCCGAGGAGGCGATCGCATCTGCCTCGCTCAACGCTTTTAATAGCGATAAATCCATTATGCCTCTCCCGTGAGCAACACTGTTTTCGGCATGGCGTAGAGCACTTCTGCGCCTTGCGGGGTGACCAGCACAACATCCTCGATGCGCACGCCCCCTTGCCCTGGCAAATAAATCCCCGGCTCCACGGTCAGTAACATGCCTGGCTGTAGCGTCGTGGTGTCCCGCGGTGAAAAACGCGGATCTTCATGGACTTCAATGCCGATAGCATGACCGGTGTTATGACCGAAATAGTCGCCATAACCGGCTTCTGTAATCACCCGGCGCGCGGCGTCGTCAACCTGCTGGCAACGCACGCCGGGGCGAATCGCGGAGATTGCCGCGAGCTGTGCCTGCAAAACAATCTGATAGACGTCAAACAGCGGGTGAGATTCGGCGCTCACCCCTTCGCCATTCACCAGCAAGGTACGCGTCATATCAGAGCAGTAGCCCTGATACAGCGCACCGAAATCGAGAGTGACAAACTCGCCCGCTGCAACAATCTTGTCGCTGGCTTTGCCGTGCGGTAGCGCCCCACGCCAGCCGCTGGCGACAATGGTATCGAAAGAGGCTTTTTCTGCGCCCTGCTGGCGCATAAACCACTCCAGTTCAGCGGCTATCTCGCGCTCGCTCATCCCCGCCTGAATAAAGCGGCGAATATGCTCAGCACCGCGATCGGCAATCCCACAGGCGAGGCGGATTTTCTCCACCTCCTCTGGCGTTTTGATTTGCCGCAGCACATCCGGCGTGGCGCTAACCAGTTTCGCATTGAGTTCAGACTGCCAGCGGTGCGCGGTTTCCCAACATACCTGCTGGCCTTCAAAACCGAGCGTTTGCAACTGCTCATCGGCAATGATTTGATTGACGATAGTGGTAAGCGTGTTCGTCGCGTCAAGCAAATGCAGCTGGTAGCCTTGCGTGCGGGCTTCTACATCCGCGTAATAGCGCGAGTCCACCAGAATGTGCGCACTTTCACGGCTAATCAGCACATAGCCTGATCCGGTGGAGATCCCCAGATGCGGCTGTTTGTTCTGCCGTGAGGAGAGAAGCACCGCATCCAGTTGTTGCGCCTTAAGCCAGTCACGCAGCGAAGCGAGTAATGTCATCTGGATTTTCCTTCTTACAGGCTATCGATTAACAATTTGCCTTTACGGAACATCATCAGACGCAGGAACACCACCATCAGCGCAGTTATGACTGCCCCCAGCGCGATCCCCGCCATGTAGACGCCGAGGTTAGTGACCAGCGGCCATGCCCAGATAGCGGACTCCGGGAACCATTGCACTGCGCCCAGCCAGACTGCAGCGGTTGAGCCGACAATCGCGCCGACCATATAGGACGGAATGGCGGTGATGGGGCTTTCCAGTGCAAACGGAATCGCACCTTCACTGATCCCCATAAAGGCCAGGAACATGGCGGTTTTACCCTGCGGATAAAGCTGAGCGTTGAACAGGCGTTTGCCGGTTAAACGGCGGTCGATAATGGTCGCCAGACCCAGACCAATCGGCGGAATAACGATAGCGATAGAACGTGCGGTGACCGGTAATACGTGGTCCGTGGTAAAGCTGAAGGCAACGAAACCAGCTGCTTTGTTGATCGGGCCACCAAGGTCGATTGCTGTCGCCGCGGCGATCCCCATCGCGTACATCAGCGCGCCCTTCTCACCTGCGGCAGTCAGCACGGTACGGATACCGCCGTTGATCCAGCCGCCAAAGGGGGTGATGACGTAGTACATCGCCAGCATGACAAAAATGGCGGAAAGAATCGGTAGCAAAAAAGTGGTTTTGAACGCTAACAGGAAATCCGGTAACTGGATTTTCTGGTTCATCCATTTCACAAGGTAACCAGCAACGATAGAAATAATCAGGGCACCAATGAAGGTGGACGGCACCGGCGAAGAGGTCGCCCATTGCATAGTGCTGGGATCGAAGTTCAGCAGTTGCGTCGGCTGGGTAGACATCAAGCCGCCGATAAAACCAGCCGGGAACGCCAGTTTGCCACCGATAGAGTTCGCCACAAATGCAGCAAACATCGGAATGGCGAAACCAAACAACACGCCGCCGAAGGATTGCGACAGCCAGGCAAATTTCAGTAAGGAAAGGTCGAAACCGGAGAATTTCCCGCTATTAAGAGCATCCATGATGCCGATATCAGCAGGAATTTTAAGCCAGCTATAAGCAATCAGCTGGCTGAAAGCGAGGATCACACCGCCCATAATTAAGGTCGGCACCATGCGTGAAATCCCTGACATCACATGCTGCGGGAGTTCACCCCAGAAGCTGCTTTTAGAGGCCTGCGGATTCTTAACTGCCGCTGCCGCACCGGATGCGCCAGGCACAACGGTTGCACTGCGTTTTTTAATGGCCATAACAATTATCCCTGTCGAATATTACTGTTGTTCAGAGGCAATCATCTCTTCGATTTCTTTGATGATGCCCGCAGCGTTTTTAATTGCGTCCTGCAAAGTGATTTCATAAACGTCGCGTGATTCGAAACGTTCGTTATCTTCCGGGGTAACCGCCACGGAGTGGATGATGATGGTCGCTTCGGCGATATCCTGCGCGGTCAGACGATTCTGGATACCGTCCGCACCCTGGGTTTCAATTTTCACTTCATAACCGGCTTCTACCGCCGCTTCTTCCAGCGCCTGAGCGGCCATAAAGGTGTGAGCCAGGCCCATTGGGCAGGCACATAAGGCAATCAGTTTCTTACTCATCGTTAATTCCTCGTTCAGTGATAGTTGACGAGTGAAATTATGAACGTGCAAAACAAATCGCCGTTACCAGACAAATAATGCATTTACTGGAGAATTAATCCCGCTGCACGGAAGTGTGACGCAGGTCGGCCTTGTGAGGGGACACAAAGGAAAATTGAATTAACTGTATGATTTAAAAGATTATCGGGAGAGTTACCTCCCGATATAACAGGAAGGAGTTACAGAATGTGGCCTAAGGTCTGGCGTAAATGTGCGCCGGAACCGAGAAGGCCCGGATTGTCATGGACAATGAGATACACCGGAATATCATGGACATATTCTTTAAAGCGCCCTTTATCCTCAAATGCGGCACGGAAACCGGAGGCTTTGAAGAACTCAAGGAAACGTGGCACGATGCCACCTGCAATATAAACCCCACCGAAAGTTCCCAGCGTCAATGCAAGGTTGCCGCCAAAACGACCCATAATCACACAAAATAGCGACAACGCGCGGCGACAATCGGTGCAGCTGTCAGCCAGCGCGCGTTCAGTAATATCTTTTGGCTTGAGATTTTCTGGCAGGCGGTTGTCGGCTTTCACAATCGCGCGATACAAATTCACCAGCCCAGGACCAGAAAGCACGCGCTCTGCCGAAACATGACCAATTTCTGCACGCAGTATTTCGAGGATAATGGCCTCTTCTTCACTATTCGGCGCAAAATCAACGTGACCGCCTTCGCCTGGCAAACTTACCCAACGCTTATCGACATGGACCAGATGCGCAACCCCAAGCCCCGTTCCGGCACCGTAAACCGCAATAGGCTTACCTTCGACCGGTTCTGCGCCACCAAACTGAATCAGATGCTCTTTTTTCAGCATCGGGATCGCCATCGATACAGCGGTAAAATCGTTAATAATTTCCAGATGGCTAAAACCGAGATTCTTTTTCATTTCGGCAATTGAGAACGCCCAGGTATGGTTGGTCATTGCCACCCAGTCACCGGTAATTGGGCAAGCGATGGCAATACAGCCGTCTTTCACCTCGACCTTATGTTCTTCAAGATAAACGCGAATGACCGCTTCGAGGCTGGGGTAATCAAGCCCTGAATAGGTCTTAGCCTGCGAGATTTCACCACTGGCAATATCACACAGAGCAAGACGTGCGTTGGTGCCGCCCACATCACCGACTAATGCATACTTTGTCATTCTTCAACTGCTCCGCTAAAGTCAAAATAATTCTTTCTCACACTGTAAATACCTGGGGGCATAACAACAACGCCGGAAAGGCAGGCTCCCTGTAAATATCGATCTGGGTCACACAATTACTTTATCGTTTCAGCACCAATTGCAGCGATGCCTTTTTGCAAGCTGGGCAAACTAAGTATCTGACCCCGCATAAGGAATAGAACATGCTCCATCCGCGAGCCAGAACCATGTTGTTATTATCGCTCCCCGCCGTGGCAATTGGGATTGCGTCCAGTCTTATTCTGATTGTGGTGATGAAAATCGCCTCGGTATTACAGAATTTGCTCTGGCAACGACTGCCGGGAACTCTGGGGATAGCCCAGGATTCACCTCTCTGGATCATCGGTGTATTAACGCTAACGGGTATTGCAGTGGGGTTGGTTATCCGTTTCAGCCAGGGTCATGCCGGACCAGACCCCGCCTGTGAACCGCTGATCGGCGCACCAGTTCCGCCCTCTGCGCTACCAGGACTTATCGTAGCATTAATTCTTGGTCTTGCTGGTGGCGTCAGCCTGGGGCCAGAACATCCGATCATGACCGTCAATATCGCCCTTGCGGTTGCCATTGGCGCTCGTCTGTTACCGCGCGTCAACCGAATGGAGTGGACTATTTTAGCCTCTGCCGGAACCATCGGCGCGCTGTTTGGCACACCTGTTGCGGCGGCGTTGATATTTTCGCAAACCTTAAATGGTAGTAGTGAAGTTCCGCTATGGGATCGTCTTTTTGCGCCGTTAATGGCGGCAGCAGCTGGTGCACTTACTACCGGATTATTTTTCCATCCCCATTTTTCACTGCCCATTGCGCATTACGGACAAATGGAAATGACCGATATTCTCAGCGGTGCAATTGTCGCGGCGATTGCCATCGCAGCAGGGATGGTCGCCGTATGGTGCTTACCACGGTTGCACGCGATGATGCATCAAATGAAAAATCCGGTGCTCGTGCTGGGTATTGGCGGATTTATTCTCGGTATTCTGGGGGTTATTGGTGGACCAGTTTCGCTGTTTAAAGGGCTGGATGAGATGCAGCAGATGGTGGCAAATCAGGCTTTCAGCACCAGCGATTACTTTTTGCTGGCGGTAATTAAACTTGCCGCCCTGGTCGTTGCTGCCGCCAGTGGCTTTCGCGGTGGGCGAATCTTCCCGGCAGTGTTTGTCGGCGTGGCATTAGGGTTGATGCTGCATGAGCACGTACCCGCCGTTCCAGCGGCAATAACCGTTTCCTGCGCTATTCTCGGCATCGTGCTGGTGGTAACACGCGATGGCTGGTTAAGTCTTTTTATGGCGGCAGTCGTTGTACCCAATACCACATTGCTACCGCTGCTCTGTATCGTCATGCTTCCGGCTTGGCTGTTATTAGCAGGTAAGCCGATGATGATGGTCAATCGTCCGAAGCAACAGCCACCCCACGATAACGTTTAGCAAAAAATGCTCTCCTTTATGATTTAAGAGTTATGGCGATGATACGGGGCTTTACCTCCCCGTAACATTGCGTTAACAGGCCGCTGACGGCTTCGATCGTGAAGGAGAATAACAATGTTCAGGTCACTGTTTCTGGCGGCCGCCCTGATGGCATTTACCCCGCTTGCGGCAAACGCAGGTGAAATCACCCTACTGCCATCAATCAAATTACAAATTGGCGATCGCGATCATTACGGTAATTACTGGGACGGTGGTCACTGGCGCGACCGTGACTACTGGCATCGCAATTATGAATGGCGTAAGAACCGCTGGTGGCGTCATGATAATGGCTACCATCGTGGCTGGGATAAGCGTAAAGCGTATGAGCGTGGCTATCGTGAAGGCTGGCGCGATCGTGACGATCATCGCGGAAAAGGCCGCGGACATGGGCATCGCCATTAAACGCGTCCGTCAATGGAGCACAATGCCTGATGCGACGCTAGCGCGTCTTATCAGACCTACAAACCGTCTCTTTAACGCATAGGGCGGATAAGGCGTTTTACGCCGCATCCGCCAGTGATGCCTGGTACGACGCCAGTTGAACTATAGCCCCAGCGCCGTACCCACTAACAACCAGATATTCAGAGCCACTACCAGCACCACAATCACCCAGCCTGTCTGTTTTACGCGTTTGCTGTTCACCAGATCGCCCATCAACTTGCTGTCACTGGTGAAAATCAGCAGTGGAACCAGCGCCAGGGCGATACCAAAACTTAACAACACCTGACTCATAACCAGAATCCGTGTCGGATCTAATCCCATCAGAATGACAATAAATGATGGCAACATAGTGACTGTACGACGCACCCACAGCGGGATATGAAAGCGAATGAAGCCCTGCATCACCACCTGCCCCGCCAGTGTCCCCACCACCGTTGAAGACAGTCCGGCAGCAACCAGGCTTAATCCAAAGACCGTTGCCGCAGCATGGCTTAACAACGGTTGCAGCGTCAGATAAGCCTCATCAAGATCGGCAACACCAGTATGACCAGAAAAGTGGAACGCCGCCGCAGCTGTAGCCATCATCGCCAGATTGACAAAACCGGCAATAGTCATGGCGATAGCCACATCCCATTTGGTGGCGGAATAACGTTGTTGACGCGAACCGCCATGTAAATGCTGAGTGAGCGAAGAGTGCAAATAAATCACATGCGGCATAATCGTCGCCCCCAACACGCCTGCTGCCAGGAAGACCGCCTCCGAAGTAGGTAAACTCGGGATCACCATTCCTTTACCCAGCTGCGCCAGGTTAGGCTGGGAGAAAATCAACTCGACAATGTAAGCCGCGGCAACAAACAACAGTAACCCACCAATCACTTTCTCCAGCGGTTTTTGCCCGCGACGTTGCAGCATTAAAATCAGGAAAGTCGCGATCCCCGTCAGCACCGCGCCCTGCAACAACGAAACACCAAGAATGAGTTTAAAACCGATCGCCGCACCAATAAATTCCGCCAGGTCGGTTGCCATCGCAATAATTTCTGCCTGAACCCAATAGAACCACACTACGGGACGCGGATAGTGATCACGAATCTGCTCCGCCAGATTTTTACCGGTGGCAATCCCCAGTTTGGCAGAGAGGATCTGAATCAGCATCGCCATCAGGTTGGCCCAAACGACAACCCACAGTAGCTGATAGCCGAAGCTGGCACCCGCCTGAATATTGGTCGCAAAGTTACCGGGATCGATATAACCAATCGCCGCAATGAACGCAGGTCCCATTAATGCGAGCCTCATCTTGCGCGCCGCCCGTCCGCTGCTACTCTCAACGCGATAGTTCGTCATCTTGTGCCTCTAAAACATAGCCTTTGCTATGTTTCATGCTATGCCAAACGAGAATGATTATCAAATTCATTTAAATGGGTTGTGGTGATTTCTCTGATAGACCAGGATTATGACTACGAAAAGATTGATGACTTGAATGTTATGGTTATGTTTAATGTTAGCACATTTACATAACTTTCAGCTTCCATACACAACATAGCAGAAATGTATGACAGCTCACTATTTTTGAAGCTTGTCACAGGACGTCATTATAGTGTGTGTCAGATCTCGTTTTCCTTAACCATGTTACATAGAATGTGCACGGAAATTTAACCTGCCTCATATTTGGAGCAAATATGGACCGCGTCCTTCATTTTGTACTGGCACTTGCCGTTGTTGCGATTCTCGCACTGCTGGTAAGCAGCGACCGCAAAAAAATTCGTATCCGTTATGTTATTCAACTGCTTGTTATCGAAGTGTTACTGGCGTGGTTCTTCCTGAACTCCGACGTTGGTTTAGGCTTCGTGAAAGGCTTCTCCGAAATGTTCGAAAAACTGCTCGGATTTGCCAACGAAGGGACTAACTTCGTCTTTGGTAGCATGAATGATCAAGGCCTGGCATTCTTCTTCCTGAAAGTGCTGTGCCCAATCGTCTTTATCTCTGCACTGATCGGTATTCTCCAGCACATTCGCGTGTTGCCGGTGATTATCCGCGCAATTGGTTTCCTGCTCTCCAAAGTCAACGGCATGGGCAAACTGGAATCCTTTAACGCCGTCAGCTCCCTGATTCTGGGTCAGTCTGAAAACTTTATTGCCTATAAAGATATCCTCGGCAAAATCTCCCGTAATCGTATGTACACCATGGCTGCAACGGCGATGTCCACCGTGTCGATGTCCATCGTTGGTGCATACATGACCATGCTGGAGCCGAAATATGTCGTTGCGGCGCTGGTACTGAACATGTTCAGCACCTTTATCGTGCTGTCGCTGATCAACCCTTACCGTGTTGATGCCAGCGAAGAGAACATTCAGATGTCCAACCTGCACGAAGGTCAGAGCTTCTTCGAAATGCTGGGTGAATACATTCTGGCAGGTTTCAAAGTGGCCATTATCGTTGCCGCGATGCTGATCGGCTTTATCGCCCTGATCGCCGCGCTGAACGCACTGTTTGCCACCGTGACTGGCTGGTTTGGCTACAGCATCTCCTTCCAGGGCATCCTGGGCTACATCTTCTATCCGATTGCATGGGTGATGGGTGTTCCTTCCAGTGAAGCACTGCAAGTGGGCAGTATCATGGCGACCAAACTGGTTTCCAACGAGTTCGTTGCGATGATGGATCTGCAGAAAATTGCCTCTACACTCTCTCCGCGTGCTGAAGGCATCATCTCTGTGTTCCTGGTTTCCTTCGCTAACTTCTCTTCAATCGGGATTATCGCAGGTGCAGTTAAAGGCCTGAATGAAGAGCAAGGTAACGTGGTTTCTCGCTTCGGTCTGAAGCTGGTTTACGGCTCTACCCTGGTGAGTGTGCTGTCTGCGTCAATCGCAGCACTGGTGCTGTAAGACCATACATAAAAAAGCCGGGGATAATTCCCCGGTTTTTTTTACGCCTGTTAATCAGCTAATGGCTGCGGGCGACCAATCAAATACCCTTGCAGATATTGCACCCCGAGCTTATGCAATAGCGCCTGCTGCTGTTGCGTCTCGACAAACTCCGCGACCACACTCAATGACTTCGCTTTCGCCAGATCGGTAATTGATCTCACAATCATCGCATCCAGCGTATTCGTGACGATATCTTTCACAAAGACGCCATCAATTTTGATGATATCAGCCTGCAAACGCTTTAACCGTTCGTAGTTGGCATAGCCGGTGCCAAAGTCATCAATCGCAATCCGGAAACCAAACTTATGCAGTTGCTCGATGTTGTACATGCTGCTTTCTGCGTTAGAAAACGCCTGCTCCTCGGTGATCTCAAGAATGACCGCCTGCGGGGAGATGTGATAACGCTTAAACAGACGAATAATCCGCCCGGCAATATTCTTTTGCAGCAGCGTGAGCGGCATTAAATTGACTGAAAAGCGCGGGCCTTTTTTGTCGCAAGGATGTGTTGCCAGCCACTTCAACAGGGATTCCAGCACTTGCAAATCAAAACGCGCGCTAAGGTTAAACTGAGCAATAAGGGGCAGAAACTTATCCGGGGTCATAATGCCGCCGTCATATTTCAGTCGCGCGAGGATCTCATCATAACCTTCACCCTCTTTGTTGCGAATTGGCTGGGCGTAGAGCAGCAAATCACCCTGATCTAACGCCGTACGAATGGTATTCAGCAATAGCACCTGTTTAGTGGTCTGCCCGGAAACCATCTCCTCTCTGCTATCCAGCGCCAGCACATGGTGATGTGCGCAGGATTGCTCCGCCAGCCAGCTTAACTGCCCCAACAAGGGTTGCAGGGTTTCCTGATTTCCATCAAAACGCCCCCAGGCAGCACCATAGCCCATATCCAGCCCGGTATTGTTCCAATGAATTTGCCGACTATTCAGGATGTTAACCATATGCTGGAGTCGCCCTTCCGTTTCCGGCCCGCTCAGCACTAACAGCAGTTCACTACCCGGCAATTGATACAACTTTTCGTTTTCCTGCATCAACGGCAGCAGCGTACGGTAAATTGATCGGATACAGTGAACGCGCATCATTAAGCCGTAATGACGACTCATAAACTCAAGATTATCAATGCGCAGGCAGCAAAAACTCTTGCCCGCCTCTTGCTCCGGCGCTTGTTCTAACGCACGAAAGTTGGGTAGGAGCGTTAACGGATCGGTCAGCGCCTGCAAATGCCAGCGGCGATTAAGCCATTCACTGCGATGATAAATGCGCACCATATAGAGCAGGCAAACGCTAAAGGAAATCAGCACCGCGAGAATAAATGCCAGCGAATATTCGGTTAGTACCCCTTGCAAAAAGTTCTGGTTGTAATTCAGCAGGCAAAGCGTTGAAACAGCCCAGGTGAGATTTAAAAACGGATAGCGAAGCTTACCGACACCGAGGGTAAAGATGATAAAGAAAACAGGTACCAGGTAACCGGCAATAAAGTCATTCTCATACGGTGTGCACATCAGAAGTAGCAGCACGCTAAGAGCTGCCAGCCAGCTTAAGGTAAATGCGCGTTTCTCTTTGCTCAACGACGGAGCGATATCCCTGCGCCACAATATCTGCGCAAAGTGGGGACTTACAATCATGCGAGTGAGATAGTAGAAAAGCATGTTGTAAATCAGCACAGCGGTGAAAAGGCTTAGTAAATCAACGACTGTGAAAATGGCATCCGCATCGCCGAAAAAGGTGGATATCTTTAGCGGGAAATCAAAAAAGCTTCCCACAAGATACATGCTGCATTTGATGCCGATCGGCGTCACCAAACCAAGCCAGAAAAGACGTTGCCAGACATATCGGCTGGTCAATCCATAACGCCAACGCGTCCCCAGCTGCCAGCGTAATATTGCGCAGGCACACAACACAACAAACGTCTGGCTGCCGAGCATGACCGCGGTCTGTAAAAAAGAGAGATGAAAGTTCCACAGATTGGTGCAAAACATCCCGCATAAAACGGGAACGACACCGCGCCAGCCAAAGATAAACAAGATTGACAGCATTACGCACAGTGGCATCCACGCCAGAAAGATATAACTGGAATGGATAATGGCAAGTGGCGAAATAAAACGGGATAGCTGAATAAGTACCACGGTGAGCGTAAACGCTAGTGTGAATATCTTGATATTTTTTATCAGGTTATGCTCCACAAACATGAGTACACTACTCTCACTGATCGGGGTTTTCAGGCACACAAATAATAAGTTTATTCGCATCGCGAAGCAAACAGGGGCCAGCCTGTTGCCGATTTTTCATCCAATGATGCTTTCACCAGGCGGCGCTAACCCGGACGTAGACTGTATTACAAAAGCGGCAAAAAGCAGAGACAAAAAACCCCCGCTTTACAGCGAGGGTTTGAAATTTGGTGGAGCTAAGCGGGATCGAACCGCTGACCTCTTGCATGCCATGCAAGCGCTCTCCCAGCTGAGCTATAGCCCCGTCACGTAAAGCTTGTCGAGTTGACGGGCGGCATCATATGAATTCCGCCCGAATGTGTCAACGGCAAATTGCAACGTGTAGTTTCAATCGCTGAAAAATCAGGCAAATGAACAATTTTGGAAAACCGCTCGCATTCAGTAGTTATTCATGTCACGGTTTCCTGTAAAGTGGTGTTATAAAATGAACTACTAATAGACCCACATACATTCAGGGAATTGTTATGTTCAAGGAGAGGATGACGCCAGATGAACTTGCCAGACTGACCGGCTATAGCCGCCAGACCATTAATAAATGGGTACGCAAGGAAGGCTGGACAACGTCACCAAAACCTGGCGTCCAGGGTGGCAAAGCCCGACTGGTTCACGTCAATGAACAGGTTCGTGAATATATTCGCAATGCTGAACGTCCAGAAGGTCAGGGAGAAGCGCCTGCCCTGTCTGGTGATGCGCCGCTTGAAGTGTTGCTGGTGACACTGGCGAAAGAGATGACGCCAGTTGAACAAAAACAGTTTACATCCTTGCTTCTGCGGGAAGGGATTATCGGATTATTACAACGCTTAGGGATTCGCGATAGCAAATAATATGAAAAGATTACGCAATAAAATGACCACCGAAGAACTGGCTGAATGCCTCGGTGTGGCTAAACAAACTGTTAACCGTTGGATCAGAGAAAAAGGCTGGAAAACGGAAAAATTTCCTGGCGTGAAAGGCGGTCGTGCCAGACTTATTCTGGTCGATACGCAAGTTTGCGAGTTTATTCAGAACACGCCAGCCTTCCATAACACGCCGATGCTTCTGGAAGCCGAAGAACCCCTTGCCGAATACGCACCGGGGATTCGCACTCCTGCTTATCGGCAAATCATCAGCGCAATAGACAACATGACTCACAGTGAGCAGGAAAAAGTTGCGCAATTTTTGTCACGCGAAGGAATTCGTCATTTCCTTGCTCGTCTCGACATAGATGAATCAGAATAAATAAAAAACGGCAGGGGTATCTCTCCTGCCGTTTATCTTTTATGCGCTAATTACTGCTGATTTTCGCGTTCAGCAATAAAAGCCAGCGCTTTGTTGATACGCTCGATACTGCGGGTCTTACCGATTGCGTGAACGGTAACATCCAGTGCCGGAGACTGCCCCGCACCGGTAACGGCGACACGCAGCGGCATACCAACTTTACCCATACCCACTTCCAGCTCATCCGCCGTCGCCTGAATAGCGTGATGAACGTTTTCAGTGGTCCAGTCAGTAATCGCGGCCAGTTTGTCACGAACCACTTCCAGCGGCTGACGCGCTACCGGACGCAGATGTTTTTTCGCGGCGTCGGCATCGAACTCAGCAAAATCTTCGTAGAAATAACGGCAGCTCTGTGCCATCTCTTTCAGCGTCTTGCAGCGTTCGCCCAGCAGTTTCACCAGATCAGCCAGCTGCGGGCCGTTACGGGTATCGATATTTTCCTGCTCAATGTGCCACTGTAAGTGAGTAGCAACATACTCCGGCGGCAGCGCGTTAATGTAGTGATGGTTCAGCCACAGCAGCTTGTCGGTGTTGAACGCACTGGCAGATTTGCTGACGGCATTCAGGGTGAAGTATTTGATCATCTCTTCACGAGTGAAGATTTCCTGATCGCCGTGGGACCAGCCCAGACGCACCAGATAGTTCAGCAGTGCTTCTGGCAAATAACCATCATCACGATACTGCATTACGCTGACCGCCCCGTGACGTTTGGACAGTTTTTTGCCGTCATCGCCGTTGATCATAGAAACGTGCGCGTAAACCGGTACCGGCGCTTTCAGTGCTTTAAGAATGTTGATCTGGCGTGGCGTGTTGTTGATATGGTCTTCGCCACGGATAACGTGGGTGATTTCCATATCCCAGTCATCGACAACCACACAGAAGTTATAGGTTGGAGAACCATCGGTACGACGGATAATCAGATCATCCAGCTCCTGGTTGCTGAATTCGATCGGACCACGGATCTGATCGTCAAAAACAACAGAACCTTCCTGCGGGTTAGCAAAACGTACAACACACGGTTCATCATCAGCATGATGCTCATGGCTGTGGCGGCAGCGACCGTCATAACGCGGCTTCTCACCTTTCGCCATTTGCTCTTCGCGCAGCGCTTCCAGGCGCTCTTTAGAGCAATAGCATTTATAAGCTGTGCCCTCTTCCAGCATCTGATCGATCACCGCGTTGTAGCGATCAAAACGTTTGGTCTGGTAGTACGGACCTTCATCCCACTCCAGGCTCAGCCAGTTCATGCCATCCATAATGGCTTCGATAGCTTCCGGCGTGGAACGCTCAAGATCGGTGTCTTCAATACGCAGCACGAACTCACCGCCGTGATTACGTGCAAAAAGCCAGGAGTAAAGAGCAGTACGCGCGCCGCCAACGTGCAGATAGCCTGTTGGGCTTGGCGCGAAGCGAGTTTTGATTTTCATGAAATGGCCTTACGTTTAGAAAGATGCCGACAACCGGCAAATCCTGGAAAAATTGAGTGGGCGATATTCTATCACTCCCGCCTGATTCCTCAATGTAGTTCGGGTTGCAACCTTACGCATTATTGTTTTCGTTGACAAATTGCGCAACACGGTCTGTTTTGCGATCATCTTGCTTAAATTTACGACGAACGAACAATTTCTTTAGAAAATGCGTTGACTCATTTTGAACTCTCCCTATAATGCGACTCCACACAGCGGGGGTGATTAGCTCAGCTGGGAGAGCACCTCCCTTACAAGGAGGGGGTCGGCGGTTCGATCCCGTCATCACCCACCA